>Ga0265298_10003154_pt1 | contig 22125 bp, 25 predicted proteins | sample AusTroGonzalo_MG_3_FD_193486 | JGI IMG/M metagenome (GOLD analysis project Ga0265298, IMG submission 193486) | Bovine rumen microbial communities from tropical cattle in Woodstock, Queensland, Australia - Gonzalo_01 | ecosystem: Host-associated > Mammals > Digestive system > Stomach > Rumen ...
CCCGTGCGCCGGTCGCCATCAAGATTAGCAAGCTAATCTCATGCTGCCCCTCGACTTGCATGTGTTAAGCCTGTAGCTAGCGTTCATCCTGAGCCAGGATCAAACTCTTCATTGTAAATAATATCTTTATTCTAATAATAGAATGTAATCTGTACTCAGAACAACTATCCAAATTTTTCAAGAAATAAACGGTTTGTTTCATTTACCCAAGCACTCATCTTCCATAAGGATTTTGAGTACTCGCTTCTTGTACTACTTCTGTCTATGTAAATCTTTCAAAGAACTCTTTCTTTTTATTTTCGCTTGCCGCAAGTTTTGTGGCGAAAGCGGATGCAAAGGTACGACTTTTTTCGGAACCGCCAAACATTTGCGATGTTTTTTTTGAAAAAAAATCGCAGATTTGCGTCTTTATTTACAAACCTGCGACCTTACACCTTATTATATATAATATATCAGTCCCTTCTCCCAAAAATGCGTAGCAAGTAAAGGAAGAGATTAATGAAGTCAAGATAGAGGGTCAGTGCACCCAAAACAGCATATTTCTGCGTTGACTCACTTGCGTCAGGAGCCGACAAGAACATTTGTTTGATTTTTTGAGTATCATAGGCAGTCAAGCCCACAAAGATGAGCACACCAACATAGGTCATGAGCAACTCAAGACCTGAACTACCTACAAAAATGTTCACCACCGAAGCAATAATCAAACCAATAAGCGCCATCAGCAGGATCTTTCCCATGGACGAGAGGTCGGCCTTGGTAAAGAAGCCCACCAACGACATTGCGCCAAAGGTGCCAGCTGTGATAAAGAACGTGGATGCCAAGCTACCCATAGTATAGACAAAGAACAGCGACGAGAATGTAATACCATTCAGTGCTGCATACACCACAAACATCAAGGTAGCAGTCGGCAGAGAAATCTTCCTGATGGCCGCACTCAGTCCGATGACCAGTCCAATTTCAGCCAAGAACAGAACCCAGATGAGTGATGAGTGGGTAAACAAGAATTGGGTCAGGGCAGCATTCGTAGCCACCACATAAGCAGTAAGTCCCGTAATAACCAAGGCCATTGCCATCCACAGATAAGTCTTCCTCATCAACGTGGGGAAAGCAAGCGAAGCCTCCATTTGTCTGTCACGGGACAATGATTGATAATTCATTTCTTCGTAATCCATCATAATTCAATCTAATTTATTAAAGTGTCCATTCATAAGTGTCATACATCACCGTACGCCCACCATATCCTTCCTTATGAGCAATAAGACCTTCGTTCAACACTTGTCCTCCCTGCTCATTGGAGGTTCCAAAGTCGAGATAATGCATATTGAGATAATCATGATACATCACCTGCTCGTAGATTGCCTCCATAGCTCCCAATCGTTTTCCCTCATCAGTGGTTCCGCTATACTGCCCATGAAGAACACGCCCCATCACATAAAACGTAATACCACCAATAATCCGATCATCCAGATAAGCGCTGTACTGAATAATGTTTTCAGGAAAACGCGATTTCAGGAGTTCTATCTCTTGAAGTGTATGCACAGACTGTGCCTGAAATTTTTTCTGAAGATTATCATTGAGAATAGGCCAGAATTCTGCCAATTTGGCATCCCGCTCCACCCGAACACCTGCCATTTGTGCTTGTTTCAGTCGACGGCGATGATCCTTTCGCCAACGTAAGTTTGCATCCAGGAAAATAACCGTCCCAGACATACGTTGTCGCAAACGGGCACCGCATTTCCAAAACATGGCATATAGATCTTCTTCAGAAGGAAGCCGATGGTAGACCCAAGGAATGGCACGATAGAGGACCTTCCGGAACCCAACCTGACGGAGATAAGTATTAAGCTCCTCAAAGAGCGTCAACACATCAGCCGTTGTAACATCAACATCCATGAGTAAACCTCCATATGTCAGTCCACGATGGGAACAAAAAATGTCCCCCACCTCATGTGCAGGAAGAATGGAATGCAGATGATTGCCAACAAAAAAAAGCAATGAATGGTCACGGAACCGATCACAATGATAGTCCATATACTCACGATAAAACAAGAACGTGGCGTTGCGTGCCTTAGCCACATAGTGGTTCCAGACATCGTGGTAGACTGGCGTATATCGTACGATATTAAACATCACTTGACTGTCATATTCAGGAATTCACCGTAGTCATAGATATATTCATCCTCGTCGAACAATTCAGAGGCGAGCACCAAACAAACTGCACCACTGCTAAAATCCTCCAAAGTACGCCAAACACCAGTACCGACGTAGAGTCCCTGATAAGGATGATTCAGGTGATACTTCTGTCGCTCCATACCATCAAAGACCTCGACATCAAAGGAGCCACTCACAGCGATTATTATTTCTTCGCAAGTGCGATGAGCATGACCACCACGACGCTCTCCCGATGGCACATCATAAGTCCAATAGACACGAGCAATGTCGAACGGAATGTTCTTCATTTGCTCGGCGACAGTCAGATTGCCACGAGGATCAACTATCTTGGGCAAATCTATAATTCCTGCCTTATTCATCTACTCGTGTTCAAATTTAGTATAAGGGTCTGTTCCCAAGACAGTCTTTGCCAGACGCTTCGCTTTATCACGGAGAGCATCGGTATCATCCCCCACCTCACCATAACAGAGGACAACACCCATGCGGCGACCCTTGTGGGCCTCGGGCTTACCGAAGATACGGATACGAGTGCGATCTTCCTTCAAAGCCTCGTCCATATTGTAGGGCAAAAGTGAACGATCGATGGGTGAAGACGCCTCGGTAGGAGACAAAATCACAGCCGATGCACCAGCATGCTCTAGATGGATAGCAGGGATGGGAAGTCCCATGACAGCACGGAAGTGCAGCTCAAACTCAGAGAGATTGGTGGTATGGCCAAGGGTCACCATTCCCGTGTCGTGAGGACGAGGTGACAACTCAGAGAAGATAACCTCGCCCTGCTTAGTGAGGAAAAACTCAACACCCCAGATACCGGCACCTGTGAGAGCCTTAGTCACCTCACCTGCCATATACTGAGCCTGTTTCAAAGCCTCATCACTAATCTTATATGGTTGCCATGACTCACGATAGTCGCCAGACTTCTGAACATGTCCAATTGGTGGGCAGAACAATGTGGGCCAGCCATTCTTCTGAGTAACAGTGAGCAGAGTAAACTCTGAATCAAAATCAATGAACTCCTCGATAATCACTTCCTTAACATCACCACGCGAGCCTTCCATAGCCTCACGGAAGGCCTGTTCCAGTTCATCGTCGTTATGAACATAGCTCTGACCATGGCCACTAGATGACATAAGGGGTTTTACCACACAAGGAAAGCCAATCTCATCAGCAGCGGCTTTGAACTCATCAAAAGTCTTAGCATAGAAATACTTCGCAGTGCGTAAACCAAGTTCCCTAGCCGCCAGGTCACGAATAGCACGGCGATTCATGGTAAAATTGACAGCACGGGCAGAGGGAACTACCTGAATGCCCTGCTCCTCAAACTGGAAAAGACGCTCAGTACGGATAGCCTCAATCTCAGGCACGATGATGTCGGGCTGGTGTTTCTTCACCACAGCCTCAAGGGCATCGCCGTCAAGCATATTAAACACCTCACGCTCATCGGCCACCTGCATGGCCGGAGCATTATCGTACCGGTCGCAAGCAATGACATACTGGCCGGCACGCATGGCGGCAATCACGAATTCCTTGCCCAGTTCGCCTGAGCCTAAAAGCAATATTTTTTTCATCGGTTTGCGTACATATTATCGTAATACTTCTGATAGTCTCCACTAGTCACATTATCGAGCCACTCCTGATTATCGAGATACCAGCGGACAGTTTTCTCGATACCCTCCTCGAACTGAAGCGAAGGCTCCCACCCCAATTCACGTTGGAGCTTAGAACTGTCGATAGCATAACGCAGATCGTGACCAGCTCGGTCTGTTACGAACGTGATGAGATCCATATCTTCGCCCTCTTTACGACCCAGCAGTCGGTCAACAGTCTTAATAACCACCTTGATGATATCGATATTCTTCCACTCATTGAATCCGCCGATATTATAGGTGTCAGCAATCTTACCCTCGTGGAAAATCACGTCGATTGCACGAGCATGATCCTCAACATAGAGCCAGTCGCGCACGTTCTCACCCTTGCCATAGACAGGCAGAGGCTTGCGATGACGGATATTATTGATGAACAGAGGAATCAGCTTCTCAGGGAACTGATAAGGACCATAGTTGTTCGAGCAGTTGGTTACAACTACTGGCATGCCATAGGTATCGTGGAAGGCACGCACAAAGTGGTCGCTTGATGCCTTTGAGGCACTGTATGGTGAGTGGGGATTATACTTTGTTGTCTCAAGGAAGAACTTATCACCATAAGCCAGATGATGCTCCGAGCTTGAAGCGGTTGTGGTGAATGGTGGCTCAATGCCCTCAGGGTGTGTGAGTTCGAGAGCGCCATACACCTCGTCGGTAGAGATATGGTAGAAGCGCTTGCCCTCATACTTCTCAGGCAGACTCTCCCAATAGAGCTTAGCAGCCTGCAAAAGACTCAAAGTACCCATCACGTTGGTCTGAGCGAAGGTGAAAGGATCCTTGATAGAACGGTCAACATGACTTTCAGCGGCTAAGTGAATAATACCATCCACCTTCTTGTCCTGCATCAGCTTGTAGAAAGCATCGAAATCACAGATATCCATTTTTACAAACTCATAGTTGGGTTTGTTTTCGATATCCTTTAGATTGGCAAGATTGCCGGCATAGGTTAGTTTGTCAAGGTTAATAATGTGATACTCAGGATACTTGTTCACAAACAGGCGCACAACATGACTTCCTATGAAGCCTGCGCCACCAGTAATGACAATAGTTCTTTTCATAATTATGTTGTTTTATTCTTTTTTATCCGTTGGTATAGTGAGAGTGCAATGTAAATGAAGAAACAGGTGCCATAGGTTTCGGCAGCCCCTTCCCATGATTTATCCAATCCCACGAGATATGATAATAACGTGAGAACAGCGGCAACTATTGTGCCAATTACAAAATCAATTATATAACCCTTCATTAATACACATCCTTTCTTCCTATAGTTATAACCTCTAAATCCTTGAATGCGGAACCGTCAATAGTGAGACGTACCAATGTGCGCTCCCTATGCCATCCCTGCAATCCAGCCGCCCCGGGATTAATGTGCAGAAGATTGAGCGCTTTGTCATACTGCACCTTCAAAATATGCGAATGGCCCGCAATGAACAACTGCGGAGGATTGGCATAGAGCATTTTCCTAACCGAGTAGTCGTAATTACCAGGATAGCCACCGATATGTTTGATAAGGACGTCGGCATCCTCACATCTAAAACGATTCAACTCTCTATACATCAGGCGCAGGTCACCACCGTCACAGTTGCCACAAACAGCACGCAATGGGCGAAACTCCGCCAAGCGTTCAGCGACCTCCACATTACCGATATCACCTGCATGCCAAATCTCATCGCAGGATTCAAAGTAATGAAGATACTTATCGTCCCAGTAGCTGTGCGTGTCGCTGATGATACCGATACGTTTCATAGAGTTTAAGATTTGATATTAAGTTTCTTCCTCACAAACTCAGCAATGAGTCGAGCGGTATCTGCCGCCCCCATAGCACTGGAATCAATGCAGAGATCATAGCTTGAAGCCTGTCCCCAATGCTTACCCGTATAATAATTATAGTATGTGGCACGTCGACTCTCGACTTGCTGTATACGCTTGATGGCTTCCTCCAATGAAACATTCTTCTCTTTCATGAAGAGTTTGGCACGACTCTCTATAGGCGAAGTAATGAATACGTTGACCACATTGGGGAAATCACGAAGCACATAGTCCGCACAACGCCCTACAAACACACAAGATCCCTCCTGAGCAGCCTTAATGATAGCATCACTTTGAAACTTAAAAAGACTGTCCTGCGAGAAGTCGTTCTGGTAGAAGTTACTACTACCACCGCCCCAACTATTGCCAAAAGGCAGATGGAGGAATGAACGGAAGAACCCCTTACGCTCATCGCTCTGCTTGAAGTATTCTTCCGAGAAGCCGCTCTCCTTTGCTGCCAGATTCAATAGTTCACGGTCATAATACTTGGCATGGAATTCGTCGGCCAAGAGTTTACCGATTTCCAACCCGCCAGCACACACCTGACGACCGACATTAATGATGATTTGCTTGTCCATAAGACTTGAATTTTCTAATGTGCCACATCAAGATAGGTATTGTAAAGGCAAAAGCCACAAAGTCACTGCAAGGCATGGCATACCACACGCCATCGAGACCCCAAATCAAGGGAAACACGTAGGCCATCGGCAACAACAAAATGAGTTGACGGGACAAAGATAAGAAAATACTAATCTTCACCTTACCGATGCACTGGAAGAAATTAGTAATAATAGCCTGAGAACCTACAACGAAGAACACCAGCATAGCCAACTTTATGCCACGAGCCGACATATCGAGCAGTACAGGGTCGGTGGTAAAGATGCGGGCAATCTGACGGGGGAAAAGCATTGATACCGCCCATCCAAAAAGTAGGATAGACGTAGCCACCGCGATAGACATCCAGACACAGCGCATCATACGATCATACTTCTGCGCGCCATAGTTATACCCCACAATAGGCTGCATGCCTTGGGTGACACCCATCACGAACATAAAGAACACCATCACCATAGAGTTGGCTATAGAATAAGCACCCACAGCCATATCGCCACCATAGCTAACAAACTGGTTGTTCATGAATATCACAATGACACACGAAGTAGTCTGCATCAAGAAGGGTGATACACCAATAGCTACGATATTACGAACCAAATCACCTTTCAGGCGATAGATACCACGTTTCAAATGAAGCAATTCTCGCTTGTTACTCAGTATCCACATCTGCCAGCACAATGCCAACGACTGAGACAGGACAGTGGCCAGCGCGGCGCCACGTATACCCCAACGGAACCACCATACAAAAGCCATGACAAGCGCGATATTACATCCTACCGTGAACAAAGTGGCATACATCGCATGTCGCGGTTTTCCAGCAGCACGCAACACAGCATTCATGCCAAAATACATATGAGTAACCATATTGCCCAGCAGGATGACCTGCATAAACTCACGAGCATAAGGTAGCGTTGCGTCAGAAGCGCCAAAGAAAATCAAGATTGGGTCTAGGAAGATGAGGCATACAAGCATAAAAAGGAAACCAACAATGACATTGAGTGTCACCGTGTTTCCCAGTAGATTCTGCGCAGTATCATAGTCGCGCTGTCCCAGCTTGACGCTAATGCACGTTGAAGCGCCCACACCCACAGCAGCACCAAAGGCCGCGCTGAGGTTCATAAAGGGGAATGTGATGCCCAAGCCTGCAATAGCTTCTGGTCCCACCACCTGTCCAATCACCGAGCGGTCAATGATGTTATATAATGAACTGGCCACCATAGCCACCATGGCCGGCAATGCATACTGCATAAGCAGTTGGCCGACGGGCTTTTGTCCCAGTTCCAGTGCTTTCTGTTTATTATCCATAATTCAATTTGCAAAGGTAAGCCATTTTTCCGACACCGCCAAATTTTAACCCTAACAATGTTTGGCTCTTTCAATATTTATTCGTACTTTTGTGGCCGTCTAACAATCTGAGAAACGAATGAACCGTGCGATTATATTACTGACACTACTCCTGGCGAGTCTCTCGATGAATGCTGCCAAAGTAAAGTTTCCTGGCGGCAAATGCTATATTTACCGATATGCGCTTCGCGACAAAACAGCCACTAGTTTTTCCCTTGACAAGCCACAGCAGTTCCTTTCAAAGAAGAGTATAGAGCGCCGGCAACGTCAAGGCCTAAGTATCGACTCAACAGACCTGCCCGTTTGCCGAGCCTATATCAAGCAGTTTGAAGTCAGAGGAGCCAAAGTCGTAGGCACCAGTAAATGGCAGAATACCATCTTGGTGCAATCGAAAGACACAGCACTCCTCAACAAGCTCAGCAGGATGAGCATTGTGCATCATTCCACATGCGTTTTTGCGGCACCAGATTCCATTGAAGAACCAGGTGAAGTAAGATGGAATGTACACCAGGAGTTTAACCACTGGGACTCTGTCAAAAACGACTCCTACGGAATGGCTCGCAATCAGATTGAGATGCTCAACGGCACTAAGTTGCACGAACTAGGTTACAAGGGACGAGGCATCACCATCGCTGTCGTTGATGGAGGATTCCAAAATTACGACCGCATTCCCGCTTTCAAGAACACGCACATCAAAGGCACACGCAACTTTGTTCCGACTCGCATAGACGAGGTATTGCAGAAGACCGATCGCGGACCATTCCACGCCATCGACCACGGCACCAAAGTTCTTTCGGCCCTGGCGGCCAATGCACCTGAGGTACACATCGGAACAGCCCCTGACGCCGACTACTGGTTACTGCGTAGTGAAGCCAACCAGATAGAACAGCCCATAGAAGAGGACTTATGGGCGATGGCTGTTGAGACAGCAGACTCTGTAGGAGCCGACGTCATCAGTTCTTCATTAGGTTACTATGCCTATGATGAAGGACGCGGCAACTATCGCCTTCAAGACTTGAACGGACGCACCGCCTTCATCTCTTGCGAAGCTTCCATGCTGGCCAATAAAGGCATTGTTCTTTGCAACTCTGCCGGCAACTCTGGCATGGGACAATGGAAAAAGATTGGTGTACCCGCTGATGCTCCTGACATTATTACCGTCGGTGCCATCGACAAGGAGCAGCGACTGGCTTCGTTCTCCAGTATCGGTCCCTCCCAGGATGGACGAGTAAAGCCCGACGTTGTGGCACAAGGAGCCCCTGCAGCCCTTATTTCGGGTCGCGGCACATTGGTTCACGACATGGGTACTTCTTTTTCCACACCTATTGTTTCTGGTTTAGTGGCCTGCCTTTGGCAAGCTTTGCCAAATATGACTGCACACGAGATTATCCAACTGGTGCGCCAAAGTGCAAGCCAATACGATGCACCCACCAATATTTTCGGTTATGGCATTCCTGATTTCTGGAAAGCATACACATCACAACAGAACCCATGACGACAGCCACATATACACTTTATGAACTCAATTCGCTGGTAAGGCAGGTCATCGAACAAACATTGGACGATGAGTATTGGGTCGAAGCCGAACTGGCGGAGTGCCGTTTGAGCAGGGGGCATTGCTACATGGAACTCATACAAAAAGATGAGCGTGGCAACACCCCGATAGCACGAGCCCAAGCGAAATGCTGGCAAAACACCTGGGCAATGCTTGGTCCGTATTTTGAGAAAACGACTGGACAACCATTACACGCCGGAATAAAGACACGTTTAAAGGTTTATCCACAGTTTCACGAGACCTACGGATTCTCATGGATTGTCACGGATATCGACCCCACCTACACGCTGGGTGATATGGCCAAACGCCGACAGGAGATCATCCAGAAGCTGAAGGAAGAGGGCATCTTCGACCTTCAGAAAGAATTCAGTCTTCAGCCTTTCTGCCAAAATATCGCCGTGATATCAAGTCAGACAGCTGCCGGTTATGGCGACTTTGTCAATCAACTGACCGATTCGCCCTACGAATTCCGCACCCGTCTCTATCCTGCCACCATGCAAGGAGAACAAGTAGAGCAAAGCATCATCGAGGCGTTGAACAGGATTTACTCGGACATTTATGAAAACTCAGATAGTTCAGAGTCCCCTTTCGACTGCGTAGTTATTATCAGAGGAGGTGGTGCCACTGCCGACCTTTCAGGATTCGACACTCTGGCATTGGCCGAGAATGTGGCCCAGTTCCCACTTCCCATTATCACGGGCATCGGGCACGATCGCGACGAGTCAATACTCGACATGGTGAGTTTTCAGCGCGTGAAGACGCCCACAGCAGCAGCCCAATTTCTGATAAGCCACTTGGACACAACCATGCAACGCATTGACAGTTGTCAGGAACGCATGGTGCGCTTAGCCACCGCCAAGATGGAAACCGAGCACCTGCGATTGGCACGACTGACCGAGCGCATACCTTCACTATTCTCTTTGGTTAAGATGCGCCACGAAACCCGCCTCGACAACCTATGGACACGCCTGCAATCGACTGCCACAATGACGATTGAGAAGCAACGCCACCAACTACAAATGTTGCAACAACGAGCACAAGCCCTCGACCCTACTCTATTACTAAAACGAGGCTACAGCATTACTCTGCACAAAGGACGCGTCATAAGAAACGCTGCCGACATAAAACCCGGAACAGAAATAGAAACCCGCCTTGAACAAGGCACAATCATATCGATAACAAAATGACCTACGAAGAATCATTGAAACAGCTGGAAGACATTGTCCGAAAGATGGAAGCTGGCGACTACAGTATTGACGAGTTGGCAGAAAAGTTGACTTTGGCCCAGCAACTGATTACTCAGTGCAAAGACAAACTAAGTAAATCTGACACTGAAATCAAGAAAATATTAGAAAAAAGTTAGAAAAACTTGCGAGATAGCAATAATTTGATTATCTTTGCCGAGAATTATCAAACAACAGATAAAATTGATTACACTGAGAAAATGAAAGACTTAGACTGGAAAAATCTCTCCTTCGGCTATAGGCCGACTGACTACAATGTTCGCTGCTATTATCGTGATGGAAAATGGGGCGAAATCGAAGTGTGTTCCGACGAATATCTTAAGTTGCACATGGCTGCCACCTGTCTGCACTACGGACAGGAAGCTTTCGAAGGCCTGAAAGCCTATCGTTGCAAGGACGGTAAGGTACGTACTTTCCGTGTGAAAGACAATGCCGAACGACTGCAGAGCACTTGCCGCGGCATCATGATGCCCGAGGTTCCCACAGAACTCTTCACTGAGATGGTCAACAAGGTGGTTCGTCTGAACCAGGAGTGGATTCCCACCTATGAGAGTGGTGCTACGCTCTACATCCGTCCGCTGCTCATTGGTACCAGCGCACAGGTAGGCGTTCACCCCGCCAAAGAATATCTGTTCATGATTTTCGTCACCCCCGTAGGTCCTTATTTCAAGGGCGGTTTCTCTACCAATCCCTACGTCATCATCCGCGACTTCGACCGCAGCGCACCTCTCGGCACAGGTAAATATAAGGTGGGCGGCAACTACGCAGCCAGTCTCTTTGCCAACAATCTGGCTCACGAGAAGGGCTATGCCTGCGAGTTCTACCTCGACGCTAAAGAAAAGAAATATATGGACGAGTGTGGCGCAGCCAACTTCTTCGGCATCAAGGACAACACCTACGTCACTCCGAAGTCAACCTCTATCCTGCCTTCTATCACCAACCGCTCATTGATGCAGGTAGCAGAAGACCTGGGTTTGAAGGTAGAGCGTCGTCCCATTCCTGAAGACGAGTTGGATACATTTGAGGAAGCTGGCGCATGCGGCACAGCAGCTGTCATTTCACCCATCTCGTATATTGACGACCTGGATACAGGCAAGCGCTATTCATTTGGCGACCAGCCCGGTCCCATCTCCAAGAAACTCTATGACACCCTGCGTGGCATTCAGTATGGCGAGATTCAGGACAAGCACGGCTGGACCTCCGTTGTCATTGAATAATAACCATAGGGGGTGAGAACGAAGAAGATTATAATCAGCCTTGCCATTGCCGCCGTTGTTTTGGGATTACTCTACATTTTTAATCCCGTTGACACAGCGTTGGCACCGAAATGTGTGTTTCATTCCGTCACAGGGTTGAGTTGCCCCGGATGCGGTATGCAACGTTTCCTGCATGCTTTTATGCATGGCCATTTCATTGAGGCTTTCCATTATAATTACCTGCTTCTCATTCTCATCCCCTATCTCATATTATTAGGAATAGAGAAACTATTCCTCACTGGCGAGACCAAAGTACGTTGGAAAAGTGTCATAGAAGGACGCACAATGGCTATTGCCATGATTATTCTGGCTCCGAGTTGGTTCATCATCAGAAACATATTAAACATATAAATATTAATCCATTAAAATTTTGCCATTATGACAAGAGAACAAATTGATCAGCTGATCGACATGAACTGCGATAAACTTTCGCCAGAGTACATTCCCGCTATTCGCGAGCGTTTAGAGAATGTAGATGAAGACGTTGCCCAACTAGCTTTCGCAGATTGCAAAGGAGAGATTCTGATGATGGTGATGGCGTGGCTCTTCGGATGCTATGGCGTAGACCGTTTCATGCTGGGCGAGGTAGGTCTTGGTGTAGCCAAGCTCCTCACCTGTGGAGGTTGCGGCATTTGGAGTCTCATCGACTGCTTCACAGTTCCCAGCCGTACTAGAAAATACAATTCAGAAAAAATCCTTTCTCGCATCTAATTCATCTACAAACTATTCTCATTAGCTTATGGAAACAAAAGACGCAGAACAACTTTTGATGATGTATTCACCAAAGTTATCTCCAGAATATATACCAACCATTAAGAGCAAGCTAGCAGAATTGGATCGCACCAATGCACTTGTAGCCTTTAGTGATCTGAAGGATCCAACTACAGCATTGATTATCACCATCTGTGAAGTTTTCATCGGTCTTCACGGCATCAGCCGTTTTTATATCGGCGATGTAGGAATTGGTATAGCCAAGCTGCTGACCTGTGGTGGTTGCGGCATTTGGTGGCTGGTGGATCTTTTCCTCATCCAGGATGCCACTCGCAGAAAGAACACAGAAAGAGTGTTACAACTTCTTGGATAGTTCAGATTACACAAATAATTTTTCTATAAATATTAACATAAAACAACAGATTACAACTATGACAAAAGAACAAATTGATCAGCTGATTAACATCAACGCAAGTAAGATTGCACCTGAGTTTATCGAAGTAATCCGCCAGAAATTGGAAGCTGCTGACGAAGGAACTGCCCAGGCTGCTTTCGCAGGTTTGAAAGGCTCTGGCATGATGACCCTTATCGCATGGCTTGGCGGAGGCTTTGGCATTGACCGCTTTATGCTGGGCGAGACAGGCCTTGGCATTGCCAAACTCCTCACCTGCGGTGGTTGCGGCATCTGGAGTCTCATTGACATCTTTACTGCTGGTGGACGTACACGCAAGTACAATGCAAAAAAGATCTTAGAGCAGATTTAATCTGATAACACGCTATCTCATAGGATGCTCCGTTTCTTTACGGAGCATCTTTTTTGTTTCTATATTTGGGTATCTCAAATTATTTTAGTACTTTTGCATAACTATTAGGAAAAACAAAAACAAGATGAGTAAAGGAAAACTGGCCAAGTTTGCCGACATGGAAACCTACGAGAACGTCTTTCAATATCCTTTTTCGGTGGTGAGTGACGTACCATTCGATATGCGCGGGCATTGGAACGAGCAATATTTCAAGAACAACAATCCCATTGTACTGGAACTTGGATGCGGCAAAGGCGAATACACCGTAGGACTAGCCAAACGCTATCCACACATCAACTTCATTGGTGTGGACATCAAAGGAGCCCGCATGTGGACGGGTGCCACGCAGGCTCTGCAAGAAGGACTGAAAAACGTGGCCTTTCTGCGCACCAACATCGAGATTATCGACCGTTTCTTTGCCCCTGGCGAAGTGCAGGAGATATGGCTGACCTTCAGCGATCCACAGATGAAGAATCCCAGGAAACGTCTGTCGAGCACCTATTTTATGGAGCGCTACCGCCACTTCCTGGCAGACAATGGCATTGTTCATTTGAAGACAGATTCAAACTTCCTGTTCACCTACACCTGCTATATGGTGGAGCACAACAAGCTGGAAGTGGAATTGAAAACGACAGACCTGTATTCAGAGACTGCAGAGAATGCAGAAAAATCCCCCTTCTCTGAGGCCGCCTCAATTCAGACCTATTACGAGTCCATGTGGCTGGCCCGCGGACTGAACATCAAATACATCAAGTTCCATCTGCCTCACGAAGGACTATTGGAAGAGCCAAACGTAGAGATTGAACTGGATGACTACCGCAGTTATCACCGCAGTAAACGCAGTTCATTAGAAACGGCAAAGTAAGGAACAAAGAAACAAACAATTTGTGAATGATATGAGATACGCTGGTCAAACAAAAGGGGTCGCGAAGCAAATCCTGCTATCAGCCATGTTCACATTGGCATGTTTATCAGCTGCAGCCCAGCAGTTGACTGTCACAGTAGACTCTGTGGGACAGTTGGGAGTCCAGCTCTCTGAGGACATCCGCTATACAATGACAGACCTCAAGATATGCGGCCCACTGAATGTCAGCGACCTAAAGGTTATCCAATTACTCACCAACAGAGTAAAACCCAAGAAGGCAGACGAAGCTATTCTCACATCGCTTGACATGTCGGAAGCCGAAATAGTCGAGAGTAAAGGCATCATTCGCACACGTGCCAATACATTGCCAGCAGCCATGTTTCTCAACAGCAAAACACTTGAGCGCATCATTCTGCCCAACAATTTGACAGAGATCAGCCGTAGTTGCTTCAGTGGCTGTATAAACCTCAAGGAAGTCGTCCTACCCGAAGTCACCGAAGTCATTGCCGAATATGCATTTAATAATTGTGCCAGCCTTGAAAAGATTACGATGCCAACCCATCTGAAAATCATCAAGAGTCACGCATTCGATGGCTGTGCAATGCTGGATGAAGTGGGTTTTCCTGAGACGCTCACACTTATTGATGCCTTCGCATTCAATAATTGCAAGGCTATAGAGAGCATCCATCTGAAAGAATCCGCAACCCAGCGCATCAACGACAACGCCTTTGCCGGATGTATTCAACTAAAAGAAATCGATTTGCCGCAATCAATGGACGCCATTGGCAATGATGCCTTCATCAATTGTGGAGCCTTGGAACATATCAACATGCCTGATGCAATCTCAGAGATTGGAAATAATGCTTTCGAAAACTGTTCGAGTCTCAACGCTATCTCTCTGACAGGCATTAAGCGCATGGGAAGCGGTGTGTTTAAAGGTTGTACCAGACTAACCAATGTCAATCTCTATGGCAGTTTGAGTAATATTGGCTCAGAGGCATTCTCGGGCTGCACCAGCCTGACAGCAATCAGTGTCCCAAGCTCCGTCAAAGCCATTGGTGCACGTGCCTTCCTTGAATGTCGTTCACTCGAGAAGATAGAGATGCCAGAGGCTCTGACACGCATCAATGACAATGCTTTCGAGAATTGCACTAGTCTTAAGACACTTTATTTCCCCAAGTTCACCAAGCAATTGGGCAAGAACACCTTTGAAAACTGCATATCGCTTGACAGCGTATTTATTCAAGGCTTTGTCGAGAAATTGGATGACGGACTGTTTAGTAACTGTCGTTCGTTGCGTGTTGTCATCTTACCAGTTTCCATCAAGAGTATTGGTGACAACACGTTTGAGCAGTGTCTCCTACTGTCAGAAATTAAACTTCCCATCTCCATTAGTAGCATCGGAGACAATGCTTTTGAGAAATGTCTTTCGATCACAAACATGATCATTCCTGCAGCATGCAAATCTATCGGCAGCGCAGCATTCCGCGAATGTAGCGGTTTGACACGTGTGGAACTGCCTGCCGCTCTGAAAAAGATTGGAAGTAACGCCTTTGCCAAGTGTTCAGCGTTGACCGAGATTGCAGCCAGTTCGCCAACACCTCCATCCATCGCAAGCAGTACCTTTAAGGGCGTGACTACCGACGCATGCCGAGTTGTCGTGCCACGCGGAGCGAAAAACAACTACCAGAAGAACAAATCGTGGAAGAAACTATCACAAATCATAGAACAGGATTAACAAATACAAAGAACATAAGATGACATTATATCCAAAACTCATCATGGATGCACTGGCTACGGTGACGTATGCCGGCACGAAAAAGAACCTGGTGGAGAGCGAGATGATTGCCGACACACCAAGTATCAACGGACAACAGGTCAAGGTTGTATTGGTATTCCCACGCGACACAGATCCTTTCCTCAAGTCTACGGTCAAAGCCGCTGAGGCAGCCATCAAATACCACTGCGGACAAGATGTAGAGGTGACCATAGAAACGGAATTCAAATCCAAGCCACGCCCAGAAGTAGAGAAGTTGCTTCCAGAAGTCAAGAACATCATTGCCGTCAGCAGCGGCAAGGGCGGTGTGGGTAAAAGTACAGTGGCCGCCAACCTCGCCATCGCCTTGGCACGCTTGGGTTATAAGGTAGGATTGCTCGACACCGACATCTTCGGCCCCTCCGTTCCCAAGATGTTTCATGTAGAGGATGCCCGTCCCTACGCTATCAACAAGGATGGACGCGACCTCATCGAGCCCGTAGAGCAATATGGTGTCAAACTGCTTAGCATTGGCTTCTTTGTCAATCCCGACACGGCCACCCTCTGGCGTGGCGGTATGGCTACCAATGCCCTGAAGCAACTCATTGCCGATGCCGACTGGGGCGAACTGGACTATTTCATTCTCGACACGCCTCCTGGCACCAGCGACATTCACTTGACGCTACTCCAGACTCTCAGTATCACAGGTGCTGTTATCGTGTCTACGCCCCAGCAGGTGGCACTGGCCGATGCCCGCAAAGGCATAGATATGTATCGCAACGACAAGGTTAACGTGCCCATCTTAGGACTGATTGAAAATATGGCATGGTTTACTCCCGCCGAACTGCCCGAGAACAAGTACTACATCTTTGGCAAGGAAGGCTGCAAGCAATTGGCACAAGAGATGAACGTACCTCTCTTGGCACAGATTCCTTTGGTGCAAAGTATCTGCGAGAATGGTGACGAAGGTACGCCAGCTGCCACTAAGGTTGACACCATGACAGGCCAGGCTTTCCTGAACCTGGCACAGGCTGTGGTGACAGTAGTAAACCGCCGAAACAAAGAGCAACCAAAGACAAAGATTGTGGGAATGAAGTAATTATCCCACTGAAAGCACTATAAAAAGGAGGTTATATTACCTATCTTTCTTAAAATCACGACGTGAAAATAAATAATCACGTCGTGATTTTAATTAATCACGGCGTGATTATATTTAATCTCGACGTGAAAAAAGGTTTTAAAAGCCTAAGAAACACCTTTTTCACAATACTCTAACTATTTTTGTAACCTAGCTTTTCTACGTTCTTTCATTTCACGATAACGCCAGAAAGCGTCATATCTGGTTAGGTAAATCTGATAACCATAGACCACACAAGCCAACCAGAAGTAAAGGAACGTGTGGAGCCAAAGCAACATAATCTCCATGTGGACATCGCCAAGAGAAGCACCCATTGAGTTCAGCCGCACATAAGCCCTGACACCAAAGGTAGAGGGGAATACCCACGAAACACCCTGCCAGAAGCCGGGGATATTAGACTGTGGCCAACTGACACCCGTCATAAACAGCAGCGGCACAGAGATAAAGACCATGAGAAGCATGACATTTTCGCGATACTTCACAATACACGACACCACCATTCCAAAGAAGATACATGCCAAAATATATGGCAGCATGAGCCAGAGCAAAGGCTCCCACGTGGCCAACTGCGGGAAATGGAAAAGGCGTGGCACAACGATAACCAGCCAAGCTCCCATCAAGGCATAAATCATAAAGTAGCAAAGAGCCTTACCTAAGACGATACGAAACACGTTCTGATAAGGACGACTGATAGGAATCAGCTGATGATAACGATTGCGTTCACGAGCCGTACCTGCCGCCATACCGATGCCCAGCACCAATGTCTGCTGCAGAATCAGCATCAACACGCCTGGCAATACAAAAGAACCATAGCCACCCGCGGGATTGAATATCGGCACCTCTTCATAGGCCAATGGGCGAGCAGCTATCATCTCCTCGCGCTTGGTATAGTGTTGTCCGAGTTTCGTTTGAATCTCCGCCCCCATCTGCATCGACACTAACTGGGCCGTCTGGAAGATAGCCTTATAGGTCAGCATCAGACTCATATCGCAATACACACTGACAACGCCCTGCTCCATGCGGTTCACCTTCGTCTCGAAGTCACTGGGAATGAGATAAATTCCCCTCACCAACTGACGACTGACTAACGATTTCGCCTCATCCAGATCCTGAGCATAGTAAGCTACACGTACATCAGCCGACGCATCGCACATGCGGATAAACTGGCGAGAGAGACCTGTATGAGAATCATCAACCACCGCCACTGGTACATCGCGAACCGTTTCGTTATTATAAATCCATGAGTATAGCAGAGGATAGATCAAGGGCACGATGATAAAGAAGATGAGAACGCCCTCATCCCTGAACACCTGCGTCATTTCCTGACGCCATATATACATGGTGTCATCAATCCTTCTTCTATAACTATTACGGTATGTAGACATAAGTCAGCATTGCATTCTTAATTTTCCTTACTACCAGCCAAGGCAACAAAGTGAAGGCTGCCAATGCAGCAAAATGGAACCACGCCTCGAGCAGCGGGAAGCCATTGAACACGCTAATCTGGTATACCATATAGTAATGACGCAGAGGAAACAGCCACGAGAGTGACTGAAGAGCGCCATCCATACCCATTACGGGGAAGGCCGAGCCCACCATCGAGAGACTCAACACAGCCCACAGTGAGCAGACACTCATTGACATGCGCAGCGAAGGCATCAGGCCGAAACTGAAGATGCCAAAGCCCTGGGCTGCCAACACCTGCATGAATCCCAAGAGGACGAGCATCCACGGACTACCCAGATGTGGGAACTGTAGCACATAGAACACATAGTATTCATAGTTATAGACCAAAGCCAACCAGATAAGCGTCTGCGGCAGGAACTTGCCTATCAACGCCACATTAATGCGGTTGTCCGCCATTTCAAGCCATTCTTTCGATGTGCCAAACTTCAGCTCCGTGCCCAGTGAATAGGCAGAAATCAGGAAGATGAACAGCATGATCACGCCAGGCACCAGCATCGTTGAGAGATATGAGTTATAGCTGGTCCAGGGATTTGCAATCTGGTGCAGGTCAATCTTGATGGGCTGAAGGAATGTCTGTATCTGCGCATCCGTAAAGCCTTTGGCTCGCATGGTGGCTTGTCCCACTGCAGCAGAGCCCAATGTGGTAATCGTCTTAAGGTCCTTCATCAGCAGGGCACCAGATGCCAGTGTCGTATAGGAATAGTAGAACGACACCTTGGGCTGGCGACTGGCCAGCAGGTCGCTTGTCGTTCCCTTGGGGATATAGAAGAACGCGTAAATCTCATTCCTTTGGATAGCACGGCGCGCTTCTGTCACACTGGGATAGTGAGCCACTACCCGCGACATCTGAAACGCATCAAGACGCTGCACCAAAGAGCGCGACGTCGAGGTATTATCCAAGTCAACCACACCTACGGGCATCTCTGTTGGCAGTCCGTCGTCCATCAGTGACGTGAAGAACACCATCACCGCCAGTGGGAAGACCACCATGCAGGAGAAATAGATACGGTTGCGTGTGAGAATGCTTAGTTCTCGCAATCCTACTTGATATATGAGTTTTAATACTTTCACCTTATTGCGGAAGCCTATTCTTTACTTATCACTTGATAATGAGTGACATGCCAGGTCTCAGCCCCTCGAACTTCTCCACAGGACGAGCCTTTACCTCGAAAGTCTTCAGGTCGTACTGACCGTTTGCCTTGGTGGCCTTCCATACAGCATAGGAACCTTGGTCCTTCATGTGATAGACTTTCATCTTAACCTCTTTATCAAAGGCAGGCACATAGGCTGTAATTTCTGTACCCAGCTGGATGCCATTAAGCTGATCCTCGCGCACATTAAAAGTGCCCCACATATCGTTCATCATTGAGATGGTCATGATAGGACTACCCGTTCCGATCAACTCGCCTACTTTTGGGTAGATACTACTCACCTCGCCATCCATCTGGGCAATTTGTACCGTCTCACCGATATAGGCATTTACCTCCTGCACAGCACCCTTGGCACGATCCAACTGAGCCTGGGCAGCCAGTTTTTCTTCCTGACGGGCGCCATTCAAAGCCATATTATACTGACTCTCTGCAGCCTTCATCTGGGCCTCCGATGCCTTATACATAGCAAAGGCCTCGTCACGCTTCTGGGCACTCATCACGCCCTCGTCGAAAAGACGCTGCACACGGTTATACGATTTCTCGGCAATCTCCAATCCTGCCTTGGCCTGTTGCAGCAACTGGAAAGCGCCCTGCACCTGCTCCTTGCGGGCACCGTTCCTTGCCATCTTATCAAGAGCGGCAGCGGCACCTTCAGCACCCTGAGCCTGTTGCATTTTAGCTTTCACCTCAGGACAGTCGAGAATGGCCAGCGTATCGCCAGCATGCACGAAGTCGCCTTCCTTCACTCGCAGTTCGAGAATACGACCAGGCACTTTGCTCGACACACGATACTCCGAGACTTCCACTTGTCCCTGAATCAACTCTGGGTCGCGTCCCAAGACGAAGAAGCCAATCAGTGCCACGATAATAACAACAGCTGCAAAGCCGAAAATGGCATACAGGATGTTGTGATGCTGTTTTTTTGCTTGATTACTCATATCTCAATTATCTGTTTTCTATTGTCAATTAATAAAGTGTTCCAAGTGATTTCTGCAGTTCCACATGACTCAGCTTCACGGCAATCTGCGCATCAATCAGTTGAGACTGGGCCTGCAGCCAAGCCGTCTGTGCCTCCATCACCACCGTAGGCGATATCACGCCCTCGCTGAATCCCAGGTTGGCAGTACGCAGGTTCTCTTCTGCACGCTCAATACCTGTCTGCGCCAAGGTCAGACGTCTATTCGATTCATCCACCTTGAATGTGTTTTGGTTCACCTGCAGTTCTATCTTTTCGCGAGCCTCAGCCAATTCTAAGTTGGCAATGGCAGTAGCACCCTTCGAGGCACGCACCTTATAAGCCACATCGCCCCAGTTCCACAGAGGTACGCGAACAAGGACACCCACATTCCAAAATCCTGCGAATTTCTTCTCAAAACCATTGAGTACGTTAGGATTGCTCACCGCATAGCCACCCATCAGTGCCACTTGGGGCAGGTTGGCAGCCTTGAGGATATTGGTGGCTTGCTTCGTCATGTCCACAGTATTTCCCAGCATCTTCAGTTCCGGTCGATTCTCTATGGCCTGCTCCACATCGAGTTGTGGTTGCAGCGTCACCACTGCCAAGTCCTTAGTATCCTCGTCAGCCAGTGTAATCTTCTCGTTCATAGGCAGTCCAATCATCTGACAGAGTAGCATCTTCGAGAGAATCAAGCCATCGTTCACCTTTTGTAGGGTCATCTCTGCCTCGTTCACCTTCACACTGACACTCAGTCCATCGCTCTTGGTTGCCACACCTTCGGCAATCATCTTCTGAACATCGCTATCAAACTTCTTAATCAGTTCCAGATAGCTCTCTGCTAAACGCTGCTTATGCTTCAGCGACACCACCTGCCAATAGGCTTGGTCGGTGGCATAGACCACCGTTTGACGACGGGCCACAGCCGAGTTGGACTGCAGTTCCTCGTTGATATCAGCCAACTTGTTCAAGGCGACGATGCCACCACCCATGAAGATGGGTTGTGTGACTAATATTGAGCCGGCAAAGATATTTCTGGTATCCGTGCGGAAAGCATCTACAATCTTCTGGCCCTCAGTATTGAGAAGCCCCGTAGCATTGGTGATGCCCTGCTGCATGTCTTGCTGCATCTGTCCTGCCATCTGTTGGAAAGAAGATGCAGGCACACCCAACTGGGTCAGGAGAGCTCCCATGTTTCCCATGAAGTTATTGACGCCAGCGCCTAATCCCTGCAGGCCACTACCAACCGTAGTACCAAGATTCGACAGAGCCGACTTCTGCTCACTGTTCAGGAGCGACACCTCTTCACTGGTATACTGATACGAACCGATGGCACTGACATGAGGCAGATACTTGGTGCGAGCCGACTTCCTCAGGTTAGCAGCCACGTCCTGTTTCAGTTGCGAAACACCTAATTGCTTGTTGTTTCGCAATGCCATTGCACGACAACTGTCCAAGCACAACAACTGCTGTGCCTCGGCATGCTGCATACCAACGGCCAAGAACAGGAGTCCAAAAGCAACGTATTTCTTCATATCAATTAAATGTAAACGTTTTCGATCCAATCATATTGCCATCGGCAAAGATGCTGACGCGATACTGACCGGCCTCCAGATATTCGCCAACTTGCCAGAACGTCTG
>Ga0265298_10003155_pt1 | contig 22125 bp, 20 predicted proteins | sample AusTroGonzalo_MG_3_FD_193486 | JGI IMG/M metagenome (GOLD analysis project Ga0265298, IMG submission 193486) | Bovine rumen microbial communities from tropical cattle in Woodstock, Queensland, Australia - Gonzalo_01 | ecosystem: Host-associated > Mammals > Digestive system > Stomach > Rumen ...
CTTCTACACCAGCGGCGGCGGTGGCGGCGGTGGCTGGGGTGGTGGACCTGGCGGCTGGGGCGGCGGAGGCGGCTCCGGTAGCGGCATCAGCTTCAAGACCGCCACCTACTACACCCTGTCGGATGCTTCGGGCAACAACCTGGTGACCTTCAGCTTTGCAGCCAACTGCTCGAGTCAGCTCTCGCTGTTCACCGCCAAGGGAATGGTAAAGAACAGCACCTACTACCTGAAGTCGTCGACCACGGAACCTACTGATGCCACCACCAGCTTCCACGGCCTCTATTTAGGCTCGTCGGCCAAAGGCAGTACTGACGTCATCAGTGGAGGTTTTAAAGCACAATAAAACCGTTAATCCGACGTTATATGAAGTGGATGGAACAACAGTCAAGGTATGAGAATACGGCTTACGTGGCGCTGTGGGGACTGCTCTTCGCAGCGCCCGTGTTAAGCCTTTGGGTCCGTACCATGAACAACTCGCAACTCATGTTCGACTGGCAGGAGATATGGGTGGTGTGGCGCCTGTTCGGCATCTACCTGTTGCTCTTCCTGGTTCACAACTTCGTCCTGGCTCCTCTCCTGACTCACGGTCACAAGCGCTGGCTCTACATTGTGCTGACAGCCTGTCTCTTGGGAGCCTTCACCCTGTACCAGTGTAACAGCCGGCCTGCCGAGTTCCGACGTGGGCACCACCGTCCGGACATGGAGCAGCGGGCCGACCGCCCTGACATGATGGAGCAGCGGGACGATCGCCCTCCGTTCATGGACGAGGGAAATCCGCCTGTGCATAATGACGACTTCGACCACCACCGGCCACCCCGTGGACCGATGCGTTTTCACCGGCCGCCGGCCTTCATCGGTCAGCACGACATCATAGCCATTGTCATCGTTATCCTGATGTTCGGCATGAATCTGGGTGTCAAGTTCTACTTCAAAAGCCGTAAAGACCAGAAAAAGTTGGTGGAGCTGGAGAAGGAGAACCTCGAGCAGCAGTTGGAATACCTGAAGTATCAGATTAATCCGCACTTCTTCATGAACACGCTGAACAACATCCATGCACTGGTGGACATCGACCCTGAGAAGGCCAAGGACACCATCCTGGAGCTGTCGAAGATGATGCGCTTCATCCTCTACGAGGGCAACAAGCACGGTGTACCGCTCAGCCGTGAGCTGGAGTTTATCCGTACCTATATCCAGCTGATGCGCCTGCGCTATACGGACAAGGTGAAGATAACCCTTGACCTGCCTTCGGAGCCACCCGACAAGACGGTGCCGCCGCTGATGCTCATCTCGTTTATCGAGAACGCCTTCAAGCATGGCATCAGCTACCAGCGTCCGTCGTTCATCGACATCAGCGTGGCTGTTGAGCACGAACGGTTGCACTTCCAGTGTCGGAACTCGAAGGCAGACAAACCCAATCAGGAGAAGGGCGGGGTAGGACTCGCCAATGTCAAACAACGCTTACATTTGTTATATGAAGATAATTATACGCTGAATATCCAAGACACCCCCGACGTCTATCATGTTGAACTCGACATCCCACTATGAACTATGAACTGTGAACTATGAACTGTGAACTGAAAATACGTTGCATGGCCATTGACGACGAGCCGTTAGCACTCCAGCAGATTGTCGCCTACATAGGCAAGGTGCCCTTCCTCGAACTGGCAGCACAGTGCCAGAGTGCCATAGAGGCACGCGAGTTTCTGGAGCAAGATACGGTAGATGCCATCTTCTGCGACATCAATATGCCCGACCTGAACGGCATGGACTTTGTGAAGTCGCTCACCGTACCGCCGCTCATCGTCTTCACGACGGCATACGCCGAATATGCCGTCGAAGGCTTCCGCGTCAATGCCGTCGACTACCTGCTGAAACCCTTCGGCCTGCAGGATTTCCAGCGTGCCGCCAACCGTCTGAAGGAGCGCAAAGAGGGCAGTATGCCCGGTGTTCAAACTGTGGCCAGTAGTTCTGCTACTGGTCCCGCTGCTGCTGGTCCCGCTGCTACTGGCACCGCTGCTACTGGCCCCGCCGCTACTGGTACCGCTACCCCTCGACTGCTGCCCGACGACACGTTCTTCCTCAAGACCGAATATCGCATCGTGAAGGTTACTGTCAGCGACATCCGCTATGTGGAAGCCATGAGCGAATATCTGAAAGTGTATGTGGAAGGAGACGCGAAGCCCATCATCACCCTGCTGTCGATGAAGAAGATGGAGGAGCGCCTGCCCTCCAACTTCATGCGTATTCACCGCTCATACATCATCAATCTGGACAAGATAGAAGAGGTCAACAAGAACCGTGTCATCATGGACAAGGATACCTACCTGCCCATTGGCGACATGTACAAGGAGGCCTTCCAAGCCTACCTTGACACCCGTTTCCTTGGGAAATAATCACTCCAGCGGGAACAGACCGAACAGCTTGGCATCAATCATGTCCGTCACCTGCTTAAAGGCTTCGGGATTGTCACCGAACTTACAGTTGTCGCCATCGACGATGATGAGCGGCCCCTTGTAGGTCGCTATCCACTGCTCGTAACGCTGCTCAAGACCCTGCAGGTAGTCCAGACGCATGGTCTGCTCGTACTCGCGGCCACGCTTCTGAATCTGGGCGACGAGGGTGGGGATGCTGGAGCGGATGTAAATCATGAGGTCGGGCAACTTGACCAGCGACATCATGAGGTCGAACAAGTCCGTATAGTTCTGGAAGTCGCGGTCCGACATCATGCCCTGACCGTGCAGGTTGGGGGCAAAGATGCGGGCATCCTCGAAGATGGTGCGGTCCTGGATGATGACCTCCTTCGACTTGGAAATCTCCACCACCTCCTTGAAACGCTTGTTCAGAAAATAGATCTGCAGGTTGAACGACCAGCGGGGCATGTCCGCATAGAAGTCAGCCAGATAGGGGTTGTTGTCTACGGGTTCGAATCGTGGCGTCCAACCATATCGGTGAGCCAGCATCTTGGTCAGCGTGGTCTTGCCGCTGCCTATGTTTCCTGCTACTGCTATGTGCATATATTCTTAATTCTTAATGCTTAGTTCTTAATGCTTAATTTGTATTTCCGCCACCAGACATTTGGCTTGTCTACTTAACTTCTGACTACTTAACTACTTCAGAAAGTTGGATTCTTAAGTTCAAAGTTCAAAGAGTCCGAAGAGGGTGCGGTCGATGCGGTCGATAATCTGCGCAAGGTCACGGGGACGGTTCAGGAAGTCCAGCTGGTCCTTCTCCACCGTCATGACGCGCCCCTTGTACTTGTGATAGATAAAGTCGTCGTAACGCTCGTTCAGGTTCTGCAGGTATTCCAGCTGTATGCTCTGTTCGTAGTCACGGCCGCGTTTTTGGATATTGCCCACCAGATGGGGCACTGAAGCCCGCAGGTAGATCATGAGGTCTGGAATACGCACCACCGTCATCATCTGCTCGAACAGCTCCATATATGTCTCGTAGTCACGGTCCGAGAGGTTGCCCATGGCCTTGTTGTTCTGCATGAACACGTAGACGCCCTCGTAGATGGTACGGTCCTGGACGATGGTGTGGTCAGCGTGGGCAATGTCAATCAGGTCGCGGAAGCGTTCCTTCAGGAAGTAGACCTCCAGATTGAACGACCACCGGTGGATGTCGCGGTAGTAGTCCTCCAAATAGGGATTATGGTCGACGGCCTCGAAACGTGCCTCCCATCCGTAGTGCTTGGCCAGCAGGCGTGTCAGCGTCGACTTGCCGCTACCGATGTTTCCAGCAATAGCTATATGCATATTACTCATTTGCGGGAATCTGCTTTTTTGAAGAATTTGGCAGCAACACCGGGACTGTTTATGCGCAAGCCGATGAGTGGCGGGTCTTTCTCCTCGTCAGGCATGATGTTCCTGAGGTCAGCAACGTCATCGCTCACGGCATTGTTACGCATGGAGAAGAGAGCACCCGCTTTTTGTGGTGGCAGGACGCTGTTGCCATACAGCTTGCCTGCTACTTCCTCGCTGTTCTCCTTCTTGATCCATTCTATGCCCTCCACTATCAGTCCATAGTCCAAGCACGTGTTGACGACGCGTGCAAGGTCTTTCAAGGAGAGCTGACCCGGACGGATGCAGAAGCTACGGCCGTCGCCGGTGAACATGGGGACGATCCACTCGGAATTGCAGAATGCCAGACCGGTGAGGTGCTGATAAGCCGAGATCCATTTCATGACAGCCTTTTCCAGAATGGCGACCCAGTTGGGCTCGCCGTCCTTGCCCACATTAAAGACGTGTCCTCCCTCACGGTTGAGCATGAAGCGGTTGGTCACACGCACCTTGATGGGCTTGCCCATGGGGTCGAACATATCCACGCAGAATATCTCCGGCGATTCCTGATGAATGATGCTTTTTATGAACTCAGGATACAGGTACGCCATCTCTGCCAGTGCTGCGGCACCGTTATAGTCCATCCGGCCATACCTGTACAGCACCAGCTTCTTGCCGATGAGCTCATTCCAGTCACACGACTGTGCTGTAACGTTCAGAGACAGCGTTAGCAGAAGAACCAAACACAAAAATACCCTTTTCATAGTTATAACGTTTTTAATTATAGTACAAAGATATGGCTTTTTTGTAGAATATTCCCCATGTTACACCAATATTTACGATAAAATAACAAATCAATCCGATGTTTGTTTTTTCTCTTAACGCTTAACTCTCTATACGAAGACAGAAACGGCCGATACCAGGAAGGATGATTGTCTGGCCTTCAGACAGTCGGTGCTTGAGAATGAAGCATCACCCTTCTCCATGACAGTAAAACAACTTGTTTTAGTATGGATAGCTTGCCTTTAAGCGGTGTAAGGCATGCCTTCTTTCGTACCAAAACAAGTTGTTTTACTGTTCAAGGGGCTATCTCTATCATCCTATATGCCGCTCCGCTGTTCAGTCAACATCCAATTCATCATCTTTTATTCTCTATTACTAAGTGTTTCATGGGGTGTCCGCCCCATTTTTTCTCGTGTCTGCCTGATCGAAGGCTTCGTTTTTGGTAATACGATACAAAGGTACTGATTTTTTACTTAACGGTCAAATTTGACCAGCTTAATCGTAAAGTGTGCATGGCTTACGCACACAGTGTGCGCGGCTTATGCACACAGTGTGCATGGCTTACGCACACTTTTAACATTTGTTGATTGTTTTAAGCGATTGTAATGATTCTTTCCTGCTATTAAAATAACAAGGAAAAAAGAAAAATGTTTTTTCTTTTGGTATTCTCTTCGCTTATTCGTAACATTGACCTTCGGTCGAAGATACTTCCGCTCAAGAATACAAAAGAAATGTGTATTTCTTTTGGTATTCTCTTCGCTTATTCGTATCATTGACCTTCGGTCGAAGATACTTCCGCTCAAGAATACAAAAGAAATGTTGTATTTCTTTTGGTATTCTCTTCGCTTATTCGTATCTTTGTAGCAATTTTATATCATATTACCTATGAAAAAGATTCTGATGAGAAAACAACTTTTGATGGCTGTCTGCGGACTGATGGCTATGGTGGTTGCTGAAGCTCAGCCACTGCTGAAAACACATGTAGAAACAGGTGATGTGGAGGGCACGCCCGACGGGACAGACCTCGCCGTGTATAAAGCCATTCCATTCGCTGCCCCACCCGTGGGCGACCTGCGCTGGAAGGCACCACAGCCTGCCCTGCCATGGAAGGGTGTGCTAAAGGCGGAGGATGTGGCCAAATGGCCTCCACAGCCAGAGAAAAGCTACGTGAAGTACGACATGATGAGCGAGGACTGCCTGTATCTCAGTGTGACCACGCCTGCCAAGAGTGTCAACGACGCCCTGCCCGTCATGGTGTTTATCCATGGAGGCGGTTTCCAGACGGAGCACTATGGCGGTGATCTGTGGCAGAGTCTCGCCCGCAGGGGTGTAGTGGCTGTCTCTATCGAGTACCGTGCCGGTTCCTTAGGTTTCTTAGCACATGGCGAGCTTGCCAAGGAATCGCCCGAAGGACACTCCGGCAACTATGGTATCCTCGACCAGATCTTCGCCCTGCAGTGGGTACAGCGCAACATCAGGAACTTCGGCGGTGACCCGTCGAAGGTGACCATCTTCGGCGAGTCGGCAGGAGCCATGAGTTGTCATATACTCTGTGCCTCGCCACTGGCCAAGGGCTTGTTCCGTGCCTGCATCAGCCAGAGCGGAGCCATGATGTCGGCCACGAACGTCGTTAATCAGGAAATGGCCCAGATGTTAGGATGGATGTTTATGAGCCAGCTGAAGAAAAGCTCCATCGCCGAGATGCGCCAGATGGATGCCAAGGAGTTGACGGGCAACGGCGTAAACTTCCAGGGATGCATACCCATTGTGGACGGCTACGTCATACCCGAACCCATCTACAGCCTCTACCAGAAGGGTAGCTACAACGACGTGCCCGTGCTGATTATGCACAACAGCGACGAGGGTGCAGTAAACTACGACAAGGTTAATAACGAGCAGTACGAAGAGTTTTTCCGTCAGTTGCCCGGCCAATGGGCTGACAGCGCAAAGGTTTACTATCCCGGCACGACCGACGAGGAGCGTCTTTTCAGCCTGCGCGACCTGACGCGCGACGTGGGCTTTGGATGGCCGGCATACGCATGGGCCACCCTGCAGAAACAGACTGGCAAGAGTCCCGTCTATATGGCTTATCTGGCGCAGAAGTCTGATACGACCGTCTATGCACAAGGCAATCGCCGTGGTGCTGCCCATGCCGACGACATGCTCTATCTGAAAGGAGCCTTCGACGGCCAGGCACAGAAGTATCCGCAGGAGAAGAAGGTATCAGACCTGATGCAGCAATACTGGGTGAACTTCGCCAAGACGATGAATCCCAACGGAGAAGGACTGCCCGAATGGCCGGTCTATGAGGAGGGTAGGGAGACCGTGATGCAGTTCATGAACGGCGGCTCGCTCATTGCCCTGCCCAACAAGGGGAGAATCGACCTCATCGACCGCTTCATGCAGTACGTGCGCCAACTCACGAATCAAGGGTCAACAAATAAGAATTAAGGGATAATCTTCAGACACATCAGCGTAAGGTCGTCGTTGGGAGAGGCACCGGCACGGTGTGACTCGACAGCTGCCTTGAGCATGTTAACCACTTCCTTGGAGCTGAGGCTGGCCGTGTCGGTCATCAGCTCCAATACTTTTTCATCGCCCAACAGTTCCCTGTCGGCATTCTCGGCTTCGTTGAGGCCGTCGGTATAGAGGAGCATCTGTTTGCCCCTGAAGTCATCGATGGTCTCGCCGACGAAGGGTACTCCCTCCCACAGGCCTAACGGCTGGTTGCTGTCCTCTATCTGCATGAACTGGCCGTCAACGATGGGTGGGTTGTGGCCGCAGTTGCAGAAGTCGAGTCGTCCTGTCTGCAGGTCTGCCACGCCGATGAACATGGTGACGAACATGCCGGTCTCATTGTCCTTGGTGAGGGAGAGGTTGATCTGTTCTGCCACTTCGGCAGGCGAGTAGCACTGCTGGGCCTCGATGCGGAACATGTTGCGCGTGACGGCCATGAACAACGAGGCGGGTACGCCTTTTCCAGACACGTCGCCCAGACAGAAATAGAGGCGCTCGTCCTGTACGAAGAAGTCGTAGAGGTCGCCGCCCACCTCCTTGGCGGGTGTCATGGAGGCATAGAGGTCGATGTCCTTGCGGTTGGGGAAGGCGGGGAATATCCTCGGTACCATGCTCATCTGTATGTCGCTGGCCACCTTCAGCTCGCTTTCGATGGTTGCCTTCTGGATGGTGGTCTTCTTCAGTTCCTCAATGTAACGGACCAGCGAACTCTGCATGTTGTCAAACGACTGTGTCAACTGGCCTATCTCGTCGGTGCGACCGCCGACTGGCAGTGCCACATCGAAGTCGCCCTTGGCGATGGCTTCCGTCTGGTAAGCCAGCTTCCGCAGCGGCTTGAGTTCCTTGCCCACTATGCGACCGAACACAAGCAGCATGAGGAGCAGTCCGGCAACGGCAATGCCTGTCACGATGCTTTGCAGACGGTTGTAGCCACCGTAGATGTCGCTTTCAGGGCAGACGATGGCCACGCTCCAGCCTGTGTTGCTCAGCGGCTTGTAGAACACATAGCACTTTTCGCCGTCGATGCTGAGTTCCTTCATGCCCTGCTCGCCGCGTTGCATGGCATGGCCTAAGACGGTCAGTGTGCTGTCAGGCCGCTCTGTCTGCTCCATCATGGGTGTGAAAATGCTCTGGTAGAACAGCTTGGTGGTGTCAGGGTGTACAAAATAGGTACCACCCTCGCCAATCATGATGCTGTAGGAGTTGGGATAGGGCTTCACGGAAGTGACCGTGTTCGAAAGCCACTCCAACGACAGATCGACCGCGATGGTGCCTACATACTGCCCCTGTGCGTTCCTGATGGGCTTGCAGTAGGAGGCTATCATCTCCTTCGAGTAGATGTCCTTGATGTTAAAGTCGAAGAAAGGCTCCGTCCAGCAGGGATGGTCGAGGAGCTTGGCCAGCTGATACCAGTCCATATAGAAGTACTCGTACTGGTCGTTGCCCTCCTGCGTGACCTTGATGATTCCGTTGTCGTTGTAGGAGTAGGCAGAGAAATAGCGTCCGCGGTCCTTGAAGTAATAAGGCTCGAAGGCTATGGAACAGCCGTTCAGGTCAGAGTTGTTCTCTAAGAAGCAGCGGGCATAGACGAACATCGAGTCCGGCGCATCAAGGTGGCGCAGGACAAGCCATTCCAGGTTGTCGGTGGCCACCACCACGCGGTCGAGCAGGCCGTTGACACGCAGCACCGTGCTTTCCAACACCTGCGAAGCACGACTTTCTGCCTCCTGGCGGACGGTCTTCCGGGACTCAACAAACATAAAGCCAAGGGAAGCGACGAAAACGGCGGCTGCAAAGAGCACTATCCACAGGCTGAGTCTTGCGGAGAGCGACTTCCGGATATATTTCAAGGGACTTATCATTTGTTTTTACCTTTAACCTTAACCTTAACTTTGACGCTCACTTATTAATCAGTTGCCCGTAGGTGACCGCATGGGTGAGCAGGTGACTCTCCATCATCAGGCGGCTGGCCAGGTCCACCATGTCAGGACGTAGCCGGAAGTCACGCTTTCCCGACTCACGGTCAATCTGCAGCCTGAGCACCTCGGCCAGCATCAGCTTCTGTAGTGTGCGGTTGGTGGCCACATGGTTCTCACGCACATATTTCATCACGATCTCTAATGTCTCGTCGGGGTGTGCAGCAGCCCACTCCCAGCCCCGTCGGCTGGCCTTGGCAAACTTCACGGCCTGCTCCTTGCGCAGCTCATACTGGTCACGACGCATGTAGACGCCGTCTTCCTGTACATTGTACTCGTGGTCACAGAAGCGATAGACGCTGGCCTCCGTCACCGGCAGTCCTGTCTGCACCAGCTGGTACAGCTCGTTGTAGCTCATGGCTACGGCAGCGTCAACGGCACCCTTGATGAACAGATTCATATTCGAGGCATATTTCACCCACTCGTAGTCCAAATGTTCCTTGGCACTCATGCACAAAGCCATGTCGCCGAAGTCGGTGCTCCAGATGGCTACTCGCTCTCCTTTCTGCTTTAACGGGTTCTTGCCGCGACGCGAGACGATGGTCAGCGAATTGTTCATGGACGTCTGAAGAATGTTCACCAGGGGAACGCCACTGTCAACAATCTTCATGGCCTGACAGAGCTGCAGCGTAGTGGCCTGTATCTCGCCGTTCTGCACACGACTAAGGGTCGATTGCGTGGCCGACGGATGCACGATGTCCACATGGATGCCTTCTGCTTGGTAGAAGCCCTTCTCGAAAGCCACATAATAACCGGCAAACTGTGCTTGTGCTGTCCACTGCGGCATGAAGACAAAATGCTCCTGGGCCTTGGCCGTGACGGCGGTAATCAATGTCATGACAAAGAAGGAAGCCAGTTGCTTGAAGCCAAACAGCTGAATACCAGAAAATGAAATTTGGTTTTTTCTCATTTCTTTTCTTTTTAATGGCTATCAGACTGCAAAGATAATGAAAAAAAACATATCCACGAAAAAAAGTAGCATTATTTACCATTTCACGCTTTTTTTTTGCGCATCTTCAACGCTGATGTGGCTGATGGCTCCAAAACTTTCAAATGCTGGGAAAAGAAAAACCCAAATGACTGAATAATCAGTTACTTGGGGAATTTGTTTTGTGTCGACACTTGGACTCGAACCAAGGACCCCCACCATGTCAAGGTGATACTCTAACCAGCTGAGCTATGCCGACAATGTGATGTAAAAATGTTTACTCTTCTTTAGTGCACCTGACAGGACTCGAACCTGCACGCCGTGAAACATTAGATCCTAAGTCTAACGCGTCTACCAATTCCGCCACAGGTGCAGAATCGACGCTGTCAATTCATGTTGATGCCTGTTTTCGAGGATTGCGGGTGCAAAGATACAAAGAAAAACGAAAACGGAAACGAAAAAGAGTGAAAAATTTGCTTCTACAGGCTCTTTTTTTTATTTTGTTAAGATTTGACGGGCTGTTTCAATGATGAGGTCGATGCCCTGAGCGGTCGTTTCGTCGGTCAGAGCGGCAGGAATGTCGGGGTCGATGCCGAACTCGATCTGCTGCTTGCGGGCGTCGTACATGGGACAGGCCGAGTAGCGGACGTTCCAACCGTTGGGCAGACTGTTGCTCATGGGCAAGCCACTGCCTCCGCCCGTGTGGTCGCCTACCAGCTTGACGTTGGGCAGACTGTGCATCATGACGGCAAAGGCGTTGGCGGCACTGAAGACGCTGCGGTTGGTAAGTATGCAGACGGGCTTGTGCCAGCGGATGTTGCTGGAAGGCTCGAGGTACTGGGGCTCGAGGGACGAGAAGTCGTTGTGACCCGTTCCAGTCTTGTGCTGCATATAGCCCACGAGAGTTTTCTCGCTGAGGAAGCGTCCGACCATGAGTTCTGCGGTAGTCAGGTCACCTCCGCCGTTGTTGCGGATGTCGATGATGAGTCCGCGGCAGAGTGCCAGGTAGAGCAGCACGTCGTCGAGGTTGCCTTCGCCCACGGGGTTCTGGAACGACTCGTAGCGGATGTAGCCGATGTTGTCGTCGAGTACACGGTAGAGTATGCCGCTGGAGATCTTGTAGTCGGTGCCTAAATATCGGCGTTCCAGCGTGTCGCTGTAGTTCTTGGGGTAGCCTTCCTGCCAGCTCCAGTAGCGCCCGTAGTCTGCCGAGGTGGTCAGGTTGACGTGTCCGTCGCGCAGTTCGGCAAGCATGTCGCAGAGCACTTCAAAGAGCTGGGTGCTCGACATCTTGTTGCTCACGCGTACCTTATATTTATTATATACGTCTTGCCAGTCGAGTCCGTATTCGTGCTGCTTGTAGTCGAAGAAGCAGTAGTGCTCGTCGATGATGTGCCACAGGGCCTCGAAGTTGCCTATCGGGGTGTCGGGCTTCTCGTCATTGTCGACGCAACCAAAAAGTAAAAAGGTTAAAAGGTAAAAGGGTAGAACCTTTACCTGTTTAATTATCGAGGATGTGAGCGTCTGTATCATTCTTTTACTTTTTTCCTTTTTATCTTTGTAGAATACTGAACCGCTGTGTGATGCCGATGAGGAAGCGGTGGGTGTAGACGTGCTGCCGCAGGTGGTTGACCTTGGACTGCTGCATGTTGCCGAGATAACCGACGCGCAGGGTGAAGGACTGTGACAGTCGGGCGTCGACGGTCAGCAGCTGACGCCACTCAGGTGCCGAAGCGAAGGTGGTGGGCACGATATTGTGGTCGTAGTTGCCCCGTGAGAACAGTTCGTAGTAGGACTGTCCGTAGTTGGGCGAGAACATGATGCCGGCTAAGGGCAGTGCCAGTTCGTAGCGGGCTGTCAGCTGTCGGCGGAAGAGGGTGAACTGGTAGGAGGCTACGCCCATGGGCATGATGTTGAGGTGGGCGCGGGCCTGTGCCGGATTGTTGGAGTTCGACGTGTTGTAAATCATGCCTAACGAGAGGTTGGCCACGCCGCCAGCCTGTAGCTTCAGACGGTTGCCGGCCAGCTGCCAAGCGTAGAGCTTGCCCCAGTAGAGGTTGTAGGCACCTTCCAGTTCCTGTCTGGAGTCCGAACGGTCATTGACGGAGGAGAAGTTGGCTTCGTGCTCTATCAGTGTTGACCAACGGCATCCGGTTTGCTGTCGCTCGACGGTAGCTAAGAAGGAGAGTCCCATGCCGCTGAAGTGTTCCTCGGAGAGGTAGGTGTCGAGCACGTTGGTAGAGCCGATGCCTAACATCTGGCTGCGGGTGATGACCTTGTCCTGAGCATGAAGGGGCATGGCGGCTAACAGGAGCAGCAAGGCCACGAGGAGTGCTGAGGGGGCTGGGGCTACTAGGACCGCTGGGGCTACTGAGGCCACTGGGGCTGCTGAGACCGCTGGGGCTACTGGGACCGCTGGGGCTACTGGAACCGCTGGGGCTGCTGAGACCGCTGGGGGAGCTGGGTGATTACTGGTAGTCTTCATCGTTGGGGAAGAGGTTTAGTTGGCCGGTCAGTTCGTCGAACACTTGTTGCTGGCTCTTGCCGGCATCGGGGTCAAGGTCCTCTTCCGAGGAGCTGAACTCCTCGGTGCTTGCCTCCTCGGTACTTGGAGGCTCGGGGAAGCGGGTCGGCTCCAGTTCGGTGATGCTGGCGGTCTGATAAGTGGTCAGTCGCTTGCCCTTGGCTTTATAGCCTTTGACGGCAATGAACTGTTCGACGTCGACTTCCTCAGTGCCACGGAACTCGTCGGCACCGCCATAGATGACCTGCAGGCGCGGGTAGACGGTATCGGTCAGCAGAATCTGCTTGGAGTTGGGATTCTCGCCCAGGTAGTTCTGCTTGCGCTTCGTGGCTTCCAACAGGAAACGCTTGACGTAGGGATAGCCTTGGTTGTCGGCATCGAAGAGCACACAGCTCCACACCTTGTCTGCCTCGTACTTCTCAATGAGCTGGATGTTGTCCTCGAAGTGGTTGTTGATGTCGAAGCCGGTCAGGTAGTAGTCGCCGTTCTGCAGGACGACCAGAATCTGCTCGCCGTCGTTGAACTCGCCTAAGAGCCGTCCGTGTTCGTCGTAGTTCAGTCGGTTGACGTCGGGGTCATACCATACCTTGCGTCCGCCGAGTGTGGAGTGGCCGTGACTCTTCAGTCCGATGCGGTGTACCTGGAACTTGGTCAGGATGACACCCTTGGCAGCGCGACCCTTGATGCCCACTTCCGAGAAGTCCTTGTCGAAGAAGATGCGGCGCAGCTTGGGGTTGGGATCGAGGGTGACCTTGATGATTTCAGCCTCGCCATTGGGGTTGGCAGTGAAGTAGAGCACACGCGAACCCTTGGTGCCTGCCGTGATGTCGTATTCGCGGTCGCGGGTGATGGCCGGCACGTTGAAACGCTTGATGAAGTAGGTTCCCTTGGGTCCGTCGCGGTAGACGACATTGTAGATGGTGCGCTGGTCGTTCTTCTTGAAGACGCCAAGCCAGAGGATGTTCTTGCCGACAAACAGCTTCTCGGCCACGCGGACCACCTTGAACTTGCCGTCGCGGTAGAAGATGATGATGTCGTCGATGTCGGAGCAGTTGCACACGAACTCGTCCTTCTTCAACCCAGTGCCGATGAAGCCATCCTGGCGGTTGATGTAGAGTTTCTGGTTGGCCTCGACGACTTTCGTAGCCTCGATGGTGTCGAAGTTGCGGATTTCGGTCAGTCGCGGATGGTCCTTACCGTACTTGTCCTTCAGGAACCGGAACCAGTCTGCCGTCACCTCTACCAGGTTGGCCAGGTCGCGGTCTATCTGTTCGATCTCAGCCTTGATGCGGGCCATCAGCTCGTCAGCCTTCTCCTTGTTGAACTTCAGGATGCGCTGCATCTTGATCTCCAATAGCCGCAGGATGTCGTCCTTGGTCACCTCACGTATCATCTGCGGATAGAAAGGTGTCAGGCGGTCGTCGATATGTTCGCAGACGGAGTCGATGTCGGGCGCCTGCTCGAACTTCTTGTCCTTATAGATGCGCTCCTCGATGAAGATTTTCTCCAAGGAGGCGAAGTGCAGCTGTTCCAGCAGCTCATTCTTGCGGATTTCCAGCTCCTGCCGGATGAGGTCCTTCGTGCGGTCGACGCTGTGACGCAGTACGTCGGAGATGGTCAGGAACTGTGGCTTGTTGTCCTCGATGACACAGCAGTTGGGTGAGATGTTGATCTCGCAGTCGGAGAAGGCATAGAGGGCGTCGAGGGTCTTGTCTGACGACACACCCGGTGCCAGCTGTACCTGTATCTCCACCTTGGCTGCCGTCAAGTCTTCTACGTGGCGTGCCTTGATCTTGCCCTTGTCGACAGCTTTCAGGATGGAGTCGATGAGCGTCTCAGTGGTCTTGGAGTAGGGTATCTCGCGGATGACGAGCGTCTTCGGGTCCAGCTTCTCTATCTTGGCACGCACCTTGAGCACGCCGCCTCGCTGGCCGTCGTTGTACTTCGACACGTCAATGCTACCACCCGTGGGGAAGTCGGGATAGAGGTGGAACTCCTCGTTATGAAGATAGGAAATGGCGGCATCGCAGATTTCCACGAAGTTGTGGGGCATGACCTTGGTGGACAGGCCTACGGCAATGCCTTCGGCACCCTGCGCCAGCAGCAGCGGGAACTTGACGGGTAACGTGATCGGCTCTTTGTTACGGCCGTCGTAGGACATCTGCCACTCGGTGGTCTTGGGGTTGAAGACACAGTCGAGCGCAAACTTGGACAGGCGGGCCTCGATGTATCGGGGGGCGGCGGCCTTGTTGCCGGTCAGGATATTGCCCCAGTTGCCCTGCGTGTCTATCAACAGGTCTTTCTGTCCCATCTGCACTAAGGCATCGCCGATGGAAGCGTCGCCGTGGGGGTGGAACTGCATGGTATGTCCCACGATGTTGGCCACCTTGTTGTAACGGCCGTCGTCCATGCGTTTCATGGAGTGCAGGATGCGACGCTGCACGGGTTTCAGACCGTCCTCGATGTGCGGGACAGCGCGGTCGAGGATGGTGTAGCTGGCATAGTCAAGAAACCAGTTCTGATACATGCCGGACAGATGGTGTACGGCAGCCGCGTCGAAACGGTTGACCGGCTTGTAGTCAGAGTGTCCTTCGGGAACGTCTGCGGTTTCTTGATTCTCTGGATTTTCAGGGGTCTCCAGTATCTCGTTATCTTTGATTTCGTCGTCCATTGCGTCTGTTAGTTATCGGATTTCTTTGCAAAGGTACGAAAAAATAAGCTAAAAGTTGGCTATTTAGATGATTTTTTGTATTTTTGCAATCAAATAACTGAAAACACAATGAATAGAAAAGCAACACTCCTTGTTTTGCTGGCCACCGCACTGATGGTCAGCTCGTGTAAGTCACACTATGAAGTGGCTTCCGTTCAGCGTAGTCGCATCCTGATAGATGCACGCTATGATGCGCAGCCCGACGCCAAGGCTGCCGAGTTTCTGAAACCGTATAAACATGTGGTAGACAGCGTCATGGGACCGGTGGTAGGGCGCTCAGCCCGCTACATGCGTGCCGACCAGCGGCCGGAGGGTCTTCTCACCAATCTGCTGTCAGACATCTTAGTATGGGCTGCTAAAGATTATAACGAGAAGCCCGACTTCGGAGTCTACAACACAGGTGGTGTGCGTGCCGACCTGCCTAAGGGTGAGATTACCTATGGTGACGTGCTCGACATTGCACCGTTTGAGAACAAGATTGCCTTCACCACCCTCAGCGGTGCCGACGTGGAGCAACTGTTTGCTGAAATGGCCAGCAATGGAGGCGAGGGCGTCAGTCACAGTGTCAGGATGGTCATCACTCAAGATGGGAAACTGGTCAGTGCCACCATTAACGGCGAACCCATCGACCCTCAGCGCGACTATCGCATCGCAACCATCGACTATCTGTTGGGTGGTACGGACAAGATGACGACGTTCAAGAAAGGGCGTAACATCAATTCGCCCAAGGGAACCGACAACAATTCGCGTTTCATCATTATGAACTACTTCCGTGAACAGGAGAAGCTGGGCAAAGAAGTGGATTCGCAGATAGAAGGAAGAATAGTGATCAAGTAAGAACAAATAATGACGAATGACAGATTAAGCGTTATGAAAACAAATGCATATATATATAATAAGGTGGTAAGACTGGCAGTCGTGTTATTGCCCTTTGTCCTTTTTGTCTTTTCACCGATGATGGCTTCGGCCAAGAAACACAAGCAGTTGGTCATTCTGCATACCAACGACACCCATTCTACCATTTTTCCCATCAATAGCCAGCTGCCCGACACAATGAAAGCGGGCAGGGGAGGGTTCCTTCGCCGCATTGCCATGCTGAAGGAAGAGCGCCAGAAACATCCCGACTTACTCTACTTCGACAGTGGCGACTTCTTCCAGGGTTCTGCCTACTTCACCATGTTCAAGGGCGATGTCGAGGTGGGACTGATGAACCAGATGGGTATCGACGCGTCGACCATCGGCAACCATGAGTTCGACTTCGGGATAGAGAACATGGCGGAGATGTTCAAAAAGGCAAACTTCCCCATTCTCTGTGCCAACTACGACTTTACGGGGACTCCCTGCGAGGGGCTGGTGAAACCCTATACCATCATCAAGCGCAATGGGGTGAAAATCGGCGTCTTTGCCGTCTGTCCGAAGTTAGAGGGACTCGTCTCGACCAAGAACTGCCCTGGGGTCAAGTATCTCGACCCTGCCCGTGTGGCATTAGAGACTGCCACCATGCTGAAGCAGGAGAAGAAGTGTGACATGGTGATCTGCATCTCTCATTTGGGATGGAACACCGGCCGTGGCGAGGATGACCAGTATATGATCAAAGGTTCGCGAAACATCGACCTTGTTTTAGGAGGACATACGCATACCTACATGCCGACGCTGGAGTACGAGAAGAACATGGACGGGAAAGCTGTCCCCGTTGACCAGAATGGCAAACATGCCATCTTTGTGGGAAAGATTGTGGTGGACCTGAAGTAAACTGGGGCCTCTGAGAGCTCCGGGGATACTGGGGATTACTCGAAGTAGAAAGTCAGGACTATCATTTTCGATTGCGCGTTGCGGACTGAGCGGGTGTACGCCTTCAGGTTCTCATCGCGCATTTCGTTGATGTGGTTGTGATCGAGTACGTCACCCAGTCCGAAGCAGAACTTCAGCTCAGGAATCAGTTTGAAGAACGGCAGGTATAGGTCACAGCCAAGTCCCACTTCCAGCATGGTGTTATAACGCTTGATGCGCACCAGGTCCTGTTCGCCGCTGGTCAGGTTCATCACGGGGTTGATGCCCGCCATGATGTATGGACGGTGGTTGTTCCAGCGGGGAGCGGCAAACTTCAGGTCGATGGGCAGCGAGACATAGGTGTTCTTCATGTCCTGAGTCTGACGGTAGGGCTGTCCCTGCTCGTCCAGCTGCTTCATATTGAGAAAGGTCAGGTGCTTGGAACCGAAGTGCATGGAGGGCGTGAAGCGTAGGGAGAAATTGTTCGTCAGCCGCAGTTCGCCCAACACACCCACGGTGAATCCGGCGTTCCACTTGTCGGCATCGCACAGGATCAGTTCCTCATGTGCTACGCCTTCTGCATCGACAATGGTCTGCGGACCCGTGTTCTCGAACTCGATGTCCTGCAAGTGCAGGCCTACCAATATGCCAAAGTGCATGTAGCGCAGGTCAATGTACGGCTTGTTCTGCACCCGTCGGTCACTCTGTGCCATACTCGCTAAAGAGCAGACACAGACAATGGCGATAATGATGATTCGTTTCATATTCGTTATTTATAACGCACAGGAAGGGTAGATTATTATTTCGACTATGTATAAATTACAAAAATATATCCCCTAAATTAGGTATTATTCAAAAATAATATGTACCTTTGCATCACATAATATCAGTATTTATTAATTAATTTAAAAAGGAAAGAATTATGGCATACGTAATTGGTGACGACTGCATCGCATGTGGAACATGTATCGATGAGTGCCCCGCAGGAGCTATCTCTGAGGGCGAGAAGTATTCTATTAATCCCGATGTCTGCACAGAGTGTGGCACATGTGCTGATGTTTGTCCGTCAGAAGCTATCAGCCTTCCCTAACGGGAATTGGTATTAATTAGTTTAAAACTGGATGGGCGCTCCCGTGATGGAAGCGCCCATTTTAGTTACTTGTCGTTTGTTGTTTCTCTCTGTTAGTTTGTACTCCATTCGCCAACCTCAGCATTCGAGAGCTTCAGGTTTCTGTACGATGTGGAATAGTTGGGTGAGAAGTACCAGTTACCGTTGAGGTAAGTAGCCATGTAGAATTCGACAGCACCAGTGGGAACGTCAGCCTTGATTTTGTCACCAGGAGACAGTGTACCGAAGTCGCGGTCGGTCAGCTGCTCATCTCTGTTGTTCAGGAACACTACTCTGAAACGGGGCAAGTCGTAGGTACTGTTGTTCTGAATAGAGATGGAGTAACCCTTGTCGTCGTCATCATCATCACCACAACTTGAAAATGTCAGACCCATTGCCAATACCATCATCAGCGCGGTCATGTACTTTGCTAAATTTTTCATAAGATAATAATTAAGTTATTAATAATTGTTGTTTAACTTTCGTTGTTTTACTATTTACGTCACAAAGATACAAAGAAATCCGTTAATGGCTGTTATCTCCTTCTTAAAGTTTGTTAATTGGTGCTATTTTTTCTACTTTAGGTCGTTTTTGTAGTTAATATTGTTAAGAATGGACATAAAATGGAATGTTCACCAACAGACTGAAAGCTGTGGTGAACATTCATTTGAAGGGTTATCTGTTTGTTCTTATTTCAGATTCTGAATCTCAAGAGCCGGCTTGTATTCGGGGTCGATGGCCAGGATCTTCGCAGCGTATGCCTTTGCATCGGGAATCTTCTTGTCCAGATAGGAACCGAACATGAGGTAATGCAAGCTGTACTTCAACATGGTGTTCTCGCTCTTGGTGCGGTCAGCCTTGTCGGAGAGCAGTTCGACGACCTTCTGGTAGTCGGCCTTAGCCAGGCGGCCAGCCATATCCTTATCGGTCTTGTTGATGAGTTCACCACGCTTGTAAGAAGCGTATGCCAGCTGGACGGGATACTTCTCAGCGATTGTGGAATAAACGGCGGCAGCCTTGTTCAGCAAAGCATTCTTGGCAGCGTCGTCAGTCTCTTCGTTGGCAAAAGAAGAATAGATGTCAGCGAGGGTCTCATAGTCGTCGACCTTCACCTCGGGCTTGCAAGCGAGGAACTCCTGATAGTACTTAATGGCATTGTCGAGATCCTTGTCCTTCTGGTGTGACTGTGCGAGGGTCTTCAGAATGTCCCAGCGCTTAATCATTGACGAGTCGCTCACCAGTTCAAGAGCCTTGTGATAAGAAGCCTTGGCATTATCCTTGTCGTTGAGAGCCTCGTGGATAAGGGCTGCATAGTAGTGGTCGTACTCAGAGAACTCGACGTCCTTGATCTCATCGAAATACTTGTGGAGATAGCTCTTGGCAGCATCATAGTTCTTCATCTCGTAGTTGCTGAACATGGCCAGGCGGGTGAAGGTGGGGTTGCCGGGATTGTGCTTCAGACCTTGCTCACAGGCTGCCAAGGCATCGTCGAAATGACCGCCGAAGTAGCTGGCGCGGGCAAACTCGTTCAAGTAGCTGGGGTCAATCTTCTCGACGGGAACCAGCTTGAAGGCATCGTAGGCAGCCTTGCGGTCACCGGAAATCATGAAGATGTGTCCCTTGATGGCATCAACGCTGACGTCGGGGCAGGCAGCCTTCAGCTCGTCCAGCTTGCGGGCAGCACCCTGCGGGTCAATCTTACGGTAGACCAGTGCATACTTGTAGTAAGCGTCGACGAGTTTCGGGTCTGCATAAATGGCCTGGTCGTACAGGGCTGCTGCACCACCACCGTCTTCTGACAGGGCTGCGATGTCGCCTAAGATGACATAGGCGGGTGCGCACTTGTTCTTGCTGGCCGTCAGTGCGTAGTTGGCATACAGGCGTGCATTGGCCGTGTCCTTAGCCTCATAGAACGCACGGGCGAATGCGAGCAGGTTGTCGGCATTCTTCTTGTTCTTGCTGTAGAAGGGCTTGAGCTGCTTCTGCAGGTCGGCGGGTTTGCTACTGATAATTCTCTTTACGGCATCAACGTCAGCCTTGCTGCCATCCTGTGCCATCACTGAAGTGCCGAAGCCTAAGGTCAGCACTCCTAACATTACATATTTGATTGCTTTCATAATTCTTGTTGTTTTTAAAAGTTACACAATACGATATATCTTGTCTCTCGGTTTTGTTCTTATGACGTATGGAGGTCAGAAAAGTTTATTCTCTATTGACGATTATCTCCCTGACATTCATGTTGGCTGTCCTGGGCAGCAGTCCTGAGCGAAGGATGACGAGCTGACCCTTGGGTAGCTGGCAGAAATGGGCAAAGGCCGTCGGTGTACCGCTACGCGTGTCGTTGAGCAGGGCGTAGATGGTACGGATGAGCGGGTAGTTGCCATTGTATAGGTAGTACTGATAAGGTTTCCAGCTGTTGGCTTTCGTGGCAGAGTCCAGTCTGGATACACCCATCACGGTTATGTTCTTCTTAAAAGTGACGTTGGTCGTGTCGCGCTTGTCGTTCAGCCAGTTGGAACCGATGATGCCTAATGAGTTCTTGTGGTTCTCGACATAGTCGATAACGGCAGCACTGGTCTTGACGGCTCCCACATTCGGATTAGAGAACTCCTTGCCTCCGAGGATGGAGTCCACACACCAGCGTACGGTACTTGACAGGGGATTGTCAAACACCACGTCGATTGCTCCAAGTTGTGACTTGGGGTAGATCTCGCCCCATTTGGTGACCTCTCCGCGAAGGATGCGTGCAAAATCCTTGACGGTAATGCAGCTGTCGGGATTGGCATTGTTGACGATAATGGCAAGACCGTCGTAGGCAATGGGTATTGCACGGGGCAGGTATTTCCGGTCTTGCAGGCTCTTCTTTTCCTTGTCAGTGAAATTGCGGGTAGTGAAGGCAAGCCACGTCTCTAACTTCATCAGGCGTTTGACGGCATCCTGCTCGTTCATGTATTCTACGCCGATGGTATCCAGACGCTGACTATTGAAATAGAAAAGCTCTTCGTCCAGGATGGGGAAGAAACTCTCGTCGGCCACAAAGGCCTCCGCTGCTTTCTGGTAAGCTTCTTCCTGTTTAGGATTAGGCTTGCTCCCACAGGATGGGAGCAAGCCTAACATGAGTGTTAATCCAATAATATAGAGGAATACGTTCTTATTCATGATGAATCATTTACTGGAGTCTGAAGGTAACAGGCACGGTGTACTTCACACGGACGGCAGAACCATTCTGCTTACCGGGAATCCACTTCGGCATGCTCTTCACCACGCGCTGTGCTTCCTTGTCAAGTGACGGGTCGACAGACTTCACAACCTTTACGTCGGTAATCGAACCGTCTTTCTCGACGACGAACGTCACGATGACTCGACCCTGCACACCGTTCTCCTCGGCTACGACGGGATACTTGATGTTGCTGCTCAGGTACTGCAGCAGGGCGCTCTGGCCACCTGGGAACGAAGGCATCTGTTCAACGACGTCGAACACCTTGGTCTCTTCTTCCTTCACAGGCTCGGGCTCAGCAATCTTTTCCTCAACATGTTTCACTTCTGCGGTCTCATCGTTACCTTCAACGGTGAAGGCACCGATAGCGGTGTTGGTCTCGGCCAAATCGTCCTGAGACTTCATTTCCTGGTCTTCCTTCACTTCGTTATCCTTCTTGATTTCAGGAACGGTGAAGGCCACGGAGCTCTTGACGCGTTCAACCTCGATTTTCTCTATCTCCGGCTCGTCGGGCTTCTCTTCCTTGATTTCCTTCTTTTCAGCAAGGCTTTGAAGTTCGACGTCGGTCTCGATGGCGGCGTTACGCGATGCCATGTAGTTGTCGAAAGACACCTTAGCAATCACGATTGCTGCGATGATAGCGAAACCGATGAACATGGTTACCAGTGCCTTGATGTTACGGACACCAGTGTTCTTGCGCAATTGATAAGCACCGTAAGCTTGGTTTTTCCCTTCGAATACAAGGTCAACCCAGCTGTTGTCAATAAGATCTATTCTTGCCATAGTTCTTTCTTTTTTTTAGGGTTAATCACT
>Ga0265298_10003156_pt1 | contig 22122 bp, 17 predicted proteins | sample AusTroGonzalo_MG_3_FD_193486 | JGI IMG/M metagenome (GOLD analysis project Ga0265298, IMG submission 193486) | Bovine rumen microbial communities from tropical cattle in Woodstock, Queensland, Australia - Gonzalo_01 | ecosystem: Host-associated > Mammals > Digestive system > Stomach > Rumen ...
TTCCGTGTTCATAATGCAAACTTATGCTTAGACCGTCGAACTTCAGTTCGCAGCATATCTGAAATGGAGCTCCCTGCAAACCTTCTTTGACGCGCTCGTAGAAGTCGTTAACCTCTTGGCGGTTGTATGTGTTGGCAAGGCTTAGCATGGGACGCTTGTGCTGAATGGTAGCGAACTCGTTGTTAAGGTCGCTTCCTACGCGCTGTGTGGGGCTGTTGGGGTCGGCCATCTCTGGGTGAAGCTTTTCAAGATCCTGCAACTGGTGCATCATCATATCAAAGTCCTTGTCCGAGATGGTTGGCATATTCAACACATAGTAATTATAGTTGTGCTGGTGGAGCTCTTCTCTAAGTTTCAGTATCTGTTCTTGCTCGGTCATAGCATGAAAATCCTTATTGTTTCACAAAATTAATCATAAAATTCATTGTCGACAAGAATTTGCCTGCCTCATTTTTGGTAAAGTGTTTAAAAAGTGCTACTTTTGCAGCGCTATTAAGGTATTAAGGATAATAACCATATGACAAATAACAAATTCCGCGGCTTAGGCGTCGCTTTGATAACACCTTTCGCCAAAGATGGAAGTATTGATATACCTGCCCTCGACCGTCTTGTAGAGTACCAAATTAAGAGTGGTGCTGATTTCTTGTGTATCATGGGTACTACGGCAGAAACGCCGACATTGAGTGCCGATGAGAAAGCTATGCTGAAGTATCACCTTGTTGAACGTGTTGCCGGACGTGTTCCTTTGCTTATGGGTTGCGGTGGCAACAATACGGCAGCTGTTGTACATGAACTGGAGACGTCTAACTGGAAGGGTATTGACGGTGTTCTTAGTGTTTGTCCTTATTACAACAAGCCTTCGCAGGAAGGTTTATATCAGCATTACGCTGCCATAGCCAAGGCAAGTCCTGTACCTGTTGTATTATATAATGTGCCGGGTCGTACAGGTGTGAACATGACAGCAGAAACCACATTGCGATTGGCCCGTGATTTTGAGAATATAGTAGCCATTAAGGAGGCAAGCGGAAATATTGCCCAGATGGATGATATCATAAAGAATAAGCCTGCCAACTTTGATGTGATAAGTGGTGATGATGGAATAACATTCCCCCTTATAACCCTTGGAGCTGTGGGCGTGATAAGCGTTATTGGTAACGCATTGCCATCAGAATTCAGTCGTATGGTTCGTTTGGCTTTAAAAGGCGAATATAACACTTCGCTTACTATTCATCACAAATTCACAGAACTTTTCAAACTACTTTTCGTAGATGGCAACCCAGCTGGTGTGAAGGCTATGCTACATGAGATGGGAATGATCGAGAATGTTCTTCGCCTTCCCCTGGTTCCGACTCGTCTTACAACTATGGAAAAGATAAGCTCTATAGTTCGTGAGTTGGGCTATTAGTCTATACTCGTTTAAAGATATCCTTTAATTACCGCATAGTTAGAGAATACTTTTTCTCTAGTTAGAAAACTGATTTTCTTTAACTATGCGGTATAAATAAAATATAATATGATGAAAAACTTCCTTGGGATTTTATTGTTATTTATCACGGTTTCAGTTCTGCCGGATGAAGTATACGGACAGCAACAGAGTGTTCAACCAATCCGATCGGGTGAAATATGGCCTGATGATACGGGGCAGCATATCAATGCGCACGGTGGCGGCGTGCTGAAATATAATGGCACTTTCTATTGGTTTGGCGAACACAAATCCGAGCATACCAGCAGTGCCCTGGTGGGTGTAACATGTTATGCTTCTGAGGACCTTCGTCATTGGCGTAATTGTGGTGTTGCACTTAGTGTTACTGATGAGCGTGGTCATGACATCGAACGAGGTTGTGTCCTGGAACGTCCTAAGGTTATATATAATAAGGTAACGGGTAAGTTCTGCATGTGGTTTCATCTGGAACTGAAAGGACAAGGGTATAATGCAGCCCGTTATGGCGTTGCTGTTGCTGATTGTCCAGAAGGACCCTACAGATTCCTTTACTCGCAACGAGCCAATGCCGGCACGTGGCCTATAGAGTTTGGACAGAAGGAAATGTCTGTCGTTGATACCTTGAATGCAGAAAACTACAAAGAAGGATGGACACCCGCCTGGCGAAAAGCTGTGGCACAGGGACTCTTCCTGAAGCGGGATTTCCGAAGTGGTCAGATGTCGCGAGATATGACGCTCTATGTCGATGATGATGGCAAGGCCTATCACATTTTCTCTTCAGAGGATAACCTGACCTTGCATATAGCAGAGCTTACTGCTGACTATCTGCATCATAGTGGGCGTTATACACGACTGGCACCTGCTGGGCATAACGAAGCGCCTGCTATCTTTAAGCATAATGGCACGTATTGGATGATTACTTCGGGATGTACAGGTTGGGATCCCAATGAAGCACGTATGTTTTCGGCTCCCAGTATCTGGGGACCGTGGACTCAGCATCCTAATCCCTGCCGTGGCCCCAAGGCTGAGATTACTTTTGGCGGACAAAGTACCTATGTGCTGACTTTAGATGATGGCCGATATATCTTTATGGCCGACATATGGCGGCCCAAACATCCTATTGATGCCCGTTATATATGGCTTCCTATAGAGTTTGAAGATGGAAAGCCTGTTGTTCGTTGGCTTGATCAATGGTGAGCCCACTGAAAGTGATAGCGGAACCGCCGATTAGGAGCCGTATCTCCTGTGGTGGAAACAGAAATGATGTCGGTGGGGTCGGTAGGATTATCTGCCCATTTAAAATCTAACATAAAGGACTTTCTGCTCAGGCAAAGACTTTTGCGGGGAATTGTTATAGTGAGGTGATTGCCCTCTGTTAGCTGTGTAACAGGCGTAATCGCTTTCCACTGGTGACTTGTTGAATCGTAACGGTGAAGATGTCCGTCTCGTATCAGATAATCGAAACCTTCCCAGCCTGAAGCGGATGTGTCAGCATCAATATACAAAAGCATCCAGTTCTTGTCTGTAACAGATGTTAATGTTTTTGCTGTCGTTACACGGAAGGAAATTTCCTTCTTATTTACGCAAACACTGGTCTCTACTATGTCATTTCGCCCTGTGGTATCCGTATAATGCAGACCGCCATAGCCATTGTGGTCGCGGTGTATTACATCACCTCGTGTGTCAAGATAGGTGGCTTGTGTATTGTAGCCCTTTGTTACCGGTTGCTCTCTTACACCTTTGTAGCGACGGATGTTCTGCACCATCTGCATATAGTAATTGTCTGTATATCCGCCCTTCATGGGTTGTATGCTACGATTGAACTCGGCGTTGTATTGGTCTACAAAGTAGAACGGGTTCGCTCTGCCTAAGAAAGTGGTCGGACCAGGTGTAGTATCGCTACCTGGTGCAAAGCCGGAACGGTACTTCCCTGCTGTCCATTCGTTCCAGTCGTTAATATAGATAAAGTCTGGATCTACGCTGAGCGCTTCGTCCCAACGGTCTTGGAAGTATATACCATAACCTTCGGGATTGGCAACAGTCTTTCCCAACCAAGGAACGTAGGCAGAGTCGGGTAGGTCGTATTGGTTGAGTGTAGGCTCTTTTGTTTCACGCCTCCAACTCTTTCCTGTTATGCTGATGGGATGCTGAGCAGGTGTTACAGCCATTTCCTCGAAACGTCCCTGATGACGTGAAGATAGGTCTTCTGGCTGCAAGTCAGCTACTCGCTTGTCGTTCATTTCATATCCAAAACTCCAGTTGTCTTCTGTACCTACATATCGGTGTCCGCCCCATTCGTAATATCCCCACCACATGTTTCTAAGGGTGAAGAAATCATAGATTTCCTGTGGGTATGCCTCGGTATTGTAGCCTCCGCCGTTTGCGTCGTGGTCGGGTTCTGCATTATAAAGAAGCAAAGGCTTGCCTTGCCATTGGAACCAGAAGTTACGTGCTATGTCTTTCTTGTAGATGCGTTCGTAAAGTTGTGTCACAACGCTGACTACTTTCCCGTTGAAGGCCCAGAAACAGAATTTGGGAACGGGATTACCAAGATCATACATCTTCTGCATCTCGTCAAACAGTACTGTCCATTCATCCCAATATAGGACGGCGTTGGTAACATCCAGAATGAGTACATCTACGCCAGCATCGGAAAGCATGGAGAGGTCACGACGGATGAGCCAGCGATCCTGACTGAGAAAATATCCTGCCTCAGGTTCTCCCCAATGCAGGCTCCATTCCTTCCATGCCGGATGATCTGCCTGAAGACGAGCCTCGGGTGCTTCTAAAAGCGTACGTGTAACATCACCTCCATAAGGAGCACGGAGGCCAAACTTACCCTCATCGTGCCAAGTGATATAGAAAATGCCTACGGTGCGAGGCTTGTCTGTTCGTAACGGTGCCTCGATAGCAGTAGGCATAATGCGCCCCAATGCATCAGATGCTACCCATGTATCGGCCTTCAGATCTGTGCTTTGTGCAAAAGACGGCAGAAACAAAGTGAGACAGAGTGATAATGTGGTGACCGTCCTATAGGTTATTGTTTTGACAATATGTCCCTTAAATAAAGACTTAGGTCCTTCAGATGAAAAAAAAATCAGTGTAGACATATAGATATCTTTTAATTAATAGTTATCTGTCAATATCAATCCATTTATTACATTGCAAATGTATGGAGAATTATGTCTACTTTGGCAAAAATTTGATTTTTTGATATAATAATTTGATATATCTTTTGGCTGATTATCTATTTTTTCTTCCTTTATCACCTAAGGCGGGTTTCTGCTATTTTTCGTTTATGTAAAAACGGGCAGAACCGTTAGCTTGGCCATACATAGAACTTGATGATGAGATAATACTTCCAGTTACACTACTGGAACTACCGTAATTGCTTCCGTCTGCTATCTGGATGCCATTACCGCTTAGAGAATAGGTCGCACTGAACTTAACGATAGCATTTCCCATAGCATTTTGGGGAATAGTAAACTCTATGGAGGGGTCTCCGTTGTCTGTACCATCATAATTGGTGTGATTGGATACTTTGTAAAGAACAGAATCCTCCTTCCATGTGATTCCGTCTTCTAGCAGAACGGGTGCTGTAACAGTCCAATTATAGGTGGTTCCGTTTATCAGTTTGCCTTTCTGGTCCTGCAAGGCAGTAATTTTAATCTTGTCTCCAGCATAGATGCCGGTTCTGTAATTTACCTCCTGACCATTGCATGTAAACTGAAAACCCTTCCAACTGGGAAGATAGGACGTGTAGTCATTCTTCTCGCAAGAGGTTAGGGATGCCAATAAACATGTAACAGCCAATAATAATGAATAATGTCTCATATCTTTATACTTAATTTTTTTAGTTCTGAATACAAACGTTGAACAGGCAGGCCCATCACATTAAAGTACGAGCCTTCCAGTCTGGTGACGCCGATGTAGCCTATCCATTCCTGAATGCCGTAGGCGCCTGCTTTGTCCAGCGGGTGATAAGTGTTTACGTAGTGATTTATCTCTTCTTCCGTTAGGCAGGCAAAAGTAACATCGCTGCTACAGGAGAAGGAATGTGTCCACTCTGTTGTGGTGAGCGTGACACCTGTTATAACCTGATGCGTTCTGCCAGAGAGTTTCCTGAGCATCTTGCATGCTTCGGCATTATCCTTTGGTTTACCCAATATTTCGTTGTCTATGCAGACGATGGTGTCAGCCGTTATGAGAAGCTCAGATGGGGCAAGCGTATAGGGCTGTGCTTTCCTCTGACTAATGAACAGCGGAACATCTGAAACGGTAAGGTCAGCGGGGTATGATTCGTCAATGCCGTCAATAACGCGAACCTCGTATGATAGTCCTAAACCAGCAAGCAACTCGCGCCGTCTGGGCGAGTTGCTTGCCAATATGATTTTATATTCTTTCGTAGGAATCTTCTTTTTAGTTGTTTACGGCTACTTTTAAGCCCTTGATGACATAAACGCCTTTAGGTAGGGTCTTCATAGCTTTATTGATGTTAACATTTGCCTTAACCATGGCACCCTGAGCGTTGTATATATCTACTACAGCATCCTGAGCCTGAAGTTCGTTGATGCATGTCTCTTGACCGGCAATGTCTGTGATATGTTTAATCTCGAGTGTCTGAGCTGTTATGCTCTTTGCGTCCCAAGTGAATCCACAACGTGTGGGCAGGAAAGTCTTATCGCCGCTTGTGCAGATAAGAATGCTCTGGAGTTCGTCGGTCTCCTGCATAGCTGGAATGCCATAACGGCCATCAACCTGAAGACTTTCCCAGCTGCTGCCGAAAGTTATCTGATTGCCCTCGGCGTCAGTCTTGGTTATGCATTTAAGATTGGTGCTAACACCCTTTGCATCAGTGCTGTTAGCGCGCAAAGTCTGTAGAGTAGGAGAGTAGATAAGGTAGGGAACGCCAGCCTCGATACCTTCATTGGTACAATCCATAAAATAAAGGTTCAGCGTGCTTCCTTCCTGACCAATAGAGATAAGGCGCTCAATCTGAACTCCCTTTGCCGCAGCCTGCAACTGCTCAGCAGAGAGACTCATTGGGAGACAAATACTGTTATAGCCCGCAAATAAGGTGCGGTTAATCTGTACGGGTTGTTCGTCGTTGGAAAGCAGACTTACGTTCAGGGTTGTACCTGATGTATATAAGTTCTTAACCCTATTCTGTGCAAAAGCCTGAGAACAGAAGGCAGCAACAGCTACCAAAGCGAGTGTAAAATGCTTCATATCTCTTTAATTTTATGGTTTACGACTGCAATATTACAAATTCTCTCTTGAATAACAAAATGTTATTCCTTCTTTTTTGCCGTATTTAACATCTTTAATAATTATTGTTTTTTCTTGAGCGCCTGAATACTGGCTACATGATGCAAGATGTACGAACGCATAATGTGGATGGCTTGTTTGTTGGTTCCGCCCAAAGGAATGATAAGGTCTGCATAACGTTTGGTAGGTTCAATGAACTCCTGGTGCATGGGTTTAAGGACTTCTCTGTAGCGGTCTATTACCATCTGTGCTGTGCGACCTCGTTCGATAATATCACGTTGAATGACGCGGATGAGACGTTCGTCGGAATCGGCATCGACAAAAATCTTAAGGTCCATCAGGTCACGTAGTTCTTTCTTCCACAAGGCCATAATGCCTTCTATGATTATCACTTCGCATGGCTCGATGTGTATGGTCTCCGGCAAACGGTTGCTGATTAGGTAGCTGTATGTGGGCTGCTCAATGCTTTTATGCTCGCGCAGTTCCTGAATCTGCTGAGTAAGTAGCTTCCAGTCGAAGGCGTTGGGATGGTCGAAATTGATTTTCTTACGTTCTTCCATGCTGAGATGGGAGGTGTCGTTGTAGTATGAATCCAATGGTATTACGGCTACCTTGTCTGTAGGTAGAGCTTCTATGATTTTCTTTACGACAGTGGTCTTTCCGGATCCTGTTCCTCCTGCAATTCCTATGATATACATTTTTATAAAGTTTAAAGGTTCAAAAGTTTAAAGGTTAAAGGGTTATTTCGATGTTATGGGTTGTTTTTTCTTTGTTTTCGTTTTTGTTTTTTGCTTTCTGAAGGCTTCCTTCCAGTTGTTGAAGTCGCGCTTGAACTGAATACCTAAACCTTGGGTCGTGAGAGACGACTGGACGAAATACCTGTCATTTGTCTGGTTGTATGCCTTCAGCGAGAAATCTCCATTACGTGTGAGAATATACTGGATATCAAAATCACCAATAAAGTTGTTGGTGCTGTAATAGCTTTCGCGATATCCGAAGTTTCCGTTTATCAATAGCCTGTTGTTCAGCATTTTGCCGCTAAGCATTCCTTCGACATCCAGTTTGTCCCATCCAGTCTCTCCTGTTCGGAGGTTGGTGCCGAAGGTCCAGTTGTTAGAGCCTACGGCGTTGGAGAGTATCTGGTTGAACTGACTGGTCAAAGTGCTACTCAGGAATGAGTTAATGGCCATACTGCTTTGTCCTCCACTTCCTTTCTCCTGATACTGGGCTCCATAACTATAGAAACGTCCTATACCCAGCAGATATATAACCTGCATGTTGCGTTCTTCTTCTGTGTTGACCATTGAACGGACCATCTTTTTCTCGTCCTCGTTGGCATTCGGAAGGTCGAAGTCGAAGGTTACTTCTGGCTGTCCTGCGATGCCGCCGATATTCATAATACAATCAACCTTGGTGTTTGCAAGGCCCAAACTGGAGGATGATAAATCGTCCAGAGAAACATTAGGTACTGTATAATTTGCCTTCAGGTTGAGGGATGCCTGCATGGGATCTCCTCCGAATGTGATGGTTCCGTCGCGCTGGAATTGGAAATCTTTTCGGATGACATCTTGTAAGGACATCTTATATATACCGTTATCTATACGATAGGTACCGTACATTTGGAATTTCCCCTTGTTATAGAAATTGGCTAATATGTGACCGCTTCCGGCAATGTTGATGTAGTCGCCTGATCGTTGGTCCATGATGAGTTTTAGTGTAGCCTTCGGGTTGACATCGAGATTGAAGTTGATGTGGATGTCTGTCTTTGGCTTTTCTGCTATAACATCCGTTGGCAGGGATGTAGAGGTGGAATCCTTATGTGAGACATAGGTAATAAAGCCAGCTTCGGTTAGTGTTTCAGGGGAAGCCACTTTGTATACAAGAGTTGTCTTTTCGCGAGGTGTGACATTTACATCAACATTCAGTATTCCTGGTTGTCCTGTTAGTTTCAACTGCCCGTCGGCAAATACAGTCCCATAGAAATTTGCATCTCCGAAATCGCGGAAGTCGTATCCCAATATGTTGTTTGCTGTGGCATCAAACTCGTATCGCATATTGGTGAAGCGGTCGTAAATCAAATGCCCATCGACGATAGCTGAGTGCTCATTGTCAGCATTGTTGCTGTATGAGTCATGAATAGTGATGTTCTTCATCCATATGTTGCCGGGACGCATGATAACACTGTCTCCTGCCGTGTGATAGTCAACGCCCAATGGAATGATGTGCATTGAGGCTTCGTTCAGCTTTATATCTCCCTCCATGGCAAATATCTTAAATGGGCCATGCAGACGTGTCCAACCGCTAACATTACCTTGCAGATTACTGAAGATGTCTTTTGTCCACTTGTCCAGGAATGCGATATTGGTCCGATTGGCACGGATATAGAGGTCAAGACCGCTTCCTTCTTCCTTTCCTGGTGTTATGGTTCCACTGACACTTGTCTGCTGTTTGGTGGCGAGATCTCGCATGTGGGCATCCAAGGTGATAGTCTTGCCCTTGCTTCCCCAGTTGCAATAAGCATCAGCATCTCCCATGGCGGCACCATTCAGAGTAAAGTCCTGAATGTGCATATAGCCGTCGATATTCGGCTTCTTAAATACAGAGGTGGCATATACCAAACCTGTGGCTTTTCCGTCAAAATCTACAGAGTGGAAGTTTACCATATCAAAGATATAGGCAAGGTCGATTTGGTTGAGGTCGGCAGTAAGCGTGTCTGTATTTTCCTTAGACATTCTTCCGCTTATGGCAATGTGTCTGTTCTCACATTCCAGTTTGACGTTTTCTACGTCAACGACATTATCATGGTAATTTATATGAGCAGGAAGCAGTGTCCATGTGGTATCATTAATGATGATATTGGACTTGTTGATAACGCCCTCTATGGCTTGCTTGCCAGAAAGGTCGCGATGAAAGTAGCCTATCAGATTGATATTCCCGCTCATGGCAGGACTCTTGTGGTTATCCCACTCCATGCGGGTTATGATTTTGTCTTGATTAGCGTATGTGTTAAGGTTCAGCTCTGTGGCTTTTCCTTTCATTATTCTGTCAGTCTTTAAACTGGTTTGGATAATATTCTTGTAACTTTCGAGGTGTACTTCTGTGTGTCTGAGATCGCTGCCTGCATAGTACAACTGCGGTATGTTGGCATTTAGAATAATCCTTTGTGTAAGATTATTCATTTCTCCCTGAATGATAGCTGTTTCGGGAATCTTTATTTCCTTTCCTGTCAGGGATCCTATCAACGTAGTGTCTTTTGCAGAAATGGCAAAGGTTATGTCATTCTCGAAAGAAGTCTTGTACTGAGGCTCAGGGAAGATGCTGGGGAGGGCCTGATGGGTTATGTTTAGGAATGCGGGTATTAGGTCTTTCCATTTGTAGTGTCCGACGGCTTTAGCCTTTATGATTGGACTGGATACGGAAAGAAGTTGCTCCTCATCGTTATACTGACTGCTGATGTGGACGCTGTCCAGTCGAGTAGTGCCTTTTTGGTCAGAAAAAACAATAAAATCTGTGATGTCTATATTTCCTGCTATATGATCAATGTCCTCGAAATCCAAGTCTGCATCAAGGTTGGCACTATAGGTTATTCCTTCTTGGGATTTGGCGAGGTTCAGTTGGTAGGGTGACAGGTTTGAGAACGTGCCAGAGCATTGTATGTTCTTTTTGTTTTCTTGCCAATCGGCGAAAGCTTCTAATTGTATTGATCCGTTTAAATCAGCAAAATCCAGATTTGCGCTATAAGTGTTTCCTTTTGTTGTTCCCCTTAAAGCGATGCCTTTGTATTCGTGATTTCGGAAAACGAGGCTATTTATCAGAGTTTCAAAAGAAAACTCAGGCTTGTTATTGATGCCGTGTAGACGTCCATTTGCTTTTGCAGTAAAAGATATATGGCCTAAATCGTTTGGCTTACCTGTAGTGAGTAAATGTCCCAGATTGAATTTGGCGGATGATACCTTGGCTAGAATCTTGTCATTATCGGTGAGCTTGCCTTCAAGTATAACTGCACCCAGTTGGGTTGTTGTGGTAAGATTGATATCTGCCGTTTTATTACAATATGTGATGTTGCCTTCGGTAAAGGTGTTTCCTATATTCGAGATAAAGGGACTCAATTCAATTTCTTCTCCGCGAATATTTCTGGACAGGAACTGCTGGATGCTTTGACCTGTTTTTAGCTGTAGGGCATTGATGTTTATAGATGGGGTAGAAGTGATGCCTTGCACTCTGGTATTTGCTTCAAGTTGAATGTTATGGCGACTATCATGTAATATAAGGTTAGGCAGGAATATGTCTTCTCCCTGGCTAATGCATTTGCCTTCTATGTTAATCTGGTCGTTGAAGTACTGCAATTTGTTTGTAAAGCACCTGAAATCGGAAGGTACAATATGTGCTTCCACCTTACCTTCTATATTTGTTTTTTTAAACCATGATTTGAAATCTTCCCCTGTTGGGAAACCTGGGTAGTTGGCAGAGAGGTGTGCAATTCTCAGATCTGTGTGGTCTGTCTTCAGTATAAAATCAGACAGGTTGGACTTCTTGTCATTGGCCTCTAATATAAAGGAAAGTTGGTTGACAGTCAATCCGCTTTTTTCGGTAAAACTGAGTTTCTTTAGATCAATGCCGAGGGTGTCCGGTATATTAACAAGAACTTTAGCGTTTATGTCTATATCCTTGGCATATAAATGGTTAAGGTTGACGATTTGCGGTGTTTCCTGCGCAGCATACATATCGTATCGCACCGTGCTTCGCCTTGCCAGCAATGCACCTATTTGGATATTAGCTTTCGGTTTGGTTTCCTTATCTTTCTTGCTGAATTTATCTATAAGGAACTGACAATTCAGGGGCGACTTGTCATCATTTTTGTACAGAACTATATCTGCTCCGATTATCTGAGCATTGTCAATGTGAACTTTCTTGTTGAGTAGGGGGAGTATTCTGATTTTTGCGGCAATACGTGCAGCGTTCAGCATTAGCGAATCCTTTTGGTCGTAGACCTTGACATTATCAATGATGAGTCGGTTGAATAGGCCAGGGCTTACATCCTCAATAAGAACCCTTGTTTCGAAGAATTCTGATAATGATTGGGATAATACACCAACTGCCCAACTTTGAACAGCAGGAATCTTGGAGAGGGAAAGCCCTGTAAGATAGATAATTAAGGCCAGTCCCACCAGACATCTTATTATGAATTTTAATGCTTTTATTCTACGCTACAATCTTGTTTATTTTATCTGCATGTCTAATTCGAGAACAAAAGTACAAATAATATTTGGGAAAAGTAATTCATTCACTTCATTTTTTGCAATTACTATAAATAAGTGTTCTATTACTTCGAATAAACAGATAACTGCCATAGAATAATGTTCAGTGTTCTGTGGCCTGTGTAAGTCCTTTAAGCATACTTAGGCAATTAAGATGCTGTATAACCTCACTCGTAAATAATCAATTGTATCCAGGGAAAGATAACCATGTTCTGTGATGATACTAAAGGATGAAGCAAGAATCGTGTGAACAAAAAAATATGCGTTTAATAGATTGGGTTGAAAAAAATATTGTACATTTGCAATTAGATAAAAAAAACTCCGACTGTAAGCAAGGCAGCACCTGCTGAAAAGGGAGGGGGGCGTTTGTGACTGACATGGGAAAAAAGCCCTGTCTGTGAATAATAACCGAAACTAAATAAGTGAAAACTGATGAGAAGAATTAATCTGTTGGCATCTGTTCTGATGCTTCTGCTGTTTAGGACATCTGTCTGTGCTCAGGAGAAGATGGTGTTTACACCCACATGGACGGCTCAGGCTCAGTTTGCAGGTTTCTATGTGGCCGATGCAAAGGGTTTCTATAAGCAGGCGGGGCTAAACGTGGAATTCAAACACCCGACGCCTTCCAGCACAAACATGAATCGCCTGGAGAGCGGTGAGAGCCAGCTGATGCTGCTCCAGTTGGTTTCGGCCATGGAGTTGATAGACAAGGGGAGCCAACTGGTGAATGTGCTGCAGTATTTCCAGCAGAGCGGTCTAATGATTATATCGCACGAGCCGTTGAAGGATATCAAGGGCCTGGACGGCAAGCGGGTGGGGCACTTCAGGACGGGAGCCTCTATGCTGCCCATCGCAATAGGAAGGAAAGCTAACCTGGATATCGACTGGGTGCCCTTTATATCGCATACCAATCTCTATATCTCGGGTGCCATAGATGCTACGCTGGCCATGAGCTATAATGAGTACTATCAGTTGAAGACTGCAGGTCAGCGGATCAGGAAAGATCAGATGCTGTATCTGCGCGACATAGGTTATAATGTACCCGAGGATGGACTTTATGTGACGAAGGATTACTTCAGGAAACATCGGACGGAAGTCCTGAAATTTGCCGAGGCCTCGCGGAAGGGGTGGGAGTGGGCTGCCGACCATCCCGAGGAGACGCTGGAGATAGTGATGCAGTATATACGCCAGTGTAATATACCCTCTAATATCTTTGCCCAGCGATGGATGCTGGAGGAGTGCATCAGGTTGCTTGCCGACCCGAAGACGGGTAAGCGTACTTACCGCCTGGATCCTCAGATGTTCGACCATACCAGCCGCATCCTTTACGAGGGTAGTGTAATAAAGAAACCGATTTCTTATCAACAAATCACACAGCCATGAGTTCATTCCGTCTATCTTTACCTACATCTAATTCCCTGTACGCGAGGCTTACCCTTGGGGTGATGCTCACTGTGATGACGGTTACGGTCATCATCACGCTGATTGTGACGTACATCAGTTCGTCGGCCGTTCTGAAGGGTACGAAAGAGAATGTGCAGAGCCGCATGGAGATTGCCAACCAGCACATCAACAGTGTCCTAGTGGGTGTGGAAGTGGCTGTGGCAAGTACCATACCGGAGGTGGAAAAAACACTCTCGGAACCGGATGAGATGTATAACGTTGTCCGCCGTCTGCTGGAGCTGAACCCTAACATCATCGGCTCTACGGTGGCCTTCGAACCCGACTACTATCCCGAGAAAGGTAAGCAGTTCTCGCCGTATGCCTATCGTGATGCCGACTCGACGATTCGTACCAAGCAGCTAGGTACCTACAACTATGAGTATCATTACATGGACTGGTACCTCATCCCCAAACTGCTGAAGCGTAATGTCTGGAGCGAGCCCTATTATGATCAGGGAGGCGGCGAGCAGATGATGACCACCTATTCGCATCCGCTATATGATGCTGAGGGCAACTTCTATGCCATCATCACTGCCGACGTGTCGCTGGAGTGGCTGACGGAACTGGTGACGAAGAGTGACATCGACTTCAACAACCGGGTGCTGCATACCAAGGATCATGGCAAGGAGAGCCTGCGGGCTATCATAGAGGGCGACAGCACCTACTTCTATAACCATGCCTATACCTATATCATAGGAAAGGGCGGTACCTATATTGCACATCCTATGCGTGCCCGTATCCTGAACGAGACGTACTTTATCTATACGCAGGAGACTAACGATACGATAGATGACGAGATTGGCTATGAGATGATAGAGGGCAAATCGGGTATGAAAACCATCGACCGCGATGGCACAAAGTTCTATATCAACTATGCTCCGATAGAGCGTACGGGGTGGTCTATGGCTACCGTTATCCCTGCGAAGCTAATCTTCTACCGTTCGAGGATCTTTGGCGGAATAGTGGTGACTGTCATGCTGATAGGACTGGTGATTCTGTTCTTTATATGCCGACATATCCTGAAACGTGTTACCAAACCGCTGACGCTCTTTGCGCAGTCGGCCGATGAGATAGCCCAGGGCAACCTGAATGCCCTGCTACCCCAGATAACATCGAACGACGAGATGAGGCAACTGCACGACTCGTTTGCACTGATGCAGACTTCGCTGACACAGCAGATGGAGGAACTGAAGCATGTGAACGAGCAGAAGGGCCGCATAGAGGGTGAACTGAAGGTGGCAAGTACCATTCAGCGCTCTATGCTGCCGAAGACATTCCCGCCATACCCCGACCGTGACGATATTGATATCTACGGACAGCAGACACCGGCCAAGGCGGTGGGCGGTGATATCTTCGACTTCTATATCCGCGACGAGAAGCTCTTCTTCTGCATCGGTGATGTCTCGGGCAAGGGTGTGCCTGCCTCGCTGTTGATGGCGGTGGCACGTTCGCTCTTCCGCACCCTCTCCATGCACGAGCCTCACCCCGAACGTATCATCTCGCAGATGAATGACCGTATGGCCGAGGATAACGAGCAGAATATGTTTGTGACGTTCTTCCTGGGCGTGCTTGACCTGCCTACAGGAAGGCTGCGCTACTGCAATGCGGGACACAATGCTCCGCTCCTCCTCATTGAGAAAAACAATGTGAAGCAAAAGGCCTTCCTCCCCTGCGACAGTAACCTGCCTATCGGCACTATGGGTGGCTGGAAATTCACGCAGCAGGAGACAACAATCGAGGCGGGCACTACGCTCTTCCTATACACAGACGGACTGACAGAAGCTGAGGATATGAATCAGCAGTTGTTCGGAGAGGAGCGGATGGTTGATGCCATTCCGTTCTCTGCCAACTCGCAGGAAATCATCAGCAAGATGACTGAGGCTGTGTTTGCCTTTGCCGGCGATGCTGAACAGAGCGATGACCTGACGATGCTTGTCATCCGATACAACCGGCTTCAGCCGCTTGTCCGATTCCAGAAGGAGATAACCCTCGTCAACGAGATAGAACAACTGCCTCAGATGACCGAGTTTGTGGAATCTGTGTGCGAGGCAATAGAGTTGGATGCTGCCACCACGATGCAGATGAATCTGGCCGTCGAGGAGGCCGTGGTGAATGTGATAAACTATGCCTACCCCAAGGGTATACAGGGCGAGATACAAATACAGGCACAAGCCAACGACCAGTGCCTTGAGTTCGTCATCAGTGACAGTGGCACGGCCTTCGACCCTACCACACATCAGGAAGTGGATACCACCCTGTCGGTAGCGGAACGACCCATCGGCGGACTGGGCATCCACCTTATCACTCAGATCATGGACAGTATTAACTACGAGCGCAAGGACAATAAGAATATTCTGACCTTGCGAAAGAATCTGCCCACGACTCCGCTACCAACAGATGAATAATTGATAACTACATCGATAAGTAAAATATACAAGATAATGACTACAACAATCAAAGAAGAAAACAATTGTAAAGTCGTCTATTTCGACGGACGTTTCGACACGGCTGCGTCCATGCAGGTGCAGAAGGACATTCAGCCGCTCATCAATGATATAAACTGCGATGTCATCCTGGATTGCGAGAACTTGCAGTATATATCTTCCAGCGGCCTACGCATCTTTCTCAGCATTCTGAAGAGTGCCACCCCCACTGGTTACCATGTCTATATCCGTAAGTTGAAGGACGATCTGCGCCAGGTCTTCACCGTCACAGGATTTATCAGCCTTTTCGAGTTCCTGGACTGATAAGAAACTATTTTCCCACGAGGAAGGTCATCAGGAGGTACCCCACGCCAATACTGACAAAGGTCGTTATGAAGCCTGCTAACTGGAACGAGTGGTTCAGCACATATTTTCCGATGCGCGTCGTACCAGTGCGGTCAAAGCCGATGGCAGCCACTGAGGTAGGATAGTTGGGTAGGAAGAAATAGCCGTTGACAGCAGGGAAAAGTACCAGCAAGACCATTGGCGGAACGCCCATTGCCAGTCCTACTGGATAAAGCGTCTTGGCCGTTGCTGCCTGTGAGAAGAGCATGATGCTGAAGAGGAACAGCGGAATGACGAAGAGCAAAGGATAGGTCGTGAAGACACCCTCTACACTGCCGAGAATCGCCTCCTGATGACCTTCGAAGAAAGTGCTACCCATCCAGGCAACGCCAAAGATTGATACCATGGCATTCATGCCCGATGCAAACACGTTACCCTTCATTGCTTCGCGGACATCGGCCTTGCCCACCAACAGTATGAGGGCGGCAATACTCATCATTACCATCTCGATGGTGGTACTCATGTTCAACGGATCGCCGTCAAAGGTGGGACGCAATGACGGGAAAATGCCAAATAGCACAATCATCACCACGCCCAGCAGGAATGCCAGTACTGCCCATTTGGCTCGTGGGTTTACTGATTGCTCCTCACTACTGGTTTTTGTCTCGCCTTCCAAGAGTCCCTCGCGCAGCCGTCGTAGGTATTCGGGGTCTTTCTCCAAAGGCTTACCCACGTAGTTCTGTACCAGCGAGGCCACCAGAATACCGATGAAGGAGGCCGGTATGGTAATCACCATAATCTCTGTCATGCCGATGCCTCTGACACCCAACAACTCCTCTGAGAGGATGGCTGCTGTTGCTGCTGATACGGGCGATCCCGTACAGCCTAGCGATGCTGCTACGGTAGCCACGCTGAGTGGACGCTCAGGGCGCACTTTTCCTTACGGGCTATCTCTGAGATGATGGGCAGCAGCGCATAACAGGTGTGTGCCGTGCCTGCAAAAATGGTGAAGAGCCATGTAGTGAGAGGCGCGAAGAAAGTGATGCGACTGGGGTGCTTCTTCAGAAATCGTGCTGCCACGTTCACCATATAGTCCAATCCGCCTGCCGCCTGCAATGCAGCCGAGGCGGTGATGACGCTCACGATGATGAGTATTACGTCGATGGGTATGGCTCCCGGTTTCAGTCCGAAAACGAACACGAGGACGAAGACACCTACCATACCATAGATACCCAGTCCGATGCCACCCACTTTGGCACCAATGTATATCATTGCCAAGACAATGACCAGTTGAAGTAAAAGGAGGAATGTTGCCATAGACCCTTGTTTAATTACTAGAAATTATTAACAATCAATCACTTGCCCACACAGGAAATAAAGCTCATTGACTATCAGCTATTTAGCTGTTAAACGGTAGAAAAGTGGGAAAATTGCTCAAAATAATTTTCAAAAATTGCATTTTTAACACATTTAACATTATTTAATACGGGTTGTACTCCAAACATGCCTAAAATGGGTGAAAGTATAGAGTATATGGAGGTTTCTGGCTGATGCATTAAACCTCTAAAATCTGTCAATTCGCTCATTTGCCCTTTCATTATGTGGGGTAGCTTATAAAATGTTGATATATTCTGCTCAATATTTTGTGGCAAGAAAGTAAGCGTTTTACACCTCCCAGTGATTATTGCATAGGCAAATCTGAGAAGATGTTGCTGAGTAAGACGAATACATTCTGCCATGAATCTTATCTGTTGTGACTACAAAGATACCGCTTTTATATGAATTAGGATTCTTTTTCGTCAAAAACCTGTAAAAAAACTAAGTGTTTGTAGATATTTATATTGTACTTGACAAGCCAAGTTCAATTTGCGTCATTTTAATACCCTGTTAAAACGAAGCAAAACGATTAAAATAAGAGATGTATTTTGGTTTGCTCGCATTACAAACTCCCATTATTTGGCCGATAATCGTTAAATAATGTGTCTTTTTATCATTTTTACTGCATCAACCTATCATAAAATAAAGAAAAAGTTGTAACTTTGCATTCGTAAATAGATATTGAATGCCATTATGAGCAAAACAACGATGGGTACAAAGCTTCCCAGAAAGCTTGAACAGAAGATGCAGACTGTTGGTGAGCAAATCAAGCTGGCACGTTTGCGTCGCAATCTTAGTGTGGCACAGGTTGCAGAACGTGCGACATGCTCTCCACTTACAGTTTCCAGAATTGAGAAAGGTGCGCCGACTGTTGCCATTGGTATCTACTTGCGCGTACTCTACGCTTTACAGCTCGACGATGACATCTTGTTGCTGGCGCAGAAGGATGAGATGGGTCGAGCTTTGCAGGATCTCGCCCTAAAACATCGTGAACGTGCATCTAAAAAGGAATAATCTATGCGTACATTATATATATATGCAGATTTCGACTGGCTTGACGAGCCATTGCTGGTTGGCGAATTGGGCTATGAATCTCTTCGTGGCTCTGATTCCTATTCGTTCAAATATGATAATGACTGGCTTCGGCAATATGGTAGCCTATTCCTGAGTGCCGACATCAACAACTATCCAGGCCAGCAATATACCCAGCCGGACAGAGATATCTTCGGCTGCTTCAGCGATGCTTTGCCCGATCGTTGGGGAAGGCTGCTGCTTAACAGACGTGAACAGATACTTGCCACGGAGGAAAACCGACCAGTCCGTAAGCTATCGTCTTTTGATTACCTCATGGGTGTTGATGATTTCTCGCGTATGGGTGGTTTCCGTTTCAAGGAAGTACAAGATGGGGAATTCATCAATTGTGAGAAGTCTCTCCGCATTCCCCCATTGACCGATATACGGGCATTGGTGGCAGCCAGTATGGAAATAGAGAAGAGCGAGGAACTGAACCAGCTGCCTGAGAAGAAATGGTTGTTGCAGCTCGTTCATCCTGGCACATCACTTGGCGGTGCCCGTCCTAAAGCTGGAGTCATGGATGATAAAGGCTGCCTTTGTGTGGCCAAGTTCCCATCAAGGAATGATGATTACGATGTTGGCCTCTGGGAGCACCATAGTCATCTGTTGGCAAAGGAATCAGGCGTGATAGCAGCTGATACAGGCATCATTGAGACTGGAGAGAAATATCATGCCTTGCTTTCTAAGCGTTTCGACAGGACTGCCGACGGACGCAGAAAGCATTTCGCATCTGCCATGACCCTGCTGGGTTTGACTGATGGCTGTGATGCAAAGACGGGTAACGGTTATCTGGACATTGTGGACTTCATCCTGCAGAACTGCTGTGATGTGGAAGAAAACTTGCGTCAGCTCTATCGCCGTGTGGCATTCAATATCGCCATCGGCAATAGTGATGACCATTTCCGCAACCACGGATTCTTGCTGACCCCACGTGGCTGGACGCTCTCACCAGCATACGATATGAATCCGACCCTGAATGAATACCAGGCTTTGCTCATCAATTCCACAACGAATCATGCTGACCTACAGGTGTTGCTTGATTCCTCGGAAGAGTATATGATAGGCAAAGAAGAAGCCGTGCGTATCATCGAAGAAGTGAAGGCAGGTGTGAAGCATTGGAAGTCAATCGCCACTCGTCTCGGTATAGCCAAGCGAGAAATGGATGTGTTTGAACAAGTGTTCCAACGCTCGCTTAAATGAACAAAAAATTGTAGCATGATGTAGCGGGACTGATACACAACGACTTACATATTATTTGGGAAACAATCCAATGTAGCGAAAATGTAGCGGTATGTATCTTAATGTAGCAAAGAAGACATATAATACATGAATAGTAATATATCATCTAAAATATGACAATACAGGAAGCCATAGAAGCCCGGCATAGTGTGAGGGCTTACAAAGACCAGCCATTGAGCGAGGAAACCGTCAAGGTGCTTGAAGATGAAATTGTGACGTTGAACAATGAAGGACAACTCCACATTCAGTTGATATGCAATGAACCGAAGGCATTCCAAGGGACGATGGCAAAATATGGGAAGTTCCGTAATGCCAACAACTATCTGGTCATGGCAGGAAAGAAAGCCGATGACCTTGATGAGCGCATAGGCTATTATGGTGAGCATCTGGTCTTACTTGCTCAGACACTTGGTTTGAACACCTGTTGGGTAGGACTAAGCTATTCCAAGGTTCCAGGAACGTATGAGCTTGGCAAAGACGAGAAGATTGCCTGTTATATTGCCATTGGCTATGGTGAGACACAAGGTGTAGGCCATAAGATCAAAACCGTTGAGCAAGTCAGCAATGCCAGCGACATCACTCCCTCGTGGTTCAAGAAGGGAGTTGAAGCAGCCTTGCTTGCTCCTACAGCCGTGAACCAACAGAAATTCTCGTTTGAGTATGTCGGCATGAGCAACAATCACCATCAGGTAAGAGCAAAGAAAGGATTCTCCATGATTGGCTATACCCAGATGGACTTGGGCATTGCCAAGTACCATTTTGAGATTGGTGCTGGAAAGGATAAGTTTGAATGGGTATGAAATGAAGCTATTTCTGAAAAAAAAGCTTTTTAAATAGGAATACAAGTAATTGGTCCCATCATAGAACATAATCACTATGAAAAGTGTTAGAAGAGGCTACGTGGATAAGGACGAAGAGTTGTTTGCTGGCGCTCAAAGAATCAAGATTCTGAGTGCCGCGAATGATGCACGATGGCTGATGAATCGTGGCTATAGTGCAGAGTCAGCCATTACATTCTCCTCCAATCACTATCTTCTTACTTCGAGACAGAGGATGGCCATTTTCAGAAGCATTCTTAATGATGATGACAAGGCGACAAGACAGAAGAAGGAAATCCTAAAACCAGGTTCAGAGGTTTTAGTCGATGGGCTGAATATCATCATTACGTTGGAAACGGCTCTTTCACATAGTCTCGTTCTCCGTGGTGACGATGGCGTTTTGCGTGATGTGGCCGGGCTTCATGGCACCTATCGTATTATTGATAAGACGGAAAAGGCTGTAGAACTGATTCTGCAGACGCTTTCCTGTCTTGGTGTGAGGAAAGCGACATTCATTCTTGACAAACCTGTGTCAAATTCCGGCTCGTTGAAACAGTTGATTCTGGAGTTGTCGAAAAATTATAATATTGATGTGGATGCCGAACTCAACATGAATCCCGATCTGTTATTTGTGGACAAGGAGAATGTTATCAGCTCCGACGGTCCTGTACTACAAAGAAGTTTCAGTTGGTACAATCTAAACTCCATGGTTATAAGGAGGATGATTCCTGACGCATGGATCTTTGACTTTAAATATGAGGAATAAAAATTTATGAGAATATTTATAGCAATCAGGTTCACTGAAGCATTCAAGGAACCGATATTCGAGGCACAGGATGCCTTGCGTGACAATGGAGTGAGAGGCAACTTCACATTGCCTGAGAATTTGCACCTGACGTTAGCCTTTATAGGTGAGACTGACAAAGTGGATGACATCAAGGCAGCCGTGAAAGAAGTTTTTTTTGTTCCTTTTGAGATAAAGACTGGTAGACTTGGATGCTTTAATGGACGCAGTAAGGTGATATGGCTTGGTATTGACGGTGAAAAGAAACTGAAGTCGATAGCTGCAGATTTGAGAAATAATCTTGACAAAAGAGGTATTGAGTATGCTCAGGGTAGGTTCCAGCCCCACATCACACTCGTTCGCCTGCCATCTTGCATGCCTTTGGACATTGACATTGAGAAGGCAAGTATGACCGTTAATGAAATCTCCGTTATGAAATCCGAACGAATCAATGGCAAACTTGTCTATACAGCACTGTAAGTGTATTGAGACTCATAGTAATTGAAGATAAATATAATTAACTGTTAAATTCCAATTTAGCGGACAATAAAAACAAATATGAAAAAGCAACTATTCTCATTTCTCTGCGCTGGTCTCATGCTCACGGCATGCGGACAGCAGAACAAACAAGAAACGACTATGGATTTCGTAG
>Ga0265298_10003157_pt1 | contig 22118 bp, 19 predicted proteins | sample AusTroGonzalo_MG_3_FD_193486 | JGI IMG/M metagenome (GOLD analysis project Ga0265298, IMG submission 193486) | Bovine rumen microbial communities from tropical cattle in Woodstock, Queensland, Australia - Gonzalo_01 | ecosystem: Host-associated > Mammals > Digestive system > Stomach > Rumen ...
AAGTTGGCTTCAGCACTCATCAGAACTTCGTCGTTAGCGTTGGCCTCCACAAACAGTTCCACATCCTGCTTTACTGTCTTTTCATATTTCCGTTCCGGAAAAGTGTACGTCGCGTTGAAAAGAGCCTCCACATTCCAAATGGCGCTGTCGATTGGCACATACGAATCACCTTTCGTGAGGTATTCCTTGTTATCCAGTTGAGTCCTGAACCTATTGATTTTATTGACAATTCTCTTCGCTTCGGCTGTGTAATTCGGGTCTTCAATTGAAGTCGGAACACTATTATTAATAATAGGTGTAACGATATTTTTCTTACATGCGGCAAAATAAATCGCTATTCCTGCCGCAACAGCCACCAACACATATTTTAAAATAACATTTCGTTTCATAAATCAGATGTTTTAAATTAATAAATTTTGATTTAAATAGCACAAAATATGTCATGTAGCCGCCCGCAGTTACCTTGTGCACATACTGCGGGCTTCATAAAATTGTTTTCAGTATCTTGGCTTTCATAGTTTTAAGTTTTAAATGACACTGCAAAAATATAATGAATTTTTCAATATGTCAAGAAATTAATTCATGAATTTTATTTAGATTTGGTTCACTTTTTTGCACCAAATGTTAAAAAATTTTAACATTTTTTTTCTTGATTAATGAAAAATAAGACGTATATTTGCATCCCGAAATTTAACATATAAAACCCCACTACAATGTCAATATCCCTTAAAAATCGCAGCCTTATCTCGATCAGCGACTACACGCCGGAAGAAATTTGCCATGTTTTGGACATAGCCGAGGATTTTGAGAAAAACCCGCACCAGAACCTGCTCAACGGCCGCATCATCGCGTCTCTCTTCTTTGAACCGTCAACACGTACACGTCTCAGCTTTGAGACAGCCATCCAGCTGCTCGGCGGCAATGTGATCGGTTTCAGCAGCACCGCAGGCACCAGCGTGCAAAAAGGCGAATCGCTCGCCGACACCATCACAATGGTGGCATCATACGCCGACCTCATCGTGATGCGTAACCCTATCGAAGGCTCAGCACGTTTCGCATCGGAAGTGTCGAAAGTGCCGGTCATCAACGCAGGCGACGGCGCCAACCAGCACCCTACCCAGTGCATGCTCGACCTCTACAGCATCCGTAAGACCCAGGGAACACTGGAAAACCTCGAAATAACCCTCGTAGGCGACCTCAAATACGGCCGCACAGTGCACAGCCTCGTAGAAGCTATGTGCAACTTCAATGCCAAGTTCAACCTCGTATCACCTGTCGAACTCAAGCTCCCAAGCGTGGTGAAACAGCATATCAAAGACAAAAATCTCGAATATCATCAATATACAGATCTCGAAGAAGCCATACCGCATTCAGATATCATCTACATGACACGTATCCAGCGCGAACGCTTCCCAGATCCTGAAGAATACGAAAAGGTGAAGAATTCCTACGTGTTGCGCAACGCAATGCTGGCCAATTCTAAGCCAAACTGCCGCGTGCTGCACCCACTTCCGCGCGTCAACGAGATCCATGTGGATGTCGATGCCAACCCGAAAGCTTACTACTTCCAACAGGCACAAAACGGCGTATACGCACGTGAAGCTCTTATCGCAACAATTTTAGGACTTAAATAAAATCAGAATTATGGAAAAGAGAAAAGAATTAATCGTATCCGCCATCGAAAACGGTACAGTTATCGACCATATCCCTGCCGACAAAGTGTTCCAAGTAGTTAAAATCCTTGGACTTGACAAAGTCAACAACCCAGTCTATTTCGGCATCAACGTCGAAAGCAAGAAATACGGCACAAAAGGCTTCATCAAGGTTTCAAACAAGTATTTCGAACCGGAAGACTATAACAAAATCGGCCTTGTAGCCCCAACAGCTTCAATTATCGAAATCAAAGACTTTGAAGTCATTAAGAAACAGACAGTTACACTCCCAGAAAGCATTGAGCACATTGTAAAATGCTTCAACCCGAACTGTGTCACCAATAAAGAGCACGACGTCCCGACCAAGTTCACGGTCATCAAAGACGCTGAAGGCAACATCAAGCTGCATTGCCACTACTGCGAGAAAAACACGACACAAGACAAGCTTGAGTTTATATAAAACAAAAAAGCTCGGCTATCGCCGAGCTTTTTTTATGCCTCCCCTGCTGACCCGTTCATCGTGAACGGCGCGATGGTGTCGTTCACATCTTTTATCGGGCCAAAGTTCTGCTCGTATTTCTGCAGGTTGTCAGCCAATGCACGATACAATCTCTTTGCGTTCTGAGGTGTCATGATGACTCTCGAGCGCACCTTAGCCTTCTGCATAGCCGGCGCAATCTGCGCGAAATCGACCACAAACTCGGTCGGTGAATGGCTGATGATTGCCAGATTTGAATATACGCCGTCAGCCACCGATTCCGGCAAATCGATATTCAACTGTTTCTTGTTGTTGTTTTCCATAATTCTATTTATTTAAAAAGCCATTAGCTACTAGCCACTAGCCATTAGGTAATTATTACGGTAGAATAATGCTAATGGCTAATAGCTAACGGCTAATGGCTAATGATTAATTACGCCTCTACAGCTTCTTCTGTCACCAATTCAGGCTGCAAATCTGCCTTCGCGCCAACGATAAGATCGTCGTATTCGCGCAGACCTGTACCTGCCGGGATCTTGTGACCCACGATGACGTTTTCCTTCATACCTTCGAGGTAATCGGTTTTCGCACTGATGGCGGCCTGTGTAAGAACCTTTGTGGTCTCCTGGAATGACGCAGCTGAGATGAAACTGTCGGTCTGCAAAGCGGCGCGTGTGATACCTTGAAGCACCTGGTGTGCCGTTGCCGGCTGTGCATCGCGGGCCTCCACGAGCTTCATGTCGCGACGTTTCAAGGCTGAGTTCTCATCACGCAGCTTTCTTGCTGAGATGATCTGCCCCACATACAGCGTCTCCGAATCACCGGCATCGGTCACCACGACCTTGCCGAAGATGTCGTCGTTGGTCTCCTGGAACGTGATCTTGTTCACGAGCTCGCCCTCAAGGTATCTTGTGTCACCCGGATCGTCGATTTCAACTTTACGCATCATCTGACGAACGATGACCTCAAAGTGCTTACCGTTGATGGTCACACCCTGTGAACGATACACCTCCTGGATGTTGTTTACGATATATTCCTGAACCTTCATAGGTCCTTCAATTGCAAGGATATTGGCAGGTGTGATGGCACCTTCCGACAACGGCTGACCAGCCTTCACATAGTCGTTCTCTGATGCGAGAACCTCCTTTGTGGTCGGGATGAGGTACTTCTTCACCTCGCCTGTCTTCGATGTGACAACCACGACACGGTTACCACGCACGAGCTTCTTCTCAAACGAGACCTCACCGTCGATTTCAGAAATGATAGCCGGCTCTGACGAATTACGTGCCTCAAAGAGCTCTGTAACACGTGGAAGACCACCGGTAATATCGCCCAAACCTCCAGTGGCACGCGGCTTCTTGGTCATGATATCACCAGCCTTGATGTTGGTGTTGTCCTCAACCATGATGTGTGCGCCAACAGGCAAGTCGTACGATTTGATAACCTCGCCGTTCTTGTCCAAAATAGCAATCGACGGGTTCTTCGAGAACTTACGTCCTTCGATGATAACACGCTCGTTGTAACCTGTCTGCTCATCAGACTCATTACGGAAGGTGACGTTCTCGACGATGTTGTCGAAACGGATCTTACCGTCATATTCAGAGATAATCAATGAGTTGTATTTATCCCATTCGCAGATGATATCGCCCTGGTTGACGTCGCTGCCAGCAGGGATGTACAGTTTCGAACCGTAAGGGATGTTCTCTGTGACAAGAGCCACACCTGTGTTGTGGTCCAAAATCTTCATCTCTGATGCACGGCTCACCACGATCTGATACTTGTTGCCGTCGCCATCTTCATAGTCAACAGCACGTAAGTCGTTGATAATAAGCTTACCGCTATAGTCAGCCTTGATCATTGAGTCTTCTGATGTGCTCGAAGCAGTACCACCTTGGTGGAATGTACGCAGTGTCAGCTGTGTACCAGGCTCACCGATTGACTGTGCGGCGATGACACCCACAGCCTCACCACGCTGGACGAGCTTGCCTGATGAAAGGTTACGTCCGTAGCAGTTGGCGCAGACACCCTTCTTCGACTCGCATGTCAACACGGAACGAATCTCGATTGTCTGGTCTTTCAACGGTGAGTCGCAGATTCTCTTAGCGATGTCTTCAGTGATTTCGTCACCGCCATTGCAGAGCAACTCGCCTGTCTGTGGATGGAAGATGTCGTGCAAAGCCACACGGCCGAGGATACGGTCGTACAACGACTCGACGATTTCCTTACCACGTTTCAAAGCGCCGATCGACAAACCTCTCAAGGTGCCGCAGTCTTTTTCTGTGATGATCACATCGTGTGCAACGTCGACCAAACGACGGGTCAAATAACCTGCGTCAGCGGTCTTCAAAGCGGTATCGGCCAAACCTTTACGGGCACCGTGAGTTGAGATAAAGTACTCAAGCACCGACAAACCTTCCTTGAAGTTCGAAAGAATTGGGTTCTCGATAATCTCAGCACCACCGGCTGCTGTCGATTTCTGTGGTTTTGCCATCAAACCTCTCATACCGCAAAGCTGACGAATCTGCTCCTTACTACCACGAGCTCCTGAATCCAGCATCATGTACACTGGGTTGAATCCCTGGTCGTCCTGAGGCAACAGCTTCATAACCTCGTCGGTCAACTTGGTGACGACGTGTCCCCAAATATCGATAATCTTGTTGTAACGTTCGTTGCCTGTGATGAAACCCATGTTGTATTCCTCACGGATGGCGTTCACTTCTTCGTTGGCCTCTCTGATCAATTCCTCTTTTACTGAAGGAATCAACACGTTGCCAAGGTTGAACGACAAACCGCCTTTGTAAGCCATGTAGTAACCCATGTTCTTGATATCGTCCAAGAACTTGGTTGTAACGGCTGTACCAAGGAGTTTCACCATGTCACCGATGATATCGCGCAAAGCCTTCTTATTCAACAGACGGTTGATGTAGCCAAATCCTGCAGGAACGACCTGGTTGAATTTGACACGACCAACTGTTGTTTCCACCATTTCCTCGACGATAGAGCCGTCTTCCTTACGGACCGGCACCTTCACGTAGATGATGGCGTGCATGTCGACCTTCTTCTCGTTGTAGGCGATGATAACCTCTTCTGCTGAATAGAATTTCTTACCTTCACCTTTAACGATATGGTCTGGAGTGCTCTTACGCGGTTTTGTGATATAATACAGACCCAAAACCATGTCTTGCGAAGGCACCGTGATAGGAGCTCCGTTGGCAGGGTTAAGGATGTTGTGCGATGCGAGCATCAAAATCTGGGCCTCAAGGATAGCGGCGTTGCCCAATGGCAAGTGCACAGCCATCTGGTCACCATCGAAGTCAGCGTTGAAAGCCGTACATACCAATGGGTGCAAGCGGATAGCCTTACCTTCTACGAGTTTCGGCTGGAACGCCTGGATACCCAAACGGTGCAATGTAGGAGCACGGTTCAACAGAATCGGGTGTCCTTTCAAGATATTCTCGAGGATGTCCCAAACGACAGGGTCTTTTCTGTCGACAATCTTCTTTGCCGACTTCACTGTCTTCACAATACCTCTTTCAATCATCTTACGGATGACAAATGGCTTGTAAAGCTCAGCTGCCATGTCTTTTGGAAGACCGCATTCGTTCATGTTCAAATCCGGACCGACCACGATAACCGAACGGCCTGAGTAGTCGACACGTTTACCGAGCAAGTTCTGACGGAAACGTCCCTGCTTACCTTTCAAGCTGTCGCTCAATGACTTAAGCGGACGGTTCGAGTCAGTCTTCACTGCGCTTGACTTACGTGAGTTGTCGAGCAATGAGTCGACGGCTTCCTGAAGCATACGTTTCTCATTACGCATAATCACATCCGGCGCCTTGATCTCGATGAGTCTCTTCAGACGGTTGTTACGGATAATGACACGGCGGTAGAGGTCGTTCAAGTCGGATGTAGCGAAACGTCCGCCATCGAGCGGCACCAACGGTCTCAACTCCGGTGGGATGACAGGGATAACCTTCAAAATCATCCATTCCGGACGGTTCTCGACGTGTTTGTTAGCCTCACGGAATGCCTCAAACACCTGCAAACGCTTCAAGGCATCAGCCTTACGCTGCTGTGATGTCTCCTTATGTGCCTTGTCGCGAAGCTCGCCGGCTTCTTTCTCAAGGTCGATCTGAACCAACAAATCATAGATAGCCTCAGCTCCCATCTTGGCGATGAACTTGTTAGGATCGCTCTCAGGAAGCAGCTGGTTTTCAATCGGGATTCTCTCTAACAGGTCGAGATATTCCTCTTCAGAAAGCATGTCGAGCTTGTTGATGCCTTGTTCGGCCATAATTCCCGGTTGTACGACGACATAGCGCTCATAGTAAATGATGCTGTCGAGTTTCTTGGTCGGCAAACCAAGCAAAGCTCCGATTTTGTTAGGAAGCGAGCGGAAATACCAGATATGCGCCACCGGCACCACCAACTGGATGTGGCCAGTACGCTCACGTCTGACTTTCTTCTCTGTAACTTCCACACCGCAACGGTCGCAAACGATGTTCTTGTAACGGATGCGTTTGTACTTACCGCAGTGGCATTCCCAGTCTTTCACAGGTCCAAAGATACGCTCGCAGAATAAACCGTCGCGCTCAGGTTTGTATGTGCGGTAGTTTATTGTCTCCGGTTTCAAAACCTCGCCGTATGAACGGTCGGAAATGCTTTCCGGCGATGCCAAGCTGATGGTAATCTTTGAAAAGTTGCTGTTTATTGTGTTATTCTTAGTTAAAGCCATAGATTACAAAATATTTAGAGCTTTTTTTATTCAAACGTAATTTCAAGTCCAAGTCCGCGTAATTCGTGTACCAAAACATTGAATGACTCAGGAATACCTGGTGTAGGCATATTCTCGCCCTTGACGATTGACTCGTATGCCTTGGCACGACCGACCACATCGTCTGACTTCACTGTCAAGATCTCCTGAAGCACGTTGCTTGCGCCGAATGCTTCGAGAGCCCAGACCTCCATCTCACCGAAACGCTGACCACCAAACTGTGCTTTACCACCGAGAGGCTGCTGCGTGATCAATGAGTATGGTCCTATTGAACGGGCGTGCATCTTGTCGTCGACCATATGGTGCAGCTTCAGCATGTAGATGTAACCCACTGTAGCCTGTTGGTCGAACGGCTCGCCTGTCTCACCGTCGTAAAGCTGAACTCTACCATTCTCTGGCAAACCAGCTTTCTTCATGTATTCGTTGATCTCGTCCAATGTGGCACCGTCGAAGATAGGTGTAGCGAACTTCAGTCCGAGCTCGTGACCTGCCCAACCGAGCACTGTCTCGTAAATCTGACCCAAGTTCATACGTGAAGGCACACCCAACGGGTTCAACACGATGTCGACCGGTGTTCCGTCCTCAAGGAACGGCATGTCCTCTTCACGGACGATTCTTGAAACGATACCTTTGTTACCGTGACGACCTGCCATCTTATCACCGATGTTAAGCTTACGTTTCTGTGCCACGTAAACCTTGGCCATCTGGACGATACCGTTCGGCAACTCGTCGCCAACGCTTGCCACGTTCTTCTTACGGCTGTAGATACCGTTGATTTCCTTGCACTTGAGGTTGTAGTTGTGCACCAACTTCACGATGCAGTCGTTAATCTCAGGATCGGTAGTCCACTTGGTAGGATTCACGTTCATGTAATCGATAGCCGAGAGAGCCTTCTGTGTGAACTTCACCTTCTTAGGGATGATCATCTCCTTGAAATTGTTGTAAACACCTGTCGAAGTGCGTCCGTTGAGCATCGACATGAGCTTCTCCATCATTCTCGCCTTGAGAGCGTCGAGCTCTTTCTGGCATTCGGCATCGATCTCCGCAATGATATCTTTATCTTTTGACTTAGCCTTACGATCTTTAACCACGCGTGAGAACAAGCGTTTGCCGATGACGACACCCTTCATTGAAGGACCTGCTTTGAGTGATGCGTTTTTCACATCGCCCGCCTTGTCGCCGAAGATGGCGCGGAGCAGCTTCTCCTCTGGGGTCGGATCGGTCTCGCCCTTAGGCGTGATCTTACCTATTAATATATCGCCTTCTTTCACGTCGGCACCGACACGGATCAAACCGTTCTCGTCCAAATCCTTGGTGGCATCAGCGCTGACGTTCGGGATGTCGTTGGTCAACTCTTCCAAACCACGTTTCGTGTCACGCACCTCAAGGGTGAACTCTTCGATGTGGATTGAGGTGAAGAGGTCTTCCTTGACGATCTTCTCAGAAATCACGATAGCATCCTCGTAGTTGTAACCTTTCCAAGGCATGAATGCGACCTTCAGGTTGCGGCCCAATGCGAGGTCGCCACCCTGTGTGGCATAACCCTCGGTGAGGATCTGGCCCTTGGTCACCTTCTGGCCTTTTCTTACGATAGGCTTCTGGTTGATGCTCGTGCTCTGGTTTGTTCTTATATATTTAATAAGGTTATATGTCTTAACATCATCATCGAAGCTCACCAGACGTTCCTTGTCGGTTCTGTCGTACTTGATGGTGATCTTCGTTGAGTCGACGTAGACGACTTCGCCGTCGCCCTCAGCCTCGACCAATGTGCGTGAGTCTCTTGCCACGTAATGTTCGATGCCTGTTCCGACGATAGGAGCCTCAGGAGCCATCAACGGCACAGCCTGACGCATCATGTTCGAACCCATCAAAGCACGGTTAGCGTCGTCGTGCTCCAAGAATGGAATCAACGATGCAGCCACTGATGACATCTGGTTAGGTGCCACGTCGATGAGGTCGAGCTGGTCAGGGGTGACGATAGGATAGTCAGCCACATAACGTGCCTTCAGCATCTCTTCTGTGATGTGACCCTCATCGTCCATACCAGTGCAAGCCTGTGCGATGATCTTGTTGTCTTCCTCTTCTGCTGTCAGATAAACCGGCGGATTGATGAAGTCGACGTTACCGTCTTTAACCTCACGGTAAGGTGTCTCGATGAATCCGAGGTTGTTGATCTTTGCGAACACGCAGAGTGATGAGATAAGACCGATGTTAGGACCTTCAGGTGTCTCGATTGTACACAGACGTCCGTAGTGTGTGTAGTGAACGTCACGCACCTCGAAACCTGCACGGTCACGTGAGATACCGCCAGGACCCAAAGCAGAGATACGACGTTTGTGTGTCAGCTCTGACAACGGGTTGGTCTGATCCATGAACTGTGACAGCTGGTTGGTGCCGAAGAACGAGTTGATCACCGACGACAATGTCTTGGCATTGATAAGGTCGGTTGGAGTGAATGACTCGTTGTCACGGACGTTCATACGCTCGCGGATGGTTCTCGCCATACGTGCAAGACCCACGCCGAACTGTGCGTACAGCTGCTCGCCCACGGTACGGATACGACGGTTGCTCAAGTGGTCGATATCATCAACTTCAGCCTTCTGGTTTGAAAGCTCGATCAAGTATTTGATGATAGCGATTATATCTTCATTTGTCAAAACCTTGACATCTTCAGGGATGTTGAGGCCGAGCTTGCGGTTGATGCGGTAACGGCCCACTTCGCCAAGGTCATAACGTTTGTCGGAGAAGAACAGCTTACGGATGATGTCGCGTGCTGTTTCCTCATCTGGCGGTTCAGCGTTGCGGAGCTGACGGTAGATGTATTCGACAGCGTCTTTCTCCGAGTTGGTTGTATCTTTTTGTAATGTATTGAAAATGATGGCATAATCGTTGGTATTGATCTCTTCGCGGTCGAGAAGGATTGTCTTCACGCCTTTTTCGATGATCTTGTCGATATGCTCATTTTCGAGTGTGACACCGCGTTCGATGATGATTTCGTTACGCTCGATTGTCACCACCTCGCCTGTCTCTTCGTTGATGAAGTCTTCAAGCCAGGAATGTAACACTTTTGCTGCGAGTCTGCGGCCCACTACACGTTTCAAACCGCTCTTTGTCACCTTCACTTCCTCGGCGAGGTTGAAAATGTCGAGGATGTCCTTGTCGGTCTCATAGCCGATGGCGCGGAGCAAGGTGGTGATAGGCAATTTCTTCTTACGGTCGATGTAGGCATACATCACATTGCTAATGTCGGTCGAGAATTCCATCCAGGAACCCTTGAACGGGATGATACGCGCTGAGTAAAGCGTAGTGCCGTTGGTGTGCACGCTTGATCCGAAGAAAACGCCCGGAGAACGGTGTAACTGTGAAACAACAACACGTTCTGCGCCGTTTATGACGAAAGTACCCTGTGGTGTCATATACGGTATCAAGCCCAAATACACGTCCTGAACGACAGTCTCGAAATCCTCGTGCTCCTCGTCGTTGCATGAGAGTTTCAGTTTAGCTTTGAGTCTGACGCAATAGCTCAAGCCGCGTTCGATACATTCAGCGATTGTATACTGCGGGGCATCGATGTAGTAGTCGAGAAACTCGAGTACAAAGTTGTTTCGTGCGTCGGTGATTGGGAAGTTCTCCGCAAAAACCTTGTACAGGCCTTCGTTTTTACGATTGTCAGGATTGGTCTCCAACTGGAAGAAGTCGCGGAACGACTTGAGCTGGATGTCCAGAAAATCAGGATAGTCGAAAGGCTTCTTGATTGACGCGAAACTGATTCTATCTAATTTAATGTCTGCCAAAGTGTTTATGTTTTAATTGTTATTTAAAGCTATTATAATATATAGACGGCGGAATACAACACAATATAGGCACAAACCTCAACCCCCGTCTATATGGAGGGGCTGAGGTATTTATGCCTGTTGTAGCAGGAAATAAACTTATTTTATTTCAACTTCTGCACCAGCGGCCTCGAGTTGGGTCTTGAGTGCATTAGCTTCTTCTTTGCTCACGCCTTCTTTAACAGCTTTAGGAGCAGCGTCAACTAAGTCTTTAGCTTCTTTCAGTCCGAGGCTTGCTAAGTCCTTAACGAGCTTCACAACTGCGAGCTTCTGTGCGCCGGCTGATTTGAGGATAACGTCGAATGAGGTCTTCTCTTCTGCTGCTGCGGCTGCTTCGCCACCTGCTGCTGGAGCTGCTACTGCAACTGCTGCTGCGGCTGGTTCAATGCCGTATTCTTCTTTCAAGATTGTTGCGAGTTCATTAACCTCTTTCACTGTAAGGTTCACTAATTGTTCAGCAAAAGCTTTTAAATCTGCCATTTTTTTAAGATTTTATTTGTTATACAATTCTTTTTATTTTCTTTAATTCTTTTTTGTGAATGATAATCATTCTGTATTATTCCGGTCTCTCGGATAAGGTCTTCACAATGCCGCTGAGCTTGTTGCCGCCACTCTGAAGAGCGCTGATGACGTTCTTGGCAGGTGACTGGAGCAATGCCACGATGTCGGCGATGAGTTCGTTCTTCGACTTGATGCTGCACAATGTGTCAAGCATATTGTCGCCTGTGTACACACACTCCTCAATGTAAGCACCTTTCAAAATCGGCTTGTCGCTGGTCTTGCGGAACTTCTTGATAAGCTTTGCAGGGGCGTTGCCATTCTCTGACAACATCATTGCTGTCGTGCCCTTGCAGACGTCGTAAAGATCACCGTAATCCTTACCTGTCTTCTGCATGGCTTTCTTCAGTAATGCGTTCTTCACCACAACAAGCTTGACCTGGCTGTTGAAGCACTGTCTTCTCAACTGGCTTGTCTTCTCGGCGTTCAATGCCTCGATGTCTGTCAAGTAGAAATTAGGACATGCTGTCAACTGGTCCACTATCGAGTCTATGATAACATTTTTATCTTCTTTTCTCATGTCAATACTTATTTAAGGGTTTAGATGGCTACTGATTTGACGTCCACTTGAACACCCGGACTCATTGTACTTGAGATGTAGATACTCTTGATGTAAGTACCTTTAGCTGCTGCTGGTTTCAACTTGATGATCATCGAAAGGATTTCCTTTGCGTTGTCAACAATCTTCTCAGCTGGGAAGCTCACTTTTGCAATGCGGCTGTCGATGATTCCGTATTTGTCAACTTTGAAATCAATCTTACCAGCTTTCACTTCCTTAACAGCTTTACCAATTTCCATTGTCACTGTGCCAGTCTTTGGGTTCGGCATCAATCCGCGAGGACCGAGGATACGACCGAGAGCACCGACTTTCGGCATCAATGAAGGCATTGTGATAATTACATCGACATCGGTCCAACCGTCTTTGATCTTCTGGACATAGTCCTCGAATCCGACGAAATCAGCACCTGCTTCTGTAGCTTCCTGTGCTTTGTCTGGCGTACATAATACCAACACGCGGGTAACTTTACCTGTTCCGTGAGGCAGTGTCACGCTACCACGAACCATCTGATTGGCTTTACGTGGGTCGACACCTAAACGTACGTTGACGTCAACTGAAGCATCGAACTTGGTGTAAGTGATCTGTTTTACAATGTCAACGGCTTCTGTCAAGGAGTAGGCCTTGCTTTTGTCGAACTTAGCTAAAGCTTCTTTTCTGTTTTTAGATACTTTTGCCATTTTTTAATTTTTTGTTTGTTCTACAAATGCTTAAGACTTAGTCTTACTTTAAAGGTGATTCGCCTGTAACCTTAACACCCATGCTACGAGCTGTGCCTGCGACCATGCTCATTGCTGATTCGATGGTGAAGCAGTTCAAGTCCTTCATCTTGTTCTCAGCGATGGCGCGCACCTGATCCCATGAGATTGAACCGACCTTTGAACGGTTAGGCTCTTTTGATCCCTTGGCAACCTTGGCAGCCTCGAGTACGGAGACAGCTACTGGAGATGCTTTTACAACGAAGTCAAAGCTCTTGTCTTTGTAAACAGTGATGATGACTGGCAACACTTTGCCTGCCTGATCCTGTGTACGAGCATTGAACTGCTTGCAAAATTCCATGATGTTCACACCCTTTGAACCCAATGCTGGTCCGACAGGTGGTGCAGGATTAGCGGCTCCTCCTTTGATTTGCAGTTTAATTAATCCGCTTACTTCTTTCATTTGATTTTCTTATAAAAAGTTAAATGAAAACATTAATCACATTCTTAACTCTCTCTCTTCACTTGGAAATAGCTGAGCTCAAGAGGTGTCTTGCGACCGAAGATCTTCACCATAACTTTGAGTTTTTTCTTCTCATCGTTGACTTCTTCGATCACGCCACTGAAACTGGAGAACGGCCCGTCGTTGACCGTCACGGTTTCGCCTACAATGAATTCGAGCTCCGAGCCCTCGCCTGCCTCCGTCATCTCGTCGACTTTTCCTAAGATACGTTTGACTTCCGATGGACGGATCGGGTCAGGTTCGCCTCCGCGTGTGCCGAGGAATCCCAGCACATTCGGTGTCTCCTTGATAAGATGTTTGACCTCGGCGTCCAAAGAGGCTTCAATGAGCACGTAGCCAGGAAGGTAATTTCTTTCCTTGCTGACTTTCTTGCCGTTTCTCACCGAATACACCTTCTCGGTCGGGATCAAAACCTGTGAAATCAGATTCTGTAATGTAGCGTTGCGTGACAATTCGGCATCGAGATATTCTTTTACTTTTTTCTCTTTGCCGCTTATCGCGCGAATCACATACCATTTCTTTTCGTTCTGCTCACTCATCTTATCTGTGATTTTAATAAAGTAGTTGAATGATGATTTTTTAGATCAAACATTTCTTTGTTAGAAAACGCGATAAAACGCCTCCAACAAAGTTTCAAAAGTCTTATCCATCAAGTACACCACTAAAGCGATGATAAGGGAAGCAATGGATACGACGACAGCACTACTTTGGAGTTCTTTCCAAGTTGGCCAAGTTACTTTGTGGACCAACTCGTTGTAACATTCTTTAACGTAGTTTATAAACTTTTTCATTTCGTTTGAACTGTTTTACTTTGGCACAGGCGGAAGGGCTCGAACCCTCAACCTATGGTTTTGGAGACCACCACTCTACCAATTGAGCTACGCCTGTGTGTCAGAGTGCTCGTGTTAGGAGCACTCTGGAGTTATTCTTAGTCGTCGATGATTTCTGTGACCTGGCCTGAACCGACTGTTCTACCACCCTCACGGATAGCGAAGCGGAGACCTTTGTCCATAGCGATCTCAGAGATCAAGTTCACTTCGATAGTGACGTGGTCGCCTGGCATAACCATTTCCATTCCTTCTGGAAGGGTGATTTCACCGGTAACGTCAGTTGTTCTGAAGTAGAACTGTGGACGATATTTGTTTCTGAATGGGGTGTGACGACCGCCTTCTTCTTTTGAAAGGACGTAAACCTCACCTTTGAAGTGTTTGTGTGGTTTGATTGAACCTGGTTTTGCGATAACCATACCACGGCGGATTTCGTCTTTGTCGATACCACGGAGGAGCAGACCTGCGTTATCGCCAGCCTCACCCTCGTCGAGGATCTTACGGAACATCTCAACACCTGTAACGGTTGATTTGAGTTTCTCAGCACCCATACCGATGATATCAACTGGGTCACCAACTTTGATGACACCTGTCTCGATACGGCCTGTAGCAACTGTACCACGACCTGTGATTGAGAACACGTCCTCGATAGGCATCAAGAATGGTTTATCAACTGCTCTCTCTGGCTCTGGAATCCATGTGTCGCAAGCGTCCATGAGTTCGTCGATCTTTGCTTCCCACTGTGGCTCACCGTTCAATGCGCCAAGTGCTGAACCGCGGATGATAGGTGTGTTGTCACCATCGAATTCATATTTGCTGAGGAGGTCGCGGACTTCCATCTCGACGAGTTCCAAAAGTTCCTCATCGTCAACGAGGTCGCACTTGTTCAAGAACACAACGAGGCGTGGCACACCAACCTGACGGGCGAGCAAGATGTGCTCACGGGTCTGTGGCATAGGACCGTCTGTTGCAGCGACAACGATGATAGCACCGTCCATCTGAGCAGCACCTGTAACCATGTTCTTAACATAGTCAGCGTGGCCAGGGCAGTCGACGTGAGCATAGTGACGTTTCTCTGTCTGATACTCAACGTGAGCTGTGTTAATGGTGATACCTCTTTCTTTTTCTTCTGGGGCTGAGTCGATAGCATCAAATGTCTTGATCTCTGACAAACCCTTCTTTGACAGGTGCAGTGTGATAGCTGCGGTCAAAGTTGTCTTACCATGGTCAACGTGGCCGATTGTACCAATGTTAACGTGTGGTTTACTTCTTTCGAATTTTTCTTTTGCCATACTATTTTTTTTTACTTAAGGTTAATATTCAATTTAATTACCTAATATTCATACCAAAAGAGCCAGCGACGAGAGTTGAACTCGTGACCCCTTCCTTACCAAGGAAGTGCTCTACCACTGAGCTACGCCGGCTTTGGAGAGCGGAAGACGGGGCTCGAACCCGCCACCTAAAGCTTGGAAGGCTTTCGCTCTGCCAAATGAGCTACTTCCGCTTTTGTGGGGGAGGGTGGACTCGAACCACCGAACTCATCCGAGGACAGATTTACAGTCTGTTGCAATTGCCGCTATGCGACTCCCCCATTATATCTTGACAACATTGTTTCAACGTGAGCCGGCAGAGGGATTTGGACCCCCGACCCCGAGATTACAAATCACGTGCTCTACCGCTGAGCTATGCCGGCATTGTCAAGATACCGTGAGCCGGCAGAGGGATTTGGACCCCCGACCCCGAGATTACAAATCACGTGCTCTACCGCTGAGCTATGCCGGCTTTTATTTCAAAGAACTGTGCATAAAAAAGCACACCATTTTTTCATCGCAAAATGGTGTGCAAAATTACAACTTTTTTATATACCGACAACCTTTTTTTACAAATTTTTAAAAAATTTTTTGAAAACAGCCGTTGTTGTGTTGTATTATAATGACAATCAATTACTTGTCGAATCTATTCTTGTATTTCTCAATCTGGTTTTTCAGTGCGTCTATGGCCTTGTCGGTGGCCTCTTCAAACGTTTTGCACTGCTTGCTGGAGTACAAATCGTTACCTCTGAGCATAATTCTTATATCCGCAATCTTGTTTTCAGGCGCATCGGTGTTGTCTAATTTCAACGTCACCTCCGCCCCTATCGTGTCGTCTAGTTTAGCACAAAGCTTCTCGATTTTGTTGGTGATGAACTCTTCCAATTTGCTGTCTGCTTTGAAATGGACCGCGTTGATCGTAACTTTCATAATAACCTCCTGGTTTTAAAGATTAATAATATTTCTCATTCGTCGCCCAGTGGGTGGGCCGACTGGTATATCTCTTTCAGTTGTTCTATGGTGTTGTGCGTATAAATCTGGGTGGAGCTCAGACTGCTATGGCCGAGTATCTTCTGAATAGCCCTAATGTCGGCGCCTTCGTTCAGCAAATGTGTGGCAAAAGTGTGACGCAGCACATGCGGACTTTTCTGCTCCAGAGTGGTAACACCTTCCAATATCTCGTGAACAATGTGGTAAACGAAGTATGGACTCATCGCCCCGCCTTTGTCATTCACCATTAATAGAACGTTGTCGCGCTGCGGAAATTGTTCGTCCCGCACAATTTTATATCCCTCTATCATATCCAGCAACTTAGGGCTGATAGGAATGATGCGCTCCTTGTTTCTCTTGCCCAAAACCTTGAGCTGCATGGCCACCGGGTCGACATCGCTGTCCTTAAGTCCTCTCAGCTCAGCCTGACGCATGCCCGTCTGGTAAAGCATCTCAAACAGCAGTTCGTCGCGCACGTTCTTAAAGTCGCCTTCGCCTTCAAAGCTAACCTTTGCCATGTCTTGCGAGGGCACAAACTTAGCCAGTTCCTTGGGTTGCTTCAACGATTTTATTCCCTGCATTGGAGTTTTTTCTATGACTTCCTCGCGGAGACAGAACTTGTAGAACGATCTGAGCGCCGAAGCCTTGCGGTTTATGCTCCGGTTCTCCAGTCCGTCCTTTTTTTTCAGATCGACAAGGTACGAGCGGACCATCTGAGTGTCCGCCTTGGTCATATCATTAAGCTCGTATATATTAATAAGGTATTTTTGATAATGCTCCAAATCTCTCTTATAGGCTGAGACTGTGAGATTTGAGTATCTCTTTTCAGTTTGGATATATCTTAAAAACCTCTCTAGCATTACCTTTCCCTATTTACGCCTCAAAGATACAAAGGATTTTTTGAATTGTCAAGAGGTTTGATTAAAAAAATCGCTATCTTTGCAATCGTAAAACCAAAGACTTGAATTTTGAGACCTTGTATATTACCAAGCATAATCTCAATTTCATGTTTTTGGTTTCAAAAATTAAAGTATAACGATTAATACATTTTTGAAACGATGAAAAATAGTAATGAAAAGTCTCTTGATAATATCGAGACAGGAGAATTCGGGCCGATTTACAGACAATTTGAAAAGAAACCTCAAAAAGCCATTAAACATCTTCGCAAGATAAAAACAGGAGAATGTCCGAAAGCACTTTATCGCGATGACATTGGTTATATTGATATCGTTTGGGGTAAGGTTACTGATCCTGTTAAACACAAAGGATATGGATTGGCTCATATCATTGACAAACACGAAGATGAAATCAAAGAACTTGGTTTTAAGTTGGAAGATTTTATTCCTATCATTGTGCAATTTGGCTCAATAAAGGAATCCGACACAAAAGAGGAATTCTTGTTTGAATCTAATTATTACCGTATTGTCGTAGAGAAGAAATACAAAGGCAATGAAAAGCAGTGGGTTTTAACTGCGTTTGATTTAAGAAAAGAGCCACGGAAATAATCCGCGGCTCTTTGTACGAATTTGTCAAAACCGTTGTCGCTGACAAAATTACTCGCCTACACTGTATGGCGAAACGCTGTATCTCTTTAATAACGCCGTCACTGTCAAAAACATCGACGCTGACAGTCTTTGTTACCTGCGCTGTATGGTAAAACGACACTGCAAAATTACAATTAATTTCCTTACTTGCAGCCGGGATTTGAAAAAAATTTTGATGTCTTTAAGAGAGCCGCTTTAAGGGAGTTAAGGCAACATTGCTAAAAAAAGGCCACCATATGGTGACCTTCTGATTTTTGTAAGTTCGTCAGGAGGTAAATCCCTCAGACCCAGCCTAGAAGACCAAGCGCTCCACTCATGTGTTTTTGAATTATTTTCCCTATCTTTGTGTAAAATTTAAGGTGTGTGTTTCTGGCGCGCTTCAGTGCGCGCCGTCCCACACACCTTAAATTTTACACCCCTTGCCCGTTTTGCGGGAAGGGTAAAAGCCTGGGAAAACTAGCGAACGAGGCGAACGCTATTCCCGAAGTTGCGGCTGTCGCTGCTGCCCAGGTTCATGTTGTAGCCGTTGAAGTTCACGCTGTAGGCGCCGCTCTCGCCGCTCTCGTAGGCCGAAGAAGACCAGTAGAGGCCGCGGCCGCCAAAATCGTAGACATTTGTACCGATGCGGAAGCCTGCGGCAGGCAAGAACACCGCGCCCTTAGCCTCGAGGCTGTTAGTCCAATCATCAGGCAAAGTGATTTCATTGCTTGTGTATGCCGCACCCGGTGTATTTGTCAACGTCAAGGTGTAGTATGATGTGCTCCAATCGTCAGGAAGAAGGATTACGCCACTGACGCCGTTAACGGTTGCCTTTGCGTACCTCACGCCAGAGGTAGTGCTTCTTGTGTTGAACAGATACACCCACTCGCCTTTTGTCAAGGTGCGCCAGCCAGATTCAGCGTCCATTCCGAACTGGTAAACGCCCCAGTCGGAGTTGGCATATGTGCCTGTAAGGTCTATCTTATAGTTGCTGCCGTCGGTAGGACCGTATCCATAACCATATTGATAATCGTAAACACCTTCGTATGCAGCAGAACGTGTGTAAGGCATATACAACTGGTTACCATTGTTCCAGCCTGCAGTGCCCCATCCGAACAAGTCGAAGGTGCCGGAGACTTTTGTTTGTGACGATACATCACCATCTGAAGTAAAGCATCTTCCGTACTGTGTGCTGTGCATCTTGAAACGTCCCTGGTCGTAAACCAAGTTGCCTTTTGCGAATTTAACTGTTGTTCCGCTTGCCACTGAGAAAACGTGATCAGAAGCGACAGCAAGGTCAACATAGTCTGAGACAACATCGGCTGCTGTTATTGCAACTGCCGCAGAAGAACCTATAAAGTCATTGGCCGCTATTGTGCGAGCTTCGTCGCTGCCAGTCTTGCTCTGGCTTGTAAACTGCATGGTTATATCACCGTCGCTCGGAAGCAACGCAACATATTTCTTCGCACCTGCCGCACCTATTACAATATGTCCTGATTGATTGTCGGCGGTAGGATGAACTCCCGCAACGCCGTATGACAGAACACCTTTGTCGGATATTGTTATCTGGTTTCTAAAACCGCTTGCAGCATAGATTTTCACATTGCCGCTGCCGAAACCGCTGACATCGAACACCGCGAGAGCCATCTGGTTAAGCATCTGCCCGCTGAAGCTCGACTGTGAAGCAAGGACATTCTCTTCGGTGTAGCATGAAACATGGTATTCCGACGCTATTGTTGCAAGGGTTCCGTCCTGTGCAGAATAATCTATCACAAATGTGTTGTCGGCTTTTTTCGTATTGGTCCCAAGGTAATAGAAACGCAAGGTTTCATTGTCAGTCCATGATGAAAGTGAGCCTGTGAATGTTGCCGAGTTTGTTCCTGCGCCTGCAGAAAGTGTCAATGATCCGAGATATCCGGTTGTGCTTGCGTAAACATGGCAGATGTCACCTGCGGTCCATGTAACAATACCCGCCTCTGTAATGTTAGTTTTTGAAGCTCCTGTAGTATAAGTGATGTCAACTTTACCTGTTGCAGCAGGGTTCACTGTGTCGAGATTCTTTTTGCATTGCGCAAGTCCGAAAAGAAGTGCGAGCGATGATAAGACTAATGCTATCTTTTTCATATCTTTTCCTCCTTTTTCTTTAAAAGTGCGTAGCCTGCTCCTGCGCCGAGCATGATTAATAATCCGGTTCCGAGAGGAGCATCACCAAAGTTTTGTGATGTGGCTGCCCATGTTACCGTAAAATCACGGTTTCCCATGTCCATGTCCGGAAGAAAACTGTCGTTCTGAGCTTTTGCAGATGGCATGAACATGCCTGCCATCATCATCACTGAAAGCGACATGGCTTTCAACTTTGTTAGTTTTTTCATTGTGTAAACAATTGAATTTTAGTTAGTTATAATTAAGTTAGTTTTACGTAATGTCAACCGCTGTTTTTAAAGGCGCCGATTCCCAAAACGCAAAATAGTAGTTAAACCTAAAAAACTGAAAACACATAAAAAAGAAGCGCGGGAATCTGACCGTTCGCCCATCCCGTGCATAAAGGCTCTCGCATGCCCATCAACTGAGGATAGGCAAAGCCGAAGCCCACGCTGAATTGTAATAAAATACAAGACCCCTGGACGCCGCCCTTTGTCTTATCGTGCAGTTGATTATGAATTTGCGAGATTCTTATGCACCGCAGATAAACGTTAGATCAACGTCTTTTTCATTATGTCTGTCACCCACCACAACCCGGTCTTACTGGGCTTCGGTTTTTGACGGCGCAAAAGTACTAATAAAATCAATACGTTCGACATTTTTTGTAGTTTTTTTTAATATGATTCATCAAATACGCCTAACGGCTAATGGCTAACGGCTAATGGCTAACGGCTAATGGCTAACGGCTAATGGCTAATAGCTAATGGCTAAAAAAAGTCGCCATGGTTTCCCACAGCGACTTTTTCTTTTGATTCTATTCTTGCACTTAGTGCGCGTCGGTTATGCGTTCTCTTCAGCCTGACGAAGCTTCTGAACGTAGATGGCCTTCTGCATGGCCTCACGTTTGATAACTGACGGTTTTGTGAACTTCTGGCGGTTGCGCAATTCTTTCACAACACCGGTTTTTTCGTACTTTCTCTTGTAGCGTTTAAGAGCGCGGTCGATGCTTTCACCTTCTTTTACAGGAATAATAATCATTTTTAATACTCTCTCTTTCTTTTAATTGTTAAACTAAAAATTTACTCAAAAATGAGGGTGCAAAAATACAACCTTTTTTGATATATATCACAATTTTTTTCAAAAATTATTCATCCAGCAGATGTTCGAACAGGAAATTGCTGATTTTAGTGAACAGGTGCATGGTGCATTCACCTTCGCCGTATTCGCTGTAACCGCCATAAATTCCATGGTTCTTGTTTGGATAAATCATCAAATCGAACTGCACTCCGTTGGCTATCATCGACTTGATGAGCTCCATGGCGTTCTGGTAATGGACGTTGTCGTCACCGGAGCCGTGGCAGAGCAGATAGTTGCCCTTGATCATGGCTGTGTTGCTCACAGGCGAATTATCGTCGTAGCCGCTAGGATTCTCCTGTGGTGTGCGCATGTAACGTTCTGTGTAGATATTGTCGTAGTATCTCCAGTTTGTCACCGGGGCCACCGACACTGCAGTACTGATGTAGTCAGCTCCCTTAGTGATGCCGTTGGCTGCCATGAAACCGCCGTAGCTCCATCCGAAAATAGCTATCTTGTCAGGATTCACATATGGTTTTTCTGCCATATATTTGGCCAAGGTTATCATATCCTCGGTTTCATATTTTCCAAGTTCGAGATAGGTCATCTTCTTGAACATCTCACCCTGGGCGCCGCTGCCGCGGTTGTTGATGGACACTGTGATGATGCCGTGCTGGGCAAGATACTGCATCCAGCTCCAGTAGCCGTCACCCCATTTGTTCAGCACTGTCTGATGGCCAGGGCCTCCGTACACGTATATCAACACCGGATACTGCTTGGCAGGATCGAAATCGGTAGGAAGAATCTGCCAACCGTCTATGTCCACAGTCTCACCATTCGGCATCACAAAAGCCTCGTCATGAATCTTTATGAGTTGCTTCTCGCTGAGATTGTACTCATTGAGTTTCTCCAACAACTCATGGTTGTCTTCCAGAATTCTGATCACTTTACCCTTATTATTAAACAAGGTATACTGGTTAGGTCTTGTGACGCTGGAGTTGATGTTGATGAAATATTTGTAATTGGTGCTGAAGTTAGCGTTGTTGGTTCCTTCAATTCCAATGATCTCCCTGACTTTGCCCTTCAGATTGACTGCGTAAATCTGACGCTCGGTAGGTGAGTTTTTGGCAGCCTGGAAGTAAATCTCCTTGCCGTCGAAGCCATAAATCAAGGTCACATC
>Ga0265298_10003158_pt1 | contig 22107 bp, 8 predicted proteins | sample AusTroGonzalo_MG_3_FD_193486 | JGI IMG/M metagenome (GOLD analysis project Ga0265298, IMG submission 193486) | Bovine rumen microbial communities from tropical cattle in Woodstock, Queensland, Australia - Gonzalo_01 | ecosystem: Host-associated > Mammals > Digestive system > Stomach > Rumen ...
GCTGGCCAGATCCAGGAGATAGAGGTCAGCCTCACGGTGCCAGATATGGAAAACGCCGTAGTTACCCAACGTGAACATCAGGTAGCGGCCGTCAGGCGATATGCGGGGCAGCGTAGCACTCTTGTCTAGGCTGTCTGCCTGGAACACCAGCTCACGGGGTCCGAACTGATAGGTGTCGGGATTGAAGGCCTTCTTATAGATATTGTATTTCACCTCCTGGAACCGGCGAACCACCTCAACGCCATGATCGATGGTGTCGCGGAACTCGAAATGGGCACTGCAGTAATACAGCGTCTTGCCATCAGGGGCCCAGACGGGGAACACCTCGAACTCACTGGTGTCGTTCTCGATATTCGTCACCTCGTTCTTGGCTACATCATAAGCTATCATGTCACTCTCGGCATCAAACACCTCGATCTTGTTCAGATGGCGGGTATGGAAACTCTGGCTGGTCTTATTCGTAGAATAGACGATGAGCGGCAGCCACGGATGCCAGGCCGGATAAACACCAGCAGAAAGGATGGAGTCGTTACGCATATTGATTTTGCGTAGCTTGCCGTCGTAGGCTATCACTGTACCACCATGGAACTGACGGGCATGGAACTGCATGCGCTGGGGATTATACTGCTGATAGTTATGGCAGTTGACACACTGACCGGTAATCTCTTCGCCACACAGCATGTTGTTCACCATCACCTGCTCATCATAGTTCTCCAGACAGCGCTGGTTCAGCGTCAGTTCCTCATAGGACACATAGCTGGGCGAGATCAGGCGGTAACTGATATAAGGGTCGATGCTGTCAGCGGAAACGGTGATATGGAAGGGCTGATACCGCTTCCATGCATCATGTTTACGTGCAAACACCTCAACATTGATGTCCTTGCCCACAGCCTTACTGACCAACTCGCGCCAGTCGTCCATGTCAGGCTGGATGGCATCGCCGCCACACACCAGTTCATAATCACCCACCGTCAAACGTGCCACCACTTCGTCACAGGAATCCTCAAGTTCAAAGGTGAGAGGGGCGATGTTGACGGGTATCGTCACGTCCGTATAATCTGGATAGATGGGAGCAGTCTTCTTGATGTCGGTAAACTGTTCAGGCACCTTGGCATTATGACAGGCCAACAGTGCAAAAGTAAAAAGACATATCAGTAATTTCTTCATTGCTTCACTTGCATTTCTTCATTACTTCATTTTCATTTCTCATTCCTCATTACTCATTCCTCATTTTAATACATATAGAGGTCATGAACAAAGAAATAGTTATAATAGAAGGTATGGCCAAAGCGTGTATAGAAGATGGGGCGCATCACGTCTTCGCTCTCACTCGTCGCATTATTGGCCAAATCCATGAATGCTGCATAGTCGCGCTTCACCTGCTCGTCAAAAGGCATCTTGCTGATGTCGACTTCATGTTCCAGGTTGCCAAACAGATAGGCCGCCTCCTGATAATGAATCGGCATTTTCTGGTCTGCATGACTACGTCCATAATCAAAGAAGCGGGGCCAGAACAACTGGATATCCTTGTACCATAAGGCTGCTAACAGCGACTGCTCCTTATAGAGCTTGTCATCGCTGTTACTTCTCAAGAACCGTTCCATCAGGAACTTCTCAGCCATCATGTTGTCGGAACTCAGCACATCATCACCGTTCATCAGATGACAGATGGGCGAGAATTCGAAAGCAACCTTCAGTTGGTCATGATGGCTGGCAAAGCGCTCATATTTCTCAGCCCATGCCTTGTGAAAGCGCGTATGCTTCAGTATCGACGCATACTTGCGAGCCTCCTGAGCCTCGTCATTCACCAAGGCACAGCGCATCAGATATTTAAGATATTCAACACGGAAACCGAACTCAACACCCTGTTCCAAACACCAGCGATGGCAATAGTTGGCCAGACCATAGTTATAGTACATACTATAGCCCGCCACCTGCATCATACGGATAGGTACCGGTGAGTCACAAAGTTTCGACCCGTCCTTGTAATGGTACATTTCATCCCCCTGGCGTCCCAGACGGAAGAGGGCCAGGTTACGCATCATGACGATAGCACGTGTCGGCTCTTCCTCGTCACCAACCTCCTGGGCCAGCACACCTTCCCAGTCAAGCTCCTCCAAACATTTCTGCATACGGAATTCCTTGTGGAAGTTATGATCCTTATACCAAAAGCGGTAAACACTATAACCTGCAGCTATGACAAGAACCAGATGGATGCTCAACCATGCGATGTCTGATGTATGATGTCTGACGGCTGACTTCTTCCTCTTTCCTTTTTTCTTCTTACCTCTTCCATCATCCATCTGACTTCTTACATCTTCCTTCTCTGACCTTTGGTCAGAGTGTGGCGTTGCATTCCACTTGCCGTACATCAATGCCATAAAGACCAGTGAGGCCACCAGGACATAATACGGAATATAATAGTTGGGCAGTTCCTTGTCGACGATGAACGACGGCAGGGCAGTCCACCATATATGCTGAATGCCAGTCTGACAGAATACGTAATTATAATAGAACAGGGGCCAGAAGGCTATAGACACAACGGCAACAACCGTACCAGCAATACGACGATTCATCGTCAGACCCTCTATGCGCCAAAGCAGTACTCCCATCAGCAGCGTAGCCAGCAAGCTATAGAAGCCAATTAGCGGATAGAGTACGCCGGTACTGACAAAAATATAGAGGTGAGAAAGTGAGAAGGTGAGGAAGTGAGAAGGTGAGGAAGTGAGAAGGTGAGAGGCGATTCTACGGAACAGCCACACGGCAGCAACTGCTACCGTTGTGCCAATGGCAGCCACAAAGAAATGGCCGCGTAACTTCAGGTAATAGATCCAATAGCCGAGGTCGACATTCATAATGATGATGGCCGCCAACGGAATCAGTAATATGGCTGTCCACTTGACTGGTATGCGGAAAGTACGCCAGATGACCAGCAGAAGCACCGTCCACCATAGGGTAAGTAACAGCACGCCCAACCATGGGTAATAGAAAAAGTCGGTGAAAAAACAGCCCAGCCACGACAGCAGGCCGCCTGAAGTCACCATCTGTTGCTTCAGGAACAACGGTGTGTCCAGAAAAAGATTCATCTCCTGCACCTTCCACAGCACCTCCCGCTCATATATGAGCATACAGCAGGCTGTCACCAGTAGCGTCACCACGACAAGGGCAGGACTTAATAGTTTCAGTTTATCTTTCATTTTCAAGTTAGTTACGATATCGGGTACAAAGGTACGAAAGTATTCATAAACTGCCAAATAATTCTAATTATATATTTCTTTGAAGTGGTAATATGGTTTGTTTCGCTCGTTTTTGGTCAAGGTTACAAAAAAAATCGCCGCCCACTAATATGGACGGCGAAATTGATCATATTATGTACAAAATCCTCGGATTCTTACTTAACAACAAACTTTTTACCGCTCTTGATAACAAGACCCTTGAAGCTGTTGTTAACTCTCTGACCAGAGAGGTTGTAGATTGCAGCATTATTAGCCTTATCAGCAACCTTCACTGTCTCAACACCAGTTGCTATATCGCCATAAGCTTTAGCATAGTCAAAGCCTTCAGCAGCACCGGTCATCAGGATGTGAACCTCCTCAAGGAATGGCTGAGATACGGTACCAGACTTGAAGCCAAGCGTCAGAACGCCGTCAGTAACTTCGATGCCTTCGATGACTCTATCCCAACCGGAGTTGTTTACCTGAGCATAACCAGCAAAGTTGACATCTGGGATAAGTTCTCCACCATCCTCAACAGCTGGCGTGTCAGACTTCTTCACATAGACCATAGTACCTTCTGATTCACCAGAGTTGTCGTTAGCACTGAACTGGATCGTATAAACACCTGCGGGCAGGTCAGTGATGGTCTGCTCGACCATGCAGCTAGAGTGCCACTGCAGATAGATGCAGCAATCCTCAACATAAGGAGTCTTGTTGTTGTGAGAAAGATTGCCATTCCAATCGGTCCATGCTATAGGATTACCAGAAATAGTAGTCCAGCCCTCAACAACCTGAGTATATTCACGTGCATAAAGGTTCGGATTCTTCACGAAGACGGACATATCGTAGGTTGGGGTAATGATGTTACCTTCACCGTCATCCTTGCCCTCGAACAGGGTATTGCCTGCATCCTTCAGCTGGCCATAGACCTCGTTTGTAACGGCTTTCTTTACCTCCTCAGCCAGTTCATCGTCATCATCCAAAGCATTGAGAGCCTCGGCAACAGGATGTGAATCCTCAGCCTTACCTAAGGTCTTCAGAGTCTCAGCACCTAAGCGCAAACGCTCAACCAAAGCAGCAACACCAGTGGTTTTCCTCTGAGACTTACCTGTGGTAAACAGTTTTGCAGTCGTGTTAACGATATCGGTCAACTCTGCAACAGCATCAGTCAGGGCTGCATCGTCCGTCAATTTATCATACTCGTAGTGCTTCTGCCAGTTTGGCTCTTCATCAGTACCGTCATTCTGCATTACAGAAACACCATGATACTTGTTCACAAGCTCAACCAACTGAGCGTACAATTCCAATGCAGCGAACTTATCGTTAGCATGCTGGCGAACAACGTCGCTACCTTCCTTAATCAAGTTGTCATAATTATTACAGAGAGCAGCGTGGTCAATCAAGGCAGCACTGCAATTGTTCAGAAGCTCCACAGCACCAGTGCACTCAGAAGGAGATGTATAGCTATCCTTCTCAGCCTCAACCTTGGCAATAGCATCATTCAAGGCATCCTGGGCAGCGCCGGCATAACGTTCATCTGCGTTGTCAACCTGAGTCTTTTGGGCCTTTTCCAAAGCCTCGTTGAGTGCAATCGTCTCAACAACACCAAAGGTGCTAGGAATATAAGCAAACTTCACGTTAGCGAGCAGAAGCTCATGCCATTCCTCACCTGCCTCATTACCTTCTGCATCTTTAGCAACTACAAAGCGCAGCTCATAGTCGCCAGAAACCTCAGGAATAAAATCGAAGCTGTAAGCAGAAGAACCCTTCACGGCATTCTTAGAACCATCAACATCAGGATTACATGTTACGGTCTGTGAAAGCATTTCGTTACCAGCGTCATCGAGAATCAGAACCTTCAAGAACTCACCACTTGCCTTCCAGCGTGCAGCATTAAAGGTCAAGGTATAAGGCTTACCAGCCTCCATGGTCAGCTTGTGATTATCGTCGACGAAACCATAAGTCAAATAATTAGTACGCATGTAAAGAGCACTGGTGAAGTCACCACCTGCGGCAAAGTCATTGAACAAACGTGATCCACCAGAATAGCCTGTGCCAGCATTGCGCTCCTCCATATTGTCTGCAAAGAGTCTGAATCCCTCGGGAATACCACCGTTGGCACAACCGTTGAAGTAGCTCAGCGGAATCAACTCTACAGGAACATCGTTAGGATCGGGAGCACCAACACTGAACTGATAAGTGGTGTCAGTATAGATTTCATCGCTCAGGATAGCCTCAGGATAAATCTTTGAGATGTTAATGGTATGCAGACCATCTGTCAGGTTGTCACCAGAATAAATCAGCGTAAACTCTTCAGCCAGACCTTCATTAGGACGAACAGTCAGAACCTTGCCGTCAAGCTTAGCAACAATCTTAGAGGCGTCAGCCAACTTATCGAACTTAACAGAGAACTCCTTCAGATCGTTCTTAATGTTGAATGAGCCCTGTTCAGGAACAGCAGCCACAACAGTAGGAGCCAGCATAATATAAGGATAAACATCCTCGTACTCATTCGTGAGTTCTCCATTGTAGTCAGCAATCTCGTCGACCTTACCGATAACCTGACCTGCATTGGGACCACCAGCATACTTCAACTGCAAGTCGCCAGCAGCATTATTGTAGATAACACGTACCTCGTCACCCTCATTGGCAACATCCTCCAAGAAAATATAGAAGCGGCCATCAGCAAAGCCTTCAACAGAAGTAATTTCTACTTCCTGATTATTAATTAGCACCTGAGCATTCTCAACAGGGAACATCACACGGCTCTTTCCTGCAGCCTTGCACAAATCTGCAATATTGGTCTCGAAACCGAAGTCAACACGGATATTGTCTTCCTGGAATTCAGCAGTAGTACCATATTTATAAATTTCAAACTTAATATTGTCAAAATAGTACTGAGTTGCTGTAGTCTTATCGTTATTCAGGTCGAAAGCAATGCTCTGGAAGCCCTTTTCAGCAAGAGTTTCAGAAATAGTGCCCTCAGCATTAAAAGTTGTCCACGTAGATGTTGAAGTAAATCCATTAGCGAAGTCTTGAGAGATATCACTGCCACCACACAGCCAAGCACGCGGAGCAGCATGACCAGCTACTGTAATATTGGCATCGGGACTAGAAAGCACATCCATAGAGAAACGCCACTTAGTACCAGCAGGCAGTACTTCTGGAAGCTTGACGAACAGCTGTGTAGACCAAGTCTGAGGAGCATCTGCCATAGACTGAATAGCAAGACCACGACTGTCGCTTACACCTACGCCATCCACGATTTCAGCATCGTAAGTACCGCCACCATCATTATCATCTCCCGCGAGTACTATTGGGAATGAGCTAACATCATCACCTTCAAAATCACTGTTGTTCAGGATGTTAATCCAGCCAACTTGCTTTTCCTTGCCCTTGCGGACCAAAATCATGCTTTCGACAGTTACATTTTGCCAGTTCGCGCCCTTAATGGCATGCAAGTGTACAAAACCCTTGTCATTGAAAATAGCCTTCAGGTCAACTGTCAGCACACCATCCTTGTCAGTAAAGTATTTGCCTGCCCAAGAGCCAGAACACTTGGGATACTCAATCAAGTGAGATTCACTCTCAGTAGCACTGAACTGACCCTCATTCTGATCGCGGTTCATCATCACACGGGGCGTACCCTCAGTGTAGGTGATCACCAACTGGTCAAAACCAGACAAGTCTGCCCAGTTATTCACAGAACTGTCGCCATAAGGCTGACCATCAGGTGTACCAACGACCCAAAGGGGAGTCGCTTGCGTGTTCTTCGGAGCATCCAGGCCCCAAAGATCTGTCTCATGCTGCCAGAAGGGGACTTCCTGCAAGGAAATCTCTTCAGCACTTACATTTGTTGCACCGCATAGCAATATGGCTACCAGTGCAAGAAACATTTGGTAAGTTTTCTTCATGTTTGTTAATGTTTTAATTAGTTAATAGGTAAAAAAATACTTTTTCGGGGGCAAAGTTAGCCATATTTTATTAAAGAACGTTTGCGAAACGTTTCAGATGTTTTTGTATTTTTGATAGCTCTACATTTTTTAAGCATGAGACAAAAAACAAAAACCCTGAAACAAAATTCGACGTTTAAAGAAATAAAATAAAAGCATCTGATATAAAAAACACCTTATAATATATAAAAAATACTTAACTTTGCATCAAAATTTCAATATTAACAAAAACCATTTTTTAACTTATGAAAACCAGAATTCAATTTTGGAAACAATGCCAAAGCTTCAGACCGCTTCGGAACAGATGCTGGATGATGGCCGCGGCTATGGCACTGGTTGGTGGAGTCACCCTGACATCTTGTCAGGAATATGATCTCGACGAAAAATCCCCCGCAGGCTGGGGTAACAGCATCTATAGCTGGCTCGACGATCAAGGCAACTTCACAAATACCGTGCGAATGATCAACGACCTGAATTATCAGGAAGTGTTGGGCAAAACAGGTTCGAAGACGCTTTTTGTAGCCGATGATGCTGCATATCAGCGATTCTTCAGTAACAACTCTTGGGGGGTGTCGAAATATGAAGACCTCACTCCCGCTCAGAAAAAAATGCTGTTGTTCGGCAATATGCTTGACAACTCCATTCAGCTGAACAGCTTGTCAACAATTCAGGGTAATCCGCTGAAAGAAGGACAAGCCATGCGTCGTTTCTCTGCATTAGGTGAATATGATACAGTTCCCATCCTTCGTCCTCAGGACATGCCAGACAACAAATACTGGAAGCGTCATCGCGAAAGTGGCAAGAACATGGTATGTATGGAAGACGGTACAGCCGTCCCCATGCTGTTGTTCCTGGAGGCACAGTTATCAAACAACCGCATTACCAATGACGACTACAACTTCCTGTTCAATCACAAGACAAACCGCCAGACTGGCGATGCCAGCGTTAACGGAGTTGAAGTTGTCGAAGATAATATCCGTTGTGCCAACGGCTTTATTCACCGCACAGCTGAAGTGGTCAGTCCACTTCCAAACATGGCAGAAACAATTGCCAAATCACCTCAGGTCAGCTTGTTTAACAAACTGTTAGAGCGTTTCTGCGCACCTTATCCTGACGGTAAAGACCGTGCAATGACCGAACATTATAACTATTTGTACAACACCGACGTAGACACCGTCTATACCAAGCGTTTCTTCAACGAAAAAAGCGGTGTCGCCCTAAACGTGACTCCTGACGGACGTGGTGTTCCCGCCAAATTGGTCTTTGACCCCGAGTGGAACTCTTACTATTCGGCAAGCATCAAGTCAAGCGGAGAAGGTAATGCTGCCGAGCAGCGTGATATGGCCGTCATGATGGTTCCTACAAACGAAGCCATGGAGGCTTATTGGAATGGCACCGGCAAACCGTTAAGCGAAAACTACGCATCGTGGGACGATGTACCTGACGATGTGATTATCAAGCTGTTAAATGTTAACATGCTGCCTTCTTTCACTTCATCAGTACCTTCTAAATTCAATGGCGTTCTGAACGATGCCAACGACCCGATGGGCGTGGACATTGCAGATATCGACGAGGTATGGATGGCCTGCAATGGTGCAATTTATCTGACCAATAGGGTCTACTCGCCAACAGCTTACATCAGTGTATCATTCCCTGCACTGATTAACCGCACGATGAAGATTATTGACTGGGCCATTACCCAGTGTAAATACAACGTCTATCTGAATGCACTTGGCTCAGATTACAGTTTCTTTATTCCGACGAATAATGCCCTATTAGAGTATATTGACCCATGTTCTTATGGCAAGAAGAATCTGCAGCTGCTCAGCTTCCGTTGGGATGAGACCAAGCGCGAAGAGGAGAGAGTTTCGGCCGTAGTTTATAACTACAATCCGGAAACTGGCGAACGCGATTCTGTTGAAACGGTTACTACCGCAACCAACAGCGCCCGCCTGACAAGATGTCTGCAGGATATCTTGGATACCCACATCGTGATTGGTAAGGTTTGGGAAGGCAAAAACACTTATTTCCGCACCAAAAACGGTACCGGTATCCGTGTTACCAACCCCTCAGACGAGAATAACATGACCGTTGAAGGTAGCTATCAGATGTATGAGGGTTCACCCATTAAAATTACCCGCGTTTACGACCAGCGTAAAGAAGTGGTTGGCGGTAATGGTAAGAGTTATGTGTTGGAAGGTGAGCCCATTATGGGTACTCGCTTTACCGTTAAAGACCAATTGGCAGCCCATCCTCAGTATTTCGGAAAGTTCCTGGAACTGATGGAAGGTAGTGGTCTGTTCGAAAACATACACAACCTTGGTACTGGTAAGGAAGACGACAATAAGGCTTGTGGAGGCACTAACGTATCGCTGTTCAATACCTACCATTACACCATTTATGTCCCCAGCAACGAGGCTATCGAACAACTGCAGAATCAAGGCAAGTTATCATCATGGGAACAGGTGGAGGCTGAACATGAAGCTGGTAACACAGCAAAAGCAACCGCTGACTCTCTGAACATTGTGAACTTCCTGAAGTATCATATTCAGGATAACGCCCTCTACATCGGTGCGCAGACAGAGTCTGGTGATTTTGAGACCTCACTGATTAATAGCCAGACTAAGCGTTTCTATATGCTGAAGTCTGCACTGAAAGAGGATGGTATAGAAGTTGTAGACGCTACCGGTGCCACACACAGGGTGAATAAGAGCACCTATGTTGACAATGGCATGACCAAGGAGCTCTACAACATACAAGCTCGCGAATATTTGTATGACAGCAAGGATGCGACGACGGCAACGAACTTGTACACGACATCTTCAGCTGTTATACATCTGATTGACAGTCCATTAGCTTATGGTGATTAAAAAATTAAAAAATAAAAAGTACTAAGATTATGAAACGATTTACTGTAATTATATTTTCATTTTTTAATTTTTTGATTGCAGCAAATGCCCAACAGGCCGGAGATATCATTAGCGGTACGGTTAATGATGAGATGGGGCCTGTGATGATGGCCAATGTAGTGGAGATTGATGCCTCTAAACGTATCGTCGCTTCTGCAGTCACTGATATGAACGGTAACTTCTCGTTTAAGTTGAAGAATCCGAAAGATAAGCTGCGTGTTACTTTTGTGGGTTACAAGACGGTGCTTGTTCCCATTAACAAGACTCATTTCGACATCAAGATGGAAGATGCCACTCAGATTCAGGAAGTGGTGGTAACAGCCAAGAAGCGTGCTGGCGGTTCTGGTCTGAACATCCCCGTTGATGAGATTTCCACTGCCCAGCAGAGCATCAGCATGTCAGAGTTTAGCGGATTGGCACTAACCACCGTCGACGAGGCCCTTCAAGGCCGTATCGCCGGTCTGGACATCGTGGCCAACTCTGGTAACCTTGGTAGCGGTACTTCCATGCGTTTACGTGGTGTGTCAACCATTAACGGTTCCAGCGAACCTTTGATTGTGGTGGACGGTAACGTATGGCAGACCGGTGGTCAGCAGATTGACGGTGACATGAACGAAGAGAAATTCGCACAGTTGCTGAACATCAACCCCGAGGATATTGAGAATATTAGCGTATTAAAGGATGCTGCAGCTACAGCCATCTGGGGTTCCCAGGGTTCAAACGGTGTGATTGAAATTAAGACCAAGCGTGGTACACGTGGTAAGACACGTGTCAGCTATAGTTTCCGTCTGACGGGTACCTATCAGCCCAAGGGCTATGAGATGCTGAATGGTGACGAGTACACCATGCTGTTAAAAGAAGAGTACTTCAATCCTGAAATGAGTGACGTGGCTAGCAACATTCCTGAACTGAGCTACGATCCGTCGTTCTCTGAATACCAGATGTACAACAACAATACCGACTGGCTTAAGGAAGTCAAGAAGGTTGGTTGGCGTCAGAATCACTATTTGGCTTTAAGTGGTGGTGGTGAGAAAGCTCACTTCCGTATTGGTGCCGGTTATGACCGTGAAACGGGTTCTATCATCGAGCAGCAGCTCGACCGTTTCAGTTCTCGTGTCAATCTGGACTATTTCGTCAGCGACCGCATCAAGATTGAGACCAATATCTCACTGACTTATACGAAGAATAAGAAGAACAATGGTGACCTGTTGAGTATTGCCTACACGCGTATGCCAAACCTCTCTATATACGAGCAGGACCGCAACGGCAACAACTTGTCCGAGTACTACTCTATGCTCCCCACGGTAAGTCGGGCCCTACAAGACCAATTAGGCAACAAGAACCCCGTGGCTCTGGCATATTTAGCAAAGAATGATGAAACGAGCTACAACATTGAGCCCGAATTCAAGCTGCGCTATAACCTGTTGGCAACTGAAGAGGAGAAGACCCATCTGAACTATGAAGGTAAAGTGGTCTTCAACATCTTTAACAACTATAACGATCAGTACATGCCGTTGTCATTGAACACACGAGGCTGGAACGATACACAGAGCAAGGAGAGTAATAAGACGACCTCTAACTCATCGAAGAGCTTCGCTGTAACAACGACACACACACTGACCTTTACACCCGCATTCAAGAACAAGGATCACTCGCTGACCATGATGCTACGTGGACAGTTAACAAGTGGTCATAACAGTTCGCAGAGCACGACTTCATGGGGCTTGCCATCTGGTAGCATCCAGAGCCCTGCGGCTCAAGGTCTTATCTCTGATATGAACACTAACAGTGGTGAGTGGCGTAGCATCTACCTGACCTATTCTGCCCACTACGCATACAAAGGCCGCTATATGGCTGACTTCTCAGTACGTCGAGACGGTAGTACGCAGTTTGGTGGCGATCAACGCTGGGGTAACTTCCCTGCCCTCTCATTGCGTTGGAATATCCATAAAGAGCCGTGGTTCAAGAAGGCCTTGCCTTGGGTTTCCATGCTCTCTATCCGTCCAGGTTGGGGTATCGTAGGTCGTCAGCCTGGTCAGGAATACCTGTATTTCAGCACCTATGCCAGCGGCAATGCTTATATGAACCAAGGAAGTGTGCATCCTGAAAACGTCCAGCTGAAGAACCTGAAATGGGAGCAGAAGGAGACCTTCAACCTTGGTGCTGACTTCGGTTTCTTTAATGACAAGATTACTGGTAATATTGAATTCTATTGGCAGTTTACCAGCGACCTGCTGATGAGCAGCTATGGCATTCCCACATCGTCAGGTTATGCAAACCTGAAATGGCAGAATGCCGGTAACATGAAGAATGTTGGTTGGGAGTTCAACTTGAATGGTAATCGCATTATCAAGTTAGGCAAATTCTCAGCAGACTTCAATGTCACATTTGCCAACAACAAGAACCAGATTACGTCGATGGACGAGACCTGTCTGTCGAACCTGAACCAGGAGTTTAACCGTCAGAACGGCAGCTACCTGACTCGTGTGGAGTTAAACCGTGCCTTGGGTAGCATCTATGGCTTCCGTTACAAAGGTGTCTATCAGTACTCACACTACTCTGAGACAGAAGTCAAGGGTGTCAGTGGTCCTGATGCACCTGTGGCTCGCGACAAGGACGGCAATGTCATCCTTGACGAACATGGTTTGACGAAGCCCGTCATGTTCTGTGCCGGCACTGTCAACTATGAGTTCAAGGGTGGTGATGCCAAGTATGAGGACATCAATAATGATGGTCAGATTAACGAGCTTGATATCGTCTACCTCGGTTCTTCCCTGCCTAAGTTCACTGGTGGTTTCGGTTTCAAGTTGAACTTTGGCCGTCTGAGTTGGAATAACCAGTTCAATTTCCGTTACGGCAACAAGATTATCAACAAAGCCCGTATGGATGTTGAGAATATGTACTCGAACAATAACCAGAGCCGTGCCGTCAACTGGCGCTGGCGTGTTGAGGGTGACATCACCGAGATGCCACGTGCCCTCCGTCAGACTGGTTACAACTACTTAGGTTCCGACCGCTTTGTGGAAGACGGTTCATTTATCCGTCTGAACTACACGCAGATTAGCTACTCAGTGGAGCCAAAACTCATCAAGAAGTTTGGTCTCTCACAGCTCAGTTTCTATGTGTCAGCCAATAACCTGTTTGTCCTGACCAAGTATTCTGGTGCTGATCCTGAGGTAGGCTACGGCTCTATGGGTATTACTACTGATGGTGCTAAGACACCGCGTTCTAAGTCGTTCACCGGTGGTATAACGATACAATTCTAATTGACAATTGAAAATTGATAATTGAAAATTATGAAAACTGAATATATATATAATAAGGTAAAGGAATCCTTAAAAAGTGTTCTCTTCCTGTCAGTTGGTTCTATCCTTCTTACTGGATGCAATGATTTCCTCGAAATCGAACCAATGAACTCAACCGTACTGGAGAACTACTGGAAGGAGAAGGCAGACGTAACCAGTACTGTGAACGGCTGTTACGAAGCATTGGCAAACGAAGACGTCATCAAGCGTTTTGCTGTTTGGGGCGAGCTGCGTTCTGAGAATGTGATGATAGGAACATTACATGATCAGAAATATCAGGGCACTTACAACAATCTCAACGAAATGTTGAAGGAGAATCTGCTACCAAACAATGAAATGTGCAACTGGTCCAGTATTTACAACGTCATCAATCGCTGTAACATTGTATGCCACTACGCTCCTGAGGTCGAGCAGATTGATCCGAACTATTCCTATGGTGAGTTGAAGGCAACTATCGCAGAGATGAAGACCATCCGCGCACTTTGCTACTTCTACCTGATTCGCACATTCCGTGCCGTACCATACGTCACAGAGCCCAGCATCGACGACAATCAGAATTACGTCGTACCGGCCACATCGTTCGAAGTTATTCTTGACTCGTTGATTAATGACCTGGAGAGCATCAAAGAAGATGCTCAGCGTCGTTTCAGCATAGAGAGGGTTTCTAACAAGAGCATCTATGTGCCTGCTGAGAACAACAGCCGCATAACCAAGTGGGCTATTTACGCACTGTTGGCCGACCTCTATCTTTGGAAGGGCGACTGGGACAACGTCGTCAAATACTGTGACTTGGTGATAGATTATAAGAAACAGCAATATGACGAACTGATTCAGATGGATCAGATTTCCGATGTGGAGGTATATGATGGTGTTCCTATGATTCTCGAAGCTGCCAAAGGACAGCAGAATGTAGGAAATGCCTATAGTTCTATCTTCGGGCAAGGCAATTCATTTGAAAGCATCTTTGAACTCTACTATAACGGAAACACGGGTCAGGAAAACAACTGGGTCAGCAATTTCTATGGCAATGGTAACAACAATATTGGATTGTTGAAGGCTTCAGAAGTCCTGATGGATGGTTTCACAACAGACCAGAACCAGATCTGGCTCTCGCAGAAGGATTGCCGTGCCTACGAGAACCTGCAGAGTGAAGGCACCAGCTATGCCATTACCAAGTATTCCCGTCTAGCGACGTCCTTCAGTCTGCAGCGACTGGGTTCGGTTACGGTCAGTTACAGCCGTCGTTCCACTCCTGATGCCAATTGGATTTTCTATCGTTTGAGTGACGTCATGCTCATGAAGGCTGAGGCGCTTATCCAACGTAGTGAATCAGACTGGCCCGAGGCATTCAAATTAATCAACAATGTCTACAAGCGTGCTAACAACATCGCTCCTGAGACTACGTCTGGCAGTTTAGCATACGAGACCTATTCCACATCAAGGGTTGCAATGGAAGACTTGCTGTTTGCAGAGCGTCATCGTGAATTCCTTTTTGAAGGTAAGCGCTGGTTTGACCTCGTACGCTTGGCACGTCGTGATGGTAAGACGGAACGTCTGGTATCTTGTGCCATCCGTAAGTACCGTCAGGATATCAATGTCATCAAGATTAAGTTGACAGATCCGAACTACATTTATTACCCTTATGCCAAGAGCGAGCTGAAAGTCAATCCTTTACTGGTGCAGAATCCAGCCTTCGACAAGGGAGAAGAGGGTGTGCTTAAGTAATTGAAAACAAAATCTTATAATTTGAAGAATTATGATAAGCAATATGAAGCAATCAAAAAGATGGCAGGGAATGCTTGTACTGGTGTTCTGTCTGCTGTCAGCAAGTGTGGCACTGACCTCGTGTGTTGACAACGATGATGACGTGCCCATGAACAGATATACTGCGGAAAAGATGACTGCAGCTCAATTCCTCACGGAGAACGAGAGCCGTGTGGGAGATTTCATTACCATTCTCAAGCGGACATCCTATTTCGCCATGCTTTCTACTTATGGTGACTATACCGTGTTTGCTCCTAACAATGAGGCTATTGAAAAGTATCTTGCCAGCAATAACTACAAGAGCATTGACGAGGTTCCCACAGCAGTCTGCGACACATTGGCACGTACACACATCATTAAGACCAAAGCCTACTTCACAACTGACATTTCAGAAGGTTCTTTGGGTATGAACATGGCAGAGACATTTATTGAACTCTCCATCAATACGGATGCGGAAAACAATAATGCCGTTGTCCACTATGCCAACAAGGTTGCACGTATGGTCGAGTATGACGACTCAGTCACCAATGGTGTGGTACATATTGTGAACAACATCATTCCACGTACAAGTGACAAATTGCCCGATGTCATCAAAAGTGACTCTACGGTGTCTATATTTGCTGAAGCCCTGTTCATCACTGGCTTGGCAGACTCACTGATGGCATACGAAGACAAGAATTATCCAGAATGGGGTGCTGACAAAGCATCACAGGACTCAGCCTATACCTGGAACCTTTCCCTGAAGTGTAAGGCTGAAGGCGCAGACCCAATCCAGTGGGTGCAGAAGCGTTACTTTAAGTTTACGGCATTCGTTGAGCCCGACTCTATTTACAAGAAGCATGGCATCAACAACATCAATGACCTGATTAAGCATGCCAAGGAGGTCTATGATGCCGTCTATCCTCAGGATGCAGGAAAGTACGACAATGATTTCAAGAATCGTAGGAATCCTCTGAACCGTTTCGTGAGCTATCACCTCTTAGATCGTGTATTACCCTACGATGAAGTCATCATGAGAAAAGACTGTTTTAAGCACTGGGACATTGACAAATGCGATCCAGAAGAGTTTTACGAGACCATGAGTCCCGGTGCACTCATGCGCTTCAGCAGTACGAATGAGGAACTCTACATCAACCGAAGAGGTCACAAGACAAATGCGGAGGTTCCCGGTATACGCGTATGGAAGAGCACGGAATCAGGTTCTACCCTGCAACAGGCTCCCAATGGTATGTATCACTATATCGATGATATTCTGGAATACACGACAGAAGTGCGCGACGTGGTGCTAAACTGCCGTATTCGCTTCGACTCAACGGTATTGAGTCCAGATTTCGCAAACAGCGATCGTCCTGCTTTTGATGAAAACAAGCTAAGAGGATATCGCCTCGACTACATCAAGAACTGGAAGGTTATGGGCGAGAAGGCTGTTATCGGCTTGCATGGTGAAGGTTTCTATTGGCAGCATTACAAGAGTAATGGTATCACGGTCAGCGGTATATTTGACATGACCATCAAGCTGCCTCCCGTACCATCAGGCACCTATGAGATACGTACTGGTTACACTGTCAATCCAGAACGTGGTGTCGTACAGTTCTATCTGAACAATGTACCTTGTGGCATTCCTGCCGACTTGCGTATTTATGGACGTGACCCGAGCATCGGTTTCGTAGATGACGTGACCGGCAATGATGCCGAGGCCAAAAATGCCAACAAAGCTATTGACAAGGCTATGCACAATCGTGGTTACATGAAAGCTATGGACTGCTACTGGCAGGCTGCTGACAAAGCAAACGTGCTCCGTTCAAAAGAGAACAACCTGCGTTACATCCTGACGACCCAGTATCTTGACGAGAACGAGACCTATTATCTACGTGCCCGTCAGGTGCTGAAGGATCCTGAGTGCTACTGGAGCTTCGACTATATTGAACTCTGTCCAAAGAGCGTCTATGGAAGTCCAGAAGGTGAAGATACGCACTAACGAGAAGTGAAAAGTGAAAAGTGAAAAGTGAAAAATTAAGATTATGAATAATAAAAGCATAAAACAAATCCTCTTTGCAGGTATGGTAAGTTGCGGCATAACCGCAGGTCTTACCGCCTGTTCAGATTGGAACGACCATTACGAGGGTGCCGCAGGAGGTGGTGTTGCCAGTGAATCGCTATGGCAACAGCTAAAGGCTGATCCTCAGCTGAGTGACTTCTGTGAGGTTCTGGAGCAAACCAAGTTGTATCGCATGCACAAGAAGACCCCTGTCAGCTATGCCGATATTCTCAGCAGTGGTCAGTCATTCACAGTGATGGCTCCAAAGAATGGTACGTTCAACAAGGACTCTCTGCTACAACTGGTACAGACCGTATCTGGTGATTCTTCAGTAGAAAAGAGTTTTGTTCAGAACCATATTACACGTTCTCTCGTATCATCATCACCTAATGCCACCAAAATGCTGATGCTTAACTTAAAGTTTCAAACGATGGAGAATGGCAAAGTTGACGATGTACTTATATCTGAATCTAAATTCAACATTAAGGCAAGTAATGGTGTGCTTCATGTTCTTGAGCATGCACTGCCCTATAAGCACAACCTCTACGAGTTGTTATGCGACAATCCTCAATTATCTGTTATCGGCGAGAATATTCGCCGTTTCAACGAGGATGTGTTCGACCCAGATGCTTCGGTATCTAATGGTGTCGTGGACGGTGTACCCATCTATGTCGACTCTGTAGTCTATGAGCGTAATCGTCTGTTGAATGCAATAGGCTATCTGAAGGACGAGGACTCCACTTATCTGGTTGTCGTACCAACAGCAGACGGCTGGAATGAAGCCTACAACGAGGTTTCTCAATACTTCAAGTATGACGAGTCCATTGACAAGCGTGACTCACTACAGCAGTTCTACACGATGAGTGCCCTGATGGAAGATGCTGTCTTCAACATGACAGACCAAAAGGTTATCACTGACTCACTGCTCTCTGTTCCTTACATCAATACCCTTCATGGCTACGCAAAGGGCAAGAAGGTGTATCATGTATTCTACAAACCATTTGAGCCGGGAGGTATTCTGTATGGTGCCCAACCGCTACAGTGCAGTAACGGTACGCTGTATACCACCCCGAAGTGGTCCTTTAATCCCGTAGATACCTATTTCAAGGAAATCTTTATCGAAGGTGAGGACACTTATCTTCTTTATGATTACGACAAATGTACCTATAACGTTCGTACCGTTACTGGTGACAGCATCTCAAACAACAAGTATTTGAGGATTAACTATGTGAATGCCACGCAGAACTGGACGGTTAATTTCCAATTGAACAATACGCTGAGTGGCAGTTATGACATTTATGCCGTACTTCTACCGAAGTCTGTCTATGATCAGGATAATCCCGACATGCGTCCTTGCAAGTTCAAAGCCTTTCTCAGCTATGTGGATGAAAAGGGCAAGAAGGTCGATTCATACGCTTGTCAGACTCAAGAAGGCAAGGCCGAATTCGTATCTGATCCAGAACGTGTTGATACCATCCTATTGGCAAAAGATTTCAAGTTCCCTGCCTGCAACTATGGTCAGAGCAACATGAATTACAGTATTAAGATTCAAAGCTCTATCACGGCTCGCCAGACATCTCAGTATGCCCGTGAGATGTTCTTGGATTGCATCTATCTCAGACCTCACAACTCTAAATCAGAAGAACAATGAAGAAATATATCTTTTCCATCATGATGCTGCTTGTCTCACTGACAATGGCAGCGCAGGAGAATGCAAAGACACTCTCAGACCAAAAGTCAGAGAACTTTAAGACGGTGAAGGGACAGGTCATCGATGCTGCCACCCAAAAGCCGTTGGCTGGTGTCATTGTGGCCGCCTACGGTAACGACAAGTATTCAGCCATGACTGACGAGCAAGGCCGTTACACGCTCTATATTCCCAACTATGTTAGCTCGGTGCAAATGCGTATCGATGGTTATAACTTGATGCAAAGTGCCATTGCAGATGGCGAAGCCAACGGTCAACTTTATCATGAGGCTTTCTCCGATGTGTATAAAAGTCAAACCATTGCTATTCAGAGTTCTGAGGCCAATCGTTTTGCAAACAGCTCTGAAGTCAGCATCGACCCGCTCATTGCCCAACAGTTGGGTGCCGATGTTCGTTCGGTATCACGTGGCGGCAATGTCGGTTTGGGTAATACGCTCCTCATGGCAGGTATCAACTCCATCAACAGCAATGCTCAGCCACTCATAGTGATTGACGATGTCATTATGGATATGGAGTACAACCGTTCTACTTTGCACGAAGGTTACTTCAATAATATGTTGGCTAACCTGAACGTGAATGATATTGAGAGCGTACAGGTACTAAAAAATGGTACAGCGCTCTATGGTGCCAAGGGTTCCAATGGCGTGCTGATTATCAAGACTAAGCGTAACAAGTCGATGGCTACAAAGATTGATGTGACCATCAATGGTCGCTTTAATGCGATACCTCGTCTGCCAGAAATGATGGGTGCTGAAGACTATCGCCTCTACACCACAGAGCTTTTGGCTAACAAGACGATGAATATGGGACAATTCAAATATCTGAATAGTGCCCCCACTTATTTCTACTACAACCAGTATCATAACAATACTGATTGGAAGGACGAAGTCTACAAGAATTCTTTCTCGCAGAACTACGGCATTAATGTGCAAGGTGGTGATGACATCGCATCCTATAACCTTTCCGTAGGCTATTCGCTGGCCAACAGCACACTGAAGAAGAATGATTATACACGCTTCAACATGCGCCTGAACACCGACATCAATATTGCCAAGGGATTCAATGTACGATTCGATGCCTCTTACAGTGATGTCGACCGTTCCTTGTTCGACGATGGTGCACCCTCTGAGGTACTCTCAGGTGTCATCACGTCTCCTGGTTTCATCGGATTAACCAAGGCGCCTTTCCTCTCACCTTACGCTTTCGATAACTCTGGTAACCCAAGCCACTACCTGGCTGAAGCCGACGATTATCTGGAAGGTATGTTCAAGGGACGTGGTCGTTTGGCCAATCCAACAAGTATCTTGGCAAATGGCGAAGGCGACAACCGTAACTCGTTAGGCAACCGCCTCATTGTATTTGCCGTTACACCTAAGTATGAAATCAACAAACACCTGACAGTCAGCGAGCATTTTGCCCTCACATTGGTCAACACCAATGAGAACTACTATCTCCCCATCAAGGGCGTGCCGACATTTGTCGTTGACGGTCTCGACGAGAACACGACGCTCAACAACATCGTTCAGAGTCAGGCTTCAAGTCTTACCGCTCTGCAAAGCGATACGCGTTTGGCATGGAAGAATCAGTATGGAGCCCATCAGGTTGGTGTCATGGGAGGCTTCCGCTATCTGAACTCTGCTTTCAAGCTGACATCACAGAGTGGTTACAACACACCTAACGACAAAGCTCCCAAAATGAGTTCTTCTCTGAACTTTAAAAACACCGATGGTGCCAATGACAAAACGACTGATCTCGTTTGGTATGCTTTAGCAGACTATAATTATGCACAGCGCTATTATGTTAACGCAGGTCTCTCTGCCCATGCTTCTTCCCGTTTTGGTAATGATGCAGACGGTCTGAAACTGGGTGGTGTTGTCTGGGGACTGTTCCCCAGTATCGAAGGTGCCTGGGTTGCCACCAATGAAAGCTGGTTCCCGAAGACCAACCTTCTCAACTACTTGCGTCTCAGTGTTGGTTTTGATGTCACAGGTAATGACGATGTCGACTACACCGCTTCACGCTCATACTTCGTCTCACGTCGTATGTTCAACAGCTCAGTCACAGGTGTTGTTATCGGTAATATCGGTAACACGGAGTTAAAGTGGGAAACGACCAAGCGCCTCACCGCAGGCATCGAAGGCAACTTCCTGAACAACCGTCTGAACGTACGTTTCAACTACTTCAAGAGTTGGACCAATGACCTTCTCTCACTGCGTCAGTTGGCCTGGACCAGTGGCTTGGATGCCAGCTGGAGCAATGATGGCAAACTTGAGAACCATGGCTTCGACGTACATGTCATTGGCAAGATTCTCAACATGAAGGACTTCCGTTGGGAATTAGGTGCCTCTATCGGACACTATAAGAATGAGGTCACAGCCCTTCCCGACAACAACCGCAGTATCGAGACCGGCGTCTTGGGTGCTACCATCCAGACGAAGGTCGGACAGCCCGTAGGTGTGTTCTATGGTTACAAGACCAATGGTGTCTATAGCACCACTGCTGAGGCATTGGCCGATGGTAAATACATAGTTAAAGAGAATGGTGAAAAGCTGTACTTTGAGGGTGGTGACATGAATTTCGTTGACATCACACCCGACGGCATCATCGACGAGAAAGACCGTACCGTTATCGGAGACCCCAATCCCGACATCTATGGTAATATCCATACCACGTTCAGTTGGAAGAACCTAACACTCTCGGCTGTGTTCAACTACTCGGTAGGCAACGATATCTATAATTATCAGCGTTCACTCTTGGAGGGAGGCACGTACTTCCTGAACCAGACGACGGCCATGAATAGCCGTTGGACGACAGAAAACCAACAGACCAATATTCCTCGAGTAAGCTATGGTGACCCCTTGGGTAATTCACGCTTCAGCGACCGCTGGATAGAGGATGGTTCATATCTGCGTATGAGCAATCTGACTATCAGTTACTATCTGCCTATCCAGAGCACCTATCTGCAGGGTATCACCATCTTTGGTAACGTGAATAATCTCTTTACTATCACCAAGTATCTGGGCAGCGATCCTGACTGTGCCATTTCCGGCGGTATCCTGACACAGGGTATCGATCGTGGACTGTTAGGCCAGGGCCGTTCGTTCTCTCTGGGTGTGAATATTAACTTGTAATAATAGAAATTAGTAATTAGAAATCAGACATTATGATGACAAAATTTAAATATATCATCTTGGGAATCTGCATCATCTGCGGTT
>Ga0265298_10003159_pt1 | contig 22104 bp, 12 predicted proteins | sample AusTroGonzalo_MG_3_FD_193486 | JGI IMG/M metagenome (GOLD analysis project Ga0265298, IMG submission 193486) | Bovine rumen microbial communities from tropical cattle in Woodstock, Queensland, Australia - Gonzalo_01 | ecosystem: Host-associated > Mammals > Digestive system > Stomach > Rumen ...
TCAACACCAGCGGGCTGACCAGCGATGGCTACTATGCCTTGCAGGTGAAGACGGACGACATTCGCGACGCCGAGGGCTTCTTGGGCTACGAGGGACGGCAGGTGAAATGGATGCTCTTCCAGGGCGGCAATGTGCCATTCTATGTGGCAGCATTCCCCAATGGGTCAGGCACGACCAACGTCAGCAGCGACTCACGTATCTTCGGGACGACGCTGACACTGACCGCTACACCCAATCCTGGCTATAAGTTCGCCTACTGGGGTACTACTGAAACGGGTGCCACCGTCATTAACGAAGGCCAAATTTATAGATATTCCTCGGAGCCGGAGCTGACGCTGGAACTGAACCGCCTCGTGAACCTTCGGGCTGTCTTCCGCCGCACGTCGCATTGCGTGCGCGTGGATTGCAACTCCCAAGAGGGTGTTTTGGGCATAACGTCAGGCACCTACGAATACGGCACGGAACTTTATTTCAGAGCTGTGCCTGCCGAGGGCTACAGCTTCCTCCGCTACGAGGTGGATGGCACACCCGTCTGCGATGACCCCATCTATTACCACACCGTGACTGGCGATGCTACCGTCAAGGCCGTCTTCAAGGACATGTCGCCCACAGGCGTCATCCTGCGCGACGATCAGGACTATGTGCCTGAAACCATCGAGCTGGCCAACGTGAAGCTGATGCGCTCATTCCGCAAAGGCACATGGAATACCATCGTGCTGCCCTTCGACGTGCCCAACCCCGACGAGGTCTTCGGCACAGGTACGCAGTTGGCACGACTGAGCGGCTTGACAAACAACGTCATGAAGTTCGAGGCTGTAGAGGAGATGGAGGCCAACATCCCGTACCTCATCAAGCCGGGCGGCATCAACAACAGTAGCCTGATAGCTAACGGAGAAAGCAAATCCTCTGTCTTCGACATCCTTGAGACTTCCATCGAAGAGCCTGAAGGGAACGGCCCCGTTGACGAGGTGGATGGCATCTCCTTCATCGGAAGCTATGTGTCGGCCATCGTGCCAAAAGATGCAGGCTACTACTACATCAGTAGCGACAACCTCTACTATGTGGATGCAAAAGCCAACGTGCCTTCTGGCCGATTCCGTGGCTACTTCTATGCAGAGCAAGGCGAACTTGCCAAACGCCTCACCATCTTCATTGGCGACGAAGAGGATGGCTTCATCGATGTCACGGTGCCTGTCACTGCCGACATCTACCGCCTCGACGGCATGATGGTCCGCAAGGCTGGCACAGACACACGCGGCCTCGCCCCTGGCCTATACATCATGAACGGCCAAAAGTTCAGCGTCAAATGAACTGAACCGTAATACGTCGGAGCAGTCTCATAATAAACGACAACGGATTTCACGGATTACACGGATTGTCTTATTTGCTGGTTATCAGTATAGCATAAATCCGTATAATCCGTGAAATCCGTTGTTATACAATGTCTTCTCACACAGAGAGCACAGAAATCACAGAGAGGCGAAGCGATGCTTCGCAGGGAAGCACGAGTGCTTATTTCCGTGGTTTCCATGATTTCTGTGTGAAAAGAAGGCCATACGCCGAAAAGAATACCATGTTTCGTGTGATGAAGAACGGAGCTTAATCCAAAAAAGAAGCTACTTTTTCGGAACGTAATCCAAAAAAGTCAATACTTTTTCGGAATATAATCCAAAAAGGATTGCAAATGTCAGAGATTCATGTTTCAGGAGTTATAATGAGCCATTCCTATTCATAACTTCCGAAATTAAGTCAGAATGCTACAGCTGTGCGAGGGCATCGCAGGCTTCGGCGGGGTTGGGGGCGGCGAAGATGGCGTTGCCTGCCACAAGGACGTCGGCTCCGGCCTGCTTCAGCTGGCGGCCTGTCTCGAGGTTGACGCCGCCATCCACTTCGATGAGAGCCTTGCTGCCTGTGCGGTCGAGCAGCTGACGCAGGGCGGCAACCTTCTTCAAAGTGTGTGGAATGAACTTCTGTCCGCCGAAGCCTGGGTTGACACTCATCAAGAGCACCAAATCGACATCGGCTGCGATGTCCTCCAGGACAGAGACAGGCGTGGCAGGATTGAGCGTGACACCAGCCTTCATGCCGGCTTCGTGAATCTGACCGACGACACGGTGCAGATGGGGGCAAGCTTCGTAGTGCACATTCATCAGGTAGGCTCCGAGTGCCTTTACCTCGTTCACGAACTTCTCGGGCTGCACAATCATCAGGTGTACGTCGAGCGGTTTCTGGCAGATGCGGGCCACATGTTTCAGTACAGGGAAGCCGAAGGAGATATTTGGCACGAACACACCGTCCATGATGTCGATGTGGAGCCAGTCGGCAGAACTCTGGTTGAACCACTTCATCTCCGCCTCAAGATTGGCGAAGTTGGCTGAGAGCAAGGAAGGAGAGACCACCATCGTGATTTACAATTTTACAATTTACAATTTGACGATTTACAGAAGTTTCTGGAGTTATGACATGGAGTTAAGATACGGAGTTATGAAGAGGAGTTATGAAGAGCCAAATGTTATGGTTGCCTAATTTCCTTATCGAATAGCAGTAATGGCTCATTATAACTTCTTATTAAAACTCCCCATTATAACTTCTCATTATAACTCCCAAAACATATGCTACTTACATTGTAAACAGACAGACGTAGGGTTGCGGGCGGAATGTGCGTGCAAACTGGCGTATCTTGGCCAGGACAGCCGTGCTTGGCTGGAAATAGGGTAGAGGTAGAGCTTGTTCCATAGGCGGAGGATGATTGTGGTTTGAAAGTTCGTATTTAGCGCACTTCTACATTAAAAACGAATGACTGCTTCATTTTATTGTGGGAAACGGGAAGGTTTTTTCGATAACACGCTTTTCTTTCTTATTTAGACTTTTGTGAAATAGAAGAGGAGCAGGAAGTTTGTGCTTGCCAAAATAGTAACTCTATAGAATAGCGAGGGTTGTGAATGCATAGCATGAGGCGTGCCCTTTATGGCTGTTAGGTAGAAGCATTTGAAAAACAGGATATTGAATATATGCAAGAGCTTTACTGAAACTTTTGCAAGGCTTGTCACAGCGATGTTTGAAATACAGGGTGTTATGCAATGGAGCACTTTTGCGGGCGTACAAAAAAGTTTGGCAGAATTGAGAAAATGTAGTAACTTTGCAGACGATTTCGCAAAAAAAGAATAAGGTAAGATGGGCGCAGGCTGCCCAAGCATGATACACATTAAATAATATATGTGTGCGTAAGAAAGAGTGATGAATAAGAACGAACAGATATTGTGGCAGCGTTGCTTGGAGATGTTCCGTAGCAACGTGAGCGAACAGCAGTTCCAGACTTGGTTCTCCCCGATGAGGCTCAAGTCGTACGATGCTGCCCAGAAGGAGCTGGCGGTCTATATACCGTCCCAGTTCTTCTTCGAATATCTGGAGGAGCATTTCCGTCGTCTCATTCATGTCACTGTCAGCCGTTTCTTCGGCGAGGATGTGACGCTCACTTACGAAGTTGAGGTGGCCGACAATGTGACGGTCAATCAGGAGAGCGACAGCAACATGGTGCCTGAAGCGGCTCCGTCGAACTTCGCAGCAAACAAATCGCCCATGCTGGCACAGGCTGTAGGCATGGCGGCCGACCTCGACTCGCAGCTCAATGTGCACCAGAGCTTCAGCAACTTCATCGAGGGCAGCAGCAACAAGTTGCCGCGCAGCGTGGGTCAGGCTATTGCCGAGCATCCCGAGCAGCAGACCTTCAACCCCCTCTTCATCTATGGCCCCAGCGGTGTGGGAAAGACGCATCTGGTGAATGCCATTGGCGTGCGCACCAAGGAGCTGCATCCCGAGAAGCGTGTCCTCTACCTGAGCGCACACCTTTTCATGGTGCAGTTCACTGATGCACGCAAGAACAATGTCTTCAACGACTTCATGCACTTCTACCAGAGCATCGACATGCTCATTGTTGACGACATTCAGGAGTTGGCAGGCATGACGGCTACGCAGAACGCCTTCTTCCATATCTTCAACCACCTGCGTCAGAACGGCAAGCAGATTATTATGACCTGCGACCGTCCGCCCGTGTCGCTTCAGGGTATGGAGGACAGGCTCATCACCCGCTTCAAGAGCGGCCTGATGGCAGAGATGGAGAAGCCGGAGGAGCAGTTGCGCCGCAGCATCCTGCACAGCATCGTGAAGCACGACGGCCTGAGCATCCCCGAGGAAGTGGTGAGCTTCATCTCGCACAATGTCACTGGCAGCGTCCGCGAACTGGAGGGCATCATCCACAGCCTGCTGGCATACTCTGTGGTCTATGGCAAGGACATCGACTTGGAGTTTGCCCAGCGCATCCTGACGGGGCGCATCAAGGTGGAGAAGAAGGATGTCACCATCGACCAGATTATCACTTGCACCTGCGAGCATTTCAATGTCAGGGAGGAAGAGGTCTTCGGCAAGAGCCGCAAGGCAAACATCGTCACCGTCCGCCAGATGAGCATGTATCTGGCACACAAGCACACGAAGCTTACCACCAGCAAGATAGGCATCTACGTCGGCAACCGCGACCATGCCACCGTGCTGCACGGCATCAAGACGATAGACGGACGGCTGAAGGTGGAGAAAGAGCTGCGGCATGACCTCGAGGAACTGGAAGAGAAACTGATAGGAAAAGCACTATGAACATCAAAGGAAGAAGAACCATCCGCAAATACACTCAGCAGCCCGTCAGCGACGAGCTGCTGAATCGGTTAATAGAAGAAGCGTCGCGCACCCAAACAATGGGCAACCTGCAGCTCTACAGCGTTGTCGTGACGCGCTCGGCGGCCATGAAGGAGTTGCTGGCTCCTGCCCACTTCTGCCAGCCGATGGTGACGCAGGCTCCCGTCGTGCTGACCATCTGTGCCGACTTCCGCCGCACCTCCGACTGGTGTCTGCAGCGTCAGGCCGCTCCGGGCTACGACAATGCCCTGAGCTTCCTCAATGCTGCTACCGATGCCCTGCTCTTCACCCAGACCTTCTGCTGCCTGGCAGAGGAGGAAGGTCTGGGCGTCTGCTTCCTTGGCACGACCATATACCAGCCGCAGACCATCATCGCTGCCCTGGAGTTGCCCGAGCTGGTCTTCCCCGTAGCCACGCTCACTATTGGCTGGCCGGCAGAGACACCTCAGCAGACAGACCGCCTGCCCCTCGAAGCCATCGTGCACCAGGAGACCTACGGTGCCTTCACGCCCGAACGCATCGATGCCTGCTATGCAGAGCGCGAAGCACTGCCCGAGAACAAGCACTTTGTGGAGATTAACAACAAGGAGACGCTGGCACAGGTCTTCACCGACATCCGCTATACCCGCAAGGACAACGAAGCCATGTCCGAGGGACTCCTTGCAACCCTTGCCCAACAGAAATTCCTTAAAGCGGAGCATTTGCCGGGCATCGTTCCTACCGTCGTGGAGCGCAGACCCGAGGTACTGGAGTGCGACGTGGTGCGTTTCCAGAACAAAAAGGAGAAGTGGGTGGCTTTCGTCGGACTGCTCGACGGCTCCCCCTACGAGATATTCACTGGCCTGCAGGACGACGAGGAGGGTATAGCCATCCCGAAGAGCGTATCCAAGGGCTTCATCATCAAGCACTACGACCGCGACGGGCAGAAGCGCTACGACTTCCAGTTTGTCACAGGGCGCGGTTACAAGACCACCATCGAGGGACTGAGCGAACGCTTCAACCCCGAGTACTGGGACTATGCGAAGCTCATCAGCGGTGTGCTCCGCTACCGTATGCCCATCGACCATGTCATTCGCCTTATCACGTCTCTCCAGTTGGAGAACGACACCATCAATTCCTGGACGGCAGGTGTGGCGCGCGTGTTGAAGAAGTATCTGCCCGATTCAATCTCTGCGGAGGAGGAAGAGATAGAAAGTGAAAAGTGAACTAACCGTCAACCGTATTAAGGTTTTTGCGCATCATGGCTGTCACCCTCAGGAGCGCATCGTAGGCGGGGATTTCTACGTCTCCGTCTCGGCCTTGGTGGATGTGGAGCCTTCTGCCTGGCGCGACGACCAGATGGAGGGTACAGCCGACTACTCCCTTTTTGTCAGCATCACCCGTCGCGAAATGGCCGTCCCCTCCAAACTTCTGGAGCATGTGGCAGCCCGAATCGCCTCTGCCGTGCTCCGGGAATGCCCCTCTGTCCTGAAGGTCAGCGTCACAGTCGAAAAGGAGAACCCTCCTCTCGGCGTACTTTGTCAGGGTGCCAGCATCAAGATAGAGCAGGCAAGGTAAAGTGACACGTCTCCTTTCCTTTTCTGAAAGACACGAAACACATTCGTTTTTCGTTTTTCGCCTTAATTTCTGTACTCTTCATTCTTTTTATCCTTTTAATTTTTCAACTTTTCAACTTTTCTTCGTATCTTTGCGCTCTGTTAGTTGTTTAGGGATATTAGTCGTTTAGTCGTTTGGGGACATTACCAACGGCCACAACTATCCTTCCTAAACGACCAAACGACTAAATGACTAAACGACCAAATATATGAAGAAAAAAGTAAGATTCAGTCTCGTGTATCGAGACATGTGGCAGCGCAGCGGCAAGTTCCAGCCGCGCAAGGATCAGTTGGCACGCATTGCACCCGTCATCATCGAGATGGGTTGCTTCGACCGCGTGGAGACAAACGGCGGAGCATTCGAGCAGGTAAACTTGCTGGCAGGCGAGAACCCCAACGAGGCGGTACGCGCCTTCTGCAAGCCTTTCAACGAGGTGGGCATCAAGACGCACATGCTCGACCGTGGCCTGAATGCCCTGCGCATGTACCCCGTGCCCGACGATGTGCGCCAGCTGATGTATAAGGTGAAAGCGAAGCAAGGCACGAACATCACCCGCATCTTCTGCGGTCTGAACGATGTCAGGAACATCATCCCCAGCATCAAGTGGGCAAAGGAAGGCGGCATGATTCCGCAGGCCACGCTCTGCATCACCACCAGCCCCATCCACACGGCAGAATACTATTCGTCGATTGCCGACCAGCTGATAGCAGCAGGTGCTGCCGAGATTTGCCTGAAGGATATGGCCGGCATCGGTCAGCCGGCAATGCTCGGCAAGCTCACGGGCATGATAAAGAAGAACCATCCCGACATCATCATCCAGTATCACGGTCACAGCGGTCCTGGCCTCTCGATGGCAAGCATCCTGGAAGTCTGCAACAACGGTGCCGACATCATCGACACCGCCATCGAGCCGCTTTCTTGGGGCAAGGTGCATCCGGACATTATCTCCGTGCAGTCCATGCTGAAGAACGAGGGCTTCGACGTGCCTGAAATCAACATGAATGCCTACATGAAGGCGCGTTCCCTCACTCAGGAGTTCATCGACGACTGGCTGGGCTACTTCATCAACCCTGGCAACAAGCACATGTCGAGCCTCCTGCTTGGCTGTGGTCTGCCCGGTGGCATGATGGGCTCCATGATGGCCGACTTGGGTGGCATACAGGCTGCCATCAACAGCCTGCGCAAGCAAAAAGGCGAGCCAGAGTTGAACACCGATGACATGCTTGTGGCCCTCTTCAACGAAGTAGAATATGTATGGCCTATGGTGGGCTATCCTCCATTGGTAACACCTTTCAGCCAATACACCAAGAACATCGCCCTGATGAACCTGCTCACGATGGCACAAGGTAAGGGCCGCTTCGTGATGATGGACGATGCCATGTGGGGCATGATACTCGGCAAGAGCGGCAAGGTGCCTGGCACTATAGCTCCCGAGCTGGTGGCTCTGGCAAAGGAGAAGGGCAAGGAGTTCACCGATACCGACCCGCACACACTCTATCCTAATGCGCTCGACGACTTCCGCAAGGAAATGAAGGAGAACGGATGGGACTTCGGACAGGACGATGAAGAGCTGTTCGAACTTGCCATGCACCCCGAACAATACCGCAACTTCAAGAGCGGCCAGGCCAAGAAGAACTTCCTCGCCGACCTCGAGAAGATGAAATTAGAGAAAATGGCAAAGGGGAATGTGAAGATTTCTCCCGAGGAGCTGGCAGCCTTCAAGCACGCCAAGGCCGATGCTGTGGTCAGCCCCGTCGATGGTCAGGTGTTCTACGAGTTCAAGGGCGACGGCGAGGGCATCCCCTGCCTGGAACCCTCTGTCGGTCAGGAGTACAAGGATGGCGACATCCTCTGCTACGTACAGGCAACCTGGGGCGAGTTCATCCCCATTCCCGCAGGCATCGGAGGCCGTCTGGTGGATATTGCAGCAAGGAAAGCTTCCCACGTCCGCCGAGGCGACACGCTTGCTTGGATAGAGAGGGAGAAGGGAGATTAGATAATAAGAAATTGAGAAAATAAGATATTAAGAGAATAAGAGACGTGCGCTTCTGATTTCAGGGGCGCACGTCTTTTTTTTAACATATATGTATGCCAACAAAGGCATTTTGGTGTGTTTTTGCCACTTTTTCTTAAATTATATGGTGCAATTTGCTAATAATTCAAAAAAATGTCTTACCTTTGCGGCTCGAATTGTGCTCTTTCGAGTATCCCTATACATTATTTTAATATATAAGGGGGCATGAAGCATAAGTAATTAAAAGGAAGAATTAACTCTTAAAAGATGATTTTATATAAAAAATTAAGTCTTGTCGCGGCGTTGCTGTTCTTGTCAATCGGGATGGCAATGGCTCAGACAACTATTTCAGGAACGGTGTTCTCTTCCGATGACAATGAGCCTCTGATGGGCGTAAACATCGTGGTGGAAGGAACACAGAAGAAAACCATGACGGACATTGACGGCAAGTTCACCTTGTCGGACATCAAGTCGAATTCCGTTCTGGTAGTGTCTATGATTGGTATGCGCACCGAGAAAGTGAAGGCCAAGAATGGTATGCGCATCATGATGCAAAGTGAAGATGTGCAGATGACTGAGGTCGTCGTAACTGGCGTGCAGCAGTTGGACAAGCGTCTGTTCACAGGTGCTGCCACGAAGGTTGATGCCGAGAAAATTAAACTCTCCGGCATGGCCGACGTGAGTCGATCCCTCGAAGGACGTGTGGCTGGTGTACAAGTGACGAATGTAAGCGGCTCTTTCGGCGCAGCCCCAAAGATTCGTGTGCGCGGCGCGACATCCATTTATGGCAATTCCAGGCCTCTTTGGGTGGTCGATGGTGTCATCTACGAGGACAATGTGGATGTCAGTGCCGACGAGTTGTCTTCCGGCGATGCCAAGACCCTTATTTCGTCCGCCGTCGCAGGCTTGAACGCCGATGACATTGAGTCGTTTACCATCCTGAAGGACGGTTCAGCTACATCTATCTATGGTGCACGCGCCATGGCCGGTGTGATAGTCATCACCACCAAGAAGGGCGAAAAAGGTCGTGCCAATGTGAACTATACAGGCGAGTTCACGACCCGTTTCAAACCCAGCTACAGCAACTACAATATCATGAACTCTCAGGAGATAATGGGTGTTTATAAAGATATGTATGACAAGGGATGGCTGCAGCTCGACAATTTGGTCAACGCCGAGAATACAGGTGTCTATGGCTATATGTTCCAGCAACTGCGTTCGTACAACCCAGAGACTGGGCAGTTCGGCTTGCAGAACACCGAGGCAGCCCGCAACGCATACCTCCAAGCTGCCGAGTTCCGCAACACGGACTGGTTCGACCTCTTGTTCTCCAACAGCGTGCAGCAGAGCCATTCTGTCAGCATCTCTGGTGGCACTGACCGAATGCGGAGTTACTTCTCCATGTCGCTGTTACATGATCCTGGCTACTTTGTTAATCGCCATTCGGTGGATCGCTATACCTTCAATGGCAACGTCTCATACGATATCCTCAAGGAAAAGAAGGGATGTGAACTGCTCACCGTGAGTCTGGGAGCCAAGGGTGTTCACCGTAGTCAAGAGGCTCCCGGCTCGCTCGACCAGACAGCCGATGTCGTGACGGGTGAGGTGAAGCGCGACTTCGACATCAACCCCTTCAGCTATGCCTTGAACACGAGCCGATGCCTTGACCCTAACACTAATTACACCCGTTTCTATACAAAGTTCAATATCTTTGACGAACTTGAGTATAACTATATGGACATTGATGTCAACGATCTGGAGTATCGTGGTGAGTTGGAATATAGGCCGATAAAGTCTGTACAGATAAATGGAATGATTTCCTCGCGTATGTCGCATACCAAGCGCCAGCACAACGTGATGGATCGTTCCAATCAGGCAAATGCCTACCGCGCGGGATTGGATGCCACGGATGACAACTCAACCATCCGCGACAACAACAGCCTCCTTTATACCGACCCGGATAACGAACTTGCCTTACCGGAATCTGTTCTGCCACAGGGCGGTATCAAGTATCAGTTTGATGACAACATGCGTTCCAACAATTTCCGTCTCACAGCAAGCTACAATAATGTGTTTGCAGACAAGCACACAGTCAACGGAATGCTCGGAACAGAATACTCTTCTGTTCGGCGCACAAAAACAAAGTGGACGGGATGGGGCTATCAGTACGATATGGGAGGTATCGTTTACACACCGTATCTGTGGCTGAAACAGATGAATGAGGAAAATACAGATTTCTTCAGTGAAGAATCCTCTGTGACCAACGCTATACCGTGAACGGTACTTTCCGCTATGAGGGCACCAACCGTTTCGGTGAAGTTCAGTCAAGCCGGTGGCTGCCGACGTGGAACGTGTCGGGCGCGTGGGATGTCTCTAATGAGAAGTTCATGGAAGGCTCAAAGTCTTGGCTCTCGCAGATGAAGCTTCGCGGCAGCTATTCATTAACTGCAGATGTAGGCCCCCACTGGGTAAACAATGCGGATGTCATTTACAAGCCGCGTAACTCCTGGCGACCTTTCACTTCTGCCGCCGAGTCTGAAATCTATATCGATTATCTTGCTAATACGGAGTTGACATTTGAAAAGAAGCACGAGTGGAACGTAGGTGTTGATTTTACCTTTCTCAAGGATCGCATAGCGTTGACTTTTGATGCCTACTGGCGTAACAACTATGACCTAATAGGTATGGTCTATACTCAAGGTGCTGGCGGACAGACAGAGAAATATGCTAATCTGGCAGATATGAAATCGCATGGCGTTGAGGTTGGACTCTCTACGATCAATATCCAAACGCCCAAGTTCCGTTGGACTACAGATTTCATTTTTTCTTCGGCCAAGAACAAGGTCACGTCTTTGGAGAACTCCTGCAACGCCTACTACCTCGTTGTCGGACAGCACTCCACAAACCCCTACATGATTCCCACACTTAAAGGTTATCCCGTGCGCACAATTTGGAGCTATCAGTTCGCTGGACTCAACGAAGAAGGTCTGCCACAGGTCTATAACGAGAGTGGTGAAAAGACTATCGGTGATGTAAACATTCAAGAGACAAAGGATCTTGAAAAGTTTCTTGTTTATGAGGGACCGCAAGACCCCACATGGTACGGTTCCTTGAGTAACACCTTCACTTACACTCACCCGAAGTTGGGTAAACTGAGCCTTGACGTGTTTATCACCTACAGCGGTGGCAATGTGGTACGACTTGATCCTGTCTTCTCTTCTTCCTACAGTGACCTTTCGACATTGCCTCGCGAGCTCAAGAACCGCTGGATGATGGCAGGAGACGAGGCTTCGACGAACATCCCTACTATCGCTTCCCGAAATCAGGTTGACCGCTATGGCGCATATACGCTGAGTACCGCCTACAACGTCTATAACTACTCTACAGAACGTATCGCCATCGGCGACTTCATCCGCCTGAAGGAATTGGCATTGACCTACACTTTCCCTGAGAACCTGATTAAGAAGACGTTTCTCATCAACTCAGCAAGTATTAAATTGGCAGCTACAAATCTCTGTTTATTGTATGCAGACAAGAAGCTGAATGGACAAGATCCTGAGTTCATCAACTCTGGAGGTGTTTCTACACCTATTGCCAAACAGTTTACAGCAACGGTACGTTTGGGCTTTTAATGGATATAAAAAATATGATTGATATGAATAAAAATATAAACACCCTCTTAATCAGCCTGCTTGGCATTGTTTGTGTATGTTCATGCAATGCGCTTGATGAGGATCCTGACAGCACTTGGATAAAGATTGATACGTCTGCCAAGGTCTCCCAACTGCTCACGTCGGGTTACCCTAAATCCGTTCCGGCAGTTATCTGTGAGCTAATGGGTGACAACCTTGTTGACAACAATGTCGTGGTACCAGCCACCCACAACGATGCTTACAGCCTGTTCCACGAGGAAGCTTACAAGTGGATGGACATCAATAGCTACAGTTCGGGCGAGGATGACACGCCATTGGAAGTGTGGGACAAGTACTATTTCAGCATTGCGACAGCTAACCATGCCATACAAGCTATGAAGGAGATGAGCGACGATCCCGCCCACGATCCGGAAATCAGCTACTCTTGGGGCGAAGCTCATCTTATGCGAGCCTATTTCCATTTCGTGCTTGTAAATGTGTTTGCCGAAGCTTATAAGGACGAGACACAGAGCAAACAGGACTTGGGTATCCCATATGTGACGACCGTGGAGGAGGTGGTTCGTGTGGACTACTCCAAGCCGGAGTACCGCAAGTCCGTCGCAGAAGTTTATAGTCTGATAGAGAAGGATATTTTGGAAGGCATCGACCTCATCAATGATTCCAAGTATAAGGTGCCTGCCTATCACTTTAACCATAATGCTGCTAATGCTTTCGCAGCTCGGTTCTATCTATATAAGCGCGACTATGAAAAGTGTGTAAAGTATGCGACGGCTGCTTTGGGATCCAATCCCGCCGCCTCTTTGCGCAAGTGGGCCGCGATGAGTGCTAACACTATCAATACGTTGCTTAACGACTTCAACGACGAGACGGCTCCCTGTAACTATCTTCTTCAACCTACTAAATCTCTGTTCGACCGTATGCTTTCAGCTTGCCGCTATGCTATCAATAGTGGCGAAAAAAAAGAGAATGTGGTTGCCACTAAAGATATCCTTTACGAAGGCGGTGGTCCCAATTGGGACGGACGTCTCAAAGCTTTTGACGGCAAAATCTATCGATGGGGTGCAGGTTCAGAGTATGGTTCTTGGCTTTTCCGCGTCTATGAGTATTTTGAGTTTACGGACAAGATTGCTGGTATCGGTTATGTCCATATTATTTACCAACCCTTCACGGCGGAAGAAACTTTGCTTTGCCGTGCTGAGGCTGAAATTTACCTCGGTCAGATGGACAAGGCGCTGGCAGACCTTGAATCATGGACGGTTTCCCATATGGTTGACAAGCCACTTACTCAGGCTGGCATCAATAAGAAGTATGATCGTGAGTCGAATAATAATATCTTTGTCAGCGAATTGCATCCCACAGATATGAGTCCGGAATGGACATACGATGCATTGTCCAAAGATGCTAAGAGTATGATTGACTGTGTCCTTCATTTCCGCCGCATAGAGACAATGTTCGAGGGTTTGCGTTGGTTCGACATCAAGCGCTATGGCATTACCGTTCATCATGCCTATCGCGATCCCCGCGAAGACGAGATACATCACGATTATCTGCTTTGGAATGACCCGCGTCGTCTTGTTCAGATTCCTTACAATGCCATTGATGCAGGTTATCCACCCACAAATCGTACCCTGTCGGACAACAATGACGACAGCAATGGTGGTCAATGTTGGCAGAGCTATTCTGTCGCACAATAAATAAAACGAGACATGAAAAAGATTACATATTTAATTAGTGTAGCAGCTGTAGTGGCTGTATTCTCCTCTTGTCGGGGCGGGGATGATTTCACAGAGTCCATCTTCGACACGAGTGTTCCAGTCCTTGACGAGACAAAGGCAACCTATCCCTTTGACAAATGGCTATACGAAAATTTCCTTGTACCCTATAATGTTGATGTGAAGTACCGGTTTGATTTGTCGGCCTCCGACATGAACTTCCAGTTGACACCAGCTGATTACAACCGTTCTCAACTTTTGGCGCACTTCATCAGGTACTTGTTTTATGATGTCTATACCAAGTATGCAGGTGATGACTTCATGAAGCAATATGGTCCGCGCATCTTCCATTTCATTGGTTCGTCGGGCTTTAGTCCCACGACGGGTACAGAGGTTTTGGGTACGGCTTCTGGTGGCGTGAAGATTACTCTTTACAAGATAAATGAAATGAAGCCCTACTCCGAAGGTGTCACTTATACGGGAGAGGATGTGAATACCCTCAACGAGAACTATTTCCACACCATGCACCATGAATTCTCGCACATCCTGCACCAGACGAAGACGTATCCCATTACTTTCGGCCAGGTGACTTCCGGTAGCTATGACCCCATTAACTGGCATGATCGCGACTCTGTATGGACGCATCAGAATGGCTATGTTACGCACTATGCTTCCTCTGCCAGCTTCGAAGACTTTGTGGAAACTCTCTCTTGCATAATCACCGATACCGACCACCGCTGGATGAACCGCATCATCAACGCTGCTTCTATGGGCGTGCGGCAAGGCGACAAGGAGGACATCCTTGTACTTATCGATTCCCTTGAGATTAACCTTAACGATCCAAGCGGCCATTGGAATAACTTCACATTGTATGAAGAGTCGGAGTACAGCGACGAGACTGGCGAATATGTGCCGACAAAACGCTATGTGCTTGACGAACACCGCCTGTTAGGTTCCGCTTACCAGGTTGTCAACAAGGAGGCGACGGCATACGTTGCACAATACAAATATAAGGCTTACCGCAAGTTCACTTCGTTCAAGAACGACTTCCTGCCTTGGGTGGAGATTTCCACGAAGGACGATTTGACAGGTATAAACTCTCTGATGAAGAAATTAGACATTGCCACAAAGTGGTACACAGAGAACTGGGGTCTTTATGCCTTTACGCTCCGCCGCGAGGTGCGTGGCCGCCAGAATGCAATTAACGATTACCTCAAGGAGATTGACATTTATGAGCTTAAATAACCTCAAAGAATGATTATGATGAAGAAAGATATAAAAATAGTCACGATGGGTGTGGCTTTGTTTGCCGCCATGTTTGCCGGCTGCACCCACTTCGAGGAAGAAGATCTCTTCTCGGAAAGTCCGGCTCTGCGCATAGAGCACAATGCCGAAAAGCTGCAGGGGATATTGTTGGACGCGCCGCAAGGCTGGGTGATTCAGTATCACACGGGCGACGGTGTGGCTGTATTCGAGGGCTTCAACCTCTTTGCCCGGTTCGAGAAAGGCGGCAAGGTGACGATTGCGGGCGACCATCGTTTCCTGCGCGACGGCAACGCTGGAAAATACACAGAGGCCGCCAGCCTCTACGAATTGGTTCGCGAAGACGGACTTGTCTTGGCATTCAACACGTGGAACGACGTGCTCACGCCTTTTGTTGACCCAGTCGCCTATTGGGCTGCGCCCAACAACCTTCTTAAGGATGGAGAGGGGATGCAGGGCGACCAGAACCTTGTTGTGATGTCGATGAAAGAGAATGAAATCATCCTCCGTGGCGAACGTTATGATGCCGAGGTCAGGATGGTTAAGTGCGACCGCGACTGGCAGACTTACATCAGCGACACAAAGGCGATGAAGGAACGCATTACGAACAAGATGATTAACTCCTATTACATTACAGCAGGAAATGATACCCTGTATTGTGTGGGGTTGCGCAACGGACGTTATCGCATTTCAGACCGCGTGGATAATCCTCTGAAGTCAGATTCCCTTTCTTGCTGCTTTACACCTGAAGGCTTCCGAAACGAGAAAGTGGACACGATTGCGGGACATCCGTTCCATGAGTTCAAGCTTAACGAGGAAGGTTCAGCTCTCGTCAATGAGGATGGCAGCGTCCGCATCAATGCCATGTGGGACAGGTATATTGTTAATACCCGTACTGCTATATGGAACTTCGACCAGGACAAACTCACAGAAGAGCAGAAAGGCTTGCTGGTGCAAATCAACACGGAGTTAAAGGCATTCAATAGTGCCTATTCGTTTGCGGAGATTGGACTTGGACGTTCTTCGGGTAACGGCGCGGTAAAAGGATTGGTGGTTACATTCTATAGTAATACTTCCAAGACCAAGACTAATACAGCAGGTCTTTCGTTGACTACCGCCTGTCCGCTTTATGGACAGATGCAGATATCATATTTAGGTGACGAAATGACAGACAAAAACCTCGAGACTCTTAACAAAACGAGTAATATCGAGGCTGTGGTACGCCAGTTTGCAGCTACGCTTTCTGGTACATACAACATGGTTCCTGATGACAATTTCCTCCCAACTGGATGCGAATTGCACGCTATAGGTGGCGGCAACAATTATGTTTTGAAACAACCATAGTATCAATTATAAATTAGACACGTTATGAAGAAACTGTTACTTCTTTGCGTGATGGCTATTGCAGGGTTGACTGCAAGTGCTCAGTTCAATCCCAAGCCATCGGTCGTTCCACAGACCAACATGAAAGTGGTGAATATGCCACAGTCGCAACGCTCTTTCCAGGCTGTCGCTCCGCGTCAGGATTTGACAAAGAGATGCTACGCTCCTTCCGGCAGCAAGCTTGTTCTTGATCCTGCCAAGGTGAAGCCTGTCACTCGTGCACAGCGTTCCTTGATGGCCGCGCAGCCTGCTATTCAGCAGACCAGGGCATTCCAAAAGGGTAAGGTGCAGAACCGCAAGATGATCAACCTCCAGCCCATGCAGAACCCACAAGTTGCAGCTCAGGCTAAAGACGCACGCAAGGCTCCTGCATTGCGCGAAACATACACCGGAATGGGTTATAACTATGGTACACAAGAAGATGTGAGCTGGGAAATGACTCCAGCGACGGTGACTTACGTTAATGGAGATACAGAAGAAGAGGAGGTGGCCAATGTATTTGTTGATTTAATACCAACTCCTTATTTCCTTTCCGGCCTTTATCCAGAGGGATTTCCCGTGGAATATACTGTTGGGGATGATGGTGTTATCACAATCGTGCCACAAACTATTGCAAGGTATCAGAATGAAGCTCAGGACACCACGTTCTATATTACCCTCTTCTCTGCTAACAGTGAAGACTTCAATATCTATATCGAGGCTAACGAAAGCGGGAAGCTCACTATCACCGAAGGCAACTGGATATGTCTTGGCGAATTTGCCAATGTGGAGTTTGATGAAGAGTTGGGCGATGGTGATGCCTTCTTAGGTTGGGACGAACTGATTGCCGAGGTGAGCTATTATTTCCGAATGGAGACAACAATCGACAATGAGTATTTCGGTCATGGTGTGGACTACTTTGCCAATGAGGCTGCTGACTGGGTGATGCAGCGCGGCACATTGGCCTTGGACGATGAGGAGTCCCATTTCTTCGTTAACATGACGCCATTGCTTGAGATTTTCTCTGAGATTTATCCCAACGGAATAGATGTCGAATACGAGCAGGACGGCAGCACTATCACTGTGAAGCCTCAAGTCATTGCCAGCACGAGTGGCGATGAGGGTACAGAGTACATTATGATTTGCAGCGGAACTTCCGACGATGGAATCATTGAGCTTACTGAGGATCAGGATGGCTCCCTGAAAACCATCGACGATGAAAGTATCATTATCGGTGCTTGGAGCACAAACAAGTTCGATCCCAGTTACGACACCTATTTGGGCGCCTATTCTTACATCGATAACGTGAAGTATCGTCTGCCTGATGCTCCTGCAGAGGCACCAACAGATGTGGCCTTCGAACCCAACGAGTTGGTTCTGTTTGCCGGTTTGGGCTATTCTGGCTATAGCTACAATGACAATCTGGCAGTTATGGGTGCATACGCTCCCACAACATTCCGCAATGCCACCATGGATATTGCCACAGGCTACGAATGGTCGGTTATGGAAAACGACGAGGATGGCGAAGAAAGCTACATCACCAGCAACAAGAGGAACTTCACTCTCAATACAAAGGGTGGAGCCGTCTATGAGGAGTTCACCCTCACGGCATACAACGATGATGCTGCTTCCGATCCTTATACATGGGGAACGGGACATTGCCTGTATGATGGAGAGGTTCGCTATGAAGCCATTCATGCATACGCGGGTGGCGGAGCCAGCTCTTTCCAATTTACAGACGGTTCATACGCTGTGATGACCCGTCAGAATCCTGACGGCGATTTAACTTTCTACACCAACTGGGCTACTCCTGACATCTACGATAGGACAAGTATATGCACTATTTACTCTTATCAGGGCAAACCTGCAACCCCGCTCTTTATCACGGGTGTAACTTTGCCTATGGTAAGTTTCGAAGCCAACGAAGACTTCAACCTGCACGTTAAGCTATGCAAGTGTAAGCGCAGCCCGTCGGGACGTCTCACTGTGGGTGATGTGATTGCCGAGGGCGATGCTACAATGGAAAACGTGAATTCCGATTATGATATAGGAATCACAGCTGTTGAGTTCACTGAGCTATATGTCGAAGACGAGTTCGGTATGAGTGAGACTATTGACTATCTCTTCATTGAGGACGAGTTCGTAGTTATCATTGAGGGCTGGGACAACGGTACCTTTAGTGGCGTGCTTGGCAGCCAAGACATAGACTTTGGTCAGAACGTATCCACATGGTTTACAATAACTGGTGAGGAAGAAGGCACAATGCATTATTATACCAGCTGGCGTCCCCAGCTCTTCATCGGTCTGCTTGATGCTACCTACGGCTATCTCTACACCGAGGACGACACAAATGTGATTTTCGGTGGTGACGGCGGCACTTCCTCCATCCATGTCAATCCCATGTACTATGGCATAGACGAGGAGACCGATGAGCCTACTAGCAGCCTGTACGTCGAAAGTGTCAAGGAAGATGGTGAAGAGATTGAAGAGCTTCCCGAATGGCTCGACATCGAGATTGCCAACGAGGACTATACCACTGCCATTGGCATTAACGATGACGGCGACGAATACGAGTATTTCGTCAACGGCATTGACTACGACATGGTGTTCACTGTTGATGCACTTCCCGAAGGTGTGGAGAACCGCACATGTCAGATTGTGTTCTACCAGACAGGTGCCAAGCTGACTGTCACCGTCACTCAGGATGTTGACCCCGATGGCATCAGCACCGTTGTTGAGAGGACTCCCATTAAGAACAGCCGTGCCTTCAATCTGGCAGGCCAGCCGGTCGGCAACAATGCCAAGGGCATTATCGTGAAGGATGGCAGGAAAGTGATTGTTAAATGAGAAGATTATCATTGACTTTAATGGCGATGCTGTGTGGCATCGCCATTTTCTATGCCCGCCCAGCCTATAAGGGGACTACGCGGGTGCTTCAGCCCGACGGCTCCAGCGTCAGCATCCGTCTGGTGGGCGACGAGTATCTCCACTACAACGTCACGGACGACGGCTATTCGCTTGTGCGCCGCGACGATGGTGCATACGTCTATGCCCAGATGAATGACGAGGGGCAGTTGGAAGCCACTGCGCTGCTGGCCCATGATGCCGGCCAGCGCACGGCAGAGGAACGCTATTATGTGGAGAAGGTGAGGCGGCTGGTGCCGCAGCCGACAGCGCAGATGGCGCAGATGCGTCGCCACAACCAAGTCCAGCGTGCCCGACAGCTCAGTCAGAACCGTGCTTCCCTCTATGACTACTCGAAGTTTCGCGGACTGGTGATTCTCGTGGAGTATAAGGATTGTTCCTTCCGTTACAGCTCTTATTCCAACATTATGGACGGAATGATTAACAGTGACAATTATACGGGGAACAGTTACACCAACTTCAGCTACTATGGCACGAACTACCGCTGCACTGGCAGCGTGCGCGACTACTATCGCGACAACTCCGATGGCATCTTTGTCCCCACGTTTGATGTGGTGGGGCCTGTGAAGGTGAACCGCAGCCAGTACTATGTCAATAGCACAGAGAATGCCGTTCAGCTGATGGTTGACGCTTGCACGGCTGCCGACTCTCAGGTGAACTTCAGCGACTACGATGTCGATGGCGACGGCACGGTGGATATGATATATTTCATCTTCGCTGGACTGGGTTCCTACATCCAGGGCAACGACAGTCGGTTGCTGTGGCCCCATCAGTTCGACATCCGATACCAACGCAATGTTCGCAAGGATGGTGTGTATCTGGGACGGTATGCCTGTTCCAATGAGCTTTTCGGCTGGTCTGACTGGAGCGTGCTCGAAGGCATTGGCACCATGTGCCACGAGTTCACCCATGTGCTTGGTCTGCCTGACCTCTACGACACTGGCAACCAGTATCAGGGCGAGTGCGTGACCCCTGCAACATGGTCGGTAATGGCATCCGGTGCCGATGGCAACTACGGACGCACGCCATGCGGTTTCTCTCTCTTCGAGCGCCATGCTCTGGGCTTTACCACTCCGCAGATTATCACCGAGGCAGGCAACTTCAGCCTCGACGCGCTTAACGTGAGCAATGCGGGCTACCGCTTGAACACACCTGTGAAGAAGGAGTCCTTCTATATCGAGAACCGTCAGAACACCAAATGGGATGCGGTGCTGCCCGGTCACGGGATGCTCATCTTCCGCGTCGATTCCACAAACACTTCGGCTTGGGGCGAAACGAACACCGTGAACGACAATCCCGCCCACCCCTACTATGAACTGATACGCGCAGGCGGGGTGAAGTCGGACTCATACTATGCGGCAATAGGCGCAGCCAGCGACCCCTTCCCCGGCACAAAGAACGTCAGAATCATCAACAACGAGACGACTCCGAATCTGAAGACATGGGCGGGCAAGCCCAACAGCTTCGGGCTGCGCAATATCAGGGAGAGCAATGGTGTCATCACCTTCGAGGCATACGGCGTGGATGTGCTCTCCTCCATCAGTTTCGAGAGCGACAACTACAGGATGAGTGTGGGGACTCAGATGCAGCTTACCACGATAATTGACCCCGAGTCCGCTCCCTGCGTGCTTCGTTTCGCTTCCGACAACGCGGCGGTGGCAACCGTCGATGCCGTCGGCATGGTGACGGCTCTGAGCGAGGGCGTTGCCCACATCACCGTCACTGCCAACGACAAGCTGACGGCCACATGCACTATAACGGTGACAGGACTCATGGAAGTTCCCAACATTGCATCGTTCTGCGTCTTGGACGAGGGCACAGACGCTCTCCTCCATCTGACCAACGCACAGGTGCTCTATGTCTATGACGGCGACATCTATCTGCGCGATGCTACCGGCAGTCTGATGCTCAGCGGCACAGACCTTAATGTCAGCAAGATCGATGTGCTCAACGGAAGTGTCTATGGACGGCTGGCATATAGCAACCTCATGCCGCAGCTCGTGTCTGCCAATGGTGCAACGGTGGCGCAAAACCTCACCGTCAGCAGTGGAGATGCACCTCTGCCTGCCGAAATCTTTGGCGATAAGCTCACGCCCGACCGCTATTCCGACCTCGTGCTGGTGAGGGGGCTGACCCTGGTGCGCGACGGTGGTGTCTATGCCGTTGTCGGCGACCGTAGGGTGCGCCTCTGGAACAAGTTCCAAATCAAGTCGCCCAAAATCAGCCTGCCATCAACCATCGCGGGCAAATTCTTCGATGTCACTGCCATCTACGGCACCGACCTCGTCAACGGCGAAGTCATAGACGAACTCTATTTGCTCAGCTCCCCCGTGGAGGGTGAAGACCCGGATGCCGTCGGCACAATCCCAATGCAGGAGTCTTCCGTCCCTGTCCTGTACAACTTGCAGGGCCAGCGTGTCGGCAGCTATTACAAGGGCATCGTCGTGCGCGATGACGGGAAGAAGTTCCTCCAGAAGTAATTAGAAGCAATGGCACGGCCTGTGCCTTGCGCAAACTCCATCCAAGCATAAATATCATCTCACACAGAAATCACAGAAATCACAGAAAGGCGAAGCGATGCTTCGTAGGGAAGTGCAAGTGCTTCTTTCCGTGGTTTCCGTGTTTCAGTGAGAAATGAAAACCATGTTTTGTGTGATGATTTTGTTGCAATTTGTGTAATAGTCAGGTGCGAAGCACCTAATGACTGATTTGGGTTTAAGCAGAGAGGGAGAATAAAAACAGGCAAATCTTTTGTTCTTCCCTCTTTTTTTCGTAACTTTGCAGAGCAAAACATATAAAACTGATACGATTATGAGGAAAATACTGGTTTCCTGTGCCCTTTTTGCCTGTGCTCTTTGCGCCAAGGCATACGACATCGCTGCAACAGTGAGCA
>Ga0265298_10003160_pt1 | contig 22103 bp, 19 predicted proteins | sample AusTroGonzalo_MG_3_FD_193486 | JGI IMG/M metagenome (GOLD analysis project Ga0265298, IMG submission 193486) | Bovine rumen microbial communities from tropical cattle in Woodstock, Queensland, Australia - Gonzalo_01 | ecosystem: Host-associated > Mammals > Digestive system > Stomach > Rumen ...
TCGACGGCGTTCTGCGCCCCCTGCTTGCGGATGCCGATGATGGCGTCGGCCTCGTTGAAGAGGAGGATGGGAGCCACGTCGAACTTCTTCACCAGCGAACGGTAGCGGTCGAAGAGAGCCTTGATGTTCTTCTCGCTCTCGCCCACCCACTTGCTCTTGATCTGCGGCACGTCTACCACCATCACCTGGCGTCCCGTGCGGCGCGCCAGCTGGTACACCGTCTCGGTCTTTCCCGTTCCGGGACCTCCGTGGAAGAGGCAGGTGAAGGCCTGACGGAAACCGCGCTGCCGCATGCGCTCGTGGATGGCCTTGTAGTGCTCGGGGTCGAGCAGCGAGGCAAGCTCGTCGACTTGACGGCCCACAGCATCGCTGAAGAAAAGCTCTTTGGCGGCGAGGGTGTCGGGAGGCAGCACGTCGGCCAGGTGCTCTTCGGCGGCATTGAGGTTGAACTCGCACAGCAAGTCGCGCTTGGCCTGCTCGCTGAGGTGATAGCGGGTGTTGTCGGCGATGCCTTCGACGCAGATATGCTCTATGAGCTTCATGCGCATCAGATAGTGCTCACCCTTGCGCAGCTCGCTCTTGGCACGAACCCACTTGGCTTGGTCGTCGAAGACATCCTCCATCTGGCCAAAGCGGATGTCGTCGTCGTCCTTGTTCATCAGACAATGGCAGAAGAAGAGCAGCAAACTGAAATCGTTGTCGTTCTTGAGGTTCAGCTCTTTGACTTTGCGCGCGAAGGCCACCTGCTGGTTCTCTTCTATCATAGCCGTCATCTCCTCGCTCAGCTCTTTGGCAGAGACAGCGTCGTCGTCAAGGTCGTCGAACCACATCTTCATATACTCCATCATACCGCTGGCATCGAGGCCCGTCCGCTTGGGGAGTTGGTAGACCTCGTTGTGCTTCAGGGATTTGATGACGACGGTCGGCACATCGAAGGTGTCCTCGTCCTTTGCATCGCGGTAACGCAGCAGGCGGCGGTGCACCAGAGCGTCGATGTCGGTGCTGTAGCTGAGGATGCGGATGGTGGAGAGGTCGAGGTAGGAGGCCAGGTCGTCGAAGTCGAGGTGTCGCGGCCCTTTCTCCATACAGACGCAGAAGAGAGCCGCCTGGCGCGGCGTGATGCCGTAGGTGTCGGCAAGGAACTTCAGCTCTTTCTTGTTTTCGACGAAGAACATCTCGCAGAGCTGCGAGTCTTTGGCATTGGTGGCGACGCTCTCGATAGCCTCGAGCAGCGACTTGGTCTTAGCGACTTTTGCCTTCTTGCGAGTGGTGACGGTCTTTTCGTTTTTCATATTATTGTTTTTTTCTTACTCTAATATAGTCATGTTTTCTAAAAATTCAACGGAAAATGCTTCTTTGATAAAAAAACGCATAAGCGGACGACCAGGCAATGAAGATGCTTTCCCACATTCTCTATATAAATGCAGTTGCGAAAAAGTTAACTTCAATTCACCTCAACGGCGAATTGTGCTAATTAAATCAACGACCTTATGGGAAAGAATGTCAACGGTAATAACCATATCTGCATTGTTTTTTGGTCAACAATGCAAATATAGTAATTTTTTTCAATCCTTTTGTTAAAGGAATGTTAAATATACCCCTCTTTTATCCGCTCTATTCCTATTTCAGCCAGTTTCCAATAATACATATTTTGTCCACATTCATAAACAACATGTCACACGAAGCGTCTCGGTGGGAAGACCTTGTTGTTTGGTCACTTTCCAGAAAATTAGCATATACAGGATTAACGTCTCCTGTTGACGGATATACTAGTGCAATTTTTTTTGTAGAAAACATTTTTGAGTAGACATACATCTGGTGCAAATCGCCGTCAGATGGAGTCATGTCAGGACATTTCCACTTTGTATCCATAATGGCTACGACCTTATTATTCTTATCCCTTACGACCAAATCGGGCCTGATGGTTTTATATGTACCACTTTCTTGCTGCCAGAAACGCTTAACTTCTTGGGCTCTGACTTCATATTTGGTCAAATTACGACGAAGCATTATGTAGACGTATTCTTCCCATAGTTTATTCATGTCGAACATTAGTGCTAGTATCCTGTCACCTTTCCCAACACGATTCGGCACTGAATGCAGCAAAAGCAATTTGGCAAGTTTTAATGCCATCCGATAATCTTCTGTCTTGCGATCGAAAACCAGATTGTCGAACAATTGTGAACTTACAGGTATTTCTTGCAGTTCGGGGAAGTTAAACAAAGTAGAGGCTGCATTGCCTCGTATGTTCGCATTCTGAGACACTGATACTGCCACTTCAAGAGCCTGACGAAGCAGACAATTCATGACATGTTCGTAGTCGTATGTGGTGTAGCGAACGTAGAAACGCTCTTTGTGTATAAAGTTGCGCCTTAGATGCTCTCCCAAGAGCAATTTCCCTTTCAGTGCCTTGCGGTTGCCCTCGTCTTTATGATAGCATTTCACCAATCCACGGTTCAAGAGACTATTAACCTCATCGAGAAATCGCTTAATGAACACATCTAAGATGGGGCTGCTTGTGCTAATTTCCTGATGTGCGTCGCTAGGTGACTTGACATCCAGCTTGTAAACCTTCGAGAGCATGAGCAACAGCTTGTCTCGCCAATAATTGTTGCCTTGCGTGTCACGGTCTGTTTTTGGGAGCACCTCTATCGTCAAACCGTTTACGCATAGCACTCCAACATAATTTCGGAATTTCACCCCGTTATGTATCAATGTATAATACGGGAATGTCGTCTCGTCGTTATTGCCAAGAAATTTCTCCAACGATTGGAAATGGCTTTCTTTGAAGCCTTTTTCTCCAACCTTTAATGATTGATGCTCAAAAACGGAAATGGGTTCCATTGCCATTATGATATTTCGGGCGCAGATTCTGTTTGCGGCTCGTTCCTGGTTACATCTGTTGAATTATTGAGCAATTTATTAAGAGCGGCTTTTATATTTTTGTCATCTTTCCACTCTTCGTCATTAAGAAGCCTATATTGAACCTGTCCGCTATCCGACAAGATGCCGCCCGCGAATGTTACAGGTTCGTTTTCCCTAACAAAATCACTTCCCAACACAAGTCTGATTTTCTCATAATCACCATAGAAATACTCTTGCAAAAGAGGAATTATGTTATTCTTGAAGACATGCTTTACATCACTCAAATTCTGACATCTCATAAAATAGCTATGTCCGATCTGATGCTCGCGGTCTTTTAGCACTTCTATGCGTTTGTTGATGGTTTCCAAAACTTTCTGCAATTCGATCCCATCGCTAGTAGTGCTCAATTTCGAAGGGTTAGGCATCATTTCCACAAAGCTGAAGCGGCGGCGTAAAGCGGTATCTAGAGCTTCAACGCTACGGTCAGCAGTATTCATGGTGCCGATGATGTATAGGTTTGATGGAACACCAAAATCTTCATTAGGAGAATAAGGCAACCGTACTTTCAGTTCAAAATCTTTTCCAATACGTTTGTCTTCTTCAAGCAATGTAATCAATTCTCCAAAAATTTGTGAGACATTACCACGATTGATTTCATCGATGATAAGGACATATTTTTTTTCCTCTTGGTGATCTTCGGCCTCCTTACATAGTTTCTTGAAAATGCCCGGCTCTACAGAATATGTGACTTGATTAGTGTTGTCTGTTCTCGGCTTAATACCCTCAACAAAATCTTCATAGCTCATGGACTGATGGAAGGTGGTGAATACGATTTGACCTTGTTTTTTTAGTGCGTCAAAACTCTTCTTTTTATCATCCCAACTTGAATAGTTCCCGTCCGGTTCCAAAATGTCAATTGCCTTTTCAACTGTATGATAGGTCTTTCCAGTTCCTGGAGGACCATAAAGAATCTGATTCAAGGGAATTATATTTTCGTGTATCTTTGATTCTAAGGTATCCCCTAGGGGTATTTTACTTGGCTCTTGTGTTTTCTTTCCTAAATATTCATCGAAGTTTTTAACACTATTATTCTTTTTACTATTGAAAGTTTTATCGTCAATCTTAAGAAAATTCTTAAATTCCGTTTGATGTTGATTATCAAATGTGTCTACAGATGAAAAGAACTCATTATATTTTTTATTAATCCAATTACCCAAGTCAGATCCTAGGAGGGGCTGTTTGGAAAAGGATTCCATTTTGTTGATACAATCTTTTAAATAGTTGAAAAAAGTCGTGACAATATCTATATTGACATCCTTATTTGTCTTCTGTTTGTACTTCGCAATGAAATTTTTTATATCTGCATTGTCCTTACGCTCAGGAATATACAATTTGCATTCTGTATAGTCTTTGTTGAAGATAAAGCCTACCAATTGATGCATACTTTGGCTGCCAAAACTTACAATTCCCACATTAGTATAACCGGACTTTCCTTGATTAAACCGATATGGTGGTTCTCCTTTCTCTTTCCCCTTCCATTGTATTAACCAAAAAGTAAAATTGTCATCTTTATTGTGTAACTCAAGAAGCATCTTATACAATTCTTCATGTTTTTGTTGTACTGCATTCAATGTCATAATTTCCAAAACGATTCACCTAACCATCGCGAGGTTTTTATTTGTTATTCACTATTTACTATTCAGATAAGTTCCGAGGGTGGTACGGTTTAGTGCACCCCGAAGCTGTTGCTGAGTCTGTCGGTGCTATATTCTTCGTGGTGCATTACCTCGCCGGTAGCGTTGTTGATGACTTCTCCTACCACGTTGTGATCTGTGTGATATTCGCGGGCGTGAAAAATGCTCCAAGCCACACTCTCCACCGCTCGCTTGTAGTCGTCGGCGTATTCGACTTTGCCATCAATTACTACTTTATATTTCATTTCGTAACCTCTTTCAATTTCTGCCATACCTTCACCATGGCCCATGTGTCGAGTTCGCAGTAGCGGAGCAATGACTGGCGGGCGGCTTCGGCTTCGGCGGGGGGCATATCCTTTATCATGGGGAATATGGTCATCGCTTCGCCGCCGTTGTGGACAGAGCCGGCAAGGTTGTGATAGTCGAGTTCGGGATCGCCGGGGAAGAGGGCTGGCAGCACGCTCTTGATGCTGAACGAACCCTTCATGGCAGGAACATAATAGCAACCCTGCTGGAAGGGTACAAGCAGGTCCTGTATATGGTCGCGAATGTTTAACAGGTGGTCGGCAAGGTCGGGGTACATCTCTGCCAATTCTTTTATCCGTCCTTTCTCGAAGCCCATATTGTAAGCCAGCGTGCAGACATTCTTGGGAATGTCCCGACACAGCTGCTCGGCCAGCCGACGACGTGGGTCACGTCCGTTACTCGGTGCCAGATATTTGCGGTGCTCGTAGGGAGCCTCGGCATTCCGCTTGATATGCAGCGAATACTGGAAGGTTATCTGCTGATAGGGGCGTGTTCCGTCGTATTGAGGGACGGCATCCTGCATGGTCTCGAAATCAAGGAAGTAGAGCGGATAGGTGAGGCCTTCCAGAAACTCCCTTATTCCGTCTTTGTCAATACGTCCCGTCCGGCCCAGGGTGCATTCCACCTGCATCTGCTGCTTGTCGCTCAGTCGCTCTCCACGCATGTCTTCAAAGGTGATGCGACCCGCATGATAGTGTTCCAGCTTCTTGCCGAAAGACATCCGGTAAAGGTCGAACACAGTGGTTCCGTCCTCAGGAATGCCATGCTGTTGTTTGCAATAATCGAAAAAGGCACAAGAGTATGGCTTTTGGCAGTTTTCCGTCAAGTCGGTTTCGGGTTCCTCATCCTGAGCAAGCACTTGCAAAGCTGCTTTCACCTGCATGGGAACTTTGAGCAGTTCGTTGGAGACCAGTTCCTCCATGTCTACAACGGCGAACAATTGCTGGATGTCGAGCTCACCGTGGCGCACATAGTTTCGGTTGAGGCAGACGAGGTAGGTTCCAGTCACGTTGATACCGCATTGGGTGAGCACCCACTTCTGGTAGGCGATATCCGGCGCGTATTTCTCTACCTTGTCTTCATTCCCCTCTTCCTCGCCGCTGCTGCTTTTCACCTCGTAGATGGACCATCCATTGTCGGTGCGGCGCAGCAGATCGACGGCGCAATAGCAGCCTTCATACGAAAAGGCCGCCTCTGCAATAACAGGCGTACCGTCGGACAGGCAACGCTGGGTTTTCTCAATCATTGCCGTGAGGTCGAGGCGGTCGCCGTCGTGGGTGGTAACATCCACCACACCGTCAAACAGTTGTTTGGCAAGGTTGCCAACTTCGGTACCTCGGTCGAAGCGTGCCTGCAAAGAGGCATCGACCTCATTCAGGTCTGGACGGTAGACCCCGAGCCATAGGTTCTTCGGACACTGGCAGTAAGCCGTGTACCGCGATTTGGAGAGATTTTTAGACATTCCTGTTTTATTTTACCAGTTGCAAAGTTACGAAGATTTCTCGAATCTACCAAATTATTTTTGCGACAGCATGTGTTGCTGGAAGTCGTAGTCGGTGCGGATTTTGTCGAGGATGAGCTTCACGGTGGTGTGTATCTCCGAGCTCTCAGAGTAGTCGGCCTTGCACATGAAATTCACACGGTTCTCCTTGATCAGGCGCTGCGCCGTAGCCTTCTTCTTGCGGTCGCCATAGACGGCTATCGAGTGGCCGCCCTGCTCCTTGACCACACTCATGCAGGGGACATCCGTCTCACCGTCGCCCATATAAATCATCCTTTCAAACGGCATTGGCCGGTCTTCCTTCGCCACATACTCGTTGATATGCTGGTTGTCGCTGATCTCTCGGATGCCTTTGTTGATTTTGAAGAGGAACTGCGTCTTGGTGGTGTAATCCACCGCTACGGCCGGCCAGTAGGCCACACCGTCGACATTATACAGGAACGAGCAGGCATAGATATTCTCGAAGCGTTTGGCTATCGGTGTGCCCTCTATCATCTCCTTGAGGCCCGACGAGTTGATGTAGTGCTTGACGTTTATCCCTTTTGACTTGCCGTACTGGTTAATCAGCGAGAACCACTCCTCGACACCTTTGAACAGTTCAACCTTAGAGCCGAACTTTCGGAAGGAGTCGCGCTTGAGCGAGATACCGTTGGCTTTGGATTCCTGCAGCATCAGATACATATAGCACAGAATGCCGCTGGCATCGTTCTTAGTGGACATTTCGGCGGTTTTTTGCCAGAAACTCTTGGGGTCTTTCCCGATGGCCTGCACAAAGCCGAACTCCTGCATGTTGCCTGGCGACAGCGTGCCGTCGAAATCATACACCAAAGCCACATCAATCTTTTTCTTTCTAACCATAATTTCCTGTTTTTTTCCTTTTGCAAAGATACGGATTTTTTCCGGAACCGCAAAAAAAAGATGTAAAATGTAAGAGGGATGAGGTATGATGTATCGCCCCGCTATTCGCTGGATAAGATTTATTTCAGCGGTGCTCATCACCCCTTACGGGGGTGGGGCTCAAAACGATGGGGAACCGTCCGTGTACCGTGGGCACACGCCCACGGCTAAGATCTGTCGCCCCCCAAAGGGGGGCTTTATTGAAGCAGCAAAAAACAATTTCCTCAAAGACTGAAAGAGGCCGATGGATGATGCATGATCACTGAAAGGGTGATATGGTTTGCCTACGTGCATCTTTGAATGGGATTAAATGAAGCGAGTCTGCATCGCTGAAATATTTTAATGTAGCGAAAAAGATGTATGAGGTGCTTGCTTGGGGAATTAAAGGCACCCTGAAAGGGAACCGAACACCACTGGAATAAGATGTAATACCGTGAGGAACACCAAAGGAGGGATAAAGGAGCTGCCGGCTACCGTTACTGATAGCTGTTCACAGCAGCGGAAATCGTCTTCTTTATCTCATCCCAACCAGTGGGAATGAACATCTTGGGCATCGCCTCTTTTTCGGCATCGTCAAAGTAGTTGAGGCTGAGGAGAGCTCGGAAAATGGAATAATTAGGATATTTCTGCGAATAGAACGCCAACAAATCGTCCAAACAGTAGTGCTGAAGCAACTGGTAGATGTCGATGAAGTCTTTCTTTGTACCACGACCCTCAACGGCATTGATTTTCATGGCGGCGATGTCCTTTGGTGATGCAAGGGTGATGCCCTCACAGCAGACGGGGCCGTCAATCCAAGGATACTGGCTATAGTCGACGATGTCGACCATGATGCCATTCACTATCAGCTGAAGGATGTTCTTGGTTCGGTTGCGGAGCCGATAAGGCCCCATCTTTTCGACCATGGACAGCAGTTCGTCTTGATCTGCCGCAGGAGTGCCGAAGAAATCAAGGTCGACCGACTGACGGTGGCCATATTGCAAAGCCAACGATGTGCCTCCCACAAGGCGCATCCCTTGCATTTCGGGCTGTGCGGCGAGACGCTTCAGGAGTTCCAAAGTGTCGGGAAGGATTGTCTGAAGTTGTAGCATCGGTAGTCCTCTTTTCGGGTATTGGTGACAAGGCAGACGAAGGCCAGCGCCTCAGGGCGCAGGGTGCGAAGGGTCTTGCAGTCGTGGGCGATACGGTCGAGACCGTAATAGTTGCGTACAGCGCGCCAGTCGTCGAGTTCTCCATATTCCAGCACACGCTGTATGAGCTGTGCCGAGTTGCGCTCGGGATCGAACTGCTCGCGGTCGATATCCCAAAAGAGATAGGACGAGAGGCTGTCTGACAGCTGGTTGGTGTGTGCAATAGTATTCATTTTCAATCTGCAAAAATACGAAAACAATCCCATAATTCCAAATTTTTAAGACTATTATTTTCCAAAGGTTTAATAATCAAAAAGATGAAAACCGGAACGATAATGCATAACGAATAATGCATAGTGTCTTGCAGATGAAGTCAAAAACAAGCTGTCGCTCCCGAGAAAAATCTGACTGATATGATGCACTATGGGTGTCAGAGGGTCTTTTGATGAAAAAAAAACGTACCGTCACCCTGCCATCGCCCTATCATCTCCGACTGTGGTCGATGATGGTACGGTGTTGGTACGGAGATGGTACGGTGTTGATACGGTGTTGGTGGCTTTCTACTACTGATTATCAGCGTATTATAAGTTCATTAAATTATTAATCGCCTCAAACCCAGAGGTTTAAGGCGATTTTTTCGCTTGTAACGCACTGATTTCCAATGAAGGGCTTTTTAGTAGATTTCGAGGGTGTAGCCGTCGAAATAGAATATCTACACCTGGTTTTGGTTTACAAGTTGATAGCGGGGGTAAGAATTAGAGGTCTCGAAGGACTTCGGGATAGGCAATGGCCGAAAGGTATTCGTAGGCACCTTCGGTGCGGAGGAGGTCCTCGGGGGCATGGGCGTCGGTGCTGACGATGACGGGGATGCGCAATGTCTTCATTTCCTGGATGAGCCACTTGCCGGGATAGTAGTCGGCATGACGGCCCTTGTAGATGCCGCGGGTGTTGATTTCGCAGATGAGGTCGAGCTCTTTGATGAGATGGATGGTCTCGAGGGCGAGGTCGCGGTACCAGGGTTCGTCCTCGTGGAAGTAGCGGTCGCGGTTGTGCATCACTATCTTGTCGGGGTGGCCGACGATAGTGGGTCGGTTGCGCTCCAGCATGGCGTTCTGCTGGTAGAAATAGGCGCGGACGGCACGACGGATGTCGCCATCGAAGAGGCGGAAGAGCCCCTCGTCGTAACGCTCCCACTTGGGACCATCGATAAACCAGAGGTCTTCGTCGCTTTGTGGCGCATTGTTGGCGGGGATTAGATGCACGCTTCCGATGGTGTACTCCAAGCCTCCCTGCTCGATAAGGGGTGTGAAGTCCTCGAGCATACCGGGGACATAATCCATCTCGAGACCGAGATAAATATTGATACGGTCGGCATATTCTTCTTTCAGCGAACGCACCTCGCGACAGTAACCCTCATAATCGGTGATGGAAAAGGTATTCTTGAAGGGTAACGGACAGTGACCGGTGAAGCCCAAAGCGGTGAAGCCATGGGCGACAGCGAACTCCACCATCTCGCGAGGGGTGGCCTTGCCGTCGCAATAGCTGCTATGGGTATGATAGTTGATTTTCATAAACGATAGCCTAACCTTAGGACCAGCATCAAGGGGTTGATTGTACCGGCACTAAATCCGGCACTCCCGTTGGAGGTGACACTCGGGGTGAGATAGGCGGCAGCAGTGGTTATCTCATAGTCCTCGTAGCCCTCCAGATTGAATTTCTCCAGGTAGAGGAATCCAAAATCGACGAGCCAGTGTTCTTCCATCACCATGCCGACGGCAATGCGGAAGGCCAATCCCGGGGTGCTGTAGAAATGGTCCGTATAGCTATAGTCGGTCAGGTTATCCCAGGGACCTATTGTAAACGGCGCGGAAGCCCCTCTCAGCTCGCCGCTGCGGTCGTTGATCCATCGCAGGGCGATACCCAACTGGGCCTCGAAGTAGGCTTTGAAATTGCCGCCGATAGATTCTTCGTGGTGAAGTCCGGCGAGGATGGGCATATTCATGAAACTGGGGTTGGTGAATTCTGCTTTTTGGAAGACATTGGAGGCTTCGACCTGCAAGTTGCGGATATTATTCCTGACAGAGGTATTGACAAAGGAGTAGAGGAAATCAACACTTAGGAGGAGTGAGGTTTTGCCATTGCCTAGTGGTTTGAGATAGGAGATGCCGAGGTCAAAGCCTAGGCCGGCACCACCCTTGGTGCTATTGGGAGAGATAAGCGCCCAGTCGTTGTTTTTAATGTCCACATCGCCGAAGTCTCCTATGGCATAGCTTCCTCCCAAAAAGAATGACCAGTTTGACTTTTGTGCTGAAGCGGAGGAAAAGAGTGAAGAATGAAAGGTGAGAATCAAGCTTGCGACAGCAAAGAAATGAATCGCTTTTTTCATGGATGAATATAGTTTTAGTCGATTAAAAAGCGTAGGTCATGCTGAGGGAGAGGCGCAGGTTGCCCACGGGGTCGGAATAGCCGGCACGGGTGTATTCAGCTTCGCCTGTGAAGGAGAGGCCGTTGCCGGTGGTGTAGGTCAGGCGCGGCTGGATACGCCAGAGGTATTCGATATCATGTCCGCGACCGAAGCAATGGGTAAAGTTGGCGTTGCCGTAGTCGAGGTTCTTGGCGAAGCCCATGAAGAGGCCGGGACGCCAATGACCTTCGGCATATTCTACATCGAGCCACACGGTGTTGAAGTGCCAATCCTGGAAGGTGCTGTCGGCCAGCATCATATAGCCTCCCAAGGAGCATCCCTCGTAGAGGCTGTTGTTGAGCAGCGTCTGCGCCTTGACGGTGACAGGGCCGAGGGTAGCCTTGCCGAAGAGACTCCAAGATAAGGAACTGTAAAGATCTCCCTTAGGATCGGGCACAATGGGTTGGATGGTCTTAATGTTGGCAGCGGCGCCGAAGAAGAATCTGTCGATGACGAATCGCAACTGGGCATTAAGTTCGGGTATGAGGCTGTGACGGGCAAACTGGGTGCTGGAGGTTGCAGTGCCATTGAGGAGTCCCTGACTCATGTTGTCGAGCTGCCACGAGGCAGCAGCCACAGCCTCGAAGCCGAGGAAGTAGTACTCGTAGCGCACCTGCGGCTGGCGGGCATAGCAATGGAAAGGGGCACCCATATTCAGCGGGTTGGTCATCGGCATAATCTCGTGGATGACCATAGGGTACCAGTATTGGCCAGCCAGCAGGCGGTGTCTCCGAACGAGGATTTGGATGCGATTGCCTTTTGTCACATATCTCTCCCAATCCATAGTGATGTAGGCATGCCTTAGGCGCAGGTCATTGATGGTGGCGTTGGTCGAGCCGGTGAAGTCGCCCTCGATATAAGCACTAGTCTTGGCTCCCAGCATCTCGGGACCATTGATTTTGAGTCCCAGGCGGGCGGTGATGGCCAACATATTGGCCTGCCAGCCGTCGTTGAGGTCGTTGCCAAGGCTATCTCGGAGGATGGGCTTTGGGTAGAAGAGCATCATGTCCTCGCGACCACCCACCACCGAGCGGCTATCGGCATAATAGTGGGGGTTGACGAAGCCGTGCCAGTCGAGGGAGAATCCCTGCGCACGGATAGTTCCTATAGTACCTATAGTGACTATAGCTACTATAGCCACTATCTTCCCAACCTTCTTCATTTCTTGCTTCCTCCGGCCAGTGCGAGAATGAGTCCAAGCGCGACACCCAGGAGGGCGGCGAAGAGCACTTGGAAGGTGGGGGGCAGGATGAAGGTGATGGTGTGCATCGGGAACCAGAAGAGGGGGATAGTCTTCTTGATGACGAGGTTCCACTGGATGTCCCAGTTGACCTTCTTGCTCATAATCTCGCGCATCTTCATGGGGCGCAGGAGGCCCGCCACAGTGCCGCCGTTGTCGGTAATGTGGATGTCGGTACATTTGTGGAAGGTCATCATCACGGGGGCGAAGATGCTGTTCATCAGTACGCTGACAGCAAAGGCGACGCCGAGTTTACCCCAAGTGAGCTCCGGAGCGGCAAAGATGGCGGCCAGCGACCCTTTCTCGCAACCACCGACGGTCTCGAGGAAAGCGGGAACTCCGACCTTGAAGATGACCATCGACATAGCGATGGCCATGCCGAGAAAACCCCACACGATCATGCGGGGAGCCACACCGAAGCCCTTCTCGTTGTAGACACCCTTGCGGATGCGAAGAGCCAGCATCTCGCCGAGGGTGGCGAGGATGGCGAACTTGAAGAAGGCCATGATGTAGGGATGCGAAGCGGTAGCCTCACAGAACCAGGCGAAGAATCCCGTGGCGGGGATGAAGAAGGGCGCCAGCACTACGATGACGCAAAGAATGAGTATCCAATCTGCTTTTTTCATCACTCTTTAAACGTTAAACGTTAAACTTTAAACGTTACTAAAAACTATACGTGGCACCATCTTTACCGTCCTTGACGGTGACGCCGGCTTCCTTGAGGGCGTCGCGAATCTTGTCGCTGGTAGCCCAGTCTTTGTTGGCTTTAGCGGTGGCGCGGATGTCGAGGATGATGTGCATCAATCCATCGATAAGGGCAGTATTGTCGCTAGCGGTCTCGTCCTTCATACCGAGCACTTCGAAGAGGAAGGTGTCGAAGATCCACTTCAGCTCGTCGATGTCGGCTTGCGAAAGCTTCTGCTTGCCGTCGGCAGCGCTGTTGATGATCTTGGCGGCCTCGAAGAGGTGGGAAATAACCGTCGGGGTAGCGAAGTCGTCGTTCATGGCGTCGTAGCAGCGCTGACGGAGGTCGGAAACTCCAGAGATTCCGGATTCTCCAGAAGTTCCGGTGAGGCGCGATAGCGCTTTATAGGCTTCCATGAGCTTGGAGAAGCCTTTTTCAGCGGCCTGGAGGGCTTCGTTGCTGAAGTCAACGGTGCTGCGGTAGTGAGCCTGGAGGATGAAAAAGCGGATGGTCATGGGAGAGTAGGGTTGCTCAAGCATCTCCTTGCCATCCTTGTCCTTGTGGCTGCCGGTAAAGAACTCGTCGAGGGTGATGAAGTTGCCCAGCGACTTGCCCATCTTCTGTCCGTTGATGGTAATCATGTTGTTATGCATCCAATAACGGCAGGGGGCGTGACCCGTGGAGGCAACGCACTGTGCTATCTCACTTTCGTGGTGAGGGAAGACGAGGTCCATGCCGCCGCCGTGGATATCGAAGGGCGAGCCGAGGTATTTGGCACCCATGGCGGTACACTCGGCGTGCCAGCCGGGAAAGCCGTCGCTCCAGGGCGAGGACCAGCGCATGATATGCTCAGGGGCGGCCTTCTTCCAGAGAGCGAAGTCGCCGCTGAAATGTTTCTCGTCCTGACCGTCGAGCTCGCGTGTAGTGGCGATCATCTCATCAATGACACGGCCGCTGAGCTGGCCATATTTGTGGGTGTTCTCCTGGTATTTGCGCACGTCGAAATAGACGCTACCGTTGGAGACATAGGCGTAGCCGGCGTCGAGGATGCTCTGCACGAGGGCTATCTGCTCCATGATGTGGCCAGAGGCGTGAGGCTCGATACTGGGGGGCAGCACGTTGAGGCGCTCCATGGCGGCATGGTAGCGGTTGGTGTAGTACTGCGCCACCTCCATGGGCTCGAGCTGCTCGAGGCGGGCCTTCTTGGCAATCTTGTCCTCACCCTCATCGGCATCGTGCTCCAGGTGTCCCACGTCGGTGATATTGCGCACATAGCGCACCTTGTAGCCGAGGTGGCTAAGGTAGCGATAGACCACATCGAAGGTGATGGCGGGACGCGCGTGACCCAGATGGCCGTCGCCGTAGACGGTGGGGCCACAGACATACATGCCCACACGACCCTCGGTAATCGGCTTGAAGAGTTCCTTCTGCCGACTTAAAGTATTGTATATTAAAAGATTCTGTTCCATAGTTCTATACTATTGAGGTGCAAAAATACGAAAAAAAATCTGATGTTTGAAAAACTTTTTGTACTTTTGCAATATGATTTTGGCCTTATAAACCCTTTAAACCTTTAACTTTTAACCCTTTTAAACTCCACATATGATTGCACTCAGTTTCGACACAGAAGAGTTTGATGTACCCCGCGAACACGGTGTCGAATGGGACACACTGAAAGAAGGCATGGAGGTATCGGTATACGGTATCAACCGCATTCTCGACTGCCTCAAAGAGTGTGGGGTGAAGGCCACTTTCTTCTGTACCACGAATTTTGCGCAGCATGCGCCCGAGGCGATTGAACGCATCATCACCGAAGGACATGAGATTGCGGCTCACGGATGCGATCATTGGAATCCCCAGCCTTCCGACTTGGCCGAAAGCAAGCGTGTGTTGGAATCGCTGACAGGACTCAACGTCAAAGGCTACCGCCAACCTCGTATGTTCCCTCTCGACCTTGCTGAACTCAAGAGGAATGGCTACCTCTACAACGCTTCTCTCAACCCCTGCTTCATCCCGGGACGCTACATGCACTTGTCCACACCCCGAACCTGCTTCACCGAAGAAGGATTGGTGCAGATTCCCGCATCGGTATCACCGTTCCTGAGACTTCCCATGTTCTGGCTGACACTTCATAACTTTCCGTTATGGTACTACAAGCGGTTGAGCCGACGTATCCTGAAGCATGACGGCTATTTCAACACCTATTTCCATCCATGGGAGTTCTATCCACTGGGGGAACATCCAGAATTCAAACTCCCCTACATCATACGTCGCAATGCCGGACAGGGAATGTACCATCGGCTACGCGAATTGATTGTCGACCTAAAGAGCAACGAAACTGTCTTCTGCACCTACAGTGAACTGGCCGACGCCTATCTGAAAGGTTCCATCCCAACCCAAAAGAGTACTAAATCATGAAAAAAGTCACTATTCTAGTTCCCTGTCATAATGAAGAAGAGTCTCTGCCTCTCCTCTACAACACCGTCTCAAACTTAATGGACAACGACCCCAAGTGGAGGGAATATGCTTGGGAGCTGCTTTTGGTCGACGACGGGAGCAGCGACAGGACCATTGAAGTAATGAAGTCGCTATACGAGAAAGACGACCGGGTAAGTTATATCGAACTTTCCCGCAACTTCGGGAAAGAGAGCGCCATGTTTGCCGGCCTTAACTATGCCCAAGGCGACTGCGTAGTCATCATGGATGCCGACCTGCAACACCCGCCCCACGTCATCTCCGAGATGCTGCAGAAATGGGAGGAAGGCTATGAAGATGTCTACGGCAAGCGGGTGACCCGTGGGAAAGAGAGCTGGATGAAGAAGCACCTCACCTTGTTTTACTACAAACTCCTGCAGAAATTTGTCCGCTACGAGATGCTCCCCAATGTGGGCGACTTCCGCCTGCTGGACAAAAAATGTGTAGAGGCACTCAAAGAGATGAAAGAGTCCGAACGCTACACCAAAGGACTCTTCTGTTTCATGGGGTTCAAGAAGATAGGCGTTGAATTCGAAACCCAAGAGAGAGTGGCCGGCCAATCGTCATGGAGTACAGGACAATTGTTCAAACTGGCCATCGAGGGTATGGTATCTTTCACCACAATTCCCCTAAAGTTTGCCACTATGCTCGGAATTCTCGTCTCTTCTGGTGCTTTCATCTATATGATGGTCGTTCTTTTCAAGACCATCTTCTTTGGAGAAGTAGTTCCCGGCTATCCCACGCTGATTATCATCATACTTTTCCTGAGCGGTGTCCAGCTGCTTACGGTAGGCATCCTTGGAGAATATATCGGAAGGATATACATCGAAACCAAAAAAAGACCGGCCTACATCATCAGAGAATACAAGAAACGGGAAAAGGGAAATGAGAACTGAGAAGATAAAAGCCTTCTTGACTAATCCTGTAAATGTCTACATTTTAGGATTGGTGTTGGGATTGCTGGCCACGGCGATGGAGTTGGCACACAACCGGGCAGCCAACCTAATGGTCTACCGTGATGCCACCCAGCAGTTCTGGCTGGGGGTCTCTGCTTATACCGACGAATTCACTGCACAACACGGCCGTTTCTTCCTCTATACGCCTGTCTTCAACATCCTTTTCACCCCCTTTGCATTTCTTCCCACTTGGCTCTGCGGCTTGTTGTGGAACACCCTCAACTATACCCTACTTTTCATCGCTATCAAGAAACTCCCCTGTAAACTCAACAACCACTCTGCTCAAATCACGCTCTATCTACTGCCACTCATCCTCGTCAGCCTTTTCTGTTTCCAGTATAACCTGGTGGTTTGCTACCTATTCGTTTGGGCATTCATCCTGCTCGAAAAAGACCGTCCTTTCTGGGCAGTGTTGCTCATCATGATTTCCGCCACCACAAAAATCTATGGAATCATCGAGATAGGGTTGCTCTTCTGCTATCCCAAAATGTGGCGCAACATAGGATATGCAGCCCTTTGCGGCATCGGACTTTTGGCGTTGCCTGTTCTGATGACTGGCGTCGACGGGCTCGTTCCCTGGTATACCGAGTGGTTCAATGCCCTCACCACCCATCACGACAACACGGGGAACTATCCCTCGCTGATCTATGCCATTCCAGGCATCCTGCCTCACATGCGCCTTTTCCAAGCTTTCTTCCTGCTACTCCTCGTCGTCCTCTTCTTCTTTCTCCGGAGCCACTGGAACGATTTCCTCTTACGCGTTCAGGTCCTAGGGATACTGATGGGCTACATCGTCCTCTTCAGCGAGGCCACAGAGACCCACACCTATGTGATAGCATTGACGGGATACCTGATGTGTTGGTATGTCTGGGAAAAGCACACTCTATTCGACAAAATAATGTTATGGGTGGTCTTCGTACTAGTGTGCATCGTCCCCATCGACCTGCTGTGTCCCGATGCAGTGCATCAACTGTTGAACAAGACATTCTACCTAAACGTCTTCAGCTTCACCGTGGTGTGGCTCACCATGATTTGGAAAACAATAGCCCACATCCACCCGCAATATAATTAGGCAGAATGCGTTATGTATACGACACTTTTATTGACGACAATATGAAACGACTGATTCTTCTCCTAATGCTGGCAGCAACGACGACTGTGCCGGCGTGTACCAACCTTATCGTTTCGAAAGGGGCCTCTTCTGACGGCAGCACCTTCATCACCTATGCCGCTGATAGCCACGTGCGTTACGGGCAGCTGCGCTATTGCGCTGCCGCCGACCACAAGCCCGGCGAGATGCTGAAACTCTACAACTACGGCTCGCTGAAATTCCAAATAGAGATACCACAGCCGGCACATACCTACCAAGTGGTGGGCTTCATCAACGAGCACCAGTTAGCCATGGGCGAGACCACCTGGGGTGGCCGCAAAGAGCTGGCGCACGGCTCCGGAGTGGGCATCGACTACGGAAATCTCATCTATGTCACCCTGCAGCGCGCCAGCAACTGCCGCGAGGCCATCAAGGTGATGCATGAATTGGTAAGCACATACGGCTATAGCGACGGCGGCGAGAGTTTCTCCCTCGCTGACCCCGACGAGGTGTGGATCTTCGAAATCATCAACAAGGGCGACGAGAAGGGCGCCGTGTGGGTGGCTCGTCGCGTGCCCGACGGTTACATCTGCGGCCACGCCAACCAGGCTCGCATCACTACCTTCCCCAAGGAACCTTTCAAATGGAACAAGAAAGGTCCGCATCACGCCATCAGCAGCAAGCATATCGAACATATCTTCGAGCCAGAGGTAGAGTGCGTCTACAGCGAAGATGTGTTCACTTTCGCACAGAAAAATGGGTTTTACACGGAAATACCGCATGAAAATGTTAGAATAAAGACTAAAGACCCCGCCCCCTTCTTCTCCTTCGCCGACACCTACAACCCGCTGACCTTTTCGGGTCTCCGTGCCTGTGAGGCGCGCGTATATGCGATGTTCAACCGCTGTGCAGACGATATGAAACGCTACGAGGCTTTCGCCATGGGTGATGCCACCGCCGAGCGGCTGCCCCTTTGGGTGAAGCCCAACCGCAAGCTTAGCGTACAGGATGTGATGACCTTGATGCGCGACCACTTCGAGGGCACTCCGATGGACATGACCCAGGATGTGGGCGCTGGTCCCTTCCACTGCCCCTATCGCTGGCGGCCTATGGATTTCGAGGTCGACGGCAAGCGCTATATCCACGAACGCGCCATCAGCACCCAGCAGACAGGCTTCAGCTTCGTGGCGCAGTGCCGCAAATGGCTGCCATCGAAACTCGGCGGTGTCCTATGGTTCGGCGTCGACGATACCTACAGCACCTGCTACTGCCCCGTCTACTGCGGCTGCACCCAGATTCCCATCTGCTTCGAAGAGGGCAACGGTTCCATGAGCCGCTATAGCGAGACCGCCGCCTTCTGGCTCTTCAACCGCGTGAGCAACTTCTGCTACCTGCGCTACGACTCGATGATTGTCGACGTGCAACGCGTACAACACGAGTTGGAGGATGAATTTGTCGGCAATGAGACATCTTATGCCAGACGCTGGGCGCAGGAGGACAATGAAGTGCGTCTGGTGGGTGCCCTCAATCGTTTCTGCAACGACAATGCCGAAAAGATGATGCGCCGCTGGAGAGAACTTGACCAACTGCTCCTGATGAAATATATCGACGGAAACATCAAGCATTTGAAGGACGGCAAGATAGAAACCACCCCGACGGGTGTCGTCCGCTCCCCCCAGCAACCTCCTTACCCAGAATGGTTCTACCGCCAAATTGTCGATGACAAGGGCGAGGTGCTACAGACACAATAATATCCGTATACCAACGTTAAAAGAGGGTTGAAAGAATATGTTATGGAACTGAAAGAATCTCTCAAAAACTTGGTTTTCAGCAAAAGCGAACTGAAACAGAACGTATATGGAGCTACGAAAGAGACCTTCGAGCTCTTCCGCGAGCAGACACGTGAACTTATTGAACTCTTCCGCACACGATGCCACGAAGAGGGTAAACATGTGGCGTTCGAGTTCACCGACCGAGGCGACTTTGAGTTCGAGGTGAAATTCGCTGGCGATATCCTGCTATTCATGATGCACTCGAATGTTTTCGAATTCTCTCGCGATCACCAAGTGATGAAAACTCCTTACGTGCGTGAGGATCCGAAACGAAGCTACTGCGGCGTGATTCACATCTATAATTTTTTGGCCGATAGTTTTGCTTACCAACGCGACAATGATTTAGGCTATATGATTGGACGCGTATTCGTTAACAACGAAAAGCACTACTTCATCGAGGGCAAGCGTGAACTGGGTATGCTGTACACAAACTTCAATACCTCAGTGATTAACAGCGATTCTGTGCAGGGAATCATCGAGTCGGCTATCGAGTATACCACCAATTTTGATCTTTTGACCCCCCCATACGACGAAGTTAAGCTTGTTTCGGTGGGTGAGATGAGGACAAATTTCGACAAAAAATCATTGGTCACTGGCAAGCGTTTAGGATTTCGTTTTCAGGCAGATAGCGAATAATTCAAAAAAGATATTAACCGAAGGAGTTGAAAAAAATTTTGCCATGTCGGAAAATGTTCGTAATTTTGCACCCGCTTTTGAGAGACGAAAAGCCCTAAAAAAGCCTTCTGCCGCGTTCGTCTAGTAGGCCCAGGACGTAAGATTTTCATTCTTAAAATCGCGGGTTCGAATCCCGCACGCGGTACCAAATAGAAACAAGAAATTAGAAATTAGAAATTAAAAAATGGCACACCACAAGTCTGCAAAAAAGAGAATTCGCTCGAGCGAAAAAAGAAGAGTTGAGAACAGATACTACGCCAGGACCATGCGCAACGCTCTGCGCGACTTCCGTGCTCTGGAAGACAAGGCCGTGGCTACCGAGCGTCTGCCCAAAATGATCAGCATCATCGACAAACTGGCCAAGCGCAACGTTATCCACAAGAACAAAGCCGCCAACCTCAAGTCGAAATGCATGCGCCAGGTCAACGCCATGTAATTGCGAATCCTTAAAAAAACAAAACCGCTCCTTTTCGGGAGCGGTTTTTATTTTGCCTTAGAGGCGATTTAACTGAGCACCGCAGCGCGTTCATCGTCATCCCAGTAGGTCATGTTACGGAAGGGGTTCACCTCATCTTTGTGACGGCTGGCCACTTTCTGCTCCTCGATATAGTTCTTGATTTCTTCATAACGCTGCTGGTACTGATGCCAGAGAGTGTTGTCGAGTTGTTCAACAGCGGCCAGACGACAGAGCACACTGTAAGCATGGGCTTCGCGCTGGGCAGGATAAGTTTCCCATAGAGCATCCATGCGGTCGTGCAACTGTTGCCAACTGCAGATAGTGCCATTCTCCACATCGGTAATAAGGTGCTCCATATCGGGTTTGGAAACCAATTGACCACCGATATTGACCCAATCGGTCTCACACTTTCCTCTCTCCACTTTCTTCACTGCATTCTTTTTCTTCTTCAAGGTGTTCAGTTCCCCTTCGGGGTGCCACTCTCCATTTTCGAGGTTTTTCATAGCATAGAAGACAAGCATCTCTTCATAGGCTTTCAAACCCTCTTCCCCTTTGAGAATCAAGGTAGGGCGCTTGCTCTTTTCAATTTCCCCTCTTTCCACTTTCCACTCTCCACTTTCCGTTTTCCACTTGCGCAACTGTTCCATTCCAAAGAATATCTCCTCAGCAGTGTCGGGGGCGAGGTTGTCGAACTCGATATGCTGAGCCTTTATTTTTCGCTTGTCGCGTTTGGCGAACTTCTTGCTGTTGCGATCCATGGCGTACATATTGTACATCCACCAGTAGGCGGGCATCACCTCGAGTTGATCCTTGCTGACATTGTTGTTCACCAATGCGAAGGGCAGCGTGATATCGAGTTCAGCAGGGTAGTCACCTTTGGCTAACAGGCAGTAGGAGGCGAAACGCGAGGAGTGTTTGAAAGAGCAGCAGAGGCCCGGCCAGAAGCCACGACCAGCAGCAAGTTCATTGTCGGCGGTGCGCGAGTTGTGGTTGCTGCCTATGGTGCCGCCAGCGGCAATGTTGCTTTGTCCCATGATGAGGCCAGCGATGAGGAACGAATTATTGTGGTGCTGCTCGTGGGCAGGGAAGATGATGCTGTTGCCAACCTCGCACCGCGCCAGCGTGCTGTTGTCGCCCACCACGGTGTCGTTCAAACGGAGACCGAACTCCAGATGCACGTGCTCTCCCAAAAGGAAGCGCTCGGCAATGATGCCGTTCTCCACGGTGCATCCGTAGCCTATGACACCGTCGCTGAGCACGATGCAGCCGTCCACCACCGTCCGGTCATCGTCAGTCGACCGGATGATAACGTTGTGGAGTCGTTTGGTGTTTTTCACCACGCAGTTGTCGCCCACTTGGCCGTAGCGCCCCTCGGGGGTGGCGAGGAGTTCACGGGTGAATTGCTCGAGCTTTTCCATCAGCTTCTTGCGGCCACGGTAGCGGGCCCACATATAGGCGTCGCCGATTGTCATGCCGCCAAAAGGCAGTATCTTACGGCCGCCATTTTCGTTCATGGGCTCGAGCCATGCGGGGTTCGACGGGTTGCAGGTCATCTCGTCGATATTGAAAAGCAGCACATTGTTGCCCACGGTATAGTCACTGAGCATGCGCACGTTGTGAATGGTGGGATGGTTGCCCACGGTGGTGTTGCGCAGTGTAGAGTTGTAGATGCCCTCGCGGAGCATGAGGGCTCCCTCGCTATGGTGACCAGACTCGATGGTACCAAGAGAAACAGCACCCTCGAAGGTGCTGTTTCTCACGCATTCGATGCAGAAAGGCTCGGCCACCCGCACAGAGGCCCAGTCTTCGGCGCAGTTACCTTGACGTTCCAGCCGC
>Ga0265298_10003161_pt1 | contig 22100 bp, 16 predicted proteins | sample AusTroGonzalo_MG_3_FD_193486 | JGI IMG/M metagenome (GOLD analysis project Ga0265298, IMG submission 193486) | Bovine rumen microbial communities from tropical cattle in Woodstock, Queensland, Australia - Gonzalo_01 | ecosystem: Host-associated > Mammals > Digestive system > Stomach > Rumen ...
ACCGTCCGAGTTTTCATAGCGTTATTCATTCTTCTGGTTCTGTTCTTGGACCATCTTCCGGGCCAGCTTCTTGAGCTGTGCGCGGGTATGGCCATACCGGGGTGTCAACTGATAATATACGCCAAAGGTGATGGCTCCGTCCAGCGGATAGGCAAAGCGGTAATAGTACTGGCTGTAGTAATCCGGGTCCCAGTAGCTCTCCCAGCCCCATTTCACCTGTGCGTTCACGTGGAATTCAACAGGAGAGAACATGAGGCCGAAGCCGATGCCGCCCTGGACGCCGTACGTCCAGCGGTGGTCGTAGTCCCGGAACTTGTTCACATACTGTTCATATTGCTCGTACCCCTTGTAATCGTCGTCCAGCGTACGGGAGATGGACAGGCGGTAACCTCCGTAAATGCCCAGCTTGGCCAGCAGCTTGAAATGTTCGCCCATGTCGATATGGAAATGTGACAGGAAAAAGGCTTCGGGCACCTGCATGGTTATCTTGTATGCACCCGATTCCGTGGCCCTGTAGCCCGTTTCCTTATTGAATTTGAACTCGTAGCCCTCGTAATTCATCTGGGCGCCGAACTCCAGGCCCATGTTGTGGAACAGGCCGAACATGGTGTAATAGCGGATGATGGACGCACCGTAAACGGGACCGGCCCAGTGCCCCGTGGTGAGTCGGCTGGGGTTCCAGAAGCCAAACTGGACGGAGGCGCCGCCATAGGCTCCCACCATCCAGTAATCATTGGGCGGGGCAACCTCTATGCTCAGGCTGTCCAGGTACTCGTTGGTAAGGCTGTCCGGCAGGGAAAAGAACTCCTTTTCCAGGTCCACCTGGGCCCGGGCCGTAAAGGCTGCCAGCAAGGCTGCCGCTATGAGGAAGAACTTTCTCATTTGAACAGTTCCTCCATATTCACATCCCATACCATTTCGGCTCTCTCCAGCACTTTCAGCATGATTTTATCGTCCACCTTGAAGAAACGCACTTTCTCCGGCTGGCGATGTTCCAGCAGGTTGCCAGTATCCACCAGATTGTTCCGGTTTTTGTCTTCCGTCATGCGGATGCAGTAGGAACCGGCTTTCAAATAGGGGAACAGCAGGTCTCCGTCTTTGTGGATGATGAAGCTGCGCACAACCTTGTCCCGCTTTTCCGTAAGCAGCTCCACGATGTACTTGTTGTGTACGCCCTTGAGCTGCAGGGTGATGGAACTGAGTTTGTCGTCGTTGGGCAGCGTCACCTTCAGCTCTGTGGAGTCGTTGTAGAAGCCGTTGATATCCCGGAATTTCCGGTGCGGAATCTTCAGGAAATAGTCGTATCCTGCCTGGAGAGGTTCGGCCGGCATAATGCTGTAGTGCCTCAGATTGGTGGAGTCTTTCACCACCACCACCTTGCCGGTGGCTTCCTGCTGACGGGGATTCACGCTGCGGAAGGTAAGCTGGTCCCAGCCGTCCTCGATGATGGGATATTTGAATTCCACGTCAAAGCCGTACTGCTCTACGGTGGTGGGATCGGCCTTGGCTGTCATGACGCACAGGGTATCTTCGTGCTTGCGGTTGCGCGTATCCTGCTTTTTCTTGTTGATTTCGGCCCGTTGTTCCTTGGTATAGGCCAGCTTGACGGTTTCGTCCGTGGGTTTGGCAACACCTGTGCTGTCGGTTTTGTCGTAGCGGATGACCAGCTGGAGGGTGTCCGGCATCTTTCGCTGGTCGTTCACCCACAGCTCCAGGGAGTCTCGCTGCGGGTTAAACTGACGGAGTAGTTTTTCCCGCGGCAGGCCCTTGATGCGGAGGTCGTGGATAACGGTACCGGGGGCCATGAAGGTAAGATACGCCGTGCGGTCTCCCACGCGTTCTTTCTTGACGATAAACTGCTTGGAAGGCTTTTCCCGGAAGAGGTTCAGCTCTATCTGGGTGCTGCGGGCCATGCACAGCGCCGTATCCTTCATGTCAAATTTCTTGAACTCGTACAGGGAATCGTTGTACACGATGGAAGGCCGGAACAGCGAATCCAGGAACGCAATCCGTTCCGACTCGGGGTCGTATTTATTGTTGTTGTTCTCGTCCTTGATGGCGTACACCCGATAAACGGTATCCGGAATGTTGCGGATGCTGAAATAACCCCAGTCGTCGGTTTTGGCGGCTGCCACAGGACGTTGGAGGAATACGGCAGAATCGGACTGGTCTTTGTACAGCATCACCGTGGCGCCCTTTACAGGCATGAGGGTGTTGCAGTCCTGCACGACGCCCGTCACGCACATGGAATCGATCTGGCTGCCCGTAGAGAACACCAGGGTGAAACCGGGGAACAGGTTGCCTTCGTTGTTATCGGCAATGGCGCCTGTCAGGTCCAGCGTATAGGTGGTATTGGTGTCCAGGTCGCTTTCGAAGGAGACCACCACAGACTTTCCTTTTATCTCGGCCTTGGGCTTTTTCTCCAGCGGGGGAGACAGGTACACCCCATTGGCGTCCTTGATCTTCACGTACTCATTGAAGGTGAACGACAGCTTGGTGCGGTGCACGGGCACATTCACGGTGCCGGGCATGGGGGAGAGTTTGGTCAGCACCGGAGGAATGGTGTCTTTGGGACCGCCGGAAGGGGGCGTTGTGGTATTGGCACAGCCCGACGGGAACATCAGGGAGGCCAGCACCAGTGTTGCAGGTATCAGGGGAATGAGTTTCTTCAGCTTCATAATTCGCTCCGGCTTACATTCTCTATGCCTTCTATGGAAGAGAGTTTCTTGATCATCTTATCCAGGATTTCGCGGGAGTTCACATACAGGTCTATATAGCCTTCGAACAGGCCGCTTTCGGCCTGCAGGGACAGCCGGCGCATGTTCACGCCCATCACCAGGGATACGTAGCGCGATATTTCGTTGAGCATGCCCACGCGGTCCAGTCCTTTGAGGGTGATACGCACCAGGAAGGAGGTGTCTTCGGCCTGCTCCAGCCACTTGGGCACCACCACCCAGTCACCGTGCATGGCGGCGATGCTCTCGGCCACCTTGCAGGACTTTTTGTGGATGGTCACCGTGCCGTCGGGCGCCTTGAAGCCGATGACGGGGTCTCCGGGAATGGGGTTGCAGCAGCTGGCGATGGCAAAGCGCGGGGCGTTGGGGTCCGAGCTGCCGATGATGTATGTCTCGCCGCCCTCTTCCTTCGCGGCCGCCTGCCTTTCTTCCAGGCGGAGTACACGGCGGATCCAGGACATACGCGTGCCGGCCGACCGCTTTACAACATCGTCAAAGTTCTCCAGGGAGATGGAGCCGATGCCGATACCGTAATACAGTTCGTCGCGGGAACCCACGTTGTAGGCTACTTCCAGGCGCTGGAGCATGGCTTCGTCCAGGGAATATCCCAGACCCGCCGCCGTTTTTTCCAGCGTGGTGCGCCCGAAGTCCAGCGTCTGCTTGCGCTGCGCCTTGAAATAGTCCGTCACCAGCGTGCGGGCGCGGTGCGTGGTGAGGAACTTCAGCCATTCCGGCGAAGGCTTGGCGTCTTCGGCCGTGATGATTTCCACCTTGTCGCCGGTTTTGAGCGCATGGCTCAGCTTTACCAGTTTCTGGTTCACTTTGGCGGCGATGGCCTTGTAACCCACTTCCGAGTGGATGAGGAAGGCAAAATCCAGGGCTGTTGCGCCCTTCTGGATGCTGCGCTGCTCTCCCTTGGGAGTGAAGACGTATATTTCCGTGGCCGTGAGGTCGTTGTGGATGATGTCCAGCAGCTCCAGCGCATTCACGTCCGGATTCACCAGGATTTCCTTGATGCGGTTGAGCCAGTTGTCCATCTCATAGTCACCCTCTCCCATCCTGCCGTTCTGCTTGTAAACCCAGTGGGCGGCAATGCCTTTTTCGGCGATGTCGTCCATGCGGCGCGTGCGGATCTGCACTTCCACCCAAACGCCCGAATCGCTGAGCAGGGTGCAGTGCAGGGCCTCGTAGCCGTTGGATTTGGGGTGTTTCACCCAGTCCCTCAGTCGTTCCGGCATATAACGGTATATGCCCGTAATGATGGAGAAGATATGGTAGCACTGGTCTCGCTCGCTCTCCTTGGAATCGGTGTCGTTCTCAAAGATGATGCGGATGGCATACAGGTCGTAAACCTCGTCGAAGGAAATTCCTTTCGTGTCCATCTTGCGCCAGGCCGAATAGGGCGTCTTGATGCGTTTCTTGATTTCATACTTGAATCCTGCGGCATCCAGCGCTTCCTCGATAGGTTTTATGAAATCGGCCATTTCCTGGCCCTTTTCCCGCACTTTGCGGTCTATCCTGGACTTGATATCCTCATAGGCTTCCGGCTCCTTGAAACGCAGCCAGATGTTCTCCAGCTCGCTTTTGATGCTGTACAGGCCCAGCCGGTGCGCCAGGGGGATGAAGATGAACATGGTTTCGCTCAGGATCTTGTCCCGCTTGTGCTCCGGCATATGCTCGATGGTGCGGCAGTTGTGCAGACGGTCGGCCAGTTTGATGAGCACCACGCGCACATCGTCGTTCATCGTCAGGAGGATGCGCTTGAAATTCTCGGCCTGCAGGCTTTGCTGGGAGATGTCCGTGCCGTGGGTCTTCTGCTCCGTATCCAGCACGTTCTTGATCTTGGTGAGTCCATCCACCAGCGAGGCAATCTTGTCTCCAAAGCGCTCCCGCAGGTCTTCCACGGTGTAGTCCGTGTCTTCCACTACGTCGTGCAGCAGGGCGGCCGATATGGACTTGTAGCCCAGGCCGATGTCGTCCACTACAATCTGGGCTACGGCGATGGGATGCAGCATGTAGGGTTCTCCGCTGCGCCGGCGCACGTTCTTGTGCGCCTCGTTGGCAAACTCGAAAGCCCGCTGCACTACTTCCAGTTCGGAGTCATTGGAGCACCGTTTCTTGGCGCTCTCAAAAAGCTTGGCGTAGTCCCGCGAAATCAGTTCGTAGTCCTCTTGGGTAAACTCTGAAAAACTCATATCTGCAAGTTCTTTTGGAAGCGTTCCTTACGTGTACGGACAGCCTCGTCGTTAAGTTGGTTAAGTGCTTCTATGGATAGCTGGTGGCGTTCCACATTCTGGAAGGCATAGGAAAGTTCTGCGCCGTACAGGATAATGGTCCATGCCAGATTCAGCCAGATCATAAACAAAGGGATGGCCGCCAAAACGCCGTATACGGCACTCTGTTTGGCCACCATCATCTGCGTCTCCAGATACAGGTATTGCACTCCGGTAAAGACCAGGCCGGCAATGAGGGCGGCCTTGATGGCAAAGCGGTAGCGCACCCATGTCCCCGGAATGAATTTGTACATGATGCTCAGTACAAAGATGATGGCTGCGGCTAACGTGGCCCAAGACAGCAGGGATTTCAGATGCTCGAAGAAGAAATCCTTGGTAGGGAACAGCAGGTTCAGCACATGGGAATAGATCACCGACCCGGAGAAAAGGATAAGGACCACGAACGGCGCCAGGATGGTAATGCCGATGATGATACCTATCATCTTGAGGAAGTTGTTCTCCTTGTCCACCTTCCACACATTGTTGAACACCTGCCGTACCGTAATCATCAGGGACAGCACGATCCAAACGAAGGAGGCCATGGAGATAAAGCCGAAGAGGCCGCTCTGGGCCGTCTGCACGATATTATCGGCCGCATTCAGCACCATCGTGGACATTTGCTCGTCCCGCAGGTTGGACAGCACCACATCCGTGAACTTCTCTTTGAGCCCCAGGCCGTCGGTGAGGTAAATGCCGATGGCAATTGCCGGGACCACCGCCAGCATGCTCTTATAGGCCAGGGCGGTAATCTGGTAGGCGATCTTCTGGTCCATGAATGTATTAATCATCAGGACCACCGTCTTGGCATCCCGCACCAGACGCCCCTTCCAGCGGGAGAAGTCTTTCTCATTCAGCAGCCACAGGTCATGCGTCAAGAAGCGTATGATCCGCGTCACCCAGATGGAAATCCATCGGGCGATCACTTCAATCTTATGACCTAACTTCTTGAACATCAATTAAAACAATGTTAGTTCGGCGGAGGGACCTGTCGGTTTTTCCGGAGCATCGGCCTTCTTTTTTGCGACGGAAAAACCGACTCCCGGAGCCGAACCTATCATCTCATATAGTGTATTTTCATCTATGATTTCGATTCCCAGGTCATTGGCCTTCTTCACTTTTTCGGGACCGGGTTTGGTGCCGGCCAGGAGATAAGCGGTCTTGGAGCTGACGGAAGAGCCGTTTTTGCCGCCGTTGGCTTCGATCAGGGCTTTCATCTCGTCTCGGGAGATGGAGAAGTTGCCGCTGATGACGATGGTTTTGCCGGCAAGTTTGTCGGACGCTTTTTGAGCGGGTTCCTCAATGGCGAACTGCAGGCCGGCGTCGTACAGGCGCTCAATCTCGCGGAGGTTTTCATCGGCCTGGAAATACGCCAGGACGCTGTCGGCGATGACGTCTCCCACATCTTCCACGGCCAGGAGTTCTTCCCGGGTGGCCAGTTTGAGGGCGTCGATATTGCCGAAGTGGCGGGCGATGTCACGGGCGGTGGTTTCGCCCACATAACGGATGCCGATGGCAAAGAGCACGCGCTCGAAGGGGACCTTCCGCGAATCCTGCAGGCTTTGCAGGAAGCGGCGGGCGCTGCGTTCTTTCCAGCCTTCCAGTTGCAGGAGTTCGCCCTCGGTGAGTTGGTACAAATCGGCCGGGGAATGCACCAGGTCCAGGTTGTACAATTGGTCCACGGTGGCTTCTCCGGCCAGGATATTCATGGCTTTGCGTGACAGGAAATGCAGGATGCGCCCCTTGATCTGGGTGGGACAGCCGGTGGTGTTGGGACAGAACCAGCGGGCTTCTCCTTCGGGTTTTACCAGCGGGGTACTGCAGTCCGGGCACAGCTTTGGGAAAACGGGCTCTTTTGCACCCGGGGTGCGTTTGGAAGGCTCTACAGCGGTGATTTTGGGGATAATCTCTCCGCCTTTTTCCACATAGACCCAGTCTCCTTCGTGGATGTCCAGGGAGCGGATCTGGTCCTCGTTTACCAGTGTGGCCCGTTTGACCATGGTGCCGCTCAGCAGCACGGGTTCCAGGTTGGCGACGGGGGTAACGGCGCCGGTCCGGCCCACCTGATAGTCGATGCTCAGGATGGGCGTGCAAGCCTGTTCGGCCTTGAATTTATAGGCTACGGCCCAGCGGGGGCTCTTGGCGGTGAAGCCCAGCTGGCGCTGGACGGCCATCTCGTTGATTTTGATGACAATGCCGTCGGTGGCGTAGGGGAGGTCTTTGCGGGCGGTGTCCCAGTGGCCGATAAATTCCTCGATGCCGGCAATGTCGCGGCAAATCTGCCGATGCTCCGATACGGGCAAGCCCCAGCCTGCAGCGGCTTTGAGGGCGTCGTCGTGGGTAGGGAAGTCTACTTGTCCGGCGGGAATGTGGTAGAGGGTGCAGAAAAGACCGCGTCGGCCTACTTCTTCCGGGTCCAGCAGTTTGAGGGACCCGCTGGCGGCATTGCGGGGATTGGCAAACAAAGGCTCTTCCTGCAGCTCCCGCTCATGGTTCAGGCGGTCGAAGGACTTGTAAGGCATGAGGACCTCTCCGCGGATTTCGAATTCCTCAGGCCAGCCGGTTCCGTGCAGTTTGTGCGGGATGTTGGCGATTCTGAGGGCGTTGCGGGTGACGTCGTCTCCCTTGACGCCGTCTCCGCGGGTGAGGGCGCGGAACAGGATGCCGTTGCGGTAGGTGAGGCAGATGGCGGTGCCGTCAAATTTGAGTTCGCAGCAGTACGTGAAGGCCGTGTCGATGGATTTGGAGGCACGTTCGGCGAAATCTTCCACTTCCTGGATGCTGTAGGTGTTGCCCAGGGACAGCATCGGATACTTGTGGGGATATTTGGCAAAACCGGTTTCGGTGGCGCCGTCTTCCAGGTCCGATCCCACTTTGCGGGTGGGGGAGTCCGGCGTGGCATATTCGGGATACTGCTTCTCCAGGTCCTCCAGCTCGTGCATCAGTTGGTCGTACTCGTAGTCGCTCATGGTGGGAGCGTTCTCTACATAGTACAGGCGACTGTTCTCCCAGAGAATAGCCTTGAGCTGCTCTATCCTATGTTTTGCCTGCGTAAAATCCATTGTACGTGCATAGCGTGCGCGCATATACGTGCACAAAACACAAAGATAAAAAAAAATTGCTGCAAGTGCAAGAATAGAATCAAACCGACACTATTGCATAACAGGAGACAAAAGTTTATATTTGCATAAACGATGAAAAACCATTTCAGTATGAAAAGATTAGCTGTTATATTGCTTGCTGTGATCCTCACCGGGATCACGCTTCATGCACAGGTTGTGCCCGGAATGAAGTATAAGGAACTGAAGAATGTCTACGACAGCAGTTTATATGTGCGTCAGGCCACAGACCCGTATTCTCCGTTCTGGAGCGGTCTTTCATCACTGGTTATCCCCGGCCTGGGACAGATGATGTGCGGTGAGCCCGGCCGCGGATGGGCTTTCCTCGGTGGCGCGTTCGGTATCGGCGTTATGACGGCTGCCAGTATAACCGGATTGACTAATCTGGTTACAGTGAAAGATGGTTTTGTAGTTTACGCAGATGACAGGGCTGCGTCTCGCTGGATGGCTGCCATCATCATTTTGGGCGGCGCTTATGTGGGAGGAGCCATCTGGAGCGTTATCGACGCCGTTAAAGTGGCCCAGGTCAAGAACATGTATTATCAGGACCTGACGAAAAAGACGGACGTGTCCTTTAACATGTATCCATCCCTGAATTACACCTACACCAGCGCCGGCGCCACCACCGCCGCTCCCGGCCTCACCCTGGCTGTCAGGTTCTAATCTTAGTCTGAAATATGAAAAAAGCCTTCGGAATTGCTCCGAAGGCTTTTTTTTGAGGTACCAAGCGGAATCGAACCGCTGTAGCAGGTTTTGCAGACCTGTGCCTAACCACTCGGCCATAGTACCAAAACGGGAATGCAAAGATAGCGCTTATTCCCGAATTTCCAAAATTATTTGAGGACTCCCAGCTCCTTGCCCACTTTGATGAAGGCGGCGATGGCTTTGTCCAGGTGTTCTCTCTTGTGGCCGGCGCTTAACTGCACGCGGATACGGGCCTGGCCCTTGGGAACCACGGGATAGTAGAAACCGGTGACAAAGATGCCTTCCTTGGCCATGGCGGCGGCAAATTTCTGGGAGAGGGGTGCGTCGTACAGCATGACGGCGCAGATGGCGCTCTGGGTGGGCTTGATGTCGAAGCCGGCGGCCATCATCTTGTCACGGAAATAATTCACGTTCTCCACCAGTTTGTCATGCAGGGCATCGCTCTCGGAAAGGATTTTGAAGGTTTCCAGGGCTGCGCCTGCAATCATGGGCGGGATGGAGTTGGAGAACAGGTACGGGCGGGAACGCTGACGCAGCATGTCGATGATCTCCTTGCGGCCGGTAGTGAAACCACCCACGGCGCCGCCGAAGGCCTTTCCAAGCGTGCCGGTGAAGATGTCGATGCGTCCGTAGCAATTGAATTGCTCGGCCACGCCGTGACCGGTGGGACCGACGACACCGGCGCTGTGGGACTCGTCTACCATTACCAGGGCGTCGTACTTTTCGGCCAGGTCACAAATCTTGTCCATAGGGGCCACGTTGCCGTCCATGGAGAATACACCGTCGGTGACGATGATGCGGAAACGGCAGGCCTGGGCGGCTTTCAGCTGCTCTTCCAGGTCCTTCATATCGGCATTGGCATAGCGGAAGCGCTGGGCCTTGCACAGGCGCACGCCGTCTATGATGGAGGCATGGTTCAGGGAGTCGGAAATGATGGCATCTTCGGCCGTTAAAAGGGGCTCGAACACACCACCGTTAGCGTCGAAGCAGGCGGCATAGAGGATGGTGTCCTCCGTTTTGAAATAGGCCGATATAGCCTGTTCCAATTCCTTGTGGATGTCCTGGGTTCCGCAGATGAAGCGCACACTGGACATACCGTAGCCGCGGGCCTTCATGGCCTTTTGGGCTGCTTCTATGAGGCGGGGGTTGTCGGCCAGCCCCAAGTAATTGTTGGCGCAGAAATTAAGGGCCTTGCTGCCGTCCTGGAGCGTGATTTCGGCTCCCTGGGGGCTGGCGATATTCCTTTCGTTCTTGTAAAGTCCGGCTTCCTGGATGGCGCTGAGCTCATCCTTCAGGTGTTGTTGAAATTTTCCGTACATGGTTTTCGTTTTTGTGGTTTCAAATTTACATATTTTATCTTGATTTCTGATGAAAAAATCATAAATTTGTACTCGCATACCCACAAGCTTTAAACGGCACAGATGAAAAACGTTTTAGTCATTGGCTCCACCGGACAGATCGGCTCCGAGCTCACCATGAAAATCCGCCGGGAAGTCCCCGGCAGCACAGTCGTCGCCGGTTATATCCCCGGCGCAGAACCCAAAGGTGAACTGTTGGAAAGCGGCCCTTCGGCCATTGCCGATGTGCGCGACGCCGCCGGCCTGGCAGCCATCGTTGACAAGTACCACATCGATACCGTGTATAATCTGGCCGCCCTTCTGTCGGCCGTCGCAGAACGTAAGCCCCTGCTGGCCTGGGACATCCAGATGAACGGCCTCCTGAACATCCTGGAAATTGCCCGTGAAAAGAGCTGTGCGGTCTTTACGCCTTCCTCCATCGGCTCCTTCGGCCCGGAAACCCCGCACGTGGGCACGCCTCAGGATACCATCCAGCGCCCCCGCTCCATGTACGGCGTCACCAAGGTGGCCACAGAGCTCCTGAGCGACTATTACCATCATAAATATGGCGTGGATACCCGGTCGGTCCGTTTCCCCGGGCTCATCTCCTATACCACGCTGCCCGGCGGCGGCACTACGGATTATGCCGTTGAAGTTTACTATTCGGCCGTCAAAGGAGAAGAATTCGTATGCCCCATCGCCCCCGGCACCTTCATGGACATGATGTACATGCCGGACGCCCTCCATGCCGCCATCCAGTTAATGGAGGCCGATCCCACCCGCCTCAAGCACCGCAACTCCTTCAATATCGCTTCCATGAGCTTTGAGCCGGAACAGCTCTTCGCCAAAATCAGGGAATATATTCCGGATTTACGCGTGCGTTATGAGGTAGACCCCGTTCGCCAGGCCATCGCCACGTCCTGGCCCGACAGCATGGATGATTCCTGCGCACGGGAGGAATGGGACTGGAAACCTACTTACAGTTTAGATGAAATGACCCGGGATATGATCCTTCACCTGCGTGAAAAGCTAGGAAAATAGCTCAAACAAACGATTGAAATTTATTATTGAAATATTTTACTAATTTTAACGGTGCTGACTATCAAATAGTTAGCACTTTTTGTGTAAAAAAACTTAAAAAAGTTTATAAAAAAATTTGCAAATTAGAAAAAAAGCCGTACCTTTGTATCCGGATTGAGGAAGTGAGGTTCTCTCAACGGAATCAGTCTATTGGTTATTAGTTTTAGTGTTATTAATTATGTGGTTAGTAAGAGCGTCCGCCTGCGACAGGCCGACACTCTTTTTTTATACCCATTGCAAACTGTATAAGCCCGAAATTCAGACTAAGATTGTAATTAAAAGGCAGGAGCAAAGCCATCCGTCACATCCGGGGCAACGGGGGCGGGCTGGGCGGCAGCGGCCAGGGAGTCCGTACGGGCACGCAGGGAATCCAGTTGCAGGGACAGGGCGTCCAGGCGGGACTGCATGGCCTCCACGGTGGCGGCGCTTTGGGACAGTTCCTGGTCTGTGCGGTTGTAAATCTCATCGATAAGCTCGTTCATCTGCTGCTGGCTCATTCCAAAGGAATGTTCTGCAATGGTGATGTCCTTGCGCTTGATATCGGCTTCTTCGGCCTTGTCCAGGAATACGTTCTTGAGGCTGTCGGTGAGGGGTTCGCCTGCGATGGCGATCCTTACGCTGTGGCGCTCGATGTCATAGTCATATATATAGGTAAAAGGCCCCACGATACGGTTATTCTCCACAAAGTTCACCACATTGCGCTCAAAGTTGTTCTCCTGCACCAGGACAATGGCGCTCCAGATGCTGGGGATGAGGAACAGGATAAAGATGATGCCTACCAGGTTTTTGCGGCGAAGGGTGATTTCCGGGCGTGCCGATGTGGCGGCGGCGAAACCCAGATACTTGACCATGAGGTACGTGGCCAGGGCGATGAACACGCTGTTGATGAGGAAAAGATACAGCGCACCCAGGAAAAAGTGCATGTTCAGATGAGCCAGGCCATAACCGGCGGTGCACAGCGGCGGCATGAGGGCGGTGGCGATGGCAACGCCCGAAAGTACCGTTCCGCGCTCCTTGCGGCTGTTTTCCAGGATGCCGGCCAGGCCGCCGAAAAACGCGATGATGACGTCGTAGATGGTAGGGGAAGTGCGGGCCAGCAGCTCCGTGGGGTTCGCCAGCGCCAGGGGGGTGAGGAGGAAATAGAGCGTGGAAGCGCATAGGGAGATGATCACCATCACCAGGAGGTTCTTGGCGGCCGCCTTCAGCAGGTCCATGTCGTGTGTGCCGAAGGAAAGACCGACGCCTATGATGGGGCCCATGAGGGGGGATACCAGCATGGCGCCGATGATAACCGCAGTAGAGTTCACATTGAGGCCGACGGAAGCCAGGACGATGGCAAAAGCCAGGATCCAGACGTTGGCTCCGCGGAACCAGATGCCGTTTTTAATGCGGACGGCGGCGCTTTCCGTGTCTATTTCGTCGGCCAGGGAGATATATTGCCGAAACATTCTTTTGACGGCACCCCAGAAATCTTTGTCCATGTTAAGTTATTTTTTCGAAAGATACGCATTTTTTCATATCTTTGTGTGATTAATAGCACTCAGATGAAAGAAATAGCTAAAGGAATCCATTATATCGGCGTAGACGATGTGGATTTGGATTTATTTGAAAGCCAATATATTGTTCCGGAAGGAATCTCCTATAATTCCTATATTATAATGGACGCCAAGGTGGCCGTAATGGACACCGTGGATGCCCGCAAGACAGGGGAGTGGATGAGCAACCTGGAAGATGCGCTCCAGGGCCGCACGCCGGATTATCTGGTGGTGAGCCACATGGAGCCGGACCATTCCGGCAGCATCGGCACGCTCCTGGAGAAGTATCCCGATATCACCGTGGTAGCATCGGCCATGGCCCTCAAGTTTCTGGGCCAGTTCCAGCCCGGCCTTGCATTCAAGTCCCAGGCCGTGAAGGAAGGGGATACCCTTGAACTGGGCACCCATACCCTCAAGTTCATGGCCGCATCCATGGTCCACTGGCCGGAGGTGATGGTGAGCCTGGACCTGGAGACGGAAACCCTGTTCAGCGCCGACGCCTTCGGCAAGTTCGGAGCCCTGTCCCACTGCGGCTTCTTTGGCAGCGAAGACGATGACTGGGCCTGCGAAGCTCGCCGCTATTACTTTAACATCTGCGGCAAGTTCGGCGCCCAGGTATCGGCCCTGCTGAACAAAGTGTCGGTCAATAAGATTAGCACCATAGCTCCGCTGCACGGCCCTGTGCTTCAGGCACCTCTGAACGATTACCTCAAGCTTTACTCTATCTGGGCAAGCTATCAGCCGGAGACAGAAGGTATCTTCGTCGCCTTTGCCTCCATCCACGGCGGCACCAAGGCTGTTGCGCTGGAACTGGCCGATATCCTCCGCGCAAAAGGCTGCCCCAAAGTGGCTGTGTCCGACCTCACTCGGGAAGATCAGGCGGAAGCCGTGGAAGACGCCTTCCGCTACGGTAAGATGGTGATGGCCGCCTGCTCTTACGACGCCGGCCTCTTCACTCCAGCCTATAATTTCCTGCACAAATTGCAGATAAAGGCCTGGCAGAACCGCAAGGTGGCACTGATAGAAAACGGCTCCTGGGCCCCGTCGGCCGGCCGTGTGATGAAAGAGATGTTTTCTTCCATGAAGAACGTGGAGTTGGTGGGAGACCTGGTCACCATCAAGAGCCGCATGACGCCGGAAGACCGTCCCGCGCTGGAAGCCCTGGCCGATGCTATCCTAAACGCACAGTAACCATGAAAAAGATATTTGTCCTTGCGGCGCTTTCTGTCTTTCTGGCAGGATGCAGCAACCGCAACAATAACCTTCCCATAGAAGCCAGCGCAAAGGTACTGGAAGACCTTCCGGGCAACTATACCCTTAAAACCACCGCCGACGACAGCGTGCGCTATTCCACCGCCGTCGTTACGGAGATTGCCAAGGGGGAATATCAGATTTCCCGTGTCACCGTTTACGGCCCCGTCCTGTACAGTTTTAAACTGGGGGAACATGCCTTGGTGGAATCGCAAGAACTGGGCAGCGGCGCCGTTACATATCAACCCGGCATCAAGAAAACTACCATACGGTTTGAAAAAGGAGGCTCGTTATGCGAATTGTCAAAATAGCCCTTGCAGCCGCGCTGGCTTTTGTTATGGCCGTCGGATGCGACGACCCTGGTTACGTATCCCGGGAAGAATACGACACCCTTCTCAAGGAATATGAGGACCTGCAGGCGGGCTCCAAGTCCATCCGGGAGGAGCATGCTGCCCAGGCCCAGGCCATAGACCGCATCCTGCAGGAACTTTCCCAGATTAGCGGCAGCACGGTCACCTTGCGCACAGACCTGGAACACGGTACGGCCGAAATGACGCAGGTAGAACAGATTGAAAGCGGGCTGGGCAATGTCAAGGCCCAGATGGAAGAACTGGAAACCCTGTCCAAAAACAACAAACAGTTGAAGGGAGTGGTGGCCAGCCTGAAAAAGGTTATCCAGGAAAAAGAGGCCGAGATTGAGCAGCTGAAGGAGGAAATCCGTAAGAAGGATGAAACCATCTCCCAGCAGCACCAAACCATCACAGAGCAGTCCGGCACCATTGAAAGCCAGAATGTTACCATCAGTACGCAGCAGGAGAACCTGCGTGCCCTGCTGGCCGAGCAAGCCCAGATGCTTTTCCAGGCCGGCGTGGACTTTGAACAGCTGGGAGACGACGCCCCGGAGGTAACTCTCAAGAAGAACAAGCAGAAGATGGCCAATTTCCAGGACAACATGTACCAGAAGGCCATCGTGTATTATCAGCAGGCCCGTGCGGCCGGCTATCCCGAAGCCGAATACCGGATTTCCCAGGTAGAAGAAAAACTGGCCCATTAGCATGAAAATCAGAAGCAAAGCGCCCCTGCGGCTGGGACTGGCCGGCGGCGGAACCGACGTTTCTCCCTTCTCCGACATGTTTGGCGGCAATGTCCTCAATGCCACCATCAATCTGTCGGCCTACTGTACTATCGAGCCGCACAAGCAGCCGATGGTGCGCGTGAATGCGCTGGATGCCGGCGTCCGCGGTGAAGTGCCGCTGGGGACCGGTCCTCTGAATTCCGGCGCCCTTCTCATCGACGGGGTATACAACCGCATCATCCGGGATTACGGCCCGGTTCCTTCTCCCGGCTTTTCCATTACCACCTATAACGACGCTCCCGCGGGCTCCGGCCTGGGTACGTCTTCCACCATGGTCGTGTGCATCCTCAAGTGTTTTGCCGAGTGGATGGGGCTGCCGCTGGGAGACTATGAACTGGCACGTCTGGCCTATGAGATTGAGCGCAAGGATCTGGCTCTGGCTGGGGGCAAACAGGACCAGTACGCGGCCGCTTTCGGCGGTTTCAACTTCATGGAATTCCTGCCCAGCGACCTTGTCATTGTGAATCCGCTGAATGTAAAGGACTGGATTATCGAGGAGCTGGAAGCCGCCTTGCTGCTTTATTTTACCGGACGCAGCAGGGAAGGGGCCGCCATCATCGAGAAGCAGCAGCAGGCCACCCGCAGCGGCAATACCGTGGCCGTGGATGCCATGCATCGCATCAAGCAGAGCGCCGTGGATATGAAACTGGCTCTCCTTCAGGGAGACATGGCCTCTTTTGCCCGCATTATGGGGCAGGCCTGGGAAGACAAGAAGAAGATGGCCGATACCATCACCAATCCCATGATCCAGGAAGCCTTTGACGTAGCCATGGGCGCCGGGGCCATTTCCGGAAAAGTATCTGGGGCCGGTGGCGGCGGCTTTATCATGCTGATGGTCCCGCCCGAAAAGAAATATCTGATCTCGCAGGCCCTGAGTGCCCTTCCCGGCAAAGTGGTGCCTTTCCAGTTCACAGAAAAAGGTGCCATCGCATGGAAGTTATAGTCCTGGCAGGTGGTCTGGGAACGCGTCTGCGTTCCGTGATTCACGAAATCCCCAAATGTCTGGCGCCGATTGTTGCCTACCGGTGGTCTGTGTTTCCACTCGCAAATAAGAAGGCCGATGCTCCCGGAAACACAGACGCACCCTCCGGTGAGGATCAAATTATTGAGACGGAGTCAAGGCCGTTTCTGGCGTATTTGCTGGATTGGTTGTGCATGCAGAAGGTGGACCATGTGGTGTTTTCGGTGGGATATTTGCGGGAGCAGGTGATTTCCTTTGTGGAGGGCCGCGAATGGCCGTTTTTGTATGATTTTGCGGTGGAAGAGACGCCGTTGGGAACGGGTGGGGGGATTCGTCTGGCGCTGTCTATGTGCAAGACGGACAAGGTGTTTGTGGTGAACGGGGATACGTTCTTTCCGGTGGATCTGGCTGCCATGCCGTTTGAGAAACCGGTTACGCTGGCGTTGAAGCCTATGAAGGATTTTGACCGGTATGGTGTGGTATCTGTAACGGCGTCCGCAGATCCTACGGCTGGGAAAAATTATTTTTTGCAAAGTTTAGCAAAAAACCAATTTTTCCCATCCAACGCGATGCCAACGCACGCGGACGCACTGATCGTATCGGCCTTCCACGAAAAGACGCATTGCGACGAGGGCCTTATTAACGGCGGGGTGTACTCGATAGACCGCAGCAGGCTGGATTTGAGCAGTCTGCCGGAGCGTTTTTCCTTCGAGAAGGAGGTGATGGAACCGGGGGCGGCCATCGGCCAGATTGGCGGATGGGTGAGTGACGCCTATTTCATTGATATCGGCATACCGGAAGATTACGAGAAGGCACGGTGGGCCATTCCGGCCTGGTTTGCTGTTCAGCGTGCTTCTGAGGCTGTTTTGCAGGCCGATGCGGATACGCTTTTCCTGGACCGGGATGGGGTGCTGAACAGGCATCTTCCTGGGGATTATGTGCGAAGTTTGGCGCAGTGGCAATGGATGCCCGGTGTGTTGCAGGAGCTGGCCCGTTGGTCGGCCCAATTCCGCCGCATCGTGCTGGTGAGCAACCAGCGCGGGGTGGGCAAGGGACTGATGTCCGACGAAGACCTGTCCCGCGTGCATGCTCAGATGATGGCCGAAGTCCTGGAAGCGGGCGGGCGCATCGACCTGGCGCTATACTGCACGGCGGTGGCCGATGACGACCCCAGGCGCAAACCCCATACAGGCATGTTCCAGGAGGCGAAAGCCCTGTTCCCGGAAATAGACGCAAAACGCAGCGTCATGCTGGGGGATGCCCCTTCCGATGCCGCCTTTGCCGCCAACTGCGGAATGCAGTTTATATTACTTGGTCCGGCGAAATAGATGAAACGCATTGCCATCGTTGGAGCCGGTGCAGCCGGTTGTTTTTGTGCCGTTCTTCTTGGAAAAATGGCACCAGAGTTATCTATAACTGTATTTGAGGCCGGCTCCAAACCCATGTCCAAATTGGCCATAACAGGAGGAGGACGTTGCAATCTTACCAATTCCTTCGATGGCATTCGTTCCCTGGAAGAAGCGTATCCCCGCGGAACGCGTATGATGAAGCGTGCACTAAAAGTGTTCTCCCAAGAGGATACCATCCGCTGGTTCACGGCCGAAGGGGTGCCCTGTGTCCTTCAGGAAGACCATTGCTGGTTTCCCAGGAGTCAGGATGCCATGGATGTTGTCCGGTGCCTGGAGAGGGGAATGAAAGGGGTGGATTTACGGCTGAAAACGAAAGTTACTTCCGTAAAAGACTTGATGGAGTCATTTGATTTCGTGGTTGTTACAACCGGTGGGGCGCCCGGCTTCCCATTTCTGGATGGGTTGGACCTCGAAATCATTCGACCCGTTCCGTCCCTGTTTACTTTCAATATCCCTGATCCGCATCTGAAATCGCTGATGGGGCTTGTGGTTGATGCCTCGCTTGCCTTGCAAGGCACACCTTATAAAGCAAACGGCCCTCTGCTCATTACAGACTGGGGGCTCAGCGGTCCTGCGACGCTGAAACTGTCTTCCTATGCGGCGCGCCACCTGGCTCAAAACGGTTACAAGGGAACGATTTCCATTAACTGGCTGGACCAGAATGAATCCGAGGTAAGGGAGTGGCTGAATCAAGCTGCGCAAGAGAACCCGCAGAAGCTATTGTCCAATGTTCATCCCTTGCAACAGCGCCTTTGGGAGCATTTGCTACATAAAGCATCCGTGCGCCCCGATCAACGCTGGGCCGAATTAGGAAGCAAAGGTGTGAACCGTCTTGTCTCGGTCCTTACCAACGACACCTATCCGCTGGACGGGAAAAGCCGGTTTCGGGAAGAATTCGTAACCGCGGGGGGAGTAGCCCTGTCCAATATTCATCTGAATACACTGGAATGCAAACAGTACCCTGGTCTGTATTTCGCAGGCGAAGTGCTGGACATCGATGCCATCACCGGTGGTTTCAATCTTCAAGCGGCTTGGAGCACCGCATTTATCTGCGCCACTACCATCGTTTCTGCCTCCCAACAGCAATCTTAACACGAATTCCGGCCTAATACGCACTAAGATCGTCACCAACGACAATCTTAACCTGAAAAACGGCCTAAAACGAACTAAGATCGTTCCGACGAGGCCGGAGGGGTAGCGGCGGGCGTTTCCTTGATATAAACGTCGCGCTGGGGGAAGGGGATTTCGATGCCGTTGGCCTCGAAGGCGTTATAGATGGCTTCCTTGGCCTGGGCGGCGAAGGAGTAGTGGGCTTCCACGGTGGCAAATAGCAGCACCTGCACGTCGATGGCGCTTTCCCCGAAGTTGCGGAAACGTACGGCGATGCCCTTTTTCATATCTATCACGTCGTGCCCGTACTTGTCCTTGCCCAGGAGGGGCTGCAGGGCCTCCAGGATCACCTTGCGGACCTTTTGCACGTCCTCACCATATCTCACGCTTACCAGGAAGTTAATCATCTCGTACTGATGGTTGCGCGTGAGGTTCTTGAAGTTCTTGTTGAACAGGGCGGTATTGGAGAAGGCCACTACGGCGCCGTCTTCGGAGGCCACCTGCGTGCTCTGGTAACTGAGGCTCTGCACCATGCCGCGGATGCCGTCGCATTCGATGGTGTCACCAACACGCACGCGGCCGCCCATGAGCTGTACGCCGTAGAAGAAGTTGTTAAGGACATCCTTCATGGCAAAGCCGATACCCGTTGCCAGACCCGTTGTGATGATGGTTAGGGCCGATGTGGGAATCTTGAGCATGATGAAAATCGTCATCACGTATATGCCCCAGACAACCAGCGTAATAATATTATTGGCCAGGTTGAAATTGATGTCGCTTTCCTTGAAAACCACGCCTTCTCCCAGCTTCTTGATAACGGAGCGGGTGCGGATGACGCGGTAGAAGGATTTGCCGGCATACACCAGGTATTGGGCCACGAAGAAAAGGCTTATCACGATGATAAGTTTGGCGATGGAGAGATGCAGCACGCCTTCTATGTTCACCAGGGGAGAGAAGAAGAAGCCGGCCACCACCACGCGCAGGTTGAACACGTCTCCAGCCAGCATGATGGCCAGTGGCAGCGACCATATTCCCATAACGGGAATGACCACCATCTTCATAAGGTCGTACAGCCAGGTAATCTCGATAAAAGACCCTTTGGCGCTGGTAAGAGGCATCCCCGGATTCTTTTGCCGATAATTGGCCTGACGGCGGACGATGCAATTTTTATTATGACGCTCCACCAGGACAGAAAGGGCCATGATTGCCTGCAGCAGGGTGAGCTGGAAGAACCACCAGTTGAGCACCAGCACAGCCATCATCACCAGGCCGAACCAGGACAGGACGGTAGCAGCGGCCATCACCAGGGCCGACAGCCTCATGAGAATGCGGTCCTGTTTGGGCAGCTGGGACATCTTTTTCCGGTTTGCCAGCATCTGCCAGATGAAGAAGCCCAGTACCAGCGGAGGGAAAAACAGATTGAGGGCGCTGTTGGGAATGAAGATAATCCGGAAGAAAATGACAATGAAAGCCAGGATGAGGGTGGGCATGTACAGCGACATGGCGGTACGTCCCTGATTGTCGTCCAGACGGATGAGATGGGACAGGATCATAGTGGCCAGCAGCACGGTGAATTCGGCCATTAGCTGGGAGGCAAAGGGGAAGAAGCCGTCTCCCACGAAGGCGCTTCCCAGCACGAAGAAGGAGAAAATGACCACGCCAATGAGCGTAGTAACCATCTTCTTATGCTCCTGGAAATAGTAGCTGCGGAAATACTTGACCCAACGCATGGTGAATTTCACCAGCAGGCGGGCCAGCAGGATGGAGAACAGCAGGAGCAGCAGCATGACGGCCGAATAAACAGCGATGGCAGGGCCTTTCCAGGCACTTTTCATTCCCTCGCTGTTACGGGCATATTTGCTACTCAAATCCTTGACGGCACGGTTCCAGTAACGGTCAAATGAGCCCAGGACCTTGAAATAACTGCCCTGTCCCTCCAGGAACACCTTTCTCTGGACCCCTTCATACCTGCCTTGGGCATAATCGTAGGCTTCCTTGAGCACTTTGTCGGTATCCTCGTAGTAACTGCTGTCTTCCTGGATGATCTGGATGGTGTTCAGGTAGTGCATGACCATGGCGTCGGCAAGGGCATAGCAGCTGTCCCGCAGGGTGCGGGACTCGCTGTCCAGGGTAAACCCTTCCCGCAGGGCGAAGAGGGGAATGCCCATCAACGTATCGGCCTCCATGTCCAGGGAGTCCAGGACCGGAAGGGATTCGACCGGGAAAGACAGGGAATCCTGGATGACAGGAGGCATGTTCCGCAGCGTCTGGACCAGTTTGCTGTAGCGGTCCAGTTCGGTGGACAGATTGTCGATAATCTGGTCGAAGGGCATGCGGTTGGCCTCAAATTCTTCGTACTGACGCGTGGCCTGGTGCAGGGCATACGTGAGGTCGAACATATAGTCCTGCGGCTGGGAATACAGCATCAGGGAAAGCTCATTGCTCTGTTCCACCTGCTTCACCAGCTTCTTGTGCTGGGAAGAGATGCGGCGGGACAATGAGGTATTCCTGGCCGTGATGCCGGCATACTCCGTGCGGAGTTCTCCCAGCAGCACTTCCAGCGTGAGCTTGATGTCCTTTTCCTTAAAAACGGCTAGTGCCGGCAAAGCCAGCACCAGCAGGAATGCGATCAGTACGTTTTTCCTTCTCATAATTTGCCTTGTTCTCCCAGTTGGCTATCCTTGAATCCGATAAAGTAGAGTACGCCGTCCAGGCCGATGGTGCTGATGCTCTGGCGGGCGCTTTCCTTCACGCGCGGCTTGGCGTGGAAGGCGATTCCCAGGCCGGCTTCGTTGAGCATGGGAAGGTCGTTGGCGCCGTCTCCCACTGCGATAGTCTGCGCCAGGTTCACTTTTTCCGTCTGGGCGATGAGTTTGAGGAGATCGGCCTTGCGACGGCCGTCTACCACCTCTCCCACATATCGGCCCGTGAGCTTGCCGTCTTCTCCCACTTCCAGCTCGTTGGCGTACACATAATCGATGCCGTATTTGCGCTGGAGATATTCCCCGAAGAAGGTGAAACCGCCGCTGAGGATGGCAATCTTGTAGCCGCAGGTTTTGAGTACGCTCATGAGGCGGTCGGTACCCTCGGTGATGGGAAGATGCTCGGCGATGTCCTGCATCACGCTGATATCCAGTCCTTTGAGAAGCGCCACCCGCTTGGTGAAGCTCTCCTTGAAGTCAATTTCCCCGCGCATTGCGCTTTCCGTGATGGCGGCCACTTGGTCGTACACACCGTGGCGGCGGGCCAGTTCGTCGATGCACTCGGCCTGGATGAGCGTGGAATCCATATCGAAGCAGATAAGGCGGCGCATGCGGCGGTACATGGTGTCCTTCTGGAAAGAAAAGTCCATGCCGGTTTCGTTGCCCATGTTCATCAAGTCCACCTGGAGGGCCTTCTTGTCATCGGCCGACAGGAATCCCCGCACGGAAAATTCCACGCAGGACCGCACATTCC
>Ga0265298_10003162_pt1 | contig 22098 bp, 17 predicted proteins | sample AusTroGonzalo_MG_3_FD_193486 | JGI IMG/M metagenome (GOLD analysis project Ga0265298, IMG submission 193486) | Bovine rumen microbial communities from tropical cattle in Woodstock, Queensland, Australia - Gonzalo_01 | ecosystem: Host-associated > Mammals > Digestive system > Stomach > Rumen ...
GCTTCATATCTTGCCCTTTTTTACCTTTTTTACTTTGTTTACCTCTTTCTTTACTTTTGCAGCGTCAGCAGTTGTTCTATTGTGTCGCGCGAGTTGCTCAGACGGGGTACCTTATGCTGCCCGCCCAGTTTGCCGCGCAATTTCAGCCAGTCGTTGAAGAGATTTTCGCGCGCCTCAACAATCTCCAGGTGCTGCAGCGTGATATCCTTGTAACGCTTAGCCTCGTAGTCGCTGTTGATTTCCTGTAACTTCTGGTCGAGCAGGTCGGAGAACTGCTGCATGTCCTCAGGGCGTTTAGAGAACTCAATGAGCCACTGGTGGCGGCACTTGGCATTCTCGTCCATAAACACGGGCGCTGCCGTATATTCCAGCACCTCGGCGCCCGTCTGCTCGCAAGCGTAGGCCAGACCCTGTTCTGCGTTGTCGACAATCAGTTCCTCGCCAAAGGCGTTGATGAAGTGCTTGGTACGCCCGCTGATGATGAACTTATAGGGGTTGGTCGACGTGAATTGTATCGTGTCACCAATCTCGTAGCGCCATAGGCCGCACGAGGTCGAGATGACCATCGCGTAATTCTTACCCTTCTTAACGCCCCAGAGGGGCACGATGTCGCCGCCGTCCATGGGTATGAACTCGTAGAATACGCCATAGTCGAGCATCAGCAGCAGCGACTTATCTGCGGGGTCGTCTTGTATGCCGAAGAAACCTTCGCTGGCGTTGTACGTCTCCATATAGTGCATGCGGGATGAGGTGATGAGCTGCTCGTATTGTTTGCGGTAAGGTGTAAAAGCCACTCCGCCGTGGAAGAATACTTCGATGTTCGGCCAAACCTCTTCAAGATGTTTTTTGCCAGTGATGTCCATCATACAGGTCAGTACGGAGAGCATCCATGAGGGAACACCAGATATGTTTGTGACGTTTTTTGTCATGGCCTCGCGGGCTATCCGCTCACGTTTCACCTCAAAATCGCTAAGCAGAGCCGTTTTTTTCTTCGGAACACGCACCAAATTGGCCAGTGGATTGATGTTTTCGATGAGAATAGCGCTGAGATCACCCACAAGCGAGTCCTTTAGGTTGTAATTCGGTGCATGACTGCCTCCGAGAATCAGACTCCGGCCGTCGAATAGACGCGATTTTGGGTTGTTTCTCAGGTAGGTGGCCACCGAGTCGTACCCTCCGGCATAGTGAATATCGTGCAAACCGTCACGGCTTACGGGTATGAATTTAGACTTGTCGTTGGTCGTTCCACTCGATTTCGCAAACCACTTTACGCGCCCTGGCCACAAAATATCCGTCTCGCCTTGGCGCATACGGTCGATGTCGCCCTTCAGTTCTTCGTAAGTATTCACTGGCACGTGAGATCTAAAGTCGTCGTAACCTTTGATGGCCATAAATGCATGGTTTCGTCCGTATTCCGTGTCTTTGGCCTTCTGTGTCAGCCGCTCCAGAACAGTCCTCTGCAAAGCCTCGCCCTCGTTCTGATGCCGCTCCAAAGCATGCTGACGGGGCACAAACAGTTTTCCTATAATTTGAGTCAGACTCATTTTTTTCTTTATATTGCGCAATTTTGGTGCAAAGATACTGAAAATCGGACGAATCACCAAATTATTAAATAATTAAGCCCCAAAATTTTGCAGTTTTAAAATAAAATTTATCTTTGCGACGTGATACATCTATTTACCAAATTAAAATTTATATGAAGAAACAGAATTGTTGGATTCTTGCCGCTGCCCTTTTCTATGGTGCTGTCGTGTATACCTCCTGTGAGAATGCCCGTGCTGATACATCTGCACAGTAAGTAAAGACCACGGAACTGATACGCACTAGTCAGAGTTGGGATGGAACTGAACTGCCCGACTATCTGCAAGGGCGTCCCGAATTCGTTGCCGTGAAATACGTATCTTCGCCAGGTGTGAAGCTGGGGTGGCATCACCATGTAGCATAAATTATGGGGTGCCGAGAATCGGCAGAATCGGCGGTTGAAATTTGGAGAATGCGGAAAACCGTACGTTGGCAAACGTATTCAAAAACTCTGGAGCCAGGCCTTCAATTCGAACACGAGGTTATAGTGGTAGGGAAATGATTCGCGATAGCCCCATCCGTGGCCTCCCGATGGGTAAATGTGCAGAGAGGCGGGCACGTCGTGCTTGTAAAGTTGTTGATAGTAGTTCAGGCCGTTGGCAACGGGCACGGCCTTATCGTCATCACTCAGGGCAAGGAAAGCACGGGGTGTGGTACGGTTCACTTGCAACTCGTTACTGTACTCGAACTCCAGCCGCTTCAGCTCCTTCTGGTCTTTCTTGTCGTCGCCGAAAGTGCCTAGAAAATTATCGTGTGAGCCCTTGTGAGTGAACCCCTGATCCATCGTGATAACTGGATAGAAGAGAATCTGAAAGTTGGGCGCAGCGTCGCCAGTGGCGTGAGTGGCGATGGTTGAGGCGAGATGACCGCCGGCAGAGAAGCCCATGATGCCGATATTGCCCTTGTGGATGTGCCATTCGACAGCGTGTCGGCGCACGGTCTTGATGGCCTCCTCGGCATCGGAGACGGGTACCATACGATTACCATGGGGCATGCGATACTTCAGAACGATAAGTGCAATGCCTTGGTTGTTGAAGAAGGTGGCCCACTGATGCCCCTCGTGGTCCATAGCCAAATGGCTGTAGCCGCCTCCTGGACAGCACACCACAGCGCGGCCGCTGGATTTTGCGACATCGGGCAGGTAAACGGTAATTTCGGCTTTATCGTTGGCGTCGCTGCTTGCCACAGCGGCTCCGTTAGGCCACAAATCCATAGTTGCTCCTTCCTGTGAGAAAGATGCTGCAGACACGCCAAGGAGTAGCATCGTGAGTATTGATTTCAGACTTTTCATCATTGTTTTGGTTATAAATTTCTATGCAAAGGTACTACTTTTTTGTCCACTACTGACACTAAAGGTACAAAATTAAGAAGTTTTAGTGCAGTTTGCCCCCTTCGTTGAGGTTTTTTCAGAACTTTACACTATCTTTGCAGGCGGAAACTTGAAACTATCCTGTATAATGAAAAAGATTCTCGCTTTGATGGCTCTCGTCGCATTGGCGACGCTCAGCGCACAGGCCAAAGTTAGGTTGCCCCACATGATTGGCGACAACATGGTATTACAACAGCAGACCGACGCCCGCCTTTGGGGGTGGACGCAGCCGGGTAAGATGGTGAGGGTGACGGCGTCGTGGAGCAAGGACGTAGTGACAGCCAAGGCCGACAAGCAGGGACAGTGGCTCGTGAAGGTAGTGACGCCTAAGGCCTCGTACGAGCCGCTCTCAATCACATTTGATGATGGCGACCCCCTGACTATTCGCAACGTGGTGGCAGGTGAGGTCTGGGTATGCGCGGGACAGTCGAATATGGAGATGCCCGTGAAGGGCTTCGGTATGTGTCCCGTAGAGGGCTATAATGACGTGGTCATCGACGCAAAGAACCATCAAGGCATCCGTTCGGTGAAGATTCCAAGTGTCATGTCGTCGAAACCGCTCAACGATGCCCAGTGCGAGTGGCGTGTGTGCTCGCCCCAAACTGTTGGAGAGTTCTCGGCGACTGGTTATTTTTTCGCCCGCAAGATGCACGAGGCGCTCGACATACCTATCGGACTCATTGAAGCCAATAAAGGAGGTACGCGCGTGGAGAGCTGGCTGACGAAAGAGAATCTGGAGAAATATACCAACGACCCTACCGACTCGGTTGAGATATGCAAGAGGTGGGCCGACTACGACTATCATCGTTCGCTGCTCTGGGGCAACGGCACCTTCAATCCCATCCTGAACTTCACTGTGAAGGGCATACTCTATTATCAGGGTTGCTCGAATGTAGGCGACCAAGACAACCAGTATTCAGAGCGTATGAAGCTGCTGGTGGAGCAGTGGAGAAGTCAGTTCGCCCTCGGTGAAATACCCTTCTACTTCGTGCAGATAGCGCCTTACAGATACGACGACGATAACAACGCGACAAACGGTGCGCTGCTTCGCGAACAGCAGTTTAAAGCCCAGAGCCTTATCCCGAACAGCTCGCTGGTGTGCATCAACGACCTAGTCTATCCCTACGAGTTCTCGCAGATACACCCCACTCAGAAACAGCAGGTGGGCGAACGGCTGGCTTACACGGCTCTGAATCGCGACTATGGCTTCGAGAGTATCATGTATAAAAGTTCGTCGTTCAAGGATATGCTGATAAAAGGCGATGCAGTGTTCATCCATCTTCAAGACAATTATTGGGCTGATACACCATTCGAAGACATGCAGGGCTTCGAGGTGGCTGGCGACGATAAGGTTTTTTATCCCGCCAGTGCGCAGCACTTTTGGCAGCCTGGCGGCGCTTATTGGGACGAGGCTATCCGCATCTCCTCGCCCAAAGTGAAGAATCCCGTAGCCGTGCGCTATTGTTTCAAGAACTTCCAGACGGGTAACGTGAAGAATGCTGGCAGTCTGCCGCTCTTCCCCTTCCGCACTGATAATTGGTAAGCCGCCATGGAGAACCATCCTTTAGCGCAATTCCATTTTTGCCCGAGATGCGGCAGCCAGCAATTCGTGATACACAATGCCCTGAGCAGGCATTGTAACAACTGCGGTTTTACCTACTATCAGAACCCACGGGCTGCCACAGCGGCTTTTATCCTGAACGCTAAAGGTGAGCTGTTGGTGGCGCGTCGCGCAAAGGAGCCTGCAAAGGGCACGCTCGATCTACCAGGCGGCTTTGTCGACAATGACGAGACGGCCGAGGAGGGCATGACACGTGAAATCAAGGAAGAGACGGGACTCTGTATTTCGCCAGAGCATGTGGAATACATGTTTTCCGTGCCCAACATCTACAACTATTCAGGCATGGACATCCACACGCTCGATCTATTCTTTTTCTGCCGTGTGGGTGACGAGGCTGTGGTGAAAGCTGCCGACGACGCTGCAGAATTAACCTGGATGCCGCTGAGGACGCTGAATCCAGAACTCTTTGGACTGCGTTCTATCCGCGAGGCTGTGAGTCGGTTCTTAGTGCAGAATTGTTAATAAAAACAAAATTCCTATATATATATAAGGTGGAAGAAACTTTTTTGCTTACTTTTGCAGCCCGAAAGAAATCATAACAAGACAAAAGTATGCAGAAAAACTTAGTGATTGTCGAGTCTCCAGCTAAGGCAAAGACCATTGAGAAGTTCCTTGGAGACGACTTCAAGGTGATGTCAAGCTACGGACACATCCGTGACCTGAAGAAAAGAGAGCTGAGCATTGACGATAAAACTCTGGAACCAGAATACGAGATTCCAGAAGAGAAGACTAAACTGGTGGCCGACCTCAACGCAAAAGCCAAGAAAGCAGAAAAGGTATGGCTCGCATCCGATGAGGACCGTGAGGGAGAAGCCATCTCTTGGCATCTGTGCGAGGTGTTGGGGCTGGATAAGCAGAAAACCAACCGCATCGTGTTCCACGAAATCACAAAACCCGCAATTTTGGAAGCCATTGAGCATCCGCGCCATATCAATATGGATTTGGTAAACGCCCAGCAGGCACGACGCGTGCTCGACCGCCTAGTGGGGTTCAAACTCTCCCCAGTTCTTTGGCGTAAGGTGAAGCCAGCTCTCTCGGCAGGTCGCGTGCAGAGCGTAGCCGTGCGTCTCATTGTAGAGCGTGAGCGTGAGATTCAGAACTTCCAGAGCGAGGTATATTATAACGTAAATGGTGTCTTCGCCATTACCAATGTCGATGGCTCTGCTTCAGAGGTAAAGGCCCAGCTTGCCAGTCGTTTCAAGACAGAGCAAGAGGTGTTAAAATTCCTCGAGAAGTGTAAGGAAGCAACCTTCACCGTGGAGGGCATATCTAAGAAACCCGTCAAGCGTACACCGGCTCCGCCATTCACCACATCGACACTCCAGCAGGAGGCAGCCCGCAAACTTGGTTTCTCAGTAAGTCAGACCATGATGGTGGCTCAGCATTTGTATGAAAACGGACGTATTACCTATATGCGTACCGACTCTGTAAACCTCTCTAAGCTCTGTCTTGGTGCTAGTAAGAACGAGATTGTCAATCTCTACGGCGACAAGTACAGCAAGACCCGCCAGTATCATACCAGTGCAAAGGGTGCTCAGGAGGCGCACGAAGCCATCCGTCCTACCTACATGGATCAGGCTGAGATTGAAGGGACTGCTCAGGAGAAGCGGCTCTACGAACTGATCTGGAAACGCACCATCGCTAGCCAGATGGCAGATGCACAGATAGAGAAGACAACAGCCAACATCCGTATCAGTGGCACTGACGAGTATTTCGTCGCACAGGGTGAGGTCGTGAAATTTGATGGTTTCATCAAGGTCTATCGCGAGTCGCTGGATGATGACGATCAGCAAGACGAGTTTGGGCATATTCTTCCGCCAATGAAGGAAGGGCAGCAGCTGACACGCCGTGAAGTGTTGGCAACAGAGCGTTTCACCATGGGCCCGCAGCGCTATACTGAGGCCAGTCTTGTACATAAGATGGAGGAACTCGGTATCGGTCGCCCTTCAACTTACGCTCCGACTATTTCTACTATTCAGCAGCGCGAATACGTGCAGAGAGGCGATAAGAAAGGCGAGGAGCGCTCATACTCTCTCTATCAGCTGAAGGGTAAGCAAGTGACACAGAAAACCAGAAAGGAAATGGTTGGCTCAGAGAAGGGCAAGTTGCTGCCTACCGATATCGGAATCGTGGTAAACGACTTTCTGATGGAACACTTCAAGGAAATTATGGACTACAACTTCACTGCCAAGGTGGAGCAGGATTTTGATAAGATTGCTGAAGGCGACGAGAAATGGACTGACATGATGAAGCAGTTCTACAAGAGTTTCGAGCCAACGGTAGAGAAAACAATGAACAGCCGTCAGCAGCACAAGGCTGGCGAACGTCAGTTGGGTAAGGACCCCAAAACAGGAAAGCCCGTATTTGTGAAAATCGGGCGTTTTGGCCCCGTAGTACAGATTGGTACTGCCGATGACAAGGAGAAGCCCCAGTTTGCGCAACTGCCCAAGGAGCAGAGCATGGAAACCATCACCCTTGATGAGGCGTTGGAGTTGTTCAAACTACCACGCGAGGTGGGAGAGTATGAAAACAAACCTGTAACAATCGGTGCTGGTCGTTTCGGTCCCTATGTGCTCCACGACCGCCAATATACTTCATTGCCGAAGGGAACAGATCCGATGACTATAACCCTCGACGAGGCTATTGCACTTATTCAGGAGAAGCGTCAGCAGGACAGCAAGAAGCACATGAAGTTCTTTTTGGAGGATTCTAAACTGGAGATTCTGAATGGAAGATATGGCCCATATCTAGTATATGACGGCAAGAATTATCGTCTCCCCAAGAATCTGCACGAAAAGGCTACTGAGCTGACTTATGACCAGTGCATGAAGATTATTCAAGCAACACCAGTAAAGAAAGGCTGATATGACGCGCATTATCCTGATAGGCTATATGGGTGCGGGGAAAACAACCGTTGGTAAAGCGCTTGCAGACGAACTGGGTGTCATCTTCTACGACCTTGATTGGTATATAGAGAGCCGTATGCGCAAATCAGTGGCTCAGATTTTTGCTGAGCGTGGTGAGGAAGGTTTCCGCCAGATAGAGTACAACATGCTGCACGAGGTGGCCGAGTTCGAGAATGTTATCATCAGCTGCGGAGGAGGAACGCCATGCTTCTTTGACAATATGGACTACCTGAACCAGCAAGGGAAGGTGGTATATTTGAAAGCTGACCCGGAAGTGCTTTACAAGCATCTATTAATGGGGAAAACGGAACGTCCGCTTCTGAAGGGCAAAAGCCCCGAAGAACTGATTGCCTTCATCCGTGAGCAGCTCGAGAAGCGTGAGCCTTATTACACAAAGGCCAAATACACTCTCGATGTCAGCCTGATGGATAATTATGAGAAAATAAAAATCAGCGTGGCTAGGATAAAAGAAATTTTGGAATTATGAAGAAATGGACCATTGAAGATTCGAAGGAGCTCTACAACATTAACGGATGGGGCACTTCTTACTTTGGCATCAACGAAAAAGGCGATGTCTATGTCACTCCCTGTAAGAATAAGACAGAGATAGATCTACGTGAAGTGATGGACGAGTTGGCATTGCGTGATGTCACGCCTCCAGTACTGCTTCGATTCCCCGACATTCTGGATAACCGTATCGAGAAAACGTGGAGTTGCTTTAAGAGAGCAGCTGAGGAATACGAGTACAAGGGCGAGAACTACGTGGTCTATCCTATTAAGGTGAATCAGATACAGCCTGTTGTAGAGGAGATTATCAGTCATGGAAAGAAATTCAACCTTGGCGTCGAAGCAGGTTCAAAACCAGAACTGCATGCTGTTATTGCTGTGCAGTGTCAGAGCGATTCTATCATCGTTTGCAATGGCTATAAGGATCAGAGCTATATCGAATTGGCCTTATTAGCACAAAAGATGGGTAAACGCATCTTTATCGTTGTAGAGAAACTGAATGAGCTGGAAATTATTGCCAAGGTGGCTAGGAAGATGAACATCCGCCCCAATATCGGTATCCGCATCAAGCTAGCCTCAAGTGGATCGGGCAAATGGGAAGAGAGTGGTGGCGATGCCTCAAAGTTTGGTCTGACAAGTGCAGAGCTTCTTGAAGCACTCGAGCTGCTGGATAAGAAGGACATGCGCGATTGTCTGCGACTCATCCATTTCCATATCGGTTCTCAAATCACGAAGATACGTCGTATACAGACTGCTCTTCGCGAAGCATCTCAATTTTATATCCAGCTGCACAAGATGGGGTACAATGTAGACTTCGTAGACTGCGGCGGTGGTCTTGGTGTGGACTATGACGGAACGCGCTCTCCTTCAAGTGAAAGCTCTGTGAACTATAGTATTCAGGAGTATGTAAACGATTGTATCTATACCTTCGTTGAGGCCGCGAATAAGAACAATCTGCCTCATCCGAATATTATTACCGAGAGCGGACGCTCACTCGCTGCTCACCATTCTGTGTTGGTGATTGACGTGCTGGAGACGGCCTCGCTACCAGAGATGCCAGAGGAGTTTGAGCCTGATGAGAATAGTCATCAGTTGGTGAAAGACCTCTATGAGATATGGGACAACCTCTCGCCGCGCAACGTGCTCGAAGACTGGCACGACGCAGAGCAGATACGTGAAGAGGTGCTCGATTTGTTCTCGCATGGTATTGTGGATTTAAAGACCCGTGCAGAGATAGAGTCGATGTATTGGAGCGTATGCCACGAGATAAATATCCTTACCAAGAGCCTGAAACATATTCCTGAAGAGTTGATGAACATCGACAAGTTGTTGGCTGATAAATATTTCTGCAACTTCTCACTCTTTCAGAGTCTACCCGACTCATGGGCCATCGATCAGTTGTTCCCTATTATGCCCATACAGCGACTTGATGAGCGCCCCACGCGTAATGCGACAATTCAGGATATCACTTGTGACAGTGATGGTAAGGTAGCAAATTTCGTAACCAACCGTAATAATTCGCATTCGCTGCCTGTGCATCCTCTGAAGAAAAACGAACCCTATTATCTAGGCGTATTCCTTGTAGGTGCATATCAGGAGATTCTGGGTGACATGCACAATCTGTTTGGTGATACCAATGCTGTACATATCTCAGAGAAAGATGGCAGCTACCACATTGATCAGATTATCGATGGCGAGACTGTCGCTGAAGTGCTCGATTATGTACAATATGATCCTAAGAAACTGGTGCGTCAATTGGAAGTCTGGGTAGCTAAGAGCGTCAAGCAGGGTAAGATATCTCTTGAAGAGGGAAAGGAATTCCTGTCTAATTATCGTTCAGGACTTTACGGTTATACATATTTGGAATAATGAAAGAAAAACTAACCATAGTTAAGGTAGGCGGGGCTGTGGTAGAAGATGAACCTCAGCTCTTGCAACTTCTTAAGGATTTCAGTGCCATTGATGGCAAGAAGGTGTTGGTACATGGTGGCGGACGTCGTGCAACTCAAGTAGCGGCTAGTCTTGGAATTGAGTCGAAAATGGTAAACGGCAGAAGAATCACTGATGCCAAGATGCTCAATGTGGTGACAATGGTGTATGGTGGATTGGTCAATAAGAACCTCGTGGCCCGTCTTCAGAAGAATGGTGTAAACGCCTTGGGACTGACAGGAGCTGATATGGATGTTATCCGTAGCCATAAGCGTCCATTAAAAGACGGTATCGATTTTGGTTTCGTAGGTGATGTTGACAATGCTGATGGTAAAATGCTCAGTAAGTTGATTGAAGAAGGTATAACACCAGTCATGGCGCCTCTTACTCATGATGGTCAGGGTAATATCCTTAACACCAATGCTGATACTATTGCCTCTGAGACTGCTAAGGCTCTTGCTGCCTACTATGATGTAACCCTCATTTTTAGTTTCGAGAAAAAGGGCGTACTTCGCAATCCTGATGATGATGACTCTGTAATTCCCATGATTACGCATGAGGATTTCAGAAGATATAAGGAAGATGGCACTATCAGTGGCGGTATGCTTCCTAAGATAGAGAATGCACTTGATGCTATTGATGCAGGCGTTTCACGCGTTATCATAACCCTTGCTACTGCCATCGATGGAAATTCTGGCACTGTGATAAGATAAAAAAGACGAAAAATTTTTTCGTCTTTTTGTAACTATTCTCCATTTCAATCGTCATTTATATTAGAGAGGATGAAAAAAATCAGTTTCCGGAACGATGTCCTGCCACTCAAGAATGAGTTGTATCGGCTTGCTCTCCGCATCACTCTCAACCCTGCGGAGGCTGAGGATGTTGTACAGGAAACAATGATTAAAGTCTGGAATAGGCGGGAACAATGGCTTAATATCGAATCGATAGAAGCTTTCTGCCTCACCATCTGTAGAAACATCTCACTCGACAAGATGAGAAAGATGGAAAACCAGAATCAAAGCTTGGACGAGAGGGAACACGATGCTCCGGATTACAGCTATTCATCCAATCCAGAGGAACAGGCCATGCAGCAAGATAGAATGCAGCTAATACGCCACCTCATTAACGAACTGCCGGAGAAGCAGCGAAGCGCGATGCAGCTCAGAGACTTTGAGGGTAAGAGCTACAAAGAAATCGCAAAGGTTATGGATATAAGCGAGGAGCAGGTGAAGGTTAATATATTCCGAGCACGCCAAGCCATTCGGCAGAAATTTATTGAAAAAGAGAAATATGGATTATAAGTACATCGAACAACTCTTAGAGCGCTACTGGCAGGGAGAGACAACCCTGCAGGAGGAAGCTATCTTGCGTGCATTTTTCAGTCAGGAAAATGTGCCTGCAGAATTGCAGAAATACAAGGAGTTGTTTGCCTACGAATTCCAGAATGAAGAATCATTGAGCGACGATTTCGATGCCCGCATCCTTGAGATGGTTGGCGAAGAAAAGCCTAAAGTAAAAGTGGTTACTTTGACAAGTCGACTGATGCCGCTTTTCAGAGCTGCGGCAATCGTTGCTATTGTTCTCACCTTGGGTAATGCAGCTCAGGCTCCTTGGGATCGCGGATGGGATGATCCAAAGGATGCCTACGCTAAATATCACCAGCAAAAGGTTGACACAGTAAACGTCCTCGGGACAATTCAGGCGGAGAATATGGTGGACAGCATGAAAACAGCTACAACCCCCGCAGAGGTTCCTGCCTATTATGAATAAGAACATTTTCTATGCTTTCTTTATAATAATCATTTTAAACACAAACGAAACTGTGAAGTTTCATTCTCTCAAATTTTCAGAAAAATACTAACGAAGAAGAATGGGCTGCCTCCGCAAGACGGGAGCAGCCCACTTCAAATCTCTATTTTATAATCATTTACTTAGTCTCTGGTTCAGCTGGAATAATGCTGGCAGGAAAATGAGTAACGAGAATCCCAAGGCCATCAGTACGCGCTGTTCATTACCAAACAGGTCTGTCAGTGTGAGGTCGGGTTTGGGGTAGAGGTTGTATAATACGTAAGCCACAGTATTGTTTATCCAATGGTAAACCACACCAGGCACGATGCTGTCGGTACGGTAATACATCCAGCCAAGAAGCAGTCCGATGAGAAAAGCATGAGGCATCTGAGCAGGATTCATATGAATAACTGCAAAGAGAATGGCTGAGATAATTATGCCAACCCAAGGATTTGTCTTCCAACGGAGCAGACTTCGTAGAATGGCACCACGAAAAACCATCTCTTCAGCCAAAGGGGCCAGCAGACCTACTACCAGATAGCCCCAGCGGTCTTTCATAATCATATCGAACTCACCTTCAACATGGTTTGGTAACTCGGGCATAAGTTCTTGAAGCCATACAGATGGAACAAGTGCTCCCAAAGCTGCTAATACGCACCAAAACAGTACAAACCAAGGACGTGTTCTTACCCAATGGCGCGATATAACACTCCACTTGGCCCATAAAAAGATAACCATTGTCAGTATACTGAATACAGCCATCATAATAATCATACTTGTGGCATTCATTGGAGCTTCTTTTCCCATCACTATTATCCATATGCCTTGTGCCAAAATTCTCACAACGAGTTGAATGGCTGCAAAGATAACTATATAAATCAAAGCATTCTTCATATCAATATCTTTTTTACTTGTTCTTGATCTTTCTTCAGTTGGTTTACCAATGCCTCTGGTGAGTCGAATTTTCTTTCTTCGCGCAGACGAGCTACAAATGAGATTGTTATTATTTGCCCATAAAGGTTTGCCTCATAGTCAAGAATGTTCACCTCTAGTGTCTGTCTTTTGCCTTTGAATGTAGGGCGTGTACCAATATTCATCATAGCTGCGCGGCGCTGGCCGTCCATCAATGTTGCCCATACAGCATATGTCCCGGAGGCAGGAAGCAGTTTCTCTGCGCAAAGAGGTTCTAAATTGGCAGTAGGAAAACCTAGTTGGCGTCCAATATGCTCTCCAGGCGTTACTTCTCCTGATAATTGATAATTCCGGGTAAGGTATCGAGGCATCTGTTCTACTTTTCCTTCTTCTGACAGCAATTGGCGTATGACAGATGAGCTGATGGTAATATTCCTGTCAGCGATCATCGCTGCCTTACCACGAAGCACTTTCATCCCCATCTCCTTGCCATAACGAACGTAATCTTCGAAACCTTCAGAACGATTTCTGCCAAAACGATTGTCGTAACCAGTTATGAGTGTCTTTACGTTCAGTTGTTGGTGAAGTACTTTCTGCATAAAGACGTGAGCAGTGAGTTCTGCAAACTCTTTAGTAAAAGGTAAAACCACAAATACATCAATGCCAAGTGATTCCACAATGGCTTGTTTCTCCTCTAAAGTTGTCAGCACCTGAGGGCGAAATGTAGGGTCAAATAACTGACGGGGATGACGATCGAATGTGATAACCATAGAACTAAGCCCAGTCCTATGAGCCTCATCTTTTACCATTCCTATCAGCAACTGATGTCCTGCGTGAACCCCATCAAAGACACCTATCGTTGCTACGCTTTCTGGGAGTTCAAAAGACCCTTGATTCAGACAAATAGTTCTCATAAGGCCGCAAAGTTAAGCATTTTTTCGTTATTTCCACAAAAAAATTTGGATATTTAATGAATTTGCTGTATCTTTGCAACCCAAATCCCGGACTTGTAGCTCAGTTGGTTAGAGCAACAGACTCATAATCTGGAGGTCCCAGGTTCAAGCCCTGGCTGGTCCACTCCTACTAAAAACCTGGCGTATGAATCAGAGAAATTTGACAAAATACGTGGTTGCCTTTCTTATTTTTTTTATGGCAACCAGTTGTTCCAAGGAAAATTCTTCCAATCTACCAGTAACAGAGAATTTCAAAGCGCTTGTTATGGGTGGCAAGGATATCGATCCTAATCAGACTTGGAGTACAACTTCAAATATACCTGTTACTATTAGTGTTGATTTACTATCTGGTTCTAAATACACCATTTATATCTATCAAACCCATCCTGCTTTAGATAATAATATCACCTATTTAGGCATGACCACCATCGTATCAGGAGAGTCGAAAACAATCTATGTGGCCAAACCTGCTGATGTTAGTCAGCTTTTTGCCGCTTGCTACGATGACCAGCAACATGTAATATGTGTACCTATAGTGAATGGCCAGGCTAAGTTTAGTGGTAAAATTTCAACCTCTACAACCATGCCAACCATTACTACGGGCAACAATTGGAGTGTACCCACGCAAAGTATGCCAGATCTCTCGAAATATACTACAGGTACATTGACTGAGGCAAGTGAACTGAGTCCGGATTTGGCTGATGATGCAGAAGCAAGACTGAAGATCAGCGATTCTTATACGGGCTTTATCCCTTTCCTTGGAACACATTCTAATATGTCTGTCTATGTAACCTCAACTTGGACACTTACTTATGATCAGCGTATCAATGCGGGCAATGTTATCGTGGTTGGCAATGGCGGGAAAATTATTGTTCCGAAAGGCTTCAAGTTGACAACTACTCCATTGGGTGAATCAACTGTTATGGGGAGAATCTACGTGATGCCAGGTGGTGAAATATCTGGTGATGGAATCGTAGAATTCAGTTGTGAAGCTTCGGGTTGTAATTATAATGAAGGCCATCTGACAACTGGTGAAGTGTCAATCGTTAGTGGAACACTTTATAATACAGGCATCATTGGCGATAACGTAAACCCCACAACCAAACTTGTTGGTTCTGCTGTAAATGAGTCTTCAGCCAAATTCGTGAACCTCGCCTCTGCATATTTCTCTGAGGTCAATGCTTCAACACTTTCTATTTTGAATGGGGGGATAATCAGAGTCTCTGATAATCTGACGTTGGGGCAGAATGCTCGTATGGATGATGGAAGTTCTCTGAGTTGTGGTTCATTAACTCTTCAGGGTAATGGCAGCAATGTTCTCTATATGGGTAACGCCGCAGAATTAAACTGTAGTGGGAGAATAAGCGTCAGTAACTTTGGTGTATGGGGGCCTTCTGGCGATAAATATGTGGCTAATGCACGTCTTAGAGTAGGTGGGTGTACGCAGATTAGCGCATCTTCTGGTAATGCATCAGACTTCTTACTCGACCATATACAGCTTGAAGTTCCTATTGGGGCTTCTGGGCTTGATATGCTCTCTGGTTGGATGAATGGCAGTTATGGAGATATTGAAGGGAATCGTCAGACTTGTTTCTGTCAATTAGAAGGTACCCAGTCTACGCCCAAGAGTGGATGTGTTTATTATGCGTTTGAAGTTGCAGATAATTATTCTATTCGTGACTTTGATTATAACGATGTCGTTCTTCGCGTAAGTATGCCTTTCGATAATGGCGACGGTACTTATACCATTTCTGTAAACGTTGCAGCTGTTGGTAGTTCAGAGGAGATTCAGGTACTTTACAATGGTGAGGATTTTGGAAAAGAAGTACACGAAGTTATGGGTGTTGCTTCGAATATAATGGTTAATACGAGTTCAAAAGATCGTGATTTTCAAGTATTAGGTTTGATTACTTACAGCAATTCAGATGTTGAAGTTGATAAACTTCCTTTCTCTTTGCGTAAGAAGGGTAGGGATGGTTCTTCGCAAACATTGAGACAATCTGCCAATAAAGAAGAAGCCCCTCTCTACCTCGTTATCAATGCAGATAGCTTTGGTAAATGGCAATGGCCCAAGGAGAATTCTAATATTGGACTGGCCTATAAGCTGTTTGGTACATGGGGCAACAATGCACAAACAGCCCTTGATTGGTATAAGGGCTCGAATGCAAGTTCAAACAGAGTGGTGGCTTGGTAAGAACTGATTTACCACATGAAAATCTGACTCTTTGTTCCGTACTCTTTCAGATACCAATCTGTAGCCTTGGTTCTATCCACAGACCATTCGCCAAAAGAATGTCCCTCATAGGAATAAGCACCAAACAGGATTTCAGCATAGTCGTTATAGTCTGTCTTCATACGGAATCCGATATTCTGACCATGTAGCGGATGGCAGAAGTCTCCTGTAGGGATAACCAAAGCCCATGGCAGGTTTTGAATATCAACATATTTGTTTTCATAAAGAGCGTCTACTGTGCGATAGGGGAAAGTGTGTATCTCCCTTCGGTTATTGGCATACATGCGTATGATAAACGGATCTATATCATCAAGAGTCAGGTAGTTTAACACTAAATCGTCTTTGACTTTAATCGCAAAGGTTATTTCGCGGGGCATCAACTCTGTTGTAGTCGTGGTTGTACCATAAGCTACGTTGTATTGTTTTCTGCTATACACGCCATACTCGTTAGTCCTGATATCGCCCATTGCCCAATGGGCGTCAGCAAAGAGATTCAGAACAGGCTCGCCTTTCTTACTCTCAAGTAATAGGTCTCTGTATGTGTGTACTGACATGTTCTGTTTGGCAATTTCCTCACCATGCATGTTCACGTTAAACGACTTGTCATTCTCGGTGTATACAGAATCAATGTCTTCCATTTTGATACTTGGCAAACGGATGGCGCCAGCTAATGGTTCATCAGCGCCAACGGCAGCAAGGCGGACATGGAACTTTATTATTTTTTCGACAGAGTGATCCAAGGCAATATGCATCACAACATCGTTGTAGTCGTAATCGCCAAATTCGGGGAACTCCTGCTCATAGCAGAAAGCGTAATAGTGTGGCAATGGCGTGTAGCTTAATGATTGTGACTGATAAATGGAATTTGAGAAATCCACACGATTTGAGGCAGGCCTGAAACTCGATACTGTATAGCGCCCATTGGCCTCAATGAGTGCGGCATAAAGTGTGTTCAGTCGCTGCGGATAGGAAATGTTTATCGAGAACTGGTCGCCGTCACGCACACTTTTTTGCGCCAATACCGTTGCTTCAGTCGTTACAGCGGGGTCGTCAGTCAATATTTGTAGCATCTTAGCCCCAACACCAGCATTTACATTCACTTTTAATGTCTTTTTCTCCGACAGAATCCATGTATGGTTGGGGTCAACGGTGTCAACAGGCGACTTGATTTTGGCAAGTGTATCATAGACATCGATGTCAAAAACATTTTTATTGCAGGATGTGCCTAAACCAGTTAAAGCACAGATACAGATGAATATAGCGAAAACATAAGCGACCTTTTTCATATCAAGCAAATCTGATTAGAATGATTCCGCGCCAAAATTACAAAAATAATCGCATACATGATACAGAAATAGAGGTGTTTTAAAGATTTTAACATTAAAACAGATACAACTTGGAAGTTTTTTGCTTAAATTTGCACCCGAATCGATTCTATATATATTAAGTTACGTAACATCTATTAAGTGTTTTTGTGCAATGAGAAAGTGTTTGATTTTTGGAACTTTAGCTCTTATAGCTGGACTCTATCTTGTCAGTTGTACTGATCACGATACAGGCTATGATAGTCTTTATGATGAGAAGATACAGACTTTTGAAAAAGTTTTCAATAAACTCTATGGGCCTATCGATCCTCAGCACAACTGGGGCTTTACACCGATTAGCGTAGAACTTGGTGGTACAAGTACCGGTGATGTGCAAGCGCTGACGCGTGGGCACGATGCCAATGCCAATGAATGGGCAACTACTTGGGTTGTGCCCGATCCTCTCACTGAGGCACAGAAAGACAAAGTCCGTCGTTATTTCCAGGCACATCCAAATCCGGAAGGGGTGGCATTTGACTATGCAAACTTCTTTGTACAACAAGTATATAAGGGTGGTGACAAGGTTGGAGCCAACTCTCCAGAGAAGTATACTGCTGCTGATGGTATTACAACGATGGTTGGAAGCAACCAAATGGATAAACTTACCTGTGGCTCGTATAGTGCTGGCGCAGAGAGCTTGAACTATTATGACCATATCAACAACTTCAATAATGGTACAGCCACTTGGAACGATAACGTTCTTAATAACGGTCAGCCCGTTAATGGTGGCTCTAAACACAGCGACCAGATTATGCTGATGGTCAATTCGAAGAGCGATTGTTTTGGCTATTGGAATTCTAATGGTTCTGTGGGCTTTAATAATAGATATGTAATCATTCCTGGTAGTGTGATTCAGGAGTGGGACGGTTCGGGCGGTAGTAATGCCAACGTTTCCGGCATGTGGTTTGTAGGCTTTGATTTCGAGCAACTTATCGATGACGATGTTTATGCTAACGAATATTATAACTTTAATGGTAAACGGTATCGTTATCTGAATTCCAGCATGAACAGGTATTGTGGTGACAAGAAGGAATACAACAACACGCCTTCAGCCAGCGTTATACAAGGTTTGCTCGATGATGGCTACCTGCCTGTAGCAGGTAAGGCAGACAAAGTTTTCGTAAAGCTGAGCTCATGTGCTGATGGCTATTACAGCGACTGGATTGTCAGAGTGATTCCTGGCACGAAGAGAGACACCTCAGGGGATAAGGATAAGGATGACGAAGAGACTACTACCAGTAAGAAATATACAGCTACCATCCATCGTATTATGAGTATGGGTCGCGTGTTCGTTGAGGATCTTTATAAGGCAACTCGCGAAGACCTTGACTACAATGATGCCGTGTTCGATGCCATCATCTGGCAGGATGGTAAATACGAGATAAACGAAGAGGCAACCACAGACGCTAAAAAATATGTTCCTGCTGGTAACAAGACCTATCGCGTAGAGATTGCTCTGTTGGCTGCTGGTGGCACTATCCCGCTGAAGATTGCAGGAAGTAAGTTTGGCGACGTGCACGACTCTTTTGGTGTGGGTATGACTACCGTCGTCAATACTGTTGGCGAAGCATCCAATGTGGCTGGTACTCTTTCTCGTGTAACAGGTCAGCCTTATGTCTATAAGATGTTTGATTATACCAGCGAATTGGGAGGAACCAATTATACCATCAATAACATCCCTATCGATGTGAAATGGGTGACAGATGAGGTGACCGTTGGAGCACGCCTTAATAATAAGGAGATTCATGAGTACAAGAAAGACGAGAACGGAAACTTTGTGCTCGACAGCAATGGTAACCTTATTATCGTCAACTCGGGAACACAGTCTGCACCACACATTCTTCTCGCCCCCATAGGAACGCCTTGGGTTCAGGAGCGTGTCAACATTAGGGACGCATACACCCGCTTCCCCACTTATGTGGGCAATAGAAATACCGACGTCTGGGGAGGCGATGTTGAAAACTTCAACCTCTATGGTGACAATCGCTCTCCTCTTGCCTATGCTGACAAATATCAGGGCTGGTTCTACATGACGGATATCGAAGAAATTTCTCCTTATGAGGGAACGCAGCTGTGGGTCGGTCCTAAAAAAGGCCAGTTCGAGGTGTCGTTCTCAGGAAGTATCCTTGCTAATGCAACGTCAAAAAGTAAAATCCGCATTTATCTGACGTCTTCAACAAGCACCTCATATTGGCATATAGCACTGCAAAAGAAGGATTGGTCTGGAGCAATTAACATACCAGAATGGGGTAATAGTAACACCATAAGTTATAACCCTCAGCCTCAGAATTTCCCAGGCTACGTGGAGTTTAAACTTTCGAGCAGCGTCAAGTCTGCTATTGTTAGCAAGGGAGGATTTGTAATACAAACAGCAAATAATAACAACCCATTCTCTATAGACTGTATTACGTATATTCCTTAATATAGAAAATTCTATAAATCAAATACACAAAAATTTGCACATGGAAGAGGGGGCGTCTGCGTGAGCAGGCGTCCTCTTGCTTTTCTGGGGGGCTTCATAATGATTTGACTTTAATTAATGTGTAAAAATATGTGCTGTTGGAGATAGAAGGGAGTATGCTCTGGGAAAAGTCCGACTTTACTCCGAGTAAACTCCCACTTTAAGCGGGCTAAACTCCAACTCCTTTTGGTCTTAAGATGAAAAAGAATAAATATTCACAATTCTTTCTGTTTTGGGTCTTCTTGAATATTTTGTTATGATATAAAATTGGCAATTATTATCGACGAACTAATTAAATCTTCAAATGTTTGACGCATTGATTAACTTTATTTAACCTGAAAACGATTACGCTGTATTTCTTTTTTTATTAATTTTGCAGCCGAATCAAAAGAACAAAGAACCATTAAAGTTCATTTATTAACCAATTAGAAACATGTAAATATTTAGAACATCGAATAATAACATAATAAGAAAATGAAGAAATGAAAAAATATTTGATGACAGGCCTTGCAGCCATTGCCTTAGCTGCTACAACTGCAAGTTGCTCAAAGAATGAAGACCTCTACAACTCCAATGCGGAGATCGATCAACAGAAGCAAGCGTATTCAGACGCGTTCAAAGCAAAGTATGGTACCATCGCCTCTAACCACACATGGGGATTCGACAAAGTCCGCACACGCACTCGTGCTGCTGATACCGATGCAAAACTTTGGGCGGGTAAATCTGAGTATGAGGGAATTGTTATTCCAAAACCCATTAACCAGGGTGGAAATCCCAATGAAGCCGCTGAGGTCATAGCAGAGTTCAGCAAGGTTAGAAGAGAACCATCTCTCATCAATTTGAATTTTACAGACTTCTTTGTACAGCAGGTTTATAAAGGAGTGGCATCATATAGTTCTTGGAAAAAACAGGATGGCACCGTGCAGACGGGTATTGTTGGTAGTAACCAGATGGACCAGTTGGCTTGTGGCCCTAATCATGATCATATCAGGAACTTTAACTATGGTGATTATTCTGGAGGTAAATACGATCAGGTATGGACAGGTGCACTTAGTGGTCCCAATTTGAATACAGACAAAGTATATCAGGATGACCAGATGATGCTGATGGTGGGAAGTAGCACATCTCAGTTCTCATTCCACAACAGTTGGTCAGAACCTCAGCATTGGTATGATCATAACTATTATATTCTTGAGTGGAAAGGCTCATATTATGTAGGCTTCGACTTTGAGTCAGAATCTAGCGAGACACAACAGGTTGGTAAGGGATATTTGAAGGGCGACAAGTTTGTTGATCGTGATTATATTTTCAATGACTGGATTGTTAAAATCACTCCTGCTTATCCTGTTAACGAACCCGATAAAGTGGTGAAGGAAACTGGTCGTATTATTTGTGAGGATTTAGGTACTATTGATGATTTTGACTTTAATGATATTGTATTCGATGCCACAATCTATACAGACGGAACGTGTGATATTACCATTCTTTCTGCTGGTGGTACACTTGATGTGACAGTTGCTGGCGAAGACATTCACTCTCATACAGGAACGATGAATACGAATTGTAACTATGCTCTGCCTACTAAGACAGGCTATGCTCGCCTCATTGATATTCCCATTGTGGTTAGCAAAAAAAATAATGCAGGTGAGGTTGTAAGCTACGAGTTGGCTGCAACAGCTGGAGCTGCTCCTCAGAAAATTTGTGTCCCCAAGAGCTATAAGTGGTGTGTTGAGCGTACAAATATTGAGGAGGCTCATCCGCAGTTTACGAATTGGGTTAATAAAAATGACATTGATACTTGGGCAACAAACTATGTTGTTGGCAAGGTTATTGAATAATATTATATCAGATACTTAAAATAACTAAATTAAGGGAGGGGGCGTCTGCGTGAGCAGGGGCCTCTTTTTTATGTGAAGAGAATGTAAACGTTTCCGTGAATTTCTGTTAAATATAAGGTGTAGAAGTTATAACAAATCAAATTTTTTTGTATTTTTGCACAAATAATGACATCTATATTTGGGAAGCTTATTATTCTAAAGAAGTTGAGTATGAAGAAGTATTTGATGACCAGCGTAGCCGCAATTGCCTTTTGTGGGCTTTTTACCAGCTGTACACACGAAATAGGTTTTGAGGCGCAAGCCCAGAAGAGCGTGATTGAAACTTATCAAAAAGCCTTCGTAACTGCCTTCGGACAGCCAGACCCTGAAAACGAATGGGGCTTTGGTGAATCAAAAGCAGCAAGCTCAAGAGCTGTAACCCGTGCAAAAAGTGATTACGCAGACTATAAAGGCTCTATGCAGCCTGTAGAGTGGTATCAGGAAAATGGTCAATGGAAAACCAGACCATATACATTCCCTTCAGATGCAGCAAGCAATAACTTCCTTGCAAATGTACCTAGTGGAGTAAAGTCGTATGCAGAAGTGTCAGGATATGGCCAAAGTGGATATGCAAAGGGTACAAGCTATCTCGATCCG
>Ga0265298_10003163_pt1 | contig 22094 bp, 18 predicted proteins | sample AusTroGonzalo_MG_3_FD_193486 | JGI IMG/M metagenome (GOLD analysis project Ga0265298, IMG submission 193486) | Bovine rumen microbial communities from tropical cattle in Woodstock, Queensland, Australia - Gonzalo_01 | ecosystem: Host-associated > Mammals > Digestive system > Stomach > Rumen ...
TATGATTTGGTATCGGTTATGGATGAGCGCGTCAAGCAGCTGAGGGCTTCCGTACCGGATATTGGCCATTACTATGACCTGATGGATCATATGCACGACCAGCCGGAGAAATCCCAGGCGTATATTGATGCTCAGAAGGCCCGTTACCCCAAACCCACTACCAAGGAGGAGGCCTTTCTCACCATGGGGCGTATGATAGCCGATGGCGCTGCACCCAACGAATCCGCGGCTCTGCCTATGTTTGGTCTTGCCTGGAAAGACCGGAAGCTGATGGGACTGATTATACCCCCTTTCGTTCTTCCCAATCACTCCAACCTTTCCAGCTATATCAATCCCGAGGCTCTCATTCCCGCCACCCAGACCAAGGCCGATGATCAATCGGCCCACGCTCTTGTGGTAAAAGGTATGGGCCTGGATCTTTCGCAATTTGTAACAAGCGCTGAAACGGATAAGCTCTGGGCAGAGCTGGAGAAACTGTCGCTGGAAGAACTCTGCGAGATATTGGATGACGGCTGGGATGCGTATGAAATGTACGTGAGCCCGGAACAGATGAGCAAGTACAAGAAGGACAAAAAGGCTGTGCTTCTGGAAGCCAGGGGATACTTGAGTTACACTTTATCTTACCACTTTGCAGAGAAGTATATTTCCCCCTCCACCAAAGAGCACCTTCTTTCCATTACCAAGGAGATTCAGCAGTCGCTAAGAAAACGGATAGAGCAGGTGGATTGGCTGAGCGAGACCACCAGGAACAATGCGATAGACAAGATGGACAATTATGAACTGTGTGTCGCATACCCCGACGAGTGGCACCTGGACTGCGTGAGCTCCCTCGCGGCCTGCGAAACGCTTGTAGAGGCGGTTCATATCAATAAGCGCAATGTCGCCCGCCTGAAGGCCGAACTGCTGGGCGGTCAGGATCTTTTCAGTTCCCTGATTATCCAAGTGGTGATGGACAGTAATCTGAACCTCACCCCTTGTGACCTCACGCTGTGCAACGCCATGTACGAGCCCACGTATAACAGCGTTTTCATTTATCCGGCCCTGATGATGCCGCCATTCTTGCCCACCGGGGTCAGTGATGCCTACTCCTATGCCGTTTTTGCCATTATCGGCCATGAATTTACCCATGGCTTCGATACACAAGGGGCTAACTACGACAAAGAAGGCAACAAGCACAACTGGTGGACGGTGGCCGACCAAATGGCTTTTGAAGATCGCCGGGAGAACATTATCCAGTGCTATAATCACTTGGAACTGGACCCGGAGCGGGCTCCGGGCGTATACGGAGACGGCGCGCGTACCCAGACGGAAAACATCGCCGACCTGGGAGGATTCCTTGCTGCCATGGACGCCTACAAGGCCCGCTTGGAGAGGGATGGCTATTTTGGGAAGATATACGACAACCAGCTGAGGAAGTTCTTTGAGAGTTTCGCCCATATCTGGTGCGTCCAATACGATGACGCCAAGTTCAACATCCTCCAGAAATCCGACGTTCACTCTCATGCCCGTCTGCGGGTCAATGGCGTAGTGATGAATACCGACCTGTGGTACGAACTGTACGACGTGGACAGGAATCATATCCTCTACCTGCCCCCGGAACGCCGTTCCTATATCTGGTAATGTTATGAACTATCTTTATACCGATATATACTGATTCCGAATAAAGACAGCAGAAACATTATTATGACCAAGAAAAAAGAATTCAAGGACGTGATATAGTTAGCAGGGCGATTATGCCCGCTAATATGTTGGCGACGAAAGCCATAAAGAAATCTCGTAGACTATTCTACAATCTAAAGTGTTTGGAGTCGCCCCAGCGGCCGTAACCGATGGGAATTCCTTTACCGGCAAGGTCTTCTGCGTCGCTGGCGTTCAGGGTCTTGCGGTCATAGAGATTGTATTTGACCATCTGCTCCGTAGGTGTAATATTGGGCATAATGACATTGGCGCCGGAAAGAACGCCCTTTTCGCGGCCATGGGGGTCCAGAATCTCCAAGGCAGTAGCAGCCGCGATGTTGATATCCGGCATCAACAGACGTAGCAGGGCAATCATCTTGAGCCCCAGGGCGAAGCGCCTTTCGGCGGAAGGATATGGAGCGCCGGATAGAGTCAATGGTGTCTCCGGATGGGGGTTGTACGGTCCCATGCCTACCATGGGAGCATCGAACTCCTTGTAGAAAAGAAGGTCATCGGCCATATCTTCCGCCGTCTGGAAAGGCAGGCCGATCATAGCACCTGTACCAGCCTGATAGCCAAGCGCCTTCAGGTCATATAACGCCTGAAGCCGACGGTCGTAAGCATGCAGGGAATCTTCGGGATGAATCCTGCGGTAAAGGTCCGGATTGCTGGACTCTATGCGCAACAGATAACGGTGCGCGCCTGCATCGAACCACTCCTCATAAACCTCGCGGGGCTGTTCGCCCAGGGAAAGGGTAATCCCCAAAGGAGGATCGGCCCCGGTATCGATGGACTTGATGGCCTTTAACAGGCGGGTAATTTTGCGGACAAAAGCAGCGTCGGTGCGCTCCCCGCCCTGGATCACAACGGATCCGAAATGGTGATCCGCCGCAATCCGTGCCGTGGTAAGCACTTCTTCCTCAGAGAGTTCGTAGCGTTGACAGCGGATATCCCGACGGATGCCGCAGTAAAGACAGTTCTTGACGCAGAGGTTGGAAATCTCGATGAGCCCACGCAGATAGACCTCGGGGCCCACTGTCGCCACTTTGACTCGATAAGCCTCCTCGCAAAGCGCCGCCTCGAAAGCGGCATCTTCGCAGGCAATGGCGGCAGCCAGCCCCTCCCGGTCCAATGTGAGTTCCGAAAGCCTCAACGTTCTTACATCTGCTTGATGAGCCAGTTCTGCAGGCCGATATTCTCGATGAGTTCCAGCTGAGCTTCGCTCCAGTACATATCCTCTTCCTCGTCCAGGGCGTAAGCGCGGAGGATATCGTAGGTCTTGAAGTCGTCCTGCAGGGAGATCACTACCTGCTGAAGGACAGGAACCTGCTCATGGGAGATGGCGAGGTCGGACTTGATATAGGCGACAGGGTCGGCGGTGACAGGCATGGCCGCGCGGCTTCCACCTGCGGAGTACCACCCAGATCCAGGATGCGGCCGATGAACTGGTCTACCCAGGCCATTTCCTCTGCTGCATGTTCGGCATACTTCTCGGCCAGCTTGGTGAGGCCCTTGTTTCCAAGGATTTGTCCTTCCACTTTGTGCTGAAGAGACTGGGCTGCAAGGCCGGTAGCATAGGCCTGGAGCGTTGCGATAGATTTCTGTTTATCCATGATTCTTATATTATTATTGTTTATTTATATCGTTCACGATGCAAATATACAACTTTATTTTTATATCGCAAGCGATATTTTGAAAAAGTGCACAAAATTTCGTTCATTTGGTAGTTTAATGGAATGTTAGTAACTTCACACCGCTAAACGGAATGAATGCATGAAGCCTCTACACGGGCCGATATCATCCTGCAGGAGAAGGACGAAGCCAGCTGGCATACTAGCTCTGATTTTCGCAATCGGAGCGATAACAGCCGCCTGTTCGTCCAGAACCGACCTCTCCGGCACCTGGGCATTCTGCCTGGACCCGGAAGAGACCGTAACGCCCAATTCATCTTTTAACGATACTATAGTGCTGCCGGGAACCACCGACCTTGCCGGGAAGGGTTCCCAGCCGGACAGCACCGTGGAAACGGCCCGGCTCACTCGACGGCACTACTATGTAGGAAAAGCCTGGTACCGGAAAACAGTCTCCGTTCCCCGCGCATGGAGGGAGCAGGATCTGGAGCTGTTCCTGGAACGCACCAAAGCCACCACCCTTTATCTTGACGGCAATCTGGTAGGTTCCTGCAACGACGTATCCACTCCGCAAACCTATCTGCTTGGAAGGCTAAAACCGGGGAAACACGTGCTCACCCTATGCGTGGACAACGGCGGAGGCGTACCGCAGGGCGTCATCCGCAGTTCACACCTGTATTCAGAAGATACGCAGACCAACTGGAACGGGATTATCGGCCGGATGGAGCTCAGGCCGGTGTCAGTCCAGGAAACAGATACCGGCAATCCCCCTCCCCGCCTGGAAATTATCGACGGACAGTTCTTTGCCGACGGACATCCGGTCTTCCTCAGGGGCAAGCACGACGCCTGTGTCTTCCCCCTCACAGGGCATACGCCCATGGACAAGGAGTCCTGGCTATGGTACTTCGGCATCTGCCAAGAGTATGGTATCAACCACGTCCGTTTCCACTCCTGGTGCCCGCCGGAGGCCGCTTTTGCCGCGGCCGACGAACTGGGCATCTATCTGCAGCCCGAACTCCCCTTCTGGGGCCGGCTGGAAGGAGACGAACTTCTTGACTTCCTTAAAAAAGAAGGGCTGAACATAGTCCGCACTTACGGCCACCATCCTTCCTTTGCACTCTTTTCCCTGGGCAATGAGTTGTCCGGAGAGATACCGGTAATGCAGGAACTGGTAGAAGCCTTCAGAAAAGAAGCGCCGCATATCCTCTATACAAATGGAACCAATGCTTTCCTGGGCTACCAAGGCTATGTCCCGGGAACGGATTTCCTGGCCACCTGCCGCACCGGCGGAGAAGCCTACGGCCAGTTCGGCACCCACGTGCGCAGTTCCTTCGCCTTCTGCGATGCCCTGGAAGGCGGTATCCTGAACCACTTCCACCCCGGCACGCGAATCAATTTTGCCGAAGCGGTGAAGGCCTCCCCCGTCCCGGTCATCAGCCATGAGACAGGGCAGTTCCAGTCCTACCCGGACTACGCCGAAATTGACAAGTACACGGGGCCGCTGGTGCCGCGCAATCTGATGGAGTTCCGCCGACGCCTAGAAGCGGCGGGGATGACCGCGCAAGCCGAAGATTTCCACCGCGCATCCGCCGCCTGGGCCGCACAATTGTATAAGGCCGATATAGAAATGTGCCTCCGCACGCCGGGACTGGGCGGCTTCCAGTTACTGGACCTGCAGGATTACCCTGGTCAGGGATCGGCCTATGTGGGCATCCTGGACGCCTTTATGGACAATAAAGGCGCGGTGGATCCTGCCGAATGGCGCGGCTGGTGCAGCGAAATAGTTCCTTTAGCTGAATTCGACAAGTATTCCTGGAGCGCGGACGAAACGTTCCAAGCCGATATAAAACTGGCAAAGTTCAGCCAGGAAAAAGTGTCCGGCATCGCATGGTCGCTCACTTCGGGCCAGCAGGAAATCCAGACCGGACGGGCCGAATGCCCTGAAGGGGAAGGCCTGTTATCCATCGGCCCCATTGCCATCGGCCTGTCTAACATTGACGCGCCTGCGCGCCTGGAACTGACGGTGCAGGCCCTTACGGAAAACGGCATCCGGCAGAACCACTGGCCCATCTGGGTCTATCCGGCCGATAATATCCCCGACAAGAGCGGTATCCTCATAGCCCGGTCGCTGGACCCGTCCACCCTGCAGGCCCTTCAGGACGGCGCTTCCGTCCTGCTGATGCCGTCCGACACATCCAACACTGTGGGCGGGCTTTTCCAGACCGATTACTGGAACTACCGCATGTTCCGCGACATTTGCGAGAGTATCGGCAAGCCGGTCTCCCCCGGTACGCTGGGCCTGCTCACGGACCCGTCGCACCCGCTGTTCCGCGCGTTCCCTACGGAAGAGCACACATCCTGGCAGTGGTTCCCGGTGATTAAAGCATCGCGCCCCATCATCCTGGATGAATTGGATGGGTATCGGCCCATTGTCCAGGTTATTGACAATGTGGAACGGAACCATCGGCTGGGCCTGGTCTTCGAATTCAAGCTGGGCAAAGGCCGCCTGCTGGTCTGTGCCGCCAACCTGGAACAGGTGACGGCCTGGCCCGAGGGACGTCAGTTCTACAGCGCCCTGCTGGACTATATGCGCTCGCCGGACTTCGCCCCCACCACAGAATTACCCCGAATTTTTATAAACTAACCCCATAACTATGAACAAAAACATTGAGCTGAACCCTAACGAGGTAGTGGCTTTCCTGGAAAAATCCCCGGAAGAATTCACCCGGGAAGATATCCTGAACTTTATTTGTGAGAAAGGCATACGCATGATTGATTTCATGTATCCCGCCGAGGACGGACGGGTAAAGACCCTCAATTTCACCGTTAATAACCTAGCCTACGCCGAAACCATCCTGACGGAAGGCGAACGCGTAGACGGTTCCAGCCTCTTCCCCTCCTTCATCGAAGCCGGCAACAGCGACCTGTACGTGATTCCCCGTTACCGCACCGCCTTCGTGGATCCGTTCAACGAGATTCCCACCCTATGTTTCCTATGCAGTTTCTTCAATAAGGACGGACAGCCCTTCGACTGCGCACCCCACGCCACGCTCATGCGGGCCGAAAAAGCATTTGAGGAGAGCACCGGCCTGCAGTTCGAGGCCATGGGAGAACTGGAATACTATGTGATCTGCGAAGAAGACAACCTCTTCCCCGCCACGGACCAGAAGGGCTACCACGAAAGCGAGCCCTTTGCCAAGCTGAACGATTTCCGCCGTGCCTGCATGGACCACGTAGCCAAGACCGGCGGCCAGATCAAATATGGCCACAGCGAAGTGGGCAACTTCACCCTGGACGGCAAGGTATACGAACAGAACGAGATTGAATTCCTGCCCAATCCGGTGGAAACCGCCGCCGACCAGCTCCTGCTGGCCAAATGGGTGATCCGCAACCTGGCCTACCGCAGCGGTCTGGATGTTTCTTTCGCCCCCAAGATTACCACCGGCAAGGCCGGAAGCGGTATGCACATCCACATGCGCCTCATGAAAGACGGCCGCAACGTCACCTTAGGGGCCGATGGAAAACTCTCAGAGGAAGCCCGCGCCGCCATTGCCGGCCTGATGACCCTGGCGCCGTCCATTACCGCTTTCGGCAACAAGAACCCCACATCCTACTTCCGCCTGGTTCCCCATCAGGAAGCACCTACCAATGTTTGCTGGGGCGACTGCAACCGCAGTGCCCTGGTCCGCGTTCCCCTGGGCTGGAGCAGCGGAACGGACATGTGCTCCGCCGCCAATCCCCTGGAACAGCAGGCCGACCACGACACCACCGGCAAGCAAACCTTCGAGATGCGCAGCCCCGACTGCAGCGCCGACATTTACCAGCTGATGGCCGGTTTGTGCGTTGCCGCCCGCAAGGGATTGGAGATGCCGCGTGAGCAAGCCCTCAAACTGGCAGCCGAAACCTACGTGGATATGGACATCCATAAAAAGGAGAATGCAGCCCGTCTGGCCACCCTGGCACAATTGCCCACTTGCTGCACGGAATCTGCTAAATGTTTGGAAAAAGACCGCGCCATTTACGAGGAGGCCGATGTATTCCGTCCCCGGATGATAGATGGCATTTTGAAAGCCCTGAGGGCACACAACGACGCCGACCTTCGCTACGAAGCACGCAACGACACCAAACTCATGCGCCGTCTGGTGGCTCAGTATTTCTACTGCGGTTAGGACTTTTTATTCCTTTTACTGCCGCTTAAAATTCACCGGCCTCTCACATCACTGCGGGAGGCCGGCTACTTAACCTAAACTTAAACTATGAAAAACTTCGGTGCAAATATAAGTGAAAGAATTCTATAATACAACTATTTGTGACGAATTTTCGCAAATTTTAGCAATAAAAGTTTTTCTCCGTATCTTTCGAATAAGATTTTGGCCTTTAGATCTGGAACCAGCCCAGTGATTTCAAGGACTTTTCCTGCCCCAAAACGATTGTGTTCAATCTGGTCCCCCACCCGGAAGCTGGACATGGGATCCGGTACAAAATCCGGGTCGATGAGCGGAGGTCTGTCCTCCACCGCAGGGCGGGAAATGCCTGCCGGAGGAATATCGGCCTTTTTCTTTGCGTAGACAGGAGTTTCCTGGGGTCTTGCATGAGGCCTGCTCCAGCGAAAGCCGCCAAAGTCCATGTCTGTTTCGGCCGCCCGATGCAGGTCTTCCTTCAGAAGCGGCTTATCCAGGTATTGTGGTGCTAATTCCCGCAGGAAGCGGCTGGGCGAATTGGATTCGTGCTTACCGTTGCGCATACGGGTTTCGGCAAAGGAGAGTGATACCGCACGCTTGGCCCGGGTAAGGGCCACATAAAACAGGCGGCGTTCTTCCTCCAATTCCTTTGGTGTTTCCATCCAACCGCCGGAGGGGAACAGGTTTTCCTCCATGCCGGCTACAAATACATAAGGGAATTCCAGTCCCTTGGCGGTATGGACAGTCATCAGGGCCACTTTATTGGAGGTCTCGTCTTCCGCCACATCCACATTGGCCAGCAGAGAGACGTTTTCCAGATAATCCGCCAGGGTAACCTGCGGCTTTTCATCAATGGCATCGGCCTCCACTTCCTCTATGTAGGCTTTCACACTGTTCAGCAGCTCTTCCACGTTGGCGAAGCGGGACTGCCCCTCCACCGAAGTATCGGCCTTATAGTACAGGTAGATGCCGCTTTCGCGGGCCAGGGACATGGCTACATCGTAGGCATCGCCGTGGGCAGCCTCCGCGGCCGCATTTTCCATTAATGTGCAAAAAGCGCGGATTTTCTGAACTGCGGCGTTCCGGAGTCCAAAGCGCTCCAGATCCGGCAGGGCAGCAGCCTCAAAGAGTGAAACGTGCGACGCAAGCGCTGCCTGTGAGAGTGCCTGGATGGAGGTGTCACCAATACCGCGGGCCGGTTTATTCACCACCCGCTTGAAGGATTCATCGTCCTTGAGGTTCACGGCCAGCTTGAAATAGGCCATCACATCCTTAACTTCGGCCCGTTCAAAAAAGGAATTGCCGGAGTAAATCATATAAGGGATATTCCGCCGGCGCAGTTGCTCTTCCAAAGCACGGGACTGGGCGTTGGTGCGGTACAGGATGGCGAAATCCTGGTATTCGGCCTGTTCCAGCCGCATTCGCGTAAGGATGGCCGATGCAATTTGCAACGCTTCCTCCTGTTCCGTATAAGAACGGACCAGGCGGATCACTTCCCCTTTTTCGCCCATGGAGACGCACTGCTTGGGGATGCGGCCTTCGTTGTGGGCGATGAGCGAATTGGCCGCATTCACGATGGTCTGGGTGCTGCGGTAGTTCCTTTCCAGTCGGAAGAGCTTAGCACCTGGGAAATCCTTCTGAAAATTGAATATATTCTGAATCTGGGCGCCACGGAAGCCATAGATGGACTGGGAATCGTCTCCCACAACACAAATGTTCTTATGCCCGCCCGCCAGCTTTTTCAGGATGATATACTGCGCCAGATTAGTGTCCTGATACTCGTCCACCAGGATGTAGCTGAACCGGCCGGAAATATCGGCCAGGGCTTCCGGACTCTGACGCAGCAGGATATTCAGGTACAAGAGGATATCGTCGAAGTCCATTACCCCCGATTGCCGACAGAGTTCGCAATAACGGGCATAGATCCGGTAAATCTCCGGCTTCTTCTTGCGGTTATCGTCTTCGCGATAGCCGCCGGCACCGTTCATATAGGGCGTGGGGGTTACTAAGTCGTTCTTGGCTTTGGAAATCTGGGAGAGCACCTCCTTGGGCTTGTACATTTTGTCGTCCAGCTCCAACTGCTTGATGACCGTCTTGACGGCGCTCACTGAATCGGCCGTATCATAGATGGTGAAAGTGGCCGGAAAGCCGATGAGGGAGGCATACTCCCGAAGAAAGCGGATGAAGACAGAATGGAACGTGCCCATCCAGAGCCGGCGAGCCTGCCGCTCCCCCACCATCAGGGCAATCCTCTCCTTCATTTCACCGGCCGCCTTTTTGGTAAAAGTAAGCGCCAGGATCCGCTCCGGCGGGACCCCTTTTTCTATCAGATATGCTATTCTGGAGGTTAAAACGCGGGTCTTTCCCGACCCTGCTCCCGCCACAATGAGTACCGGCCCTTCCGTGCAGGTAACAGCCCTTCGCTGCTCTTCATTCAGTTCGCTCAAAATCTCACTCATGTCCACCCATATTTATAACGCGAAATTAGTAAAAATTTCGTAACTTCGCGAAGTATTTATGCAAATACACAAAACCTCATCAATAATGTCAAACAATCTCGATTTGAAAAAGGGCCTCAACATCCCCGTGAAGGGTGCTGCAGCCCCGGAAGTCATCCAAACCGTGAGTCCTGACATCGTTGCCGTCAAACCCACCGATTTCAAGGGCTTAGTGCCCCGCTTGCTGGTGAAGGAAGGCGACATCGTAAAGGCAGGCTCCCCCGTGATGGCCGACAAACAACGTCCGGAGATTCTTCTCACCTCGCCCGTCAGTGGCACGGTTCAGCAGGTCGTCCGCGGCGAAAAGAGAAAATTGCTGGCAGTTGTCGTGAAGGCCGATGCCAAGCAGGAGTACGTTGACTTTGGTGCCAAGGCTCCCGCATCGGCGGCCGAAACCAAAGACCTCCTCCTGAAGAGCGGCCTCTGGGGTGCGCTCATCCAGCGCCCTTATGGCGTAATGGCCGGTCCCGAAGACACTCCCAAGGCAATTTTCGTCTCCTCCTTCTGCACGGCGCCCCTGGCCGCAGACTTCGAATTCACCCTGGGAGATTCCCTCAAAGACATCCAGGCGGGTATCGATGCACTGGCCAAGGTAGCTCCGGTCCATGTTTCTGTGAAAAAGGGCTCCAACACGTTTGCCCAGCTGAAAAACGCCACGCTGCACACGGTGAGCGGTCCTCATCCGGCCGGCAATGTGGGCGTACAGATCAGCCACATCGCCCCCATCATGAAAGGCGATCTTGTGTGGACCCTTTCCCTTCTGCATCTCGCTGCTATCGGCCATGTGATCAACACCGGCAAGCTGGATCTCACGCGTAAGGTGGCCGTCACCGGCCCCGCCGCTCCCAAGACCGGCTATGTGCAGTGTCTCCCCGGCACTCCCGTGAAAGCCATTACGGCCGCCGATCCAGATGTCCGCATCATCGGCGGCAACGTCCTCACCGGCGAAACCCTGGGCGCCGAAGGTTATCTGGGCTTCTTCGAGAACCAGCTCACCCTCCTGCGGGAAGGTTATGAGCGCGAATGGTTCGGCTGGGCCAAGCCTCTCCGTCCCAAGGTGTATAGCAGCTCCTGGTGCTACTTCTCCTGGCTCACCCCCAAGAAGCAGTACGACATGGACACCAACCTGCACGGCGGTCCCCGCGCCTTCGTAGAAACCAAATGCTTCGAGGATGTCACCCCTATGGACATCTTCCCCATCTACCTCATCAAGGCCTGCCTGGCCGGTGACATCGAAAAGATGGAGAAATTCGGCATCTACGAAGTCCTTCCCGAAGACCTCGCCCTGTGCGACTATGTAGACCCTTCCAAGAACGAGATCCAGGCCATTATCCAAAAGGGTATCGACCTCATGATCAAAGAAATGGCATAAGCTATGGCAGACGAAAAGAAACCTGGCCTTTTTGAGAAAGGCGGCAAGCTGTACTGGCTTCACTCTTCTATTGACGCTTTCGACACCTTCCTGCGTGTTCCCGGCACCGTTACCTTTAAGGGTGCCCACGTCCGCGACGGCATCGATCTGAAGCGCGTGATGATCATGGTTGTGATCGCACTGGTTCCCGCGGCCCTTTTCGGCATGTACAACGTGGGTCTCCAGACTTCTACCCTGTACGGACTGGACTGGGGTTTCTGGAACATGTTCTGGTATGGACTGCTCCGGATGCTCCCGCTGTTCGTGGTCTCTTATGTAGTGGGCCTTGCCATTGAATTCGGCAGTTCCCAGATTCGCGGCGAAGAAGTGAACGAGGGTTACCTCGTCACGGGCTTCCTCATTCCGCTCATCGTCCCGGTGGATGTTCCGCTGTGGATGCTGGCCCTGGCCGTTGCCTTCAGCGTCATCTTCGTGAAAGAAGTCTTCGGCGGCACCGGTATGAATATCTGGAACCCTGCCCTCGTGGCCCGCGCCTTCCTGTTCTTCTCCTATCCTTCCAGCATGTCCGGCTCCAGCGTATGGGTTTCCAAGACCTGGGTCCCCGCCCTCAAGGACGTAGATGCCATCAGCGCCGCTACGCCGCTGGCCATCGCCCACGACGGCGCCTTCGACGCCGCCACGGGTGCCGTGGGTCAGTATTCCTTCATGGACATGGTCTGGGGCTTCGTCCCCGGCAGCACCGGTGAAACCAGCGTGATCGCCATCCTCATCGGCGCTCTCATCCTGGTCTGGACCGGCGTGGCCTCCTGGAAGATCATGGTTAGCTCCCTCGCCGGCGGCCTCCTCGTGGGCTGGCTGGGCCAACTGGCCGGTGCAACGGCAGTGCCCTGCTATTATCAGCTGGTTATGGGCGGCTTCCTCTTCGGCTCCGTCTTTATGGCCACCGACCCTGTTACCGCCGCCCAGACGGAAACCGGTAAGTGGATCTATGGCTTCCTGGTTGGTGCCCTGGCCGTGGTTGTACGTCTGTGGAACCCCGGTTACATGGAAGGCATGATGCTGGCCATCCTGCTCATGAACACCATGGCTCCGCTCATCGACCACTGCGTAGTGAGCTCACACACCAGCCGCCGTGCCAAAAAAGCTTTAACCGCCTAAAGGAACTGCGCTATGAATACCAATAACAACGTATATACCGTTATCTACACCACCGTTATCGTGGTGCTGGTAGCTGCACTCCTTGCCTTCGTATCCCAGAGCCTCAAGGCCAAGCAGGATGCCAACGAAAAGGCGGAAACCATCTCCCAGATGCTCACCAGCGCCCAGTACGGCACCAAGGCCGAACTTGACAAACTGGGCAACGCCGCCAAACTGGACAAATATGCCCAGGAAATCGAGAAGGCGTTCGTGATCAACCTGAACGGTGAGGTGGTTAAAGAGCTGGAAGGCATTGAAGTCTACAGCCCCAAGCAGCTCAAACGCGAGAACTACAACATCAAGGGCGGCCCCAACAAGACGGCCGAACCCGAACTTCCCGTGTTCATCTTCAAGAACGGCCGCACGGTTGTGCCCATCTATGGCGCCGGCCTGTGGGGTCCCATCTGGGGATACATTTCTTTCGAGAACGGCACAACCACCATCACCGGTGCATACTTCGACCACGAGTCCGAAACCGCCGGTCTGGGTGCCAAGATTAAGGACGATCCTTCCTTCCAGGCCGAATTCGTCGGCGAGGTAGCCGATTTCGGCCAGGCCAACGTCATTGAGATCGTGAAGGGTGGAGCTCCCGTCAACGCCGAAGGCAAGTCTGTGGTGGACAATAAGGTAGATGCTATCACCGGTGCCACCATGACTTCCCAGGGTCTGGATGCCGCTATCGACACCTGGCTCGCCGCCTATGCCAAGTACTTCCTGGCCCAGGAGAAATCCTGCAAGAAGTCCTGCTGCGAAGGCGAAGAAGCCCATGATTGTGAAGAACACAAATGTGAGGAGGAATAAGCCATGGATGCAAAACTGAAAGAAACCATTCTGAACCCCATTTTCAAGGGGAATCCCATTACCGTCCTGGTGCTGGGTATCTGCTCTTCGCTGGCGGTTACCGTCACCCTGAAGGGTGCCTTGGTTATGACGCTTTCCGTGATTGTGGTCTGCGGCATTTCCAGCCTCATTCTCTCGCTCCTGAGAAACACCATTCCCGGCCGCGTGCGTATCATCGTACAGCTGGTGGTGGTGGCCATGATGGTAATCCTGGTGGACCAGGTTCTCAAGAGCTTCGAAGCCACCTACGCCATTGACAAACAGCTGTCCGTCTATATCGGCCTCATCATTACCAACTGTATCGTGATGGGCCGCATCGAGGCTTTCGCCCTGGGTAACAAGCCCTGGCCCAGCTTCCTGGACGGTGTGGCCAACGGCGCCGGCTATGGCCTCATCCTCATCATCGTTGCCTTCTTCCGCGAGCTCCTGGGCAGCGGAACCCTTTTCGGCATCGATATCCTGAACCGCTTTGGTTATGTTCCTAACAACCTGGTGATCCTGCCGCCCTTCGCCCTCATCCTTCTGGGATGCATCGTATGGGTGCAGCGCTCTGTCCAGAAAGACCTGCAAGAAAAATAACCCCGACGCCTTATGGAATATCTTAGCTTATTCGTCAAGTCCATCTTTGTGGACAACATGATCTTCGCTTACTTCCTGGGAATGTGCTCATTCCTGGCGGTATCGAAGAATGTGAAGACAGCTGCTGGCCTGGGTGTCGCGGTCATCTTCGTGTTGCTGGTCACGCTCCCCATCAACTATCTGCTCAACACTTATGTGCTGGCACCCGACGCCCTCATCGAAGGAGTGGATCTGAGCTTCCTCAGCTTCATCGTCTTCATCGCCGTCATCGCCGCCATCGTGCAGATCGTAGAAATGGTGGTGGAGAAATTCTCTCCCGAACTCTATTCCGCGCTGGGTATCTTCCTGCCGCTCATCGCCGTGAACTGCGCCATCCTGGGCGGTTCCCTGTTCATGCAGCAGAAAGACTTCCTGAACATCGGCGAGGCAACCGTGTATGCCCTGGGTTCCGGTATCGGCTGGTTCCTGGCCATCGTGGCCCTGGCCGCCATCCGCGAGAAGATGAGCTACTCCAACGTCCCGGCCGCGCTGAAAGGCCTGGGTATCACCTTTATCACCGTGGGTCTGATGGGCCTTGCCTTCATGACCTTCATGGGCATTGCACTGTAAGGAGGACGAAACTATGGGTAATACAATTCTTTTCTCCATCATCGTCATTACAGTAGTGACCCTGATTCTGGTGGCCCTCCTGCTGGTCATCAAGGCCGCTGTCACCCCGTCCGGCACCGTCAAGATCAACATCAACAACGGTACCAAGGAACTGGAAGTGACCCCCGGCGGCGACGTTATGCACACCCTGGCCGATCACGGCATCTTCCTCCCCTCCGCCTGCGGCGGTAAGGCCAACTGCGGCCAGTGCAAACTGCAGGTGCTGGAAGGCGGCGGAACCATCCTTCCCACTGAAACGGGTTTCTTCTCCCGCAAGCAGATCAAGGAAGGCTGGCGTCTGGGCTGCCAGGTGAAGGTGAAGGACAACATCCAGATTGCCGTTCCGGAGAGCGCCCTCAGCGTGAAGAAGCTGGAGTGCGAGGTTATCTCCAACGAGAATGTGGCCACCTTCATCAAGGAATTCACCGTGAAACTACCGGAAGGCGAGCACATCGACTTCAAGTCCGGCGAGTACATCCAGATCGACATCCCCGAATATGAGGCCGACTTCTCCGATATGGGCGTGGCCGATATCTACAAGGGCGACTGGGACAAGTACGGCATCACCGGCCTGAAGTTCAAGAACACCGTGCCCACCATCCGCGCCTATTCCATGGCCTCGTATCCGGCCGAGAAAGACCTCATCAAGCTGAACGTGCGTATCGCAACCCCTCCGTTCGACCGCACCCAGCCCAGAGGCGTCTTCAAGTTCGTGCCGGGTGTTCCTCCGGGCATCGCATCCACCTATGTGTTCTCCCGCAAGCCGGGCGATAAGGTGATGATCTCCGGCCCTTACGGAGAATTCCTCCTCCCGAAGGACGATCCCGACAGCCAGGAATATGTATTCGTGGGCGGCGGCGCCGGTATGGCTCCTCTCCGCAGCCACATCATGCACCTGTTCAAGACCCTCAAGACCAAGAAGGAAGTGCACTTCTTCTATGGCGCCCGCGCCCTGGTGGAAGCCTTCTACCTGGAGGATTTCGCCGAAATCGAGAAAGATTTCCCGAACTTCCACTTCCATCTGGCCCTGGACCGTCCGGATCCGGCAGCCGATGCAGCCGGCGTGAAGTACACTCCCGGTTTCGTGCACAACGTGATGAACGAAACCTACCTCAAAGACCACGAGGCCCCCGAGGATATCAAGTACTTCATGTGCGGTCCGCCCATGATGACCAAGTGCGTCTGCGATCTCCTGGACAGCCTGGGCGTTGCCCCTGAGAGCATCCTCTTCGACAACTTCGGCGGTTAGTCCAAGGCCCAAAAACATCGTAAGAAAGTGTAATTTTTCTTACGATTCACCTTCAGAAAAAGTGTTGTTTCACGGAGAATCACCTGAAACAACACTTTCTTTTTTACGATGCTTGGAGAAGTGGTGCTGCCTGTTTTAGCTTTGCCTGCAGAAAAAGCATACTAGTCTATGACACGAAGCAAAAAAACAGGCCGGTCTTCAACTATACCACGACACCATTTCTACGAGCATTTCACTCGCTGCGCCTCTGCAGCAACATTGGCTGCCTTCCTGCAGTCGCCGGCCTTTTTTACTTCGTGTACGCACGATACCTTGCCGCCCGCCACAAAGGCCGTCCACCTCTCTCTGGACACCAAGAGTACACTTCCTCCGGAGGCTGTCGATCTGTTTTTCTTCGATACCGTGGGCGTACAGCTGCTGGATTCCTACCAGCAGATTACCGACCTGCAGCAGACCATTTACGGGCTTTCGGGCACAGGCGCCAAGCGCCTGGTGGCCCTGTCCGGCACGGCCGGTGAAGTGGACGACTGGAGCCGCATCCGCACCTATGGCGACCTATCCAAACACAGCTTTTCCCTTGAACGGGATTCGGCCCGTTCTCCTTTATTATATGGTATGCTCCTGCTGCCCGACGGCGCGTCCCGCCAGGCCGTACTGGAGTTGCACCCTATGCTCACCGCTATCCGGATCCGTTCCGTCTCCTGTGATTTCAGCGACAGGCCCTACGTAGGAGGTACCTTTAACAATCAACAGCTCTTTCTTACCTATGCAGGGTCTGAATGTCTGCCGCTGGGAGCAGGAGACGGCGGTCCGGTTTCATGGCTAAACCCCGGCTATCTGGACACTGTAGCCGTCCGGCAGCTGCCGGAGCCGGAGATGTTGTGGCAGGACGGGTGCGGGGAAATCGGCCTCCGGCGTATCTATCCGGAGAAAACCTTTTACTGCTACCCCGGGACGCAAACGTGCCTGGTGCTGGCGGGGACCATCGGCCCCATTACCTGTTACTATCCCATTCCTTTGGGGGAACTGCAAGCGGACACCTGTTTGGAACTGGACGTTACGCTTCGTCTGATGGGCTCTCCCAGTCCCGACATCCCCACGGTGAGCGGCGCCTTTGTCCTGGAAACCCAAACACTCCCCTGGGAAGAGCGGGAGCCTTATACGGTTACGTACTAAAACATGAAGAGAACCTGCATCCTACTGTTGTTCCTGGTCGCGTGCACGCGGATGACAACGCCCGACAAGCGCATCAATTCAACCATTTGTTTAACCACCGGTGCTGCCGTCACGCGTGCCGTTGACCCGGACGAGAACCTCATCACAGACTACAACCTTCTCATTTTCAATTCCTTCGGAATATTGGAAGAGAAAGTGTTTTTTAACCGCAGGCAACTGGTCCTGGAAAACGGGAAGGTATGTCACCGGACACGCCTGCTGCAGGATGCCCCCTATACCATCCTGGCCGCCGCCAACCTGGGTTATGAACTCCCCTGCCGTTCGCTGGAGGAGGCTCTTGCATACCGCTATCCCATGGCCTATCCCGACGAATTTACGCCAGGCATGCCCATGGCCGCCCACCTGGACAACGTGGCATTGGGACCGGACGGAGTGGTGGAACTCCCCCTGGAGCGGCTCATGGCGCGGATCGAACTGCGCATCGACCGGCGGGCGCTGGACCCGGAAGTCCAGTTCACCGTACGGGAAGTCCGGGTGGGCGGCTGCCCCAATTCCGTTCGGCTGTTCGGAACCAGCAAGGCCGAAGGGGCACCGCAGATTTTCGGCAACGGTTATACGAAAAACTGGTCGCAGGTGGCAGCCCTGAACCAGGACGAAACCCTGGGAATGAGCGGTCCCGTCAGCGTATATCTGCTGGAAAACGCCCAGGGAGACCTTCTGGAGCACGTTACCACCGACAGCGGGAAGGTATTCACCGACGGCCGCTATCAGGAAGTGTGCTCCTACATAGAACTCAAGGCCGAATACCACTCCCCTTCGCTTCATTCCCGCGCAGGAGAATACCTCATCTACCGTTTCTATCTGGGTGAGAACCTGAACAACTTCGACGTTTTCAGGAATGTCCGGTACAGGATAACAGTCAGGCCGGAAGGGGATGGACTGAAGGAAGACAGCTGGCGCGTTGATAAGAGCGGCCTGGAAGGACAAACCCTCTTCAACCTGCATCCTGCCGCCTATAACGAATGCCGTTCCGGTGAGGATTTTCACCTCTGGTGCGAGGTAGAGCCGCCGGGAACGCCCATGTACATAGAGCCTCTGGCCCATGACGACGATCCAAGGGTGGCCGAACTATACAGCTATACAGTGGACCCGGACGGGAACGGACTCACCATCCACACTTGGAAAGGTGGATCGGCCGTGGTATATTTCCGGGCTGGTCCTCCGGTGAACAGGGATACGCTGGCAGTGCTGGTTATTGATCCTTGAGGTGCTTCACACAAATACGGAGCGAATCCAGCCAATAAGGGATTTGCAGGCCGAAACTGGCTTTCACCAGGCTTTTATCCAGGACTGAATAGGCCGGCCGATGCACCTTGGACGGGAATTCGTTGCTGTGGCAGGGCTGGATGTCGCAGGCAGTGTGACCTGCGCACGCCGCGATGGCTTTGGCAAAGTCAAACCAGGAACAGACGCCCTCATTGGTATAATGGTAAATACGAGATTCTTCACTTCGCTCAGAATGCAAGATGGCAACGATAGCCTCCGCAAGATCGCCGGCATAGGTGGGCGTGCCCACTTGGTCGAACACCACCTTCAGATTGGGTTTTTCAGCCGTAAGGCGCAGCATGGTCTTTACGAAATTCTTCCCGAATTCACTATAAAGCCAGGCCGTGCGCAGGATGATGTAACGGACACCGCTGCGAAAGATAGCCTCTTCGCCCTGCAGTTTGGTTCGGCCGTACACCCCCAACGGAGCCGGATGCTGTGTTTCCGGAATGGGAGTATTCAGTGTCTCGGCGCCAAAGACATAATCGGTTGAAATATGCAGCAGCAGGCCATCCGCTTCCTTCATGGCCACGGCCAGGTTCTCCACGGCCTTGGCATTCAGTAGTTCCGCAAGCTCAGGATTGTCTTCGGCTGCATCCACATTGGTATACGCGGCACAGTTCACTATACAATCTACCTGTTCCTGAGCCACCATTCTTCTCACAGCCGCCAGATCCGTGATGTCCAGTTCCTCCACATCGGTGAAAATCACCTGGGGATTCTTCAGCTCATTCTGAGCCTTGGCGAAGGATCTCCTCAGGCTCATGCCCAACTGGCCGTTGGCACCGGTTACCAGGATCTTCATAGGGCGTAATAATCTATATTATAGTCAAACAGGCCATCGGCCTCATTCAACGGCAGGTGATGCTTGTCTTTTTCCGACAAGAGGATATCGGCCTTGGGGAGTCCCCAGTCGATGCCTAGGACAGGGTCGTCCCAGGCGATGGCCCCTTCTTCCGAAGGTTCATAGAGATTGTCGCACTTGTACTGGAATACGGCTTCTTCGCTTAAGACGGAAAAGCCATGCGCGAAGCCGCGAGGGATAAAGAATTGCCGACGATTCTCTTCCGACAGTTCGCAGGCTACATACTTGCCGAAAGTAGGAGACCCCACGCGGATATCTACGGCGATGTCCAACACGCGGCCGCTGACCACGCGCACCAGTTTGCTCTGGGCATACTTTCCCTTCTGGAAATGCAGCCCCCGGAGCACCCCGTAACGGCTTTTACTCTCGTTGTCCTGCACAAAATGGATGGGACGCACGGCTGCGTCGAAGTCCCGCTGGGACCAGGTTTCCATGAAATACCCCCGGGCATCCCCGAACACTTTGGGTTCGATGATGAAGACACCCGGAATATGAGTCTCAATGACGTTAATCATAACTGAAAGGGCCGTTTTTCTCCACTTCTTCGGCTACTTTGAGCAGGTATTGTCCATATTGGTTCTTGGCCATGGGAGCGGCAGCAGCACGGACTTTGGCCGGTGAAACCCATCCTTTTTGCAGGCCGATGCTCTCCAGGCAAGCCACTTTGAGGCCTTGTCGCTTCTCGATGGTTTCGATGTAGATGGAGGCTTCGGCCAGGGAATCGTGCGTTCCTGTATCCAGCCAGGCAAAACCGCGGCCCAGCGTCTGGACCTTGAGTTCCCCGGCCTGCAGGAAAACCTGGTTCACCGTGGTGATTTCTAATTCGCCCCGGGCCGACGGCTTGATGTGACGCGCCACATCCACCACCTTGTTGGGATAGAAATACAGGCCCACGACGGCATAATTGCTCTTGGGTTGGGCCGGCTTCTCTTCGATGGAAAGGCAATTGCCATCCTTGTCGAATTCGGCCACGCCATATCGCTGGGGATCACTGACCCAATAGCCGAACACGGTGGCCTTGGATTCTTCTTCGGCCGTACGGACGGCTTCACGCAGCAGGCCGCTGAAACCCGCACCATGGAAGATATTGTCGCCCAGCACCAGGCATGCGCTGTCGTTGCCGATAAAATCGGCCCCTATGATGAAAGCCTGCGCCAGGCCGTCCGGAGAGGGTTGTTCGGCATAGGATAAACGTACGCCGAAGTCTGATCCGTCACCTAAAAGGCGTTGGAAACCCGGCAAGTCCTGCGGAGTAGAAATAATTAAGATATCCCTGATTCCCGCCAGCATGAGCACGCTCAGGGGATAATAGACCATGGGCTTGTCATAGATGGGAAGCAGTTGCTTTGAAACCCCTTTGGTGATGGGGTACAGACGGGTGCCGGAACCGCCGGCGAGTACTATTCCTTTCATCGTAACACAAAAGTACTGATAAATTTTAGAAATACCGCCTTTTTTTTTACCTTTGCGCCCCATGAAGACCCTTGTTTTCGACTGTGAACAATTGAGGAAGCCCTTTACCGGTTTCTACAGTTACTGTGACAACCTGGCCCGAGCCCTGGTGAATCAGACGCCCCCGAACGGCCCCCGCCTATCGTTTTATGTTCCAAAAACTTTCGAAGGAAGTTTCGGTCCGTCGGCAGACTATCAGCGCTGGCGCTCCTTACACAAGTTCTATCTGCCGGTGCCTGATTCCACCGCCTTGTGGCACGTATCCAGCCAGCAGTCCAAGTATTGGCCCAGTTCCCATCGCATTCCGATGCTAGTCACCATTCACGACGTGAACTTCATGCATATGCAGGAGTCGGCCCAAAGGCAGGCCCATCACCGGAGGCTGTATGAGCAGGCCATCCGTCGCGCCACACGTATTGTCACCATCTCTGAATCGGCCAAAAAAGATATCCTGACTTATTTCGATATTCAGGGGAGAACCGTAGATGTGGTGTACAACGGAACCGAGGCCTGTCCCGCCAACGTGCAGGCGCCCGCAGTAATTCCTGAGCGGCCTTTCCTTTTGAACATCAACCGCATCTGCCGCAACAAAAACGTACACGTGCTCCCGGCGTTGCTGGTCGGCAACGATCTGGACCTGCTCATCGCCGGTCCTGTGCAGGACAAGGAATATGCCCAGGAGATTCTCCGGGAAGCGCGCCGCTGGAAGGTGGAAGACAGGGTCAAATTCATCGGCCCGGTGCATACCGCCGAAAAACACTGGTACCTGCAGCATTGCCAGGCCTTTCTCTTCCCTTCCCTGGCCGAAGGTTTCGGCCTGCCGGTGCTGGAGGCCCTGCAGTATTACAAGCCCGTCTTTTGCTCGGACCACACTTCTCTGCCCGAAGTAGGCGGTGACTGCGTTTTTTATTTCGACCACCAATTCCAGCCCGAAGCCATGCAGGCCCTTTTGGAACAGGGTTTGCAGGCAAATCTGTCCCGGACGGCCATCGACGCCCACTTATCGCGTTTTACCTGGGACAAGGCCGCCAGCGCTTACTGGAAGATATACCAAGAAATGATTTAGCATGAAGCCCTCCGATTTCAACCGGCTGTTCGACACCGCCATCGCCGATTATCATACCACCGACAACATCGATACACCCTGCCCCAATCCCTACGAAAAAGGCTCCCTGGCATTCCTGCTCTATCAGAAATGCTGGATCGACACCGTTCAGTGGCATCTGGAAGACATCATCCGGGACCCGGACATCCAGCCGGTGGAAGCCCTGGCCATCAAGCGCCGTATCGACAAGTCCAACCAGGACCGCACCGATATGGTGGAATACATCGACTCCTATTATCTGCAACTGTTCCAGGACGTTACGCCCAAGACCGATGCCAGAGTAAACACGGAAACGCCC
>Ga0265298_10003164_pt1 | contig 22092 bp, 45 predicted proteins | sample AusTroGonzalo_MG_3_FD_193486 | JGI IMG/M metagenome (GOLD analysis project Ga0265298, IMG submission 193486) | Bovine rumen microbial communities from tropical cattle in Woodstock, Queensland, Australia - Gonzalo_01 | ecosystem: Host-associated > Mammals > Digestive system > Stomach > Rumen ...
GTGACAGTGCAAGTTGGGGGGATGGTAACTCAACAGGAACTACAACTAATAGCCATACTTTAACAGTTGACCAAATACCTGAACACAATCACGGAATTAGTAGTAAGTTTACAGGTTGGACTAGCTCTAATGCCCCCGTTCAATGGGTTGGTTCAGGGCAAGGTTATCAAGTTACGGATGGTGCTAAACAAGGTGGAGGTCAAGGGCATAGCCACAATATACCTTATATATCAGTGTATATGTGGAGGCGAACTGCTTAATGACACTAGAAGAGGAATTTCAATTAGAACGTGAAATAGTATATATTAAAGCCGATATGCAACTAGCAAAAAAGGATCATAAATGGATTGAATATTTAAGATTAAAAAGGAAGATAAAGAAAAAGAGAAGAATTTTGCAAAAAAAGAGAAAAGAGAGATAATATAAAAAAGGAGATGATACTTTATGGCAGATTTAAACTTAGTAGCAGGAACAAACATTACATTAGTTCAAAGTGATGACAATTTAACAATAAATAGTACAACTGACACATCAGGTTTAGAAAGTACAAGTAACAAAGTAACTTCTATATCATCAAGTTCAACAGATACACAATACCCAAGTGCAAAATGTGTATATGATATAGTTGGAGATGTAGAAACATTACTTGAAACACTAGATATTGGGGAAGGTGTTGAATAATGAGTATAGCAACAAGAATAGAGAGTATGTATGACAACGTAGATAAGGCATATAAGAGTATAAATAAACTAGGAGTGGATCTAACAGATGTAGATAAAAACATAGAGAATATATCACCATTACTAGATGATTTTTATGACACATTACCAAAAGTAACAGGAACAGGAGAAACCTTAACCTTAAACAACACAAGTGAAGCCCCAATGGAAATAGACTTAAAAGGAAATACAAGCCAAGCAAGTGAGCCAACACCAAGTACACCCCAAGATGTTAATGTAGTAAGTGGAGATAATACAATAGAGGTAGTGGGGAAGAATTTAGCAAATTATGATAATAACAATAACCTAGAATATAGGTTTCTTAATGCAAGTGGAGAATTTGAAACTTCTACATATACTTATATAAACGGAATTATAAAGACTAACAGTAATAAAATGACAGTGTCTTTTAAAAACAAAACTGGAACAGGGAATATTAGAATTGGACATTTTAAAAGTGATGGCACATTTATAAAAAGAGATTTATTATCAAGTACGCCAACAACAATAACACTAGATAATGATGTTTCTTATCTCATATATTCAATAGATAAAAGAGAAAGCACCAACTTTGAAGAGGTGCAAATACAAACTGGAGACTCAGCAACATCATACCAACCCTATACAAGCCAAACACAATTAATAAGTTTAGGTGTAGAGAATTTATTTGATAAAAGTAATTGGCAAAAATATGCTTTTGATATAACAATTGGAACTTCAACATATAATGACCATGCCACTGCAAACAAAGTTGCAAATGGAACACCAATAAAAGTTGAAGGTGGAAAATATTATGTTTTAAATTGGACTAATCCTAGTGGAGTAACAATAAATGAATTTAATTTATATTGTTATGATAGTAGTGGGATATTAAGATATGTTCACGCTAGTTCTGGTAATAGTTTAGCCAAAGGTGTGGCACGAAAATTAGAAAATGATGTTGCTTATATTAATATTTCATCTTTCGGAAGTTTAACTGACGAACAATTACAAGGTATTGCAAATACATTACAACTAACAAAAGGCACAATGCCACAACACATTAGTAATAACCCAATAGAACTATGTAAAATAGGAGATAAACAAGATTATATTTATAAAGATAATGGTACTTGGTATTTACATAAAGAGATAGGTAAAGTAACTTATGTAGGAACTGAAAGTAATTGGTATAAACAAGATAGTTGGAGTGCAGTAGGAAGTAATACAAGTGCTTTTTATAGAGCAAAACCAAGTGATAGTTTAGGAGATACAAATACTTATTCTAATTACTTTGTTAGAAATACAAACATAACTTCAGTAGATACACCTTGTATGAATCTAGGAGGAACAAATATAATCTTTAGAATAAATAAAACTCTTGCTGATACAACTGATGGCTTTAAAACATGGCTAGGAAATAATAATGTAGAAGCAAGATACATTTTAGCAACACCAACTAATACTGAAATAACTGATACAACATTAATAAACCAATTAGACAATTTACAAAACTTAAATAGTTACAACCCTACTACTAATATTATGCAAGAGAATAATGATAAGCCATTTATTATTACTGCTAGTGCATTGAAGGATTTAAGCAATTTATAACAAAATTTTACAAAAATTAAAAAATAGTATATAATAGAACTGAAGAAAGAGAAGGTATCAAGATATGGAATTAACAATAGCATTAGCATTAAGTATATTAGGAAGCGTAATAAGTGTATCTACATTTGTCTTAAATAGACGAGATAAATCTAATAAAGATACAAAAGATGATAGTTATAAATGGGGGCAATTTGACACTAAACTTGATAATATAGAAAAAGCGTTGGCTAAAATTGAAAGCAAACTAGATACATACGATAAGGAAGTTGACACTAAAATTGATAATGCTATGAAACACCATGTTAATGAATATCATAGAGGGGAATAAGATGGAAGAAGAATTAAAAATAGCACAAAAAGATTTGAATAAATTAAAAGAGCAAAGCCTAGCCTACGAAATGATACAAGACTATAAAAAGCAAAACAAAAGGCTTTTTGTAATATGGATCATAACTTTCCTTTCATTTCTTGCTTTACTTGGATATACAATATATCTTCTAAATGATATAGGAACTATTGAAGAAACTACTATTTCTCAAGAAAATGATAATGGTTATAATAACTATATTGGAAATGATGGTGATATAACTAATGGCAAAGCAAACAATAACTAAAACTAAAAAGAAATATCGCAAATCTAAACAAACTGCTACTGTAAAGAAAGATAAACAAGGTAAAAATCATTGCTCTGCTTGTGGTGCTTATATTTCTAAGTAGGTGATAATATGTTTGATTTCACTAAAGAAGAATATGAAATACTAAAAGAGAAATTGATGCTTAATGAAGAACTTTCAAAATTATTAGAAATGAAGATAAAAGGCTATTCAATAATTAAGATGAGTGAAGAACTTAATATGAGTGAAAGTTCAGTAAGCAGAAGAATAAAGCAACTTAAAAAGAAAATAATGAAAATTTTGTGACAATTTAAAGCAAAGAAGTTGAAATTCCAACTTCTTTTTTTTGTGGTGTAATAAAGACATGAAAGGAGGAAGTGCTACTCAGTAGAGTTGTTTAAAACACAATTTGAAGAGTTAATTAAATGCACTCCTCTTTTCATATTTTAGGAGGAATTAATATGTTTGGAAATAATCCTTATCAAAGGGCTTATAGCAATTTAAACCAACAAAACTTATATGACCAAATAGATTACGAAATAAACAACTTGCAACAGATGAAAGAGAAGATGAAAAACAATGCACAAGTACAAAATCAACAACCTAGCATAAATCAAACTTTTCAACTAGCTCCTACTAATAGAGAAGTTATAAGATATGCAAACTCAATTGAAGATGTGCAAAGAGATGTAGTTGTGGGTGATACACCTTACTTTTCTAAAGATATGAGTATTGTCTGGGTAAAAAGTATTAACGGAAGCATTAAAAGTTATGAACTAAACGAAATAGTTGAAAAAGATGCTAAAGATATGCAAATAGAGTTTTTACAAAGCCAAATAGAAGAATTAAGAAAGGAAATGAAAAAGAATGAACAACCTACTACAAATGCTACTATCGAACAAAATGCAACAAATACCTCAAAACTTGATGAACCAATTGGAGGGGCAATTGAAAAGAAAGAACCCTCAAGCCTTCAAAGAATATCAACAAGCAAGAGAAAATAAAGTTAATCCAGAGGAATACTTAAATCAAATAGTTAATAGGTTTTCTCCACAACAAAGAAAAGAATGGGATAGTATGTTTAAAGGTATTAACATTCAAAAGTAGAATGTTGATATAAATAAAAATATTTAGAAAGGAGAGAATATATGAATAATGGTATTCAGCCAACAGTAGAACTAGCTACTAACAATGGTTCTTACCCTTACCCTGTTTATCCTATGATGGGTGGATTTGGTGGAAATGGTGGTTTAGGTTATGGTTCTGATTGGATTTGGATCATTGTTTTATTCGCCTTATTTGGAGGTTGGGGAAACAATGGTAATGGAAATGGTTTCTTTGGTGGAAGAAGTTTTGATGATGGTTATGCTTGGCTTTCAAATGGTCAAAAAGAGATTATGCAAAACACTAACAACGGATTCGATACATTACATTTATCTAACCAATTAGAAGGTACTAGAGATGGTATTTATGGTTTATCTAATCAATTATGTAACTCAACAGCAAGTATAAATACTAATGTTTCAAATGGTTTCTATAATGCAGAAATTGCAGCCAATAATCGTGCAATAAATCAAATGCAAGATACATTCGCTTTAAGTAGACAATTTGCTGATTGTTGCTGCGAAAATCGCTTAGGGATTGCTAATTTAAACAGCACTATTCTAAGTGAAAACTGTGCTGATAGAGCAGCATTAGCTGATGGTTTAAAAGATGTGTTAATTAACCAAACAGCAAACACTCAACGTATATTGGATCAGTTATGCAATGATAAGATAGACGCTAAAAATGAAAAGATTCTTGACCTTCAAAGACAACTAGATATGGCAGACTTAAAGGCTAGTCAAATAGCTCAAAACGCTTTCATATCACAAGGTTTTGCTAATGAAGTTGACGCATTATATAACAGATTATCTAACTGTCCAGTACCTAGTACACCAGTATATGGAAGAACACCTATATTCACTTGCAACAATGGTTGTGGATGTGGATATAACACAACAAGTCAATTTATTTAATAGCATAGAGTAGAATACTACATACTCGATTACGAGAACTTGCTAATTATAGGTCGGATTTTTAATAAAAAACGACTTATGGAGAATAGGCAAGTCCTATTCTCATTTTTTTATGAAAGGAGAAAGATAAAAAATGATTGAAACTATAATTAATGAACCTCTTGCTTTACCAAGTAATGCAAGTCCAATAACTTTTGATGAAACTGATATTAGAACAAGATGTGCTACTTGCAATGGTTGGCTAGATTATTCAAATGGCAATCCTAACTTTAAAATCTTTGGGAATGGATATACTGGCTATTATGATGTAGAGTTTAGTGCCTCTGTTAGTTCAGCAACCGCAGGTGTAGTTGCCGTTGCATTGTTTCAAGATGGAGTAATTATTCCTGACACAGTAAGAGCGGTAACTATTGCAGCAGCCGACGACTATGAAACCATTTCTTTTGATAAAAAGTTAAGAGTTTGCCCTAGAGGAACAACTAATATATCAGTTCAAAGTGTACCAAGTGTTCCTACACCAACTACACCTGCAACACCAATAGCAACTACACAAGCAATTATTACAAATGCAACATTTAGTATTTCAAGACTTAATAGATAATGAATAATAGATTAGATTTATCATCATTAATTTTGCAATTATATAGTTTAATTTTATTGATACATGACTACAATAATGCAGATTTAATGCAAGAGTTACAAACACAAGATGAAAAGTATTTAAAGAAAATAATAGAGCAAAACAACGAGATATTAACCCTTTTAAAGAAAGGAGATAATGATGGAAGAAGAAACTAAAGAAGAAAGTCAAAGTGAAGAAAATATATACGACAAGTTATATAAAGAGATTCCTAAATCAATTAAAACTCTTTTAAATGGTGAAGGAATACAAAAAGAAAACATAAAATACTTTGGAGAACTTGTTGATATATATAAAGATTTAGAAAACATTGAATATTGGAAAAGAAAGGAGAATAATAATATGTACAATGGATATGGTAACTATGGAAATAGTGGATATGGAAACTACGGTAGAAGAGCAGGATATGATAGTTATGGAAGAGATGGAAACTATGGAGAAAACTATGGAGAAGGATATGGAAATTATGGTAGAAGAGGGAGAGATGCTAGGTATCGTGGAGATAATGAGCTTGATAGAATGTATGGAGAATATGGAAATTATCAAGAGAGTAGAAGATATGGACATGGAGAAGAAACAGATAAATCATTTCACTATATGGTAAAAGCACTTGAAGATTTCGTAAAAGTGTTATATGAAGAAGCAGAAACACCACAACAAAAACAAATGTTAATGCAAACTTTACAAAGTAGTATGAAATAATATGAGATATTATTTTTATAACGCAAATAGTCACAATAATTTTATTGATGACTGCTTTCCCTAGAGCCTATTCAATAGTAATGGACATAACTTGGAAAGAAGCATATAAAGAGATATGTAAAAGTGCAATGGAACAAGGACAAATGATGGACAATGCTGTTTTTGTAAGAAGTTTTTTAGATAAAAGATTTAAAAGAATTCCATTTACAGAAACATATATAGGAGAATTTGCGGAAAACCACCCTGTTGGTAAATATCTAATAACTACTAACAATCATATAACAGCGTGTATCAATGGCTACATAGTAGATACTTGGAATTGTACTGACAAAAAAATTGAATTTATATGGAAAGTATGATATAATATTTTTAGAGGAGTACCACAACTACTCCTCTAATACTTTGTTGTGGGAGGTATTTTTATTATGAACAAAGAGGATAAAAAAAGATTAATAATTATAAGACATAGTATGTATGGCAGATGTTATTATCCTACTACTAATGGTTATGAAAGATATGGTGGTAGAGGAATAAAAATGTGTGATGAATGGTTAAATAATCCTGATAGTTTCTATGAATGGTCTATTAATAATGGCTACAAAAAAGGGTTAACAATAGATAGAATAGATGTTAATGGAAATTATGAACCTAGTAATTGTAGATGGGTAACTAAAGAAATACAAGATAATAATAGAAGAACAAATAGAAAGATAACTTATAAAGGAGAAACAAAAACTTTATCACAATGGTCTAAAGAATATAATATAAACATAGTAACATTAAGCGATAGATTAAAAACAGGAATGACTATTGAAGAAGCATTAAATAAGCCTACAATAAAAGGCGGTGGCAAATTATTGTTTACTATAAATGGTGAAACCAAGTTATTAAGCGAATGGTGTCAAAAATATAATGTAAATTACCAAACTGCTTGGGAAAAAATAAAAAAAGGTTATGATATTAAAAAAACTTTAAAATTAGATAACATTTGATCCAAGTGAAAGGATTATGAGATGTGCTTGGAGGATGTTATAACTTCTTGTTGACAATAGTCTAAAAAAGTGGTATTATTTTATATGTAGTGAGAGCTACTAATACACTTTTGAAACATTCAATTGTTATGAAGTGTACCCCTTTACTTTGGAGAAGGTAATTCGCCTTCTTTTTTTGTCAAAAAAACAAAATTAATATATAATTAATATTGGGGCAGTTTTATTCATTTTACGCCCCCTATTAATTCTTTTCTTTATATGTGGCACTTATTAACAGTAAGTGCCTCTTTTTGCATAAATTTGACTTTTGTAATATAATAAGTTTATAAGGAGGAATAATTATGATATTAAATAGCAAAGTATATGATGTGCTTAAATGGATCGTAGCAATAGTATTACCTGCAATTTTGACATTCGTAGGTGTTGTAATGAATACATTAAACTATGAATACTCTAATGTTGTATTAACTATTGGTGCAGCATTTATAACAATGCTAGGAACAATACTAGGAATATCAAATTATAACTACAATAAAGGAGGTAAGTAAGATGGAAGAAGAAAAGAAACTAGAAGTAGTAGAACCAGTTGAAGAAATCGAAGTTGATGAAGAAGTAGAAATCAATGAAGAAGAAATCGATGGTGGTGATGTAAATGAAGTTAGCGACTAGAATATTTAAAAGAGAAAGAGGAGACGGGCCTGAAGAGTATTACATAACATCACCTTTTGGGCAAAGGATAGATCCAATAACAGGTAAAGTAATTACATTCCATAATGGATGTGATTATGGAACTCATGGAAACAAATGGCCACAATATGCTTTAGAACAAGGACACATTGACAATGTGTTTATAGACCAATATGGTGCAAAAGATATATGGGTAAGTTACCCAAGATTAGGTTATAAATGTTTACATGGGCATTTAGATAGCTTTAATGTATCAATAGGTCAAGAAGTAGATGAAAACACTATACTTGGTTACACAGGAATGACAGGGAAAGCAACAGGAATACATTTGCATTTAGGTGTTAAGTATATTGGAGGTAGTGATTGGATTGATCCTGAAAGTATAGACTATCAAGAAGGACCAGAACCACCTGAACCAAGTGATTATCCATTTCAAGGAGTAGTACACAAAGGTAGTGCTTTCTATAATCAATATGGGCAAAAATATTCAAGCAATGCTAAAAGTGATTTTGAAGTACAAGTACAAGGTGAATTAAATGGAATGTATCAAGTATATGCAACAAGATTAAACCCTAATGTAGTATATACTGAAAAATACAATGTAACTAAAATAGGTGGTTACCCATTTAATGCAGTAGTTAAGCAAGGAACTGTATTCTACAATGAATATGGTCAAAGATATAGAAACCCAGCAAAGAGCAACTTTGAAGTTCAAGTGCTAGGTGAAGTTAATGGTAGATATCAAATATATGCTACTAGGCTTAACCCAAATGTTGTTTATTGCGACAAATCAGCAATAATGTAGCATTTGACAATATCTTAGATTATGCTATAATTATACTATGACCTGTAAGTTCACACTATGGTCACCTCTATTTACTGAGTGGGATGTAAAGTCCTACTCTTTTTTTATTCTTATGTATTGACAAAATAAAATTACCTATGATATAACTGCTATTGTAAAGGAGGGAACAAGTGAACAAGAAAGATAATATATGGTATGAAAAAATTGCTATAGAAACGAGTAAGCACAAATATCCATGTAAGTGTGGGCATAAGCAAATAATACCTTATCAATCTGACTATACAATTTGTGGTTGGTGTGGGAGGAAAATAACAAAAGACAAACAAAGCCACTTTAAAGATAAAGTAAGGCAATTAATGAATAATAATGTAAAGGGTAAAAGATGAATAGAGAAGAGTTTATAAAATTTAGAGAGAAATATTTAAAAAGATTTAGAAAGTATTATAAAGAAGGAACAAGTGATTCAAGGGAAGAACTTAAAAGATCCATCTATGATAATATTAATTTAACAGATGATGAAAAAGATGAGTTTTGGAACTTAATCAAAGCTAAAGAAAGCAAAACTGAAAGAGAAAAGAATGAAAGAGCAATAGAATACATCTTGAATAATGCACATAAATATAGGAATAGATATAAAATTATATACACATTTGATATAAATGAATTGCTTAGTATATTAAAAGGAGAGTAAAGGAGGAATAATATGAGTAATTTAAGTTATCAAAAATTATTAGAAAAGTATAAGGAAACAAAAGAAGAAAACAAAAAACTAAAAAAGGGAGATAATCAAGAATTAGTTAAAACAAAAGAATCACTTAATTATTACTATTACGCATATAAAAAACAATCAGAAGAAAACAAAGAAATGAAAGATAGAATAAAAGTTTTAGAAAAAGAAAAAATAGAACTTTCAATATTAGTTGATTATCTAAGAGGAGAATATAATGGAAGAATATAAAGAAATAAAAGAATTAAGAAAACAAATAAGTGAAAATGAAGATACTGCAATAAAATTATTAAATGAAAATATAAAATTAAGAACAACAATAGGCAAAGCAATAGGTTTTTTTGAATATCTTATAACACTTGAGCCAAATTATATAAATGTAGAATTAATAAGGAAAGGATTAAATATATTAAAAGGAGGTCAAAATGAATGAATTAACTGAATCACAAGAACGTGTATATAAAAGCATAAAGGAATATATTAAAACAAATAAAATAAGCCCATCAATAAGAGATTTATGTAAAATAAATGGGTTCACAGCACCGGGAACATTAACGTATCATTTAAAGATATTAAAAGAAAAAGGATATATAACTTATAGAGATAAAACACCAAGAAGTATAGTTTTAATTGAAAATTAGGAGGAAATATGGAAACAAATAGAGAATATATGGGAAACTACATATTATTAGACGAAATACTAAAAAGAGCATTAGATACAAAGAAGATAGATGACTTTGAAAGATATATAGACAAGTTTATAGAGTTATATGTAAACACAATAGGAGAGCAAGATTATGAATAAAGAAATATATGACAAGGAATTACAAAGAAAAATTGATACACACGAATTACTTTCTAAGATTCATCGAGAAGTAATTGAATATGAGAAAGAACATAGAGATAGACCACAATTAATAATAATGTCTAGGGCATTAAATATGGCATTAAGAGTTAGTTTTCAAATGATGTTAGATTATCACCAAGCAATAATGTTAGACGAGCATAGATTAACATTCGATTATTTATTTGGAATACCTTGTTTAACTTCATTGGCATTAGAAGAATATGATTTTGAAGTAAGATAGGAGAACTGATGAAACAAAGTATTAAAGAATTAATAATATTCTTAATAATAATAGCCATAGTAATACTAATTGGTTGGCAAATAGGTTATCAAATAAACCATTTTATATGGGGTTATACAGGTTAAGAGGTGGTAAAGAGTGAATAGTAAATTATATTGTATAAATCCTAATACAAAAGAATATGAAGAAGTAACAACTATATATGGTATAGATATAAAAGAAATATTAGATTTGATAAGAGATTATAAAATAAGCAAAGATTTAAAGTTTGACAAGTTTGGGAAATTGGAAGAAATAGAAAGACTAAAAGAAAAAGTAAAAGAATGGCAAGATATATCAACACGAATAAATGAAGATAATAATAGACTTAATAACATAATAAATGAATTAGAAAAAGATATGAGAGAAAAATATCATAAAGAAATTGATTATCAAACAAAGATAAGAGAAAGTGATTTAATGCAAGGAGATTACCCTGTTAAATATTATTATGCTGAACAAAATGAACAATTACTTAATTACTACTTAAATAGATTACAAGATTTGAAAGAAGGTAAATAAATGAGTGAAGAAAGATTAAAATTAGAAAACGAATTATTACTTACTAAATCAAAAGCACAAATGATTAATTTATATTTAGATAAACTAAAAGAAATAGAAGAACTAAAAGCCGAGATAAAAGAACTAAATGATGATAATGTATGGTGGACTAATAGATTTAATGCAGTAGAAAGAGATAATGAAAAACTAAATAATATCATAAACGAAGCAAGAGAATATATAGACAATGATTTTAATAGATTTGATTGTTTTGGAAGTATGGCAGTATCAATGGAAATGAATTACAAAAGAGAAGAACTTTTAGAAATATTAGATAAGGAGAATAAATGAAAACTGAATATGTATGGAATTATGATATAAAAGTAAAAGATGCAAATGGTGAATATGTTTATGAAAAAGAAACATTACAACATTTACTAGATATACTAAAACAACACCCTGATTATACAGAGGTTCAAGCAAAACATATTGGTAAGACATTAAAGAAAGTTTATAGGAACATAGATAGAGTAAACGAGATGTGGAGAAACGAATGAATGAAGAAATAACTGAATACATTTCAAAAGCAGTAGATGATTTAGATAAAATAATACAATATTTAGAAGCGTATCAAATAAATACAAGGGAAAATGAAATAGCAAGACAAAAATTAGAAGAAGCAGTATTTTGGCTTACTTATGGAATAGATATGGAGGAATAAATAATGATTGAATTTTGTTTAGGTGTTATATTTGGAATATTTGTTATGTGCTGTGTGAATTTATCCAAAAAAGATTAGTTATTTAAAATAATGTGATACAATTAAGCTAGAAAGGAGGAATAAAGTCTTTGGTTAAAAATGGTTTTACATTAACGACAGAGCCAATAGAACGATGGCTACAGGGGTGTGGTTGTAAAGATTTAACAATGTATTATCATAATGCAAATTGTAGAAAAAAGAAGATATTGGATCGTTTATATCACGAATATAAAAGATTAAATTTATCTGATACAAGGATCTTATATTTCTTTAGCATAATGGAAGAAGAAGAATTTATAAGAGATAGAGAAAAGAATAGAGTAGATGAAGATAAAATCATATTTGAAGTGATTAAAAAATGTAGAACTGATAAAACAAGTTAGGAGACTTAAAATTACAATGGAAGAAGATAAGGCTTATATTTGCCCTTGTTGTGGTCAAATTTCGACGAAACCAAGCAAACTAGTAGAAGATTATTCACCTTATGGTTCGTTCGGAAATGGGGCGTTTCTGTGCGAATTAGATGGGTGTCCAAAATGTGGTAGTGGTATGCACCCTGCTTGGAGATGCGATATGTGTATGGAATATAAGGAAGACACTAGATATTATGACGAACTAGAAACATGGTTATGTGATGATTGTCACCAACTTGTAGATGGTTTGGAATATTTAAAAGATGAATAAAAAAAAGATTATGCAAAAGGGAGAATTGCAATAATCTTAATTAAACGACATACAAAGTATTATATAACACTAAACAAAAAGTGTCAATTAAAGTGAAAAGGTTAATGAAAGTTAATCTTTTTTATTTTTTAGTGTTGACTAACTCCCACTTAGGTGGTATATTTGAATTAAGTTAGAAGGAGGTAGAAGATAGTGGAAAACGAAAAACCAATGTTAATTTATCTTAAAAATGCTGATATTGAAAAAAACAGGATCATCATACCAAAGGCTTTTGTAGATAAGTTTGGAAGACAATTCTATATGGAAATCTATGAAGATAAGATAATTTTAAGACCTATTAAGAAAGGAGAATAGTATGAGTGATAACAAAAGATATTATTGGATCAAATTGAAAACTGATTTTTTCAACCAAGAAACAATTGATTTTATGCTATCTCAGGAAAATGGTTTTCAATATGTTGTTCTGTATCAAATGCTATGTTTACAAGCAGCTAATAATAATGGAGAATTATCTTCAAAAATAGGTGAAATTATAATACCTTATGATGCTGAAAAGATTACAAGAGATACTAAACACTTTAACTATGATACTGTTTTAGTAGCATTAGACTTGTTTAAAAAATTAGGTTTAATATATGAAGAAGAGAATAAAATATTAAGAATATCTAATTTTAATGAAATGGTTGGGAGTGAAGTTTCAAGTGCTAAAAGAGTAAGAGAATTTAGGGAAAGGCAAAAAGCGTTACAATGTAACACGAATGTAACACAAGAGATAGAGTATAGAGATAAGATATTAGATATAAATATAAAAGAAAAAGATAATAATAAATTATTATTATCCAAAAAGAAAAAGTTAGCTTATGGAACTTTTAATAATGTTAAATTAACTGACGAAGAATATCAAAAGTTAAAAGAGCAATTTAGTGATTATGAAGAAAAAATAGAAAATATGTCTTATTATTTACAAAGCAAAGGTGATAAATATAAAAGCCATTATGCAACTATATTGAATTGGGCAAGAAAAGAAAAACAACAACCTAAAAACAAAACACATGCTGAAGAAGTAGAAGAAATGAGGGAAAGATTTAGAAAAATAGAGGAGAAAGAAAATGAGACAAACTGATATAATAACATTATTTGAAAGAATTAAGAATAACTACAATATGTTTACTTATAATGACGATAAAGTTAAAGAGTGGTATAGATTCTTAAAAGACTATTCTAAAGAAGATGTTAATAAAAACTTAGATAACTATATTACAACAGGTTATGAAAACCCACCTTTAGTTTATAGCCTTATAAAAAACATACCTAAAATAGAAGAACCTCAAGAAAAAGAATGGGTGACACGCTGTGATTTATGTGGGGCTGAGATAAGGATCTATGGAGATGATATGTCAGACTTTGATAAACACTATAGAAAATGCCAAAAGATTGACTTTATCGATAGAATGAGTAAAAAGTATAGAGGAACTGGTGTAGCTATAGTTAAATATTATGAAATGAGTAACGAAGAACTAGATAAACACTATAGAAAAATAATGGACTTTTATGTTAAGCATAGAGAAGAAACAAACTTATTAAAAGAAATACCTGAAGAAGAATAAAAAAGTTAAAAGTAAAGGAGTGTAAGAATGAAAGAGTATATTTATGGCTTAATTCCTAAAGATTCTTTTATTACTAGAAAAGAATTAGTGGAATTAACTGGAAAAAGCGATAGGCAAGTAAGAGACTATATTAGCCAAATAAAATGTGAACATACAATAATTAGTTTATCAAGAGGAAAAGGTTATAGGCGAACTAAATCATCTGATGATATGACTATTGAAGAAATAATAGAAGAAATAGAAACTTTAAAACATTGTATCAACGAAATTAATAGTCGAAAGAAAGTCTTTAACAAACAATTAAGACAATATATAGCAAATCTTAAAGCACTACAAAAATGTATTGACAATACGAATAAATAATAATATAATAATAAATATACGGAGGTGAAAAAGTGAATAATGAACTAATAGTTTTAGAGCAATTACCAATCATAAAAGTTAAATTAGAACAAGTATCTACTCAGATTAAAGAAAAAGTAGATAATGCTACAAGTTTAATTGTTAATGAAGACACAGTTAAAGAAGTAAAGAAAGTAAGAGCGGATCTTAACAAAGAATTTAGCGAACTAGAAGGTCAAAGAAAACAAGTAAAAAGTGCAATAATGTCGAAATATGATGAATTTGAAGAAATTTACAAAGAGAAAGTCGCAAATCTATATAAAGACGCTGACTTACAATTAAAAGAAAAGATTGATAATGTAGAAAATGAATTAAAATCTGAAAAAGAAGAAGAATTAATAGATTTCTTTGAAGAACATCAAAAGGCAAACCATTTAGAAAATTTAATTGAATTTAGTGATATTGGTCTTAATATAACAATAAGTGCCTCTATGAAGTCATTAAAAGACCAAATAAAGACTTTTTGTGAGAAAGTGGCTAATGATATTAAAGCAATGAAAACTGACGAATATCAAGACGAAATATGGCTTGAATATAAGAATGTAGGCTTTGATTATGCTAAAGCTAAAACAAATGTAGTAGAAAGACATAAGAAACAAGAAGAATTTAAACAACAAATTGCAAAAAATGGCGAAGAAATTAAACAAGACGAGATAATTGTGCATAACATAGAAACAATGGTGTCTGCTCCAGTTGAAGTTGTAGAGGAAAAAAAAGATTGGTATGAGTTTAGTGTGTTAATGACGCAAACTCAAGCAAAGGAACTAAAACAATGGTTAAAAGATAAAAATATCGAAATGAGGTAACAATGGAGAAGAAAGAAATAAAAAAAATAACACTTGGGATTTCAATACCATATTGGAAAAACACATCAGCATGTGAAGTTAGATTTAAAGAATTAATGGCAAAAATAGAAAAGCAAATAACTAGAGATATGTTGCTTTGTGTTTATGAAGATGGGCAAGTAAGTGATTGGCTTCTTGAGTATAAAAAGGAATTAGAAGATAAAATGATCCTAATTCAAAACCCAGTTAATTATGGAGTTTCAGTTGCAAGAAATAAAACTTTAGATGAACTTGTAGATAAATGCTTATATGTTTTATTCCTTGATAGCGACGATGAAATTGCAGATGATTATTTAAAAGTTATGAAAAGATATTGCTTTGATAATTCTCATGAAGTAATTGAATCTAAGTTTGCTGTAAATAAACGCTCAGCAAAATTTGATAAAAACTTATTAAGATGTGGTGTTGCAGGAAGTGCAATCCAAACAAAGATAATAGGTAAGAAAAGATTTGATGAAACTTTACAAATTGGAGAAGATACAAAGTTTATGAGAGATGTTGTAGATTTAAAAAAGCATAGAAAGAAACTAGCACCAACTGAATATAATTATCTTTTAGGAACAAACGAACAAAGTTTGACTATGAGATATGAAAGAAAACAAATAGGAAGATATAGATAAAAGAAAAGGAGAGATTAAAATGACAAATGAAATAGCAAATACAAAACCAAAATTTAGTGTAGTAATACATAGTGATGGAATTAAAAATTTAATTAATAAAACTTTAGGAGATGAAAAGAAAGCACAAAGATTCGTTGCAAGTATATGTAGTGCTGTAGCAACAAACCCACAATTACAAGAATGTGATCCGCAAACTGTTATATCTGGTGCTTTATTGGGAGAGGCTTTAAACTTATCTCCAAGCCCACAGTTAGGTCAATATTACTTAATAGGTTACAAGAATAGTAAAACAGGTAAAATCGACGCTCAATTCCAAATGGGGTGGCATGGTTATTATCAATTAGCTATTAGAAGTGGGCAATATAAAGACTTAGATGTAATTGAAATTAAAGAAGGAGAATATAAAGGAAGAGATAAATTAACTGGTAAACAAAGTTTTGAATTTATTGAAGATGAAAAGGAAAGAATGTCTAAAGAAACAATTGGTTACTTAGGTTACTTTGAACTTTTAAATGGTTATAGAAAACAAATTTATATGAGCAAACAAGAAATGGAAAAACACGCAGATACTTATTCAAAAGCATTTAGTTTAGCTGAATATGAAAAGTTAAAGAAAGGACTTATTCCTGAAAAAGATATGTGGAAATATAGTTCATATTGGTATAAAGATTTTGATGGTATGGCTTTTAAAACTATTCTTAGAAGATTAATAAGCAAATATGGAGTAATGTCTATTGATATGCAAGAGGCTTTTGTTAAAGATATGGCTGTATTACACGAAAATGGTGACTATGAATATGTTGATAATGACAACAGTGAATCATCTCCAATAATTGAAGAAGCTAAAGTAGAAGAAACTAAAAAAGAGCCTCAAACTTTAAAGTTAGATGATGTTGAGTAATGGATGGATCACAATTAAGTTTATACGACATAGAATACGAAAAATTTAAAATAACAAAACCTATCAGACTAATTGAATTGTTTGCCGGTTATGGTAGCCAAGCATTAGCTTTAAAGTATCTAGGAGTTCCATTTGAACATTGGAAAACATGTGAATGGGCGATTAAGAGCATACAAGCATATAAAGACATACACTTCACTAATGATGATGTAGAACTTAATGCTAATAGAACAAAAGAAGATATGGTAGAGTTTTTATATCAAAAAGGAATATCTAGTAACTATAATGAGCCAATGCCAAAAGAACAAATATCAAGATTATCTGAAGAACAACTAAAAACAATAATAAAAAACATAGCAATAACACATAATTTAGTTAATATTCAGCAAGTTAAAGGAAGTGATTTAGAGATAAGTGATACTGACAAGTATGAATATATATTAACGTATTCATTCCCTTGCCAAGACTTATCTCTCCGGTCTAGCAGGTAAAGGTAAAGGAATGAGTGATACATCTACTCGTAGTGGAATGTTGTGGGAAGTTGAAAGAATTTTACAAGAGTGCAAAGATTTAGGAACACTTCCTCAAGTCTTACTAATGGAAAATGTTCCACAAGTTCATGGGGCAGATAATGTTAATGACTTTAATAAATGGCAATTAAGATTAGAGGAGTTTGGTTACAATAATTATTGGCAAGATTTGATAGCCACTGATTATGGAATACCTCAAACAAGGAATAGAACATTTATGGTATCAATACTAGGAGATTATAGTTATACTTTCCCAAAACCAATTCCTTTAAAACTAAAACTTAAAGATATGTTAGAAGATGTAGTTGATGAAAAATACTATTTATCTGACAAACAACTACAAGATATACAACAGTGGAACGCTTATCAAAAACCTTTAGAAACAATGGAACAAATTGACAAAGAAAATATATCTCCTACTATAACAACTAGGAGTGGTGCTTATGCTGCTGGTATGATATTAGTTAAAAATGCAACTAAACAAGGTTATTTAGAAGCAGAAGAAGGCGATGGTGTAGATATATCTGGTAGAATGGAATATCATAGAGGAACTGTTCAAAAAGGGAAAATTCAAACTATAAATACTAATCAAGATTATGGTGTGGTTGTGTTAGGTGGAATTGGTGAAAAGAAGAGTAATAATAATACTCAATGGTATATGCAAGATAGAATATATGATAACAAAGTAGGAATATCACTAGCTACGACAGCAAACCCAAATTATGTAGATAAACAATTAAGAATAAGAAAATTAACAACTCGTGAAGCGTTTCGTTTAATGGGAGTAAAAGACGAAGACTATGACAAAGTATGTAAAAATCAAAATGAAAACTCTCTATTCCATCTTGCTGGTGATTCAATTGTAGTAAATGTGTTAGAAGCTATTTTCAAGGAGATGTTATGAAGTTATACAACGACGATTGTTTAAATGTATTAAAGAACATAGAAACTGAAAGTATAGACTTAGTTGTAACAGATTGCCCTTATCATATAGTTCAAGGTGGTTGCACAAACATACCAAGAAAAGATGATTGTGGAGGAATATTTAGTCGTAGAAACACATTTACTCAAAAAAACGCTAAAACTGGTAAATTATTTGACAACAATGATATAAAGTTCAAAGATTGGTTGCCTGAAGTTTATAGAGTATTAAAAAATGGAACACACTGTTACATAATGATTAATGCTAGAAATCTTAAAGACTTGCAACAAGCAGCAGAAGATGTTGGCTTTAAGTTTCAAAACATTCTTATTTGGTACAAAAACAATGTAACTCCTAATAGATATTATCTTAATTGCTATGAAATGATTTTAATGTTGAAAAAAGGTAAAGCGAGAAATATAAATAACATGGGAACTAAAAATGTTCTTGAAATACCAAATATATTAAATGGCAAGAGCCAACCTACTGAAAAACCAGTTAGATTAAATGAAATTTTAATTGAAAACTCAAGTGTGGGGGGGGGATGTGATTCTTGATCCATTTATGGGTACAGGAAGTTGTGGAATAGCAGCAAAGAAACTAGGAAGAGAATTTATAGGAATTGAAATAGATAAGCATTATTTTGATATAGCTAAAAATAGAATAGAAAAGATTCAAGAGCAAGAAACATTGTTTTAGGAGGTGGCAAATAGTGAAATATGAGATATTAGGAACGGGAAGTACAGGTAATTGTGTTATATTAAATCAAAGTATAATGCTAGATTGTGGGCTAAGATATAAACAAATAAAGTCGTATTTAAAAGACATAAAATTGATTTTTATTTCTCATAAACATTCGGATCATCTGAACAAGTCAACAATAAAGCAAATTGCATATAATCATCCAACAATTAAATTTTTAGTAGGCTTTTATTTAGTAGATTTGTTAATAGAACTTGGTGTATCTAGGAAAAATTTAATAACAATAGATTTAGAAAAATGGTATGACATAGGAATAGCAAAAATAAAGTTTGAACCACTTTTACATGATGTTCCTAATGTAGCATTAAAAATGGAGATTAATGGAGAAAAGGTAATATATGCAGTAGATACCAACAAACTAGACCACATTGAAGCAAAAGATTATAACTTATATTTAATTGAAGCTAACTATACAGATGAAGAAGAATTAGAAAATAGAATTAAAAATGATTATGACAACGGCTTAACTTATAGTCATTATGAAAGAGTTAAAAAAACTCATTTAAGCCAACAAAAAGCATATAATTGGCTACAAAAAAACATGAATAAGGAAAGTGAATTTGTATTTTTACACGAACATAAAGAAAGGAGTGAAGAAAATGGAGAACAAAGAGAGAATGTATAAAAGGAGTAGTGGAGAAGTAATACCAATGAAATCTATGAACACAGAACATATCATTAATAGCTTATCAAAAAAATATAGAGAAGTGTTTGAGGCTAAAAACAAAAGTGAGTTTGCAAATAAAACAAACGAACTAAACGATTTAAAAGAAGAATTGTATTCAAGATTTAATACATTTAATGAAGGGTTGGAAGATAAATAATGGAAGAAGAATTAGAGCAAGAACAACAAGCAACAAATAGAGTTCATAGACCTTACAAAATTATGGAAGGCGACCTTATGAACGTTAGAAGAAAAGATATTGTGGGAAGAAATGGGCAACCATATATATTTTATTTTATAAACCTTCCTGAGAAAATGAAAGATGAAGAAAAGAGATATTTCCCTAAAGAAGTATATTTTAAAAAAGGTGTAACTTTGTTAGATAATACAAAAATAAAAGTATTAAACTTTTTTGAAAAAGTAAGGCCAAACAACCAAGACAAGTATCATCCAATATGGGGAATATTTATAACTGAATTTGAAGTAATAGAAGAACCAAATTATTATGAAGAACAAGATAACATAGAATCATATCAAGGTTTATCTGAAAGTGAAGGAAGTAACATTGGGTTAATTGATCCAAGTTGGTAAAAGAAAGGAATTAAGCAAAATGAATAATTTTATAAATAATTTATTAGATGTAATGGTAATAACATTCTTATTTATCTTAACAGTATTTATGATTAGCATTTTATTTGAATATATTAGAATGTTATGGCTTAGACATAAAGCTAAAAAAGCAAACAAAGAATTTAACAAAGCATTTTTAAAAGCAATAACTGATAGCCCTTTTCAAGAAAAATTGTTTGAAGAAATTGCAAAGCAAAACAAAGAACCAAAAAAAAGGGGAAGAAAACCTAAAAATAAAAATGAGCAGAACATAGAAAGGAAAGATATAAATTGATATTTAGAAATGAAGATTTAGAAGAAACACAAGAAAGAAGATACGGAAAGAAACCAACAAATTATGACGCAACAATTACTTTTAGGATCGACACCAAAACTTTGGAAGAGTTTAGAAAATTAGTTGGTGAACCATATCAACCAAAAATAAGAGATTTAATTATTCAAGAAATAAATAGGCACAAATATACATACGCAAAAGAAGAAGAAAGAAGAAATAGAATAAAAAATACTAGGTATAAAGCCTAGTATTTTGCATTTATACAATTCTATGTTATAATCTTTTTAGATAAAGGAGATGAAGACTAATGGCAATAGCTAAAAGAAGTAAAGCCAATGCGTATGCTAGAAAATATTATCGTGAAAACGAACAATATCGTAAAGAAAAAATTCGTGATAGAGCAAAAGAGTACGCACAAGACAAAAAAGGAGAGGCAAAAAAGTCAAGAGAATATTATTGGGCTAATCCTGAATATCGTCGTTATAAGATAAATTATCAGAGAAGATATAGACAAGAGCATAAACACAAAAACAAATAATACCCCTAGACTTACATAAACCACCCAAATTCGTCGATTAGATTAAAAGTAGTATAAATTATCAAGAAAGAGCAAACAAGCGAATATGAGCATTTAAAGGCACAAAAAAAGAGATAGTATATTTCAACTATCTCTTTTATTTTAATAAATCGTCTATGAATTTAGTTATAGCATAAGCCTTCCAACCAAATGGAACTTTAGTTTCTTCTTTCTTTACCTCTTTAGGTTTCTTAACATCTAACGAACTAACGAATCTTTTAATCTCTTTTTCAACTTTACTTTCTATATCACCTTTAGCTAACTCTATTCCTAAATCTTCACTTATGGAACATAGAATTATATCATATAAGCAGCGAATTACCTCCTTATTATTTCTATAAGCCCATGCTATTTCATAATCAGTATTTCCTTTTTCTTTGTAATGTTTATAAACACCATTAACATGCCTTTCAATAATTTCTTCTATTTCTTCTAAATTGTCTCTTAACTTTCTATCTTTATCTTTTTCTTTTAATTTCTCAATCTTGTTATTAAAGTTGTAAGTTTCAAGTGCTTTATTTAAGTTTTTATAATAATCGTCTAAAACTAGGTTGTTTATTTCTTCTTCCAAACTTTCTCCAAAGTCTTTCCCAACTCTATTTCTATCAAGAACTTTTCTTGTTTTTGTTATTTGACCTTTTCTACAATATGATCCATCATAATATTCTTCTTCATAACTATAATCGTCTAAAATCTTTTCTTTTATTTTTTTAGTTATAATATATGAATATTTTTGATTGTGTGTAGATAAATCTTGTAAAATATTATAAATTGTTTGATTATCTTCTT
>Ga0265298_10003165_pt1 | contig 22087 bp, 16 predicted proteins | sample AusTroGonzalo_MG_3_FD_193486 | JGI IMG/M metagenome (GOLD analysis project Ga0265298, IMG submission 193486) | Bovine rumen microbial communities from tropical cattle in Woodstock, Queensland, Australia - Gonzalo_01 | ecosystem: Host-associated > Mammals > Digestive system > Stomach > Rumen ...
GTAGTAATTTTGCACTCGCAATCGAGATGATTGCAGTTGTTTTCATTAGGTTAGTAGTTAAATTGTTTTTAAGGTAAAGATTATGTTATTAGATTTTCAAACAACGCTGTTGCTGACCTTGGTGGCTTTCGCCACTGTTTTAAGCGTTATTACGCTGGTCCATACCAACATGCGTTAATGGATAGAGCACGGAGTGAGTGATTCATACCGTGCTCTTTTTTGTTTATAAAACATAAAATATCACCTTATATGATATATTTAACTTAATAAAAGGTAGAAAATTGCTCAAATCTCGGGAATTGTGCGTAACTTTGCACGGAATTTTGGAAAAAAGGCACAATTGAATGAAACAGATAAAGACAACATACCTGCTGATAGCCATGCTCTTAGGGATTTTGGCATCATGCACCACGACTGATGATACGACGGTGACACTCTACGAGGATGCCGCCATCACGTCGTTTACGCTGGGCACGCTGAACCGTAATGTGAACGGTGTGAAGAGCACTGTCAAAGGTAGCGACTACCTCTTCCACATCGACCAAAACAAGCGCTTCATCTATAACACAGACTCGCTGCCCTTAGGTACTGACGTTACCAAAGTGGTGTGTGGAATAACCACCTACAACAACAGCCATCCCTACATCATCAGCACGGACGGGACATACATGACATACTATTCGAGTACGGACAGCATCGACTTCACTACGCCCCGTAACTTCCGTGTTATCTCCAGCAGCGGCAATGGCTATACTGACTACACTGTCTGGGTGAACGCCCACCAGAAAGACCCTGATGCCTTCGTCTGGCAGAAGATGACCAGCATACCCGTAATGACTGGTCTCCGTACCCTCGCTTTCAACGACCGCATCTACGTCTTTGGCAACGAGGGTGGCGCTACAAAGGCATACTACACAGAGGATGGCACCAGCTGGACACCCGCCACGCTGCCCATACTGACCGATGCCGACGCCTGGAAGAATGTCGTAGCCAACGTAGACTCACTATACATCATGGACGGTAAGGATATATACCGCTCTGCTGATGTCGACATATGGCACGAAGACGAGAGCGAGCTGCCTGACGGCATCACCCTGCAGCGACTGCTGGGAGCCAGCACTAACGAGGTATACGCCATGGATACCGACGGAGCGCTGATTACCAAATACTGCGACAGCCAGCTGCCCGTATGGATAGAAGCCGGAGACGAGACTGACGGCAGTTTCGACGCCCTTCCCACGCAGGACTTCACCATGGTGTCCTACCCGCTGTATCTGTCAGACAGCACCGACTATGTGCTGATGGCAGGCAATCAGAAGACGGGTGACACCTGGAACGGCCGACTGTGGCGCCGCATCGTAGACTATAGCGAGACAGGCATCATGAGCCTGTTGGAAGAATATATAGCCACCCTGGTAGATGGCAAGGAAGACTATCCGGAATGGATACGTAAGTGGACCTATGTGGACCGTGCCAACGACCACCGTTACGAGCTGCCTGCACTGGAGAACATCCAGCTGCTGCGCTATGACGACGTATTGCTGGCCTTCGGCGGTAAGGGTCTGCAAGACACCTCAGTAGAGGCGTTGAGGACCATCTATACCAGTCGTGACAATGGCATCACTTGGAAGGCTTCTACCCTTAGCATGCCTCCTACGGACGGCAATGCAACCTTCAACAGCGCAGCCACCAGTTTCTCGGCAGCAACCGATGGCAACTTTATCTGGATTGTCTGTGCAGGTACCGGAGAGGTATGGCGCGGACAGCTGAACAGAGTGGCGTGGGAGGATTGAGAGTTGACAGTTGAGAGTTGACAGTTGACAGTTGAGAGTTGAGAAAGGTCGTTGTTGCTATCCTGCTGATGCTGGCCGTAGGCGCTCAGGCGCAGACAGAGCCGGAATACCGACTGGAAGTCGGTGGAGGTATCGGTATGGTATCGTATGAGGGCGACTTCAACGGCAACATCTTCAGAAACCCACAAGCCGCGTTCTCGCTCTTGGCGAAATACAAGTTCAACCCACGCGTGGCACTGGCCATGAACATCAGCTATATGAAGCTGAAAGGCTCGGCAAAGGACGTGAAGTCGTATGTGCCTGCACAATGGCAGGACTACACCTTCAAGCGCAAGACAGGAGACGTGGGTGTGCGGCTGGAATATAACTTCTGGCCTTATGGAACAGGAATGGAATATCGTGGAGCCAAACGGCTTACACCATATATATTTATAGGACTGGGAACCACCGTCTACAAGACCGACAAGGCTCAGCTGGCCATGAACATGCCGCTGGGTGCTGGCGTGAAGTATAAAGCCGCCGACCGCGTGAATGTAGCGCTGGAATGGGCGATGCACTTCACGGGCACTGACCGTCTGGACGGTGTCGCAGACCCCTATGGCATCAAGAGCTCCGGGCTCTTCAAGAATACCGACTGCTACAGTCATCTGCGACTGTCTGTCAGTTACGACTTATGGGCGAAATGTAAAACGTGTCACAATGATAGAGACTAACAACATCCCCCAGCATATTGCCATCATCATGGACGGCAACGGACGCTGGGCCAACGAACGAGGCAAAGAGCGCAGCTACGGCCACCAGGCTGGCGTAGAGGCTGTGCGCCGCATCACTACGGAATGTTCTAATCTGGGTGTCAAATACCTGACGCTGTATACGTTCTCTACAGAAAACTGGGGACGTCCGGCTGATGAGGTAGCAGCCCTGATGGGTCTGGTACTCACCTCGCTGGAAGACGAGATATTTATGAAGAACAACGTGCGCTTCCGCGTCATCGGCGACATCAAGCGCCTGCCCGACGTCGTACAGCAGAAACTGCGCGAAACGGAGGAGCATACGGCCAAGAACGACCACATGACGATGGTCATAGCGCTGAGCTATAGCAGCCGCTGGGAGATTACGGAGGCTGTACGCCAGATTATTCAAGACCTCCACGACCAGAGAGAAGATATCACGCGGACGTTGGAGTTCTGGAAGACAGGTGGCATCCGTGCTGAGGACATCACGGAAGAGACTATTAGCAAACACCTGGCTACCAACTTCATGCCAGACCCCGACCTGCTGATTCGTACAGGCGGCGAGCTGCGCATCTCCAACTACCTGTTGTGGCAGATAGCCTATTCAGAGCTGTACTTCTGTGACACCTACTGGCCCGACTTCAACGAGGCTGAGTTGCACAAGGCCATCGAGAGCTACCAGAAGCGCCAGCGCCGCTATGGCAAGACAGAAGAACAAGTAGAGAACGAGGCTTCGCCTCTAAATGAAAAATGATAATTGATAAATGATAAAGAAGGAACACATAAACAATGTTTGGAGATGGATAATGAGTTTATCATTTATCATTTCTCCATTATCATTTAGCAGCGTAACTGCGCAAGACGTCATCACTAATCCTGAGATTTCCTATGCCGGAACACCACGCCGCTGCGAGATTGGCGGACTGACCGTCAGAGGAGTAGAAGGCTATGAGGACTATGTGCTGCTGGGACTGTCAGGACTGTCTGTAGGACAGATGATTGACGTGCCCGGTACAGAGATTACAGAGGCTGTCAAACGTTATTGGAAACACGGCCTGTTCTCGAACGCTTCTATTACTGCCGACTCCATCGTCGGCAACAAGGTGTATCTCTGCATCCACCTGGCCACCCGTCCACGTGTCAGCACCATCAACTACTATGGTCTGAAGAAGACAGAGCGTGAGGATATGGAGGCGAAGCTGGGCATCATGAAAGGCAGTCAGATTACGCCCAACATGATAGACCGTGCCAAGATTCTGGCCAAGAAATACTTCGACGAGAAAGGCTATAACAATGCCGAGATAGACATCACCCAGCGCGACGACGTGACGGGTAAGAACCAGGTCATCCTCGACGTCACTGTTGACAAGAAGTCGAAGATGAAGGTTCGTAAGATTATCTTCGACGGCAATAACAAGCTGTCATTCAGCAAGATTACCGGTTCGATGTTCAAGAAGGGTGCCTTCGGCAAAATCAACGAGGCCGGCAAGCTGAAGAACATGTTCAAGGCCAAGAAGTTTACGCCTGAACGCTATGAAGAAGCCAAGACTGCGCTCATCGATAAATATAATGAGTTGGGCTATCGTGATGCCACCATTCTGGAAGACTCTGTATGGACGGTAGACGAGAAGCATGTCAACGTCTATGTGAAGATTGACGAGGGTGAGCGCTACTATATCCGTAACATCACCTGGGTGGGTAACACCGTGGTGACCACCGACTATCTGAACAGAGCCCTGGGCATGCAGAAAGGTGATGTCTACAACCAGAAGCTGATGAAGAAGCGCCTCACGGAAGATGAGGATGCCGTCGGCAACTACTATTGGAACAACGGTTACCTGTTCTACCAGCTGGAGCCTACCGAGGTTAACATCGTAGGTGACAGCATCGACCTGGAAATGCGTATCCAGGAGGGTACACAGGCCCATATCAGTCATGTACGCATCTACGGTAACGACCGCCTGTATGAAGAGGTGGTACGCCGTGAGTTGCGCACCAAGCCCGGTGACCTCTTCTCAAAGGATGCCATCCAGCGTTCTGCACGAGAGATTGCCTCTACGGGCTTCTTCGACCCAGAGAAGGTGAACCCCGATATCAAGCCTAACTACGAGGACGGTACGGTAGACATCAACTGGGAGCTGGAGCAGAAGTCTAACGACCAGCTGGAGTTCTCACTGGGTTGGGGACAGACGGGTGTCATCGGACGTATCGGTGTGAAGCTAAACAACTTCTCGATGCGTAACCTCTTCGGAAAGAACAAGATGCACCGTGGCATCATGCCTATCGGTGATGGTGAGCAGCTGTCGCTGTCGTTCCAGTCGAACGGTAGCTACTATAGCTCTGTATCAACCGGTTATTCTACCGGATGGTTTGGTGGCAAGCGCCCCAATGCGCTGAGCATCAGCGCTTTCTACTCTAAGCAGAGTGACATCTCCAGCACCTACCGTAACTCGGCATGGATGAACAACTACTACAACTACTACGGTGGTTATGGCTCGTACAACAGCGGCTATTACGACTACACATCGATGATGGACGAGGATAAGTACATCAAGCTGTTCGGTGTCTCGCTGGGTTGGGGTAAGCGTCTGCGCTGGCCGGATGACTACTTCCAGTTGTCTACGCAGCTGTCATATACCCGTTATATGCTGCGTGACTGGAGCTACTTCCTGATTTCTAACGGTAACTGTAACAATATCAACCTGGGTATCACGCTGTCGCGTACCTCTACCGACAACCAGCTGTTCCCACGTCGCGGTTCAGAGTTCATGCTCTCTGTCACCCTGACGCCACCCTGGTCACTGCTGAACAACAAGGACTACGCCAACCTGGCTACCACAGAGACCTACCAGAAGAATATCGACCAGTATAATGCTGAGTTGCAGGAAAAATACCGCTGGATTGAATACCACAAGTGGAAGTTCAAGACCAGAACCTTCACAGCACTGACGGAAGGTCAGAAGTGTCTGGTGCTGATGACCCGTGTAGAACTGGGTCTGCTGGGCTCTTACAACAAGTATAACAAGTCACCGTTTGAGACCTTCTACGTCGGTGGTGACGGTATGAGCGGCTACAGCTCCAGCTATGCTGAGGAGACCATTGGCCTGCGTGGTTACGAGAACGGTTCACTGACACCATACCGTGCCGAAGGTTATGCCTACGACCGCTTCACGCTGGAGTTGCGCTACCCCATCCTGCTGGGTAACACCACCATCTACGGACTGGGCTTCCTGGAAGGCGGTAACGCATGGAATGATACCAGGAACTTCAACCCCTTCGACATCAAGCGTTCTGCCGGTGTCGGTGTACGTATCTTCCTGCCAATGGTGGGTATGATGGGTATCGACTGGGCCTACGGTTTCGACAAGCCCTATATCACGTCATCATCAAAGGGTGGCGCTCAGTTCCACTTCATTCTGGGACAGGAGTTCTGATGGAGTTGACAGTTGACAGTTGACAGTTGACAGTTGACAGGTGACAGGTGACAGGTGACAGGTGACAGGTGACAGGTGACAGGTGAGAGTTAAAGAGTTAAGAGTTGTGAAAACTTGAAACCTTTGGAAAGTTTCCACGTCTAAGAGATATAAACCCATAAAAAAGAGACAACAATGAAAAAGAATATGAGCAATATGCTGAATAGAAGATGGCTGATGGTGATAGGTTTATCATTTATCATTTTTCAGTTATCATTTAGCCCTGCAAGGGCGCAGAAGTTTGCCCTCGTGGATATGGACTATATCTTTAAGAACATACCCGCCTACGAGCGCGCTAACGAGCAGCTGAACCAGATTTCAAAGAAGTGGCAGGCTGAAGTGGAGGCTATCCAGATAGAGGCACAGACCCTCTATAAGAACTACCAGAACGAGGTAGTCTTCCTCTCTCAGGAGCAGAAGAAAGCCAAGCAGGACGCCATCGTAGCCAAGGAGAAAGAGGCTGCCGACCTGAAGAAGAAGTACTTCGGTCCGGAAGGCGAGCTCTTCAAGAAGCGTACCGCCCTGATGAACCCTATTCAGGAAGAGGTATACAACGCCGTCAAGGATATTGCTGAGTTGCGCGGCTACCAACTCATCCTCGACCGTGCCAGCGACTCTGGCATCATCTTCGGGTCGCCCAAGGTGGATATCTCTAACGAGGTACTCTCTAAACTAGGATATTAACTAGAAAAACTAGTAGAACTAGTAAGACTAGTAATACTAGAAACAACGAAAAATAATTAATAACAATAAAAAAACAAAAGACAACAATGAAGAAACTATTCATCATGATGCTGATGCTGGCACCTATGGCCGCATTCGCACAGAAATTCGGACACGTCAACTCACAGGAGATTATCCAGGCTATGCCTGAATTCGCCAAGGCACGTACCGAGATTGAGGCACTTACCAAGCAGTATGAAGCTGATCTGAAGAGCATGTACGAAGAGCTGCAGAAGAAGGGCGAGGCTTACGAGAAGGAGCAGGCTACCCTGCCCGCAAACATCAAGGAGCGCCGCGAGAAGGAGCTGGGCGAGATGCAGCAGAAGATCCAGCAGAGCTACCAGGATAACCAGCAGGCTCTGGCCAAGGAGCAGCAGGATAAGATGAATGCCATCACTACCAAGGTGCTGGACGCTATCAAGGCTGTAGGACAGGCTGGCGGCTATGTTTATATCATGGACGTTACCGGTGGTATTCCTTATATCTCTACAACCCTGTCTACCGACGTTACCGCAGAGGTTAAGAAGAAGCTCGGTATCTAATCAGAAATCTTTTAAGGACAACAAATAAAGAGGATGTGCTCGGCACATCCTCTTTTATTATTCTGCTTCTTAACGAGGCTTATTTGAATATAAGCTCCTCGTCAGGATAGAGATACCAGTCGGTAGCTGTCTCACTGTCTTCTGCCCACTCTGCGAAGGAGTGACCTTCTGTCTTATAAGCACCTGTGAGCTCGCCATCCTTGAGTTTACCGATAACATGCCACTCGATAGGATACTGGAAGTCGCCAGGTACCAAGATAGCCCATGGCATATTGCCACCATAAGCCTCTTCATAGCCAGCAGGCTTGATAGGCGTAACGACCTGAGCCGTCTTGAAACCGTTCTGCACAGTATGTACCTCCCAATAGCCACCAGCGTATGGTTCTACGATAAAGACGTCATACAGATTTGCTGCAAGCATGTTGCTGGCCTTCTCAGCATCATTGAAGACAAAGGTATAGGTAGCCGTAGCTGGCTCCGTATAGTATTTTTGCTGATAAGCGTCATTACGCTCCACGGTGTTCCAGAAATATCTCAAGACACCACCATTGTCAGCCTTATGGGGGTTGATGGCCCAGTGGGCATCCTTAAAGAGCACGACAACCATATTGCTGGTATTGTTGGGCGCCTGATTCTCTATGAGGAAGGTCTCACCAGTATCGATATTCTGGTAATCACCCAATCCCTGTCCCTCTGGAGATGGGAAAGACTTGGTAACAGTATAACTCTCTAAGTCGGTACTCTTCACACCGATGAGACGCATGGCTGCGCCAATATTCTTCGTAGCACCTACTGCATCAAGGCTCACCTGAATGGTCAGCGTCCTGTCATCGAGAGTAGGCTTAACGGTGAGTACCACGTCGTTGAAGTCATAGTCACCAGCCTCAGGGAAATTATCCTCGAAGCAATAACGATATGACTGTGGGGTCTCGGGATGGTCACCACTGTCTGGAGCACCCGCATAGGCAGCACCACAACCAGCATTAGACAGTTGCACCTTAGCACCGCTATAGGCAGTCAATGCTGCAGCACCCTTGATATCAATATAGGGGTATTGTCCAGACCAACCATTTTGAAAATGATCATCACTAGCTACATAGAGATTGCCACCGTAAGTAACCTCATAGCCCTGATTGGCTGCACCTGCCACAATCTTCTTGGCACGGAACACGGCAAAGTTGCCTGACGCAGGACCATAGACACCATAGTCGGCCTTCGTTGCATTCATGGTTGCTGTCTCTGTTACATCAAACAGAGAACCCTCACCCATATAGATATAGAACGGACCACCATTGAACTGGCTCCAACCTGTAGAATAGTTCTTTGCCCAGTTTCCACCACCATTGAAGTACTTGGTGACGACGCTGGAACCAGCATCCATCTTGAAGTTACCATTGCCTGGGTTGTCGCCGAGGTTGATATTGAAGTCCTCGTCAACAATCAACTTACAGTTGTTGATGACATCGTCACTACCAGCATTGTAGATGAAGTTGCCAGTATGATACTCACCATTGTTTACCCAAGCATTATAGTTGCTGTTGATGAAGGTCGTACCGCTGATGGTGACCATGTTGTTGTTCTCAAACTTACCGCTACCAGCCGTGTTCATGTCAGCAGCCGTGATGGTGCCATTATTCACGATGACAGACAAGTCATTCTCCACGGAAATCTTGCTGGTCACAGTCACTGACCCGCCATTCACCAGCCAGCTGTCGCTGTTAGTAGACAACTTATACACGTCAATGGTACCGTGATTGAAGATGTGCAAGCCATTATTGAGCTTCAGCTCCACATTATAAGGAGTGGCAATCTTGGCACCAGGAGCCAAATAGATGTTACAGCCTGACTGCAGGTTGCCAGCACTTCCGGAGCCCAAGACGAGCACGGCATTTTCTACCAGATAGATATCGGTATTGGGTGCTACATAGAAACTGCGGTCCAGGAACCAGTTCTCGCCTTTGATATAAAGGGTTCCACCACTACTTTTTGAACCATCCCAGGCTCCCCAGATGTTAACGGCTCCCGTACATGACTCGTCCACATAGCTGACGCCAGAGGCATAACCCCATTGGCCAACTTCATTGTAAGACTTCACACCAGCAGGTACATCAGCCAGAAACTTGCTAGCATCAGCATCTCCAGGGAACTGGAAGCTGGGCTGCAGGGCACGCTTACGAGCCTTCGCCGTATTCGTCTCGATGTCTAACTCCAGCAGACCATCCTTGATGACTGCGGGATAGACGGACATATAGTTCTCGGAGTCGAACAAGGTGACATAGGCATAAGCCTTGGCCAGTGGATAGCTAACCTTCATATCCAAGCTACTACCATCCGCAACACGGCCTTCACCCAGCAGTTTCAGCGTACCCTTATAGTCAATAGGGTTCTGTTCGTAAATTTTCACTCGGTAGGTATCTGCTGTACCGGTATTCACGGTGATACTGGCGCTAGCAACGCCAACTGTGGCCCACTGATGGTTAGGGTCCACATTCTCTATGACAAAGGCTTTCTTGAGATACTCGTCATAGTTAGCCTGGTCGAAGACGACGTCATCCTTACATGACGTTACAGCCAGCGACAGCACGGCCAAAGCAATCCAAAAATGATTCTTCATGCGCATACTTTATTATAAAATATCGATATTTCGGTTGCAAAGATAAGCAAAAAAAACATAACTGACGCATTTTTATAGGAAAAAGTTTTCTGTTTAAAGAAAAAATAACTACCTTTGCCCCTTGAAAATGAGATTTATATAATAGTTTAGCTAAATGAAAAAGAATTTGATGAAAGGAGTAAGCCTATTTGCCATATCCGCGATGTTGGTTGGGTGTTCCCATGACGCATGGTTCCAGACGAACAACCGCGCTAAGCAGATGGAGGAAGAATATGCTTCCAACTTCAAGACGATTGTTTTAGGCGGACAAGATGTTGATGCACGACAGACGTGGAATACGGCTGTCAGCACCCAAATAACACTGACCAGTGCAAAGACCGGTACGCTGAAGATTTATGCTACCGACCCTGCACAGGGCACTACTGTTGCCGCCCTTTATACTGGTAGTATCGCTAAAGGTGAGACGAAGACCTTCACCGTAGCTCGTCCGCAGAATGCCACGACGCTTTACGCCACCATTCTCGATGAGAAGAGCTACATGATTGACAATATGGCGTTTGATGCCAGTGAGTCGAAGGTTACCGCAGCCTTCTACACCACTCCCGCCAATGCCAGTCAGTTGAAAGCAGCTCGTCGTACCATCCAGCCTATCTTCAACTTCCCCGAAGATGCTGACGCCAGCAAGTTTCTGGCTGATGTACCTACAGGTGTAAAGCCTTACGCAGAGGTTCAACAGTGGGGAGGTTATGGCTCTGGTATTAGCTATATTGATGGCTCATGGACAGACGATGTGAACATCTGGGGTGCCTGGGATGGTTCAAAAAGTAGCGGTGGAACCCTTTATATCAAAGGCGAGAACTGGTTCCTGGACCGCAAATTCTATGTAGCAGCCAATACCGATGTCTATCTGGTAGAAGGTGCTGTCCTCGTCCTGAGTGAGAGCAACGCTAAAGATTTGCAGGGAGGCTGCAACTACTATTTAGCTCCAGGCGCCAAGATTGCCACTCCCGACGGTGTGGAACTGGTGTTGAACAATGGTTTGCATATGTACAACCATGGCACCATTGATGTGGGTAAGCTAAGTGTCAACACAACAAGTGTACTCTATAACAGTAATGAGGTTCAGGTGCGTGGCGAACTGTCAACGGAGAATAACCAGTCAGTTATCGTCAACGACGGTAACATGACAGCCACCCGTTTGCATACAGCCGGTAGCAGTCACGTAGAGAACAATGGCACCATGACCATCAGCGGTAATACCGACATCGACAGCAACAACAACACATGGGTTAACAACGGACAATACACTACAAACTACTTCTATTATACAGCAGGCAGCAATGACGTCATCAACAACTGTCATCTGACTGTCAAGGAACTCTTCTATATTAATCTTGGCGATACCAACAAGAACGGTTTCCAGATGGATAGCGACGGAAGCGTCGTTACCAAGAACTTCGAGGCCGCAGGACCCTGCTTCATCTTTATGGGTGCCCAGTCACTCTTTGAAGTGACAGAGACCGCCACGATGAACATCACCAAGGACATCTATGGCATCTACGGTCCAGAGACTGGCAAGCACGCAGTCTTCCATGCCAAGAAGATAGTCAATGGTGCTGCTGATGCTAACCAGTGCTTTGTTGCCAACTACTTTGGTCAGCTTTATGTGGCCTACGACGAAAGCCACTTCCCACAGGGCTATTCTGACGGAGAGAGTGATGCTGCCAAGGCAAATGGTGGCATTGGCTCACAGCCCTACTATCATGTGGGCGAAGGTGCTACAGTTGAAGGCACGGAAATTATTGACTATACCATAGAGAAGAGCCAGTGTAACCCAGGCTTCCAGGGTGCTGGAATGGTTAAGGAAGAGCCTAAGCAGTATATCTACTTCGCTTTTGAGGACTTAGGCACCAGCGATGACTTCGACTTCAACGACGTAGTAGTCCGCGTCAGTGTTCCCGATGCCAACAACCAGTCGACCGTAGAGCTCTGTGCCATTGGTGGTACACTCCAGCAGAAGGTGTTCTTAGACGATGAACAACTTGGCGACGAGGTACACAATTACGGTGAGTTTGGCGACAATACCAAGAAAGTGGTGGAAGTACCCATCACAGTGCTGAAGACGATTACTGTACCCGACGGTGTCTCTGTAGCCGACCTGAACATCAATATCCAGGTAACCAGAAAAGACGGTCAGGTGGTAACCATCGGTGGTCCGCAGCCTGGCGAGACACCTTTCCGTGTCACTGTAACCGGTGATGACGAAGGTAAGTGGTTCTGGCCTAAGGAGCGTGTCAACATCAGTGATGCCTATACTCAGTTTGGCTTGTGGGGTGCCAATATGGACAACAACCCCGACTGGTACAAGAATCCTGTCAAGAGCAAGGTTCTCAAGTGGTAGAAACATCATCAAATACTTTAAATACAATGAACGAAAGGGCGACTACGTGATGTAGTTGCTCTTTTTCTTGTTTGTTTCAGAATTATTTTGTAACTTTGCCGTCACTATGGTACTGAATTATATCTGGGTAGCTTTCTTTCTCGTTGCATTCGTCATTGCAGCGGTGAAACTGTTGTTCTGGGGCGACTACGACGTCTTCCCCGCCATGATGGACTCTACGTTCAGCTCGTCGAAGACAGCCTTTGAAATCTCGTTGGGACTGACTGGTGTGCTGTCGCTCTGGATGGGCGTGATGAAAGTCGGTGAGAAAGGTGGCGTAGTCAACGTGCTGGCACGCCTGTTGTCGCCTGTCTTCACCAAGCTGTTCCCCGATATTCCCAAAGGACATCCCGTGACGGGCAGCATCTTCATGAATATTGCTGCCAACATGCTGGGACTCGACAATGCCGCCACACCGCTGGGACTGAAAGCCATGGAGCAGATGCAGGAGTTGAATACCAAGAAGGACACCGCCTCCAACCCGATGATTATGTTCCTGGTGCTGAACACCAGTGGACTGACGCTCATTCCCGTAAGTATCATGGTATATAGGGCACAGATGGGTGCTGCCCAGCCTACCGACATCTTCATCCCTATCCTACTGGCTACCTTCTTCTCCACCGTCGTAGGTATCATCGTTACCTCCCTATTCCAGCGTATCAACCTGCTGAACCGTACCATGCTGCTGACGCTGGGTGGTGCCTGCACACTGGTGGCTGCCGTCATCTGGGGATTCTCGCAGATGGATTCGGAGACCATGAACCGATGGAGTACCACTGTCGCCAACATCCTGCTGATGACCATCATTACGGGATTCATCGTGGCGGGTGTCCGCAAAAAGGTGAATGTCTACGATGCCTTCATTGAGGGTGCTAAGGAGGGCTTTACCACTGCCGTCCGCATCATCCCCTATCTGGTGGCTATTCTCGTTGGAATCGGCGTTTTTCGCGCCAGTGGAGCAATGGATATGCTGATTGGAGGTCTGCGTGCAGGTGTTGACGCCTGTGGTGTCGACGCCCAATGGGTTGACGCCATGCCAACAGCACTGATGAAGCCGCTGTCAGGCAGTGGTGCCCGTGGCATGATGGTTGACGCCATGACCACCTATGGTGCCGACTCGTTTGTTGGCCGCCTGTCGTCCGTCTTCCAAGGTTCTACTGATACTACCTTCTATATCCTGGCCGTCTACTTCGGTTCGGTGGGTGTCTCGAAGACGCGTCATGCCGTCACCTGTGGTCTTTTAGCAGACTTAGCGGGCATTTTAGCGGCTATTGCCATCTGCTATCTGTTCTTTGCGTGACGTTTTCTTGCATAATCCAAGAAAAATGTCTACCTTTGCACCCGCATTTGAAAATTATTGATTTATAGACATTTGAAAACATTTGAAGAACTTGGTGTGAGCGAAGGGATTCGCCGAGCCATTGAGGAGATGGGCTTCGTACAGCCCATGCCCGTACAGGAGGAAGTAATACCTTACTTGTTAGGAAACAGAAACGACGTCATCGCCCTGGCCCAGACGGGTACAGGTAAGACGGCGGCATTTGGCATACCCGTATTACAAAGGATAAGCCTCCCCCCAACCCCCTCCAAAGGGAAGGGGAGTTTAGAGGCAGATATGCAGAAACCTCAGGCACTTATCTTGGCGCCTACCCGCGAACTGTGTCTGCAGATTGCCGATGATTTGCGTGACTTCTCAAAATACATGGACGACATCCATGTAGAAGCCGTCTATGGTGGCGCATCTATCGAACAGCAGATTCGTGCCTTGCGCAAGGGTGCACAGATTATCGTTGCCACCCCTGGTCGACTCATTGACCTGATGAACCGTGGTGTGGCTAAGCTGGACAACGTACATAACGTCGTACTCGACGAGGCCGACGAGATGCTCAATATGGGATTCTCGGAGAGCATCGACGCCATCTTAGAGGGTATTCCCGAAGACCGTAACACGCTGCTCTTCTCGGCCACGATGAGCAAGGAGATAGAGCGTATCGCCAAGGGCTACCTGCACGACTACAAAGAGATTGTGGTAGGTAGCCGCAACGAGGGTGCCGAGCACGTGAACCATATCTATTATATGGTGAATGCCAAGGACAAGTACTTAGCCTTGAAACGTATCGTCGACTACAATCCCCGCATCTTCGCCATCATCTTCTGTCGTACGAAGATAGAGACGCAGGAGGTGGCCGACAAACTGATTAAGGACGGCTATAACGCAGAGTCGCTGCATGGCGACCTCAGCCAGCAACAGCGTGACCTGACCATGCAGAAGTTCCGCCAGCATACGGTACAACTGCTGGTAGCCACCGATGTGGCTGCCCGTGGTCTGGATGTCGACGACCTGACACACGTCATCAACTACGGACTGCCCGACGATATCGAGAACTACACGCACCGCTCAGGCCGTACAGGTCGTGCAGGCAAGAAGGGTACGAGCATCTGCATTGTCCACAGTCGTGAGAAGTTCAAGATTCGCAACATCGAGAAGGTTATTGGCAAGCAGTTCGAACAGGGTGCCATCCCCTCAGCAGAAGAGATCTGCAAGAAGCAGCTCTACAAGGTGATGGACCAGATTGTAAAGACTGATGTCGACGACGAGGAGATAGCTCCCTTCATGCAAGATATCCAGCGCTACTTTGAGTATATCGACAAAGAGGAACTCATCAAGAAAATCGTGTCAATGGAGTTTGGCAAGTTCCTGTCCTACTATGCCGATGCACCGGAGATAGAGGAGGTAAATAACAAGAAGGAAGAAAGAAGAGGTAAGAGAGAAGAAGGACACGGTAGAAAGCAGCCGACACCAACCAGTAAGGGCTACAAGAAACTGTTCATCAATCTGGGCAAGAGAGATGGTTTCTACCCTGGTGAGTTGATGCAGACGCTGAACCGCTTTGTGGGTGGTCGTCAGGAGGTGGGACACATCGACCTGCTGGACACCATCTCCTATTTCGAGGTGCCAGAGAAGGATGCCAAGAAGGTCACGATACAATTGACGGGTATCCGCTATAAAGGACGCACCGTGCGCTGCAATGATGCCGACGAAGGTGGCAAGGCTGATAATCCCCGCAGTCCCAGAGCACCTCGGGAATCGAGAAATACCAGAGAGTCCAAAGAGCCCAGAAAGAAAGCTCCCAAAGAACAAAAGACCTACAAGAAGGAAGACTGGATGCAGTTTTTGTCACCTAACAGTAAGAAACTGAAGGGCGAAGTCCCCGATTTCAGCGAAGAGGGCTGGGCCATCCGCAAGCCTCGCAAGAAGAAATAAAAAAACTCTCATATCTTTTGGTAATTCGTTCGTTAATTCGTATCTTTGCGAAATAAATAATATTTGTATGATGAAACCAATAACAAAGACCTTTATGCTATGGCTGCTGGCTACTATCCTGACGCTCAGCAGTCCTGCAGTCCTGACATCCTGCAGCAACGACGAACCAGTACCTCCTTTGCGGCCCTTCGTCCTCAAAGGACAAGACGCCGTGGCGTGGACAAAAGCCCACCTCGACTCACTTGTCAATGTGTATATGGCAGACTGCGGCAATCTGCTCGACCCCGATATGACCCGCGACCTGCTGAAGTGCATCGGTTACACCCGACTCAACGTGCTTGACTACAGAGAGGCAGGCTGGCTGATTGACAGCGTGGTGTTCATCCGCCTTATGGACCGCGCTGCCGAGGCAAACAATAAGACCATCCTTTTCACGATGGGTATGTATGGATGCGGCAAGACTGCCAGTCTGAACAACAACCCTGAGCTGAAGAAGTTGGCTGACGAGGTTGGAGTCATTTCAGAAGGTGCCTACAACAGCGTCACCTACTTCGACCAGATGGTAGCCCAGAGCGGCGAGAAAGGCTTTGAGCCGAGCCTTATCTATGTGTATAACGACGCAGAGACAGGCTTTACCAACTGCCTGGAGCGCTTGATAGCCACCAACCGCGCTGTAAACTACAAGTCTTACATCAACGTATTCCCACAGTTCAAGGGTCGAGTGGAATACATTGAAGAGCACCATCCCGACATGAACTTCTACTGCCTGGACAACAGCCACAACAATGGTGGCAAGCGTGTCACCAACGAAGAGGCCAAGCTGTGGGACTACACGATGACGGAAGACCTGCAGCAGAAGCTCCGGACCATCATGCAGAACTACATCAGCTCCGGCAAGCTGAATAGCGAACAAATCAACGCCTTACAAAATTAAAAACAAAAAGGCGTGATAGCCTGAAAAATAATACCTCCAAGATTGCTTGGAGGTATTATTTTTATCATTAAACACTTAGTTTTCTTTGTACTTGGGATTCAATGTCAAGGTGAACGTCTTAATGGTTTTCCAATTAGAAGCATCTTTTGACGTCTGGAGGTCAAATTCACCCATCATTACGCCATTATCGTAAGTATTGACAACAGCCTGTACACGCTGAATTACCTGCTCTTCGGTAACGGTCTGATTATTGATAGCGTCCAGAACCCCTGCCAAATCTTTGTCAAATGCTCGCACAGTTGCCTCTTGGCCCTTAACATACTGCAGTTGATCAAAACGGTTATACTTAAAATACACATTCGTTTTAATTGTCGTAGACTCATCATCGCCGCATGACTGCACACACAAACCCATCACTGCTACCAGCAGCATGAGCATCATTGACTGAATTTTCTTCATAGTTTTTTGTTGTTTAATTATAAATCGCCGCAAAGATAATCATTCTATATGAATCATGCAACTTTTTGGTGAGATTTTTTAAGATATAATTATTTAGCGTTAATCTCCTTAATCAGTCTATCGGCATGTCCCCAACGGTCCATCATGAACAGCATATAGCGGACATCGACATTGATGGTACGTGCCAGCTGACGGTCGAAGAAGATGTCGCTGGAGAGTGAGTCCCAGTTGCCGTCGAAGGCCAGACCCAGCAGCTCGCCCTTGCCATTGAAGATGGGTGAGCCAGAGTTACCACCTGTGATATCGTTGTTAGAGAGGAAGCAAAGCTGCATGGTACCTGTCTCCTTATCAGCATAAGGACCGAAGTCGTTGCTGGCAAGCAGTTCGTGCATGACGGGCTCCGCATAGTATTCGACATTCTGGTCCGCCTTCTGCATCTTCTCCCACAGTGAACGGGCGGTAGTATAGTAACCTGACGGCTTGCCACCCAGCAAGTATTCACCTACCTGTCCGTAGGTCATACGCATGGTGAAGTTAGCATCTGAATAGTTGGGAAGGTCCTGTTCCATGCGTAACTTGGCAGCACAAAGCCACTGCTCCTGCTGGTCGATGCTGTCGGTAATAGCCAGCAGGTCGGCACGCAGGATGGCGCGCAACTCGATGAGGTCCTGACCATAGACGACGCCAGGATCTTTGTCGAACTTCTTCTTGTTGATATACAGTTTCTTACCGCTCTTCATCAGCATCGACTTATCGTAGACATAGTCTACATAAGCACGGTAGTCGCCCTTGAAGTCACGGTCGATGGTCTTGAAAACATCGATATGGTATTTCTGGTCGACATGCAGGCGGTAGTTCTTCAACAGTGCTGCCAGCAGTTCACGGTCAGTCTCCTGGTCCCACTCCTTGCTATTGTCATCGAAGGTGATATACTGCTTGTTCTTCTTATCCTTCGGACCTTGCACGGCGATACCGCTGTGTACCTTCTTGGCTCGTACGGTCAGCTGGTCACACTCGCGACCCCATGTCTCGCTCCAATAGTAGAGGGCACGCATGCTCTGGAAACGCTGCTGGTAGAGTTTGGCCAACTTGTCGAAGTCGAGCTTACCTTTCAGGTAACCCGTGCTGTCCTGCCAGTGGCGCAGGCGGTTCTCGAACTGGCGCTTCTGCTGGATGAGTCCGATAGAGTCGATACACTTGTTCATGCCGATAGAGTTCTTCCAATAGTTGCTCGAATGGGCATACTTCGACTCATACTGGATGCGGATAGCCTCTGAGCTGAGCATGCGGCGCCACATAATCTCCTGCTTGACGGCACGAGCCTGTACCATTGTGGTATTGATGGCGTCACGACGCTCCTGGATGCCATAGCTGCTGAGGTAGCGGCTGGTGCTGCCAGGATAACCCATAATCATGGCGAAGTCGCCAGGCTTGTAACCCTGTAAGCTGACAGGCGCCCACGATTTGGGATGGTAGGGTACGTTGTCCTTGGAATATTTGGCAGGACCGTTGGTTTTCGGATCAGCATAGATACGGAACACTGAGTAGTCACAGGTCTGGCGTGGCCACATCCAGTTGTCGGTCTCACCACCATACTTACCCATCGACTTAGGAACGGTGAATACCAGACGGACATCATAGAAGTCACGGTAGGTAGTCATATAGAAGGCGTTGCCTTCGTAGAAGGGCTTAACCTCGACACGCAGGGTAGAGTCCTGCTGGTGGATTTCCTTCTGCCAGGCATTCTCTAACGAGTCGACATACTCTGCCTGACGGTCCTGACTCATACCTTTCAGTTGAGGTACTATCTGGTCGGTGACATCTTTCTGCTCAATCATGAAGCTGACAAAGATGTCCTCGTTGGGCAGCTCCTCTTCGTAGCTGTTAGCGACAAAGCCATTCAGCATGTAGTCGTGTTCAACGGTAGAATGGCGACGGATAGCGTCAAAGCCGCAGTGGTGGTTGGTGAAGACCAGTCCGTTGGGTGATACGACGACACCCGAACAATAGCCACTGAAGTTGATGACGTTATTCTTAATAGCGTTATCCGACAGGTACAGCTGTTCCATAGGCAGCTGGAAACCTTCCTGCTTCATCTGCTCATAGATGGCGGTGGGCAGGTTATACAGTGTCCACATGCCTTCATCTGCGTGTGCTCCGAGTGCACACAGGCTCATTAGTGATAAGAGTAGTTTTTTCATTATTTATTCTATTATCTAAAATATTTTCCAATAACGGGGAGGCTCTTCAAGGGCAGGTCCTTATAAAGGATGTATGCCACAAAGAGAATGATGAACAGGGTGTTAAAGGCCAGCGCACCAATCATGGGCCACTCGCTGCTTACCTGCATGATGCAGAAGAAGCAAGCTGTCAGCAACACATAGCAAGCAATGTCCTTCATGGGATAAGGAATCGGATTCTTCTTCTGACCGACGATATAGCTCAGCACCATCGACGTGCCATAGCCTGCCACCCCACCCCATGCGCAGGCCCAGTAGCCATACTCCGGGATGAAAATGATGTTGACGGTAAAGAGTACCAGACAGCCTGCCAGCGAGAACCATGCACCATAGATGGTCTTATCGATGAGTTTGTACCAGAACGACAGGTTGAAGTAGACACCCATCATAATCTCTGCTGCCATGACGATGGGCACCACGCCCAGTCCCTCACGGTAGTTGGCACCGATGATATATTGCAACAGCGGCATCCAGCCAACGACACACAGGAAAGCCAGCAGGGTGAAGATGAGGAAGTACTTCATGGCAGCAGCATAGTACTCCGTCTTGTCTGCATCCTTTGACTTGGCAAAGACGATGGGCTCATAGGCATAGCGGAAAGCCTGTGTAATCATCGCCATAATCATCGCTATCTTCACACATGAGCCGTAGTCGCCCAACAAGATGTTAGCTTGTTCCTCGTCAGGACATACCAGCGGGAAGAGAATCTTGTCGGCCACCTGGTTCAGGATGCCTGCGATACCCAGTATCAAGATAGGCCACGAGTAGCTGAACATCTGGCGCAGCAGCTGGCCGTCGAAATGCCAATGTATCTTGAATAAATCAGGAATAAAGAATAGCGTGATGAAGGCTGTACACAGCAGATTGATAAAGAAGACGTAGAACACCGATGTCTTGCCGAGCACTACGAAGTAGAGCACGTTCAGTCCGATGTTGAAGATGATGAATAGCATCTTCAACGACGCAAAGCGCAGGGCACGCTTCTGGTAGCGCAGATAGCTGAACGGGATGGCCTGCAAGGCGTCAAGGGCTACCACCACACCCATCATCAGCAGATAGTCAGGATGCTCAGTATAGCCGAGGGCATTGCTGATGGGACCGATAAGTCCAAAGAGCAACAGCAGGAAAATGGCTGTCAGCGAACCTACCACCGCCATGGCCGTAGAGAATACGGTGTCGGGCTTGCTACGTTCGTCATTGGCAAAGCGGAACAGCGTGGTCTCCATGCCAAAGGTCAGCAACACCAGTATCAGCGCCACATAGGCATAGACGTTGGTGCTGATGCCGTAGTCGCCCGTCTCGTGCGGCATATAATAAGTATAGAGCGGTACTAACAGGTAGTTGAGGAATCTGCCTACAATGCTCGACAGTCCGTAGATGGCCGTATCCTTGGCCAGTGATTTCATGTTTGCCATAGTTACATAGACCGTTTAATCATCAGAAACTGCGTAGCCATGCCTTCAACTCCAGCATCATCTCAAAATGGTAGGTGAACGACTGGCGGATGCCAAAGCCATGACCACCAGTGGGATAGATATACATGCTGGCAGGCACCTTGTTGGCATACAGCTCTTCATAGTAGTTGAGACTGTTGATAGGCAACACGACACGGTCGTCATGTGCCAGGGCAATGAAAGCACGTGGCGTATGGTGGCCGATATGCTGCTCGTTGCAGTATTCATTCACCAGCTTACGCTTGGGCTTCTTACCTAACAGGTTCTCACGCGAGCCCTGATGGGTTACGCCCTGCTCCATCGAAATAACGGGATAGAACAGTATCTGGAAGTTGGGCAAGGCATCACCCGTAGCATGGGTGGCAACGGTAGAAGCCAAGTGACCACCTGCTGAGAAACCCATGATGCCCACATCCTTTGTGTTGATATGCCACTGCTTGGCATGGCGGCGTACCAGACGGACAGCTTCTTCGGCATCCTCAGAAGGCACCTGCCAGACACCGTGGGGCATGCGATATTTAAGTACGATGAGAGCGATACCCTGACCGTTGAAGAATGGCGCCCACTGATGTCCCTCATGGTCCATAGCCAGTCCTGCATAGCCACCACCAGGACAGCATACTACGGCACGTCCCGTAGCCTGCTTCTCGTCAGGCAGATAAACCCATACCTTGGCCATGTCCTTCGGATCATTATTGCTGGTCTTAGGACCGTCAGGCCACAGATTCATCTCTATCGGCTTCTGTGCCGATGCTGCCAATGCCATGAAAAACATGGCGATAAATAGAAGTTTCTTCATCATCTCTTGCTTTTGATTGGCAAAGATACGAAAAGTCGAGCGCAATACAAAGAAACTTGTTTCTTTTTTTGCTGAGACAGAGTATTTTTGCTGTCATAGACAGCAGAGATACGGGAAAACACATGAAATACCAAAGAAAAAAGCCAGAAAGTAGTCTTTCCAGCTTTTCCGTATCAGGTCCTACGAGTAGGGTTATTTGACGTATTCTGAGAAATCGGTCAACTTCATGTCGCCCTTGCGAGCCAGCGTGTCGTGCATAGCGAAGGCGGCAGGCAGGTTATGACGGGTCTGACCCATCTTGGCAATCTTCAGATAATCCCACAACAGCTGCTTGTAGTCGGGGTGTGCACAGTTCTCGATGATGCACTCAGCACGCTGGATGGGGCCTTTGCCACGCAGGTCGGCAATACCCTGCTCAGTGACGATGATGTTGACGTCGTGCTCTGAGCTGTCCTGGTGAGAGACGAAGGGCACGATAGAAGAAATCACACCACCCTTGGCAACAGACGGACAGGTAAAGATAGAGAGGTAGGCATTGCGGATGAAGTCACCCGAACCACCAATACCGTTCATCATCTTTGTACCACTGATATGGGTAGAGTTGACGTTACCATAGA
>Ga0265298_10003166_pt1 | contig 22077 bp, 21 predicted proteins | sample AusTroGonzalo_MG_3_FD_193486 | JGI IMG/M metagenome (GOLD analysis project Ga0265298, IMG submission 193486) | Bovine rumen microbial communities from tropical cattle in Woodstock, Queensland, Australia - Gonzalo_01 | ecosystem: Host-associated > Mammals > Digestive system > Stomach > Rumen ...
GAAGAGGCTGTCGCAAAGATCAACCGGATCGGCGATCCGATCGGATTCTACAAGATCGGACTCGAACTGTTCACGGCGGAGGGGCCCGATATCGTCAAGGCCGTCAAAGACCTTGGCAAGAGGGTATTCCTGGATCTCAAGTTCCACGACATACCGCGCACCGTCGAACGCGCCGTCCGCTCGGGAGGCAAGCTTGGCGTTGACCTCATGACAATCCACTCTGTCGGCGGCAAGGCCATGATCCGCGCCGCCGCAGATGCCGCGGCCGAGTTTGGGGAGTCCCGTCCGCGCATACTTGCCGTTACCGTGCTTACGTCTCTTGACCAGTCCGACCTCGCCGATGTCGGCATTGTCGGACGCACCCCTGCGGAGCAGGTTTCCGCCATGGCTCGCTTCGCGGTCGAAAACGGTGCGGACGGCCTGGTCTCTTCGCCAAAAGAGGTTGGTGCGCTTTCCAAGGCGCTCAAGGCCGGCACACTTTTCATAACGCCTGGCGTCCGCCCCGCGAATTCTGCAGTTGGCGACCAGAAGCGCGTCGCCACACCTGCGGACGCTGTTCGTGATGGTGCTACGCATCTTGTGGTAGGGCGTCCCATCCTCGGCGCGGACGATCCTACCTCCGCCGCACTTGCGATTCTGGACGAAATGAGGGTTTGACATGTTCTACCTTAACAAGATAGTGTGGTTCTGGCTCAATCCTTCCGCGCTTCCTATTCTCGTCGCCGCGATTGGATTCTGGCTTATCCTGCGCGGCAAGCGTCCGTTGTCCCGCAAAGTCGGACTTCTTGCGGTTGCCGCTTCCGTCGTGTTCATCTGGTTCGCTTCGACACTGTCATGCGTCTGCCTGCTTGGCCTTCCGCTCGAGCGTCCGTACCTTGACGCACAGTCCGTGGAGTCCGTGCCTTCGGCGGATGCGATAGTGGTTCTGGGCGGCGGCATAGGAAAGGCGGAGGAAATGACGTACCCGGACATGTCCGACGGGGCCGACAGGATATGGCACGGGGCCAGGCTCTACAAGGCAGGAAAGGCGCCGATCGTCATCGTGTCCGGAACCAACGATCTTTACGCCACGGTGCCTCTGCTGATCGACTTTGGCGTGCCGCCTGAAGCCATCGTTGTCGACAATGAGTCGCGGAACACATACGAAAACTCGCGCTTCACCGAGGACTTGCTGCTATCCAATGTCGGCGATCCTTCCGTTCCAAAGCGTGTGCTGCTCGTCACCAGCGCATGGCACATGACCCGCTCTCTTGGGAACTTCTCCAAGACTTCCCTGGTCGCGATTCCCGCACCGGCGGACTTCAAGGCGCACAACATGCTGTACGGACGCCAGTATTGGTGGTCGTGGATTGCGCCAACGGCGGACAACTTCGCCCAGGTTGGCGCCTACGCTAAGGAATGGCTTGGCCGCTTAGCCCGCCGTTGAAGGCGAGAATATGGTATAATACGCAATATGACAGTTGAGAAACAGGTTGAAGCCATAGTCAAGGCCCTCGAAGACCGCAAGGGCGTGGATGTTAAAGTCTACGACGTTCGCGGAAAGTCGTCTCTTGCCGATTTCTTCATTGTGGCGACAGGTTCCGCCGCGCCGCACCTAAAGGCGCTCATCGCCGAGTCCCAGTCCGTGATGAAGGATGCGGGAGTGATGAGCTTCCGCACAAGCGGCGACCCGGAGAGCGGTTGGATTGTTGTTGACTATGTGGATATCGTAGTGCACGTCTTTTCGCCCGAGGCCCGCGCCTACTACGCTTTGGAGAAGCTTTGGGCGTGACGCGATGACGTCCACCGTATATATCGCCAAGAACGTCTATGGCGGCGACGGGCTGGGAAGGCTCGGCGACGGTCGTGTAGTGTTCGTGCCTGGCGCTTTCGCCGGAGAGAACGTCAAGGCTGAGATTGTGGAAGAGCGGCGCAGTTTCGTCAAGGCCCGCCTCGTCGAGGTGGTGGAGCCTAGTCCTGGCAGGTTGGGAGAAGGGCCGGTTCCCATACCGGGCATGGTATACGCCAACCTCAAGTATGAGGCCGAACTCGACGCAAAGGAATCGCAGCTTCGCGAGTTCATGGACCGAGCCAGACTTGCGCCCAAGACGATTGGGCGCATAGATTGCGAGGCGCGTCCCCTCAACTACCGCAACAAGGTGGTGTATCATTTCGCAAGGCAGCATGGGCGGTGGGCGCTAGGGTATCGTATCGAGCCAAGCCACGAGATTGTCGATATTGTCGAGGATCCGCTTGCCCGCCCGGAGATAAACGCGAAGCTGCCGGAGATACGCGGCCTTGTCATGCGCCTTCTGACCCAGGGCGCGGATTCCGTGCGTCGCGACACCGAGCGGAAGGGCAATCTGACTATCCGCTGGTCGGAGCGTTCCGGCGTGAAGTGGTGGATCGGCGAAGATTCGCAGGGTGCAGTGATGAAGGAGATCACTTGCGGCAGGACGTTCGAGGTTCCGGCCGAGGGCTTCTATCAGGTCAATCCCACTGCCGGAGAAAGCCTCGTAAAGGCGGTGGCGGCCGAGTATGCCAAGTCCGCCGGTGTCGCGCCCAACGTGCTCGACCTGTATTGCGGAGTAGGAGTGTTCGGGCTTTGCTGCGCCAAGGGCGATGCACGGCTTGTCGGCGTCGAGTCTGCAAGCCAGTCCATTGAGTTCGCAAAGCGCAACGCTGCGGCTCAGGGGGTGAAGGGGCTTTTCTTCGCAGAGCAGGTCGGACGGAACATGCGCCGCATCAAGATCGGCTCGCAGACGACCGTCATCGTTGATCCGCCAAGGGGAGGACTTGAGCAACGCGTTCCGGAATGGCTTTCGCAGTCCCGTGCGCCCCGCATATTCTATGTCAGTTGCGATCCGGCGACGTTGACTCGCGACCTCCGTGTGATCACCCGCGGCTACGACATCGAGTCGGTTCGCTGGATTGACATGTTCCCTCGTACGGCGAGGTTCGAAACCTTCGTCGTCCTAAAGCGCAAGGCATGAAGTTTCTCGTACATACCTACGGCTGCCAGATGAACGTTCGCGACTCGGAGGCGGTCGAGGCGATGCTCGTCGCGGCCGGACACGAGAAGGTGGCCAGCGAGGATGAGGCCGAACTCGTTATCGTCAACAGCTGCACCGTTCGCCAGAAGGCTGAGGAGAAGGCTGTCGGAAAGACAGGCAACATGTGCGCCGCAGGGAAGCTCACAGGGCTGATGGGCTGCGCCGTGAAGCGGCTTGGCGATGATGTATTCAAACGACTTCCAAAGCTCGACTTCGCCGTAGGGCCAAGGGCGATAGGTCTTATTCCCAAAATCGTCGCCGACGGGCGATTCCCGCGCATAGAGCTTGGTGAAGATATGATGTCCGAGGCGCTTGCGTCGCACGTCTCGGGAGGTGTGCAGGCGTTTGTCACCATTCTTGTCGGCTGCGACAATCGCTGCAGCTATTGCATAGTCCCGGACGTTCGCGGCCATGAATATTCCCGCCCTGCACGCGAGGTAGTCGCCGAAGTGCGCTCGCTTGTCGCGAACGGCGTGAAGGAAGTATGTCTCCTGGGACAGAGCGTCCTGCGTTATGGTGTGAGGAATGCCGCCTGGGACGAGTCGGACGCGCCAAGCGCGGGCGGCTACTGCGAGCCGTTTCCGAGGTTGCTTGAGGCGCTCGCCTCGATACCGGGTCTTGAGCGCATAAGGTTCACGTCCGCACATCCGAAGGGTTGCACCGACGAACTGGTTCGGGCATATCGCGAATTTCCGCAGGTGTGCCGCCACCTTCACCTGCCTGTTCAGTCCGGCAGCGACAGGATTCTTGCCGACATGGGACGACACTATACTCGTGCCGAGTATCTCGCTGCGGTCGCAAAGCTGCGTGGTTTCGACCCCGAGTTCGCCCTTACGACGGACGTGATCGTCGGCTATCCTGGCGAGACCGAGGCCGACTTCGAGGAAACGCGTTCGCTGATGGAGGAAGCCGGATTCGACAATTCGTTCGTCTTCAAGTATTCGCCGCGTCCGGGCACTCGAAGTGCTGCGAAACCGGACGACGTGCCTACCGCCGAGAAGGAGCGTCGCGACCAGGTGCTTCTGGCCGATCAGGAGGCCAGGGGTTTGAGGCGAAACGCGACGCTTGTCGGCACGGTTCGCGAAGTGATGGTCGAGGGACCGTCCAAGCGCAACAAAGCGAGGTTCAGCGGACGCGATGGCGGCAACAGGATTGTCGTATGGGACGTCGGCGCCGACTCGACGTGCCCTCGTGCCGGGGATATGCTTCGTCTGAAGATACTTGATGCCCACGCTCAAATACTTGTGGGTGAGCCGGTCAAGTGATTTACAAAGCAAGGAGAACGGAAACATGAAGATAGCGATCTTGGGAGCCGCCGGAAGGATGGGGCGCAAACTGTGCGAACTTGCCGCCGGCGCAGGACTAGAGGTCGTCGCCAAGGTTGATGTGGCGGATGGCTTCGATCGCGAGTGGCCTGCCGAAACCGAGGGAGTGATAGACTTTTCCCACCATTCGGCATTGCCAGCTGCAATAGACAAGGCTGCCGAACAGGGGCTTGCGTACGTCATCGGCACGACTGGCATAACACCGGAAGAGCAGGTTCATGTGGACAATGCCGCCAAGAGGATCCCAGTCGTGCAGAGCGGCAACTATTCGCTTGGCGTAAATCTGCTGCTCGCGCTCGTAAGGCAGGCGGCGGAGACGCTTGGTCCGGAATACGACATCGAGGTTGTCGAAATGCATCACCGCCACAAGAAGGATGCGCCCAGCGGGACGGCTCTGATGCTTGCGAAGTCCGCCAACGAGGGTCGTGCCGCTATTGGGGCCGCCGCTGACGGCTTCATCTACGGTCGCGAGGGAGACACGGGCGAGAGGCCCGTAGGCGAGATCGCCATACACGCGCTTCGCGGCGGCTCTGTGGTCGGGGACCACACCGTCATGTTTGCCGGCGAGCTTGAGAGGGTCGAGCTGTCGCACAAGGCGCAGGACCGCGCCGCGTTCGCGGCAGGAGCCCTCAAGGCCATGTCCTGGGCCAATGGCAAGGCTCCAGGCGCATACACTATGCGCAACGTACTTGGTTTCGCATAAGCCTTTGGTCGCACAGCGCGAAGGAATTTGGTATACTATCCGCGAGGAGGTAGCAAAGATGAAGAAAGTAATGATAACCGGCATAGGGATGCTTTGTGGTTGCGGCAATGGCAAGGATGCCGTTTGGAACGCCGTAAAGACAGGCAAGTCTGGCATAGCTCGCATAACGAAGTTCGATCCTTCGCGTTGCACTTGCCAGGTCGCCGGCGAAGTAAAGGGCTTTGACGAATACGCCATCGGAGGCGGACTTATCGAGAAGCGCGAGGCGCGCCACATGGCCCTCTTCTCGCAGTATGCCGTCGCCGCCGCCGTTGAGGCGTGGCGCGATGCGGGATTCACCGAGGAGAACAAGCCCGACATGGATCGCGTCGGAACGCTTATAGGCAACGGCATAGGCGGACTTGATGTTACCGGCGACAACTACAAGATACTCTTCGAGCGCGGTCCGGAGCGCCTTTCGCCGCTCGCGGTCCCTGAGCTCATACCAAACGAGGCGGCTGGCAACGTATCCATCGCGCTTGGCGCGAAGGGTCCGGCGCAGGTCATCATAACAGCCTGTGCAAGCTCGACCGATGCCCTTGGCCTGGCGATGGACATGATTCGCGCCGGTCGTGCCGATGTCGTCGTCGCCGGAGGAACGGAAGCTTCGATAATGGAGTTCACAGTGGGCGGCTTCATGAAGATGAAGGCACTCTCGACACACTTCAACGAAACGCCTGAGAAGGCATCGCGTCCGTTCAACGCAGATCGTGACGGTTTCGTAATGGGCGAGGGAGCCGCCGTGCTGATTCTTGAGAGCGAGGAGCATGCCAAGGCTCGTGGTGCTCGCGTCTACTGCGAACTCGCAGGTTATGGCGCCACTGCAGATTCCTACCACATAACCGCCCCGGATCCTTCGGGTGACGGCGCCGTCAAGGCGGTGGAGGCGGCTCTCAAGGATGCAGGAGTCACTGATCTTTCGACTGTGGACTACATCAACGCCCACGGAACCTCGACGCATCTCAACGACCAGATGGAGACCAAGGCTTTCAAGCGTGTCTTCGGCGAAGAGGGCGCGAAGACGATAAACATCTCGTCCACGAAGTCTATGCATGGGCATCTCCTCGGTGGAACCGGCGCCCTTGAGGCGGCAATTACTGCACTTGCAATCAAGGAGTCGTTCGTGCCGCCGACAATCAACTACGAGAAGCCCGATCTTGATGTGGATGTCGAAAAGGGCGAGACTCCGCTCGACCTCAACTACACTCCAAATGTCGGTGTTTCGCGCGACATCCGGGTGGCGCTTTCAAGCTCGCTCGGCTTTGGCGGACACAACGGCATACTGGTATTCAGAAAGGCCTGATACAATGGAATTCCCTGTTTTCAAGAACGTATACAACAAACCAGGCATAGAGCTTCTGCCGCACCGCTCGCCATTCCTGTTCGTCGACACTCTGCTTTCCGCCGACGAGACTGGTGCGATCGGGGAATACACCTACACGGCCGAGAAGAACGATTTCTTCAAGGGCCATTTCCCCGGCAACCCGGTGGTGCCCGGAGTGGTTCTGATCGAGTCGATGGCGCAGGTTGCCGGAGCCGGACTTGTGGCTCGCGGCGCGTTGGCCGCGGATTCCGGCAAGGAGGCTACATTCGTGCTGGCTGCGGTAGAGGACGCCAGGTTCAGGCGGCTTGTTCGCCCCGGCGACAAGATGACGACTGTCGTGGAGAACGTGAAAGTGCGCTCCAAGCTCGGCATCTTCTCGCTCAAGGGTTACGTGGACGGCGAAATCGCCTGCGACTGCTCGGTCAAGTGCATGCTTGGCGAGAAGTGAGATGATTCGGATCGTTAGCACCGGCGACCGCCGCATTGCGGCGTTCAACGCCCGTCCGGCTTTCCCGGAGGAGGCGGAGCGTGCGGCGGCCGAAGTGCTTGCCGAGATACGCAAGAGCGGCGATGCCGCAGTCCGCAAGTTCGTTGCAAAGTTTGAAGGCGCCAAGCTCACTCCTGCGCGATTCCGTGTAGGCGAGGAAGAGTTGGCGGGGGCGGAGGCTCGTGTGCCGGCCGAAATCAAACGTGCCGTCGCAGACGCCCATCGCAGGGTGATGCGTTTTTCAAAGGCCTCCCTTCGCAAGCCTTGGACAATGAAGACTCCGCGCGGAGGCAATGCCGGCGAGTTCTTCTCGCCTATGGATCGCGTCGGCGTATATGTGCCTGGCGGTACGGCGCCTCTGGCTTCCACGGCAATAATGACCGTTACCTTGGCAAAGGCTGCCGGTGTCGCCGAGATAGTCGCATGCACGCCCGCCGGAAAGACTGGTGAGGTGAACCCTGTGCTTCTGTACGCCCTCAAGCTTGCAGGCGCAACCGAGATATACAGGGTTGGCGGCATACAGGCCATAGGCATGATGGCGTTCGGCACAAAGACTTGCAGAAAGGTGCAGAAGATCGCCGGACCTGGCAATGCGTTCGTGACTGCGGCGAAGCGTCAGGTCTACGGCTATGTAGCCATTGATCAGGTTGCCGGGCCGAGCGAGATTGCGGTTTTGACGGATGGTTCCGTGCCGGTGCCGTGGATCGCCGCCGATCTCCTGTCCCAGGCCGAGCACGGCAGCGGATGGGAGAAGTCTCTGTGCGTCTGCACATCGCGTGCCCATGCCGAGGCAATCCGTAAGGAAGTGCTCGCCCAGACCGAGACTCTTTCGCGCAAGGCGCTTGTTCAGCGGGTCATAGACCGGGACGGAATTCTGATCGTCGTCGCCGCGAGTGTCGCCGAAGGACTTGAGGTCGTCAACAGGTTTGCGCCTGAGCATTTCGAGATAATGACCAAGAACGCCCAGTCCGTCATGAAGGGCGTCCGCTCGGCCGGTGCGGTGTTCGCCGGACCTTGGACTCCGGAGTCGGCCGGCGATTTTGTCGCCGGGCCAAGCCATGTGCTGCCGACGGGCGGCGCCGCCGACATGTTCGGAGGATTGACGCCGGACGACTTCCGCCGCCGCCATAGCTTTGTAGCGTTCACCGAGGGCGATCTTTGCGAGACGCGCGCCACCATAGAGGCATTCGCCGCCGTCGAAGGGCTAGATGGACACGGCCGTGCCGCGAGCATACGTTTTGAGGAGCCTAAATGAACTTCCTTGTCCGTCACGCCTACGATATCGGATACGGCTTTGCATCCCTCATCTGGCCGTTCATGCGAAAGCGTCAAAAGATCGCCATCGACAACGTTCTGGCCTGCCGGATAACAGACGACCCAAAGGAGGCTCGGCGAATCGCCAAGGCTTCGTTCGGGCATCTTGCCGGCCATGTGTGCGAGGCGATATGCGTGCCTGCCGTCGTTAATGCAGGCAACTGGCGTGAGCATCTAGATGTTGAGACAGACGCCGCGCCGGAGACTGTAAAGCTGCTGCTTGAGTCGCCGGACACCCCGATAATACTTGCAAGCTCCCATCACGGCGTATGGGAAGCCGCCACGAATGTGCTTTCGCTCGTTCGTCCAATGATCGCAATCGCCAGGGTCCAGAACAATAAGCTGGTCGCCAAATGGATGAAGAAGTACCACTTCCGCGGCCCTGTAACGGTGATTGACAAGTCGCACGGCTTCACGCAGGATATCATGCGCCAGTGGAAGTCCGAGTGCGCCGCGATGACGATACTTATGGACCAGCATACCAGCGGGGGACTGCCGCTTCAGTTCCTTGGCCGTCCGGCCCGAACGTTCACATCCGTTTCGCGTCTCGCAATGCGAACGGGTTATCCGATCGTCGTTGGCTCGTTCGTCCGCGTCGCACCATATCGATACCGTCTTGTGGGAGAGGTTCCGGTAAGTTTCAGCAAGGGAGACGATCTGGCTGTCGCGACACAACTTTTGAACGACCGTCTTGGCGAGGCTATACGCAAATATCCAGAGCAATACCTGTGGGCCCACCGCAGGTGGCGTTGATGCCTCCATGCCGACATTATGTCTGATCATCTGTGCGTGTGCTGCGTTCTCGGCAAAGGACCTCACGCCTCTTTCTGATTTCCGTGAGACTGGCGATGCCGACATTGCGCTCGTGCGGGATGGCGAAGCGCTAATGCCGATCGTCGTGGACGACGAGCCTCGCAATGTCGCCGCCGCTCGAGAGCTTGCTTCTGTTATAAACGCCGCGAGTGGAGTCAGACCCATTATCCTTCGCGAGTCGAAGGGACAGCGGGCATCAGCTGTCCGTGCATTGTTTGTGGGCGATGTTGCCGCAGTGCGTGATGCGGGACTTTCGGTACCGTCTGATGATCCGGATGCGTTTCGTGTCGTCGCCAAGGACGGTTCGATATACTTTCTGGGGCGTTCGGACTATGCTGTGTTCGATTGGTGCGAGCGTCAGCTTGGTGCGAGGTGCTATTGGCGCGATCCTGACGGAGACGAACTTTCCGTTCCGCGTTGCGATGCGATTTTGGCCAAGAGTGTGGATTATTCGGACGGGCCCGTCTATTCCAAGCGCATCTGCGGTTCTTGCGGGAATCAGCGTTGGGCCCGATTTGCGAAGTCGGGTTCGTCACACAGGGGTGGCGTCCATGTGCATGCTCCACACAAGTGGTACCAGGACGAGTCGCTTGTCGCCGAACATCCGGAGGTTTTCGCGCTGACGAGGGATTGCCGTAGGGCGGCTTCGCCGCTGCTTTGCTACGGCAATCCTGCAACACTTGAATACTATGAGCGGCGAATTGACGATGCCATAGCAGGGGTGCGGGATTCAGGAGGAATTGTTGATGTCGGTCGCAAGGTCATAACCGTTTCTCCATGGGATGTCGCCTACGACTGCACCTGCGAATACTGCACCGCGCTTTACGACTACTCTCTCGGCGAATACGGCTATGCTTCACCTGTAGTGTGGGGAGTGTTCCTCAAGCGGCTTGCAGCATGGGCGAAGGAACGCCACCCTGACTACATCATATCTTTCCTGCCGTATTGGACAATGTGCGAGGTTCCGCAAGGTCTTGATCTCACGGGAGAGGGCAACTGCGAGGCCGAAGTATGCATAATGCCGGGCATCGCGCTAATGAAGGGCGAATCGATCAAGGCGAACGAGGAGCGCATAATACGCGACTGGACGGCGGTTACAGGACGCAAGGCCATACTTTGGCACTACACATGCTGGCCTGCTGAGTTCACCGTTGCGCCCTACCTTTTCGGCGAGACTGTACAACGCCATTTTAATGATATGAAGGACAGCCTGGATGGATGCTTCATTTGCGGTGGCAGCGAGGTGCCGAGGCTGTCGCTCATGTACTACGTAATGATGCGCTGCATGTGGAATCCAGATGTCGATGTTTCGGCGATATACGATGGATTCGCCAAGAGGATGTTCGGTCCCGCGGCCAAGCCGATGCGTCGCCTGATGGAGCTGCAAGAACGGGGCTGGAACAGGCGATGGCCGAGCGAAGATCTTTCCGACGGCAACATCTACGGCTTTTCGTATCCGCCTTGGACGGTTCGCGAAATGCAGAAGTGCATTGCCCGTGCCGAGCGGTTGGCCGCGACCGATAAGCTGTACTTGCGCCGAGTCAGGCGGTACGCCGAGATTTTCGCCGACTTCTTTGAAGAGGCGCGGTACGTTTACGCCGGTGTTTCGCTCAAGCCGCTTTCGTTTGTGCGAGCATCGTCCGCACCCAAAGTGGATGGCATTCTTGATGAAGACTTCTGGGGGCTGGGCGAGCCTCGCAGCTTTGTGCTTGTCGGAGGGATTGGATTTGATGCCCATCCAAAGCATGGAACCGAGGTTCGTGCGGCGCATGTCGACGACGGACTTGTGTTTGCTTTTACGTGTGATGAGCCTAATGTGGAGGGAATGCCACGGAATGTCGCTCAGGGCGACGACATAAAGCAGGATACGTTGAGTGTGATTTTCGAGGTGGACGGTTCGTGCCGCCACATCAACATAGACGCACAGGGAAGGGTGTGTGCATTTGTTGACAACGTTCCATGGTCTGCGGATGGTGTGGAGGCCGCAGTGCGGATTGGTGATGGATGGTGGTGCGCAGAGGTGTTCGTTCCGTTCTCTGCGGTGGGCGAATCCGCCGCGACCGCGTTCGCCACTGGCGGTTGGCGAGGCAATCTTGTGCGGTGGCGCCCAGGCTTGTCCAGGTATGACGGCGAGTGGAGCCGTCTTTCTACGCGCCGCTCTCCCCTGAACAAGGATCGCAACGCCTTTGTCCCGTTTTGCAGTGCGGAAGGGGTTAGGGTGAAATGAGCGTCATGTACAGATATGCTATAATATACATATGTCACAGGATTGGAACATAAGGTCAAGGGGGCATGTCTGCACGATATGCCAGAAACCTCTTACGGATAAGGCGCTTGTCGTAAGTGCGCTCAAAGAGACTGGCGGAGGCTATGAGCGGTTCGACTGCCACCCCGAATGCTGGAAGGCGGCGTCTCGCGATTGGGAACCTTTTTCGCAGTGGGACGGGGTCTACTCCGCGCCTGTCAAGGAAGAGAAGAAGGAAGCGCTGAAGAAGGAGGATGCTGGCGAGCTAATCAGAAAGCTCATAACGCTCGACGATCCTTCTATGCAAAATGTGGTATATGTGCTTGCTGTCATGCTTGAACGCTCGAAGATATTGGTCGAGCGCGATGCTAAGCCGCAGCCAGACGGCACGATACGCCGCGTATATGAAGACCGCAAGAACGGCGACACCTTTGTGATTCTCGATCCCCGGATACGGATGGAAAACCTTGCCGAGGTACAGTCTCAGGTAGTGGCGTTGCTTTCTGGCACTAAGACGCTTGGCGAAGTCGCCAAAGAGGAAGATGCCGTCGTCTGATTTTGCAGAAAGCCCACTAGACAGAATGTCGGTGGAAATGATATAATACCACCGCTTTTTGCGCCGGGTTGGCACAGTGGCGACTGCGCCTCATTTGTAATGAGGAATTACCAGGGGTTCGAGTCCCTTACCCGGCTCCATCTTGTCTGATGGCAAAAGGTGCAACGGTGGACACATTGGAGGGCGACTGATGATAAAGACGGTTTCCACGGAAAAGGCGCCAAAGGCGCTAGGTCCCTATAGCCAGGCTCTTAGGGCCGGCGGTTTTATATGGTGTTCAGGGCAGATCCCAATAAACCCCGCCACCAATACAATAGAGGCGAGGACCATAGAGGATCAGACTCGTCAGGCAATCTCCAATCTGAGCAATGTTCTTGAAGCTGCCGGCAGTTCGTTGGCGAACGTGGTCAAGACCACCGTGTTCATAAAGGACATGAACGATTTTGCCGCGCTCAATGGCGTCTATGCCGAGATGTTCGGCGATACGAAGCCCGCCAGGAGCTGTGTGGAGGTTGCCCGTCTGCCAAAGGACGTCAAGGTTGAGATCGAGTGCGTCGCAGTGGAAGGGGAGTGACGCCATGAAGCTAGCTGTTCTTGCCGTTGTCGCCGTGTGTGCGGTTTCTGCCGAATGCGCTTCGCCCAAGGCGAAGCCTGCCGCCGCTGATTCTGGATATGCAGAACCTCCGTTCAAACCGCTCGTTGTTGATGTCGAAGGTACGCCGGCGGAGGGGCTATTCACCTACAACTTCTGGAGAATTCTCTCAAGCGTAGAAAAGACCAACGGAACTCAGCGCATTTGCAGGATGTGGAAGGATGCCACGGCGTGCCAGGTTATTCCTGACGGCTGTGAATCTGCGATGGAGGTGACGGAGCTTAAGGACGGACGCTATTTTGTAGATTGGACGTTTACCGTCACCTCTACAAACCTTCCCCCGATTCCTCGTGTAGGTCTGGCTTTCCCGCTGAAGAAGTCGTTCTCCACCGTTCATTGGCATGGTCGTGGACCGTGGGAGAACTATCCAGACAGGCGCAATGGCGCCAAGCTTGGCATTTATGCCGCTGACATGGGGCTAGTTGGCGATTCCGAGCCGAACTTCGGATACCGCTCGGCATGCCGCTGGATGGAGGTTATGGAGCCTACCGGAAGAGGCATGAAGATCGAGGCGGTAAACGCTCCGTTTGGATTTAGCATCAGACCGCGCACCGACAAGGTCGAAGGATTCTTCGTGCATATCGATGCGTATATTTCCAGCGTCATGTCGTTGCGCAGCGAGACGCCGAAGCGTCCCGAGACATACCGCATTTCGTTCCTCGTGAGCGAAATATGATTCGTTGATGGAAGATTGGCTGGACCTCAATCCCGATCCGCAGCATGTCAAGCGCGAGCGTGAAAAGGCTCGGCAGTTGCGGGCGACGGACTGGTGGCGTGCGCAGCTTGCGCGAGGCGAGTGCCACTACTGCCACAAGAAGTTTTCTGCGTCTGAACTGACGCTTGATCATGTAATACCTGTAGCACGTGGCGGCAAGTCCACCCGCGGCAACTGCGTGCCGTGCTGCCGCGACTGCAACGCGAAGAAAAAGGCATACACCCCGGCGGAGCAGATACTCGAACAGCTCTTTCCAGAAGGGCAATGATTAATTAATGGACAACGCCAAGCTATTCATAATCGACATGATGCCCTTTCTGTATAAGGGGCATTTCGTGTTCCTGAGAAATCCGCGCATGACGACGAGCGGAATCAACACATCCGCTTTGATAGGTCTCGCCAACGGCCTGATGTCCATATTGAAGAAGGAGCGTCCGACGCATGCCGTTTTGGCTATGGATCCTGGAGGCCCTACGTTTCGTCATAAGATGTATCCGCAGTATAAGGCGCAGCGCGAGAAGATGCCTGAAGATCTGGCCGCATCTATACCTTACGCCTTCGAGCTCGCCGAGGCGCTTAAGATTCCCGTAGTTCGCGTTGACGGCTTCGAGGCGGACGACGTGATGGGGACTCTTGCGAAGAAGGGACGCGATGCCGGCTTCAATGTGTACATGGCGACGCCCGACAAGGACGCTGCTCAGCTTGTTGAACCGGGAATCAGCCTGTATCGTCCTGCGCATGCTGGCGACGGTGCCGAGATATACGATGTCGCTAAGGTGTGTGGACACTGGCATTTGCGCGATCCCAGGCAGATGATCGACTACCTTGCGCTTGCTGGCGACGCATCGGACAACATTCCTGGAATTCGTGGTGTCGGCGAGAAGACTGCGACCGATCTGCTGTCTCGCTTCGGCGACGTGGAGGGCATCATAGCGAATGCGCAGAAGCTTAAGGGCAAGCTCGCCGAGAAGGTTGTGCTTGGTGCAGATGATGCTCGCATGTCGCGCTTTTTGACGACAATTCGGACGGATGTTCCGATAGAGCCCAATTGGGACGACTATCTGTTGAACGGCGTGGACGCCGAGAAGCTTGCGAAGGTTTGCGCCAAGTTTGAACTGAACAGGCTTGCGAAGGAGCTGCTGGGCGACGGGTCGCAGGTTGTCGCCGCAGAGTCGTCTGCCGATGCCCTGAAGACTATTGCCGATGTTCCGCACGACTACAGGCTGGTGACGACCGAGGATGGCGCACGCGAACTGCTTGCCGAGTTGATGAAGTTCGACAGGATCGCCTTCGACACAGAGACGGCGGCGGTCGAAGGACACTCATCTACCGAGGCGCACTTCTGCAAGCTCGTAGGTTTCTCGTTCGCGGTAGCTCCCGGCAAGGCGTGGTATGTGACCGCGGACCAGATAGACGTATTTCGGCCACTTTTCGCGGATCCGGCGAAGACGTTCATAGGGCATAACGTGAAGTTCGACCGATCCGTGCTGCATCGCTACGGCATCGGCTTCGCATCCGTCCCGCGCGACACGATGCTTGAGCATTACTGCCTAGATGCCGCCGCGCGGCACGGGATGGACGCACTTTCGGAGCAGTACCTCGGCTACCGTCCGATTCCTATAGAGCGTTTGATTGGCGAGCGTGAGCGTGGCAAGGAGCAGCTTTCCATGGCCGCCCTGAAGCCAGAGGAGATTCTTGACTATGCCGCTGAAGATGCGGACGTAACCCTTCGGCTGGATGATGCATTGCGCCCGATGGTTGAGCAGGCTGGTGCGATGCGTGCGCTTGATGAGGCGGAGGAGCCACTTGTAAAGATTCTGACCGATATGGAGCGTGAGGGCGTCCGCATTGACGTGGATGCGCTGAAGGAATACGGGCGCGAACTCGACCGCGAAATACTTGGGCTCGTTCAGGGTATCCTAGAGTACGCCGATCCTGGGCTGAATGTCGATAGCCCGAAGCAGCTCGGCGAGTTTCTGTTCAACAAGCTCGGTCTCAACGCCGGGGTTTCCAAGAAGACCTCGACCGGCAACTTCTCGACGGACGAGAAGACGCTGACCAAGCTTGTGGACAACCATCCCGTCGTGCGAAAGATACTCGAATACCGCGCCTGCGCAAAACTGAAGTCCACATATGTGGACAAGCTGCCAACTCTGATCGATGAGAACGGGCGAGTCCATACGACTTACGCCCAGGCGTTCACCGAGACAGGGCGTCTCAGCTCGTCCGATCCGAACCTGCAGAACATACCAATCCGTACCGAGCGCGGCAAGATGATACGAAAGGCGTTCGTCTCCCGTGACGAGAACCACGTGCTGGTGTCGGCGGACTATTCGCAGATCGAGCTTCGTTTGATGGCTGCTTTTTCCAAAGATGCTGCGATGCTTGCGGCGTTCAGGAACGGCGAGGACATTCACCGCGATACGGCGAGCCGCGTATATGATGTGATGCCGATGTTCGTTACGCCGGAGCAACGAGCCAAGTGCAAGATGGTCAACTTCGGCATTATCTATGGCATTTCGTCGTTCGGCCTTTCGCAAAGGCTCGGCGTTTCCCGCAAGGAGGCCGCAGATCTAATAGAAACGTACTTCCGCCTCTATCCGAAGATTCGAGCCTACATGGATAGTTCTGTCGCTGCAGCCCGCGAGAAGGGATATGCGACGACAATCCTCGGCCGCCGCCGCACTCTGCGAGACATAAATTCGCGCAACGCGACCGCTCGCCAGTCCGCCGAGCGCGATGCGATGAATACGCCGATCCAGGGTTCCGCTGCCGATCTGATAAAGGTGGCGATGGTTCGCGTGGATCGTGCATTGAAGGCGGAGCGACTGCGCACAAAGATGGTGCTTCAAATACACGATGAACTTGTCTTTGACACACCGCTTGACGAGGTTGAGCGCGTGAAGGAGATCGTGCAGCGCGAAATGACCGGAGCGATAGATTTTGGCGTTCCGCTTGAAGTTGGCATAGGTGTCGGCCGCAACTGGCTGGATGCGCACTGATTACGGGAGAGATGAAATGAGAAACGACCTTGATTCGCTTAAGACCCTCGGACAGACCGTTGCAGGTCCCAAGGACTACGATCCGACGATACTTGACGCCTTCGAAAACAAGCATCCAGACCGTGACTATTGGGTGACTTTTACCGCTCCTGAATTCACGACGCTCTGCCCGAAGACTGGTCAGCCCGACTTTGCTACGCTGACTATACGCTACATTCCGTCGAAGAGGCTTGTTGAGTCGAAATCGCTCAAACTTTACCTCTTCGGATTCCGCAACCACGGCGATTTCCACGAGGATGTGATAAACGTGATCTACAATGACCTCGTGAAGCTCCTAAAGCCAAAGTATATGGAGGTTTGCGGCAAGTTTGCGGCTCGCGGCGGCATCTCGATAGATCCGTTCGTCAACGGCGGCACGGGCACAAAGTACAAGACCCTTGCCGAAAAGCGCTTCGCCGACTGGCAAGGCGTCAGATAGCCCTGTATCTTCATAGACCATAGACCGCAGGCCTGCATGGCTCTGGCGCGGCATCATCTGCGGATAGATTGGTGTAGTTGGATTTGCGCTGGGAGATTAATGGGGCTGAAGCTCTCGCTTTTGACGGATGGGACGCGATTTGGTAAAATACACAAATAATTTTTCCCATCATTAGGAGAACTGTAATGAAGACTGATACGAAGAAGTTGGACAAGTGCCAGGTCAAGCTGATGGTGACGCTTGATGCTGACGAGGCCAAGGCCTGCATCAAAGAGGTAGAGAAGGCTTTCGTCAAGGAAGTTCGCATGCCTGGCTTCCGTCCTGGCAAGGCTCCGATTGAACTTATCCGCAAGCAGTTTGCCTCGCAGCTTAAGGACGAGACCAGCCGCACGATGCTCCGCAAGCATTATTCCAATGCTGTTAAGGCAGAAGAGATTGCAGAGGTTGCTCTCGCAGATGTTCAGGATGTCAAGTGCGATGAAAACGGCGGTGAATTCACCGCTATCGTCGAGGTAAAGCCGGAATTCAAGCTGCCTGCGTACAAGGGGCTTAAGATCGCTCCCGCAAACGCCACGGTCGAGGATTCTGCGGTTGCCGAGCAGGTCGAGCGCCTGCGTGCGGCCTATGCCAAGTACGAGGATGCAAAGGAGGGTGAATCTGTCGCCGCCGGAGACTTTGTCCAGATAGACTACGCTGGTACTGTCGATGGCAAACCGATCCTTGAGATCGCGCCTGATGCGAAGATCGTCGCTAGCGGAACAGGCTTTTGGACACAGGTCGAGGAAGGACGTTTCCTGCCTGAGATACTTGAGTCGGTCAAGGGCATGAAGGCTGGCGAGACCAAGTCCGAGGTTTCTGCGACTTTTGACAAGGAGGCCGCTCCGGAGCCGCTCAAGGGCAAGAAGGCCGTATACTCCGTCACTCTCAAGGCGTTCCGCCGTCGTCTGATGCCCACGGATGCCGAGTTTGCCGAAAAGGCAAAGGCCGAGAGCGTCGAAGCCCTTACCAAGACGATTCGCGAGTCGATGGAGAAGCAGGCTGTCGAGCAGGAGGCCGCCCGTCGCGAGAACGATGCCGTCGAGATGCTGCTCAAGAAGGTAGATTTCGACGTTCCGCAGAGCCAGGTCCGTCGCGCCATGGACAGCTATCTCAACCAGCTTGCGCAGCGTGCGCAGTATGCTGGCCTGACCGCCGAATACTTTGATCAGAACCGCGACAAGATACTCAAGGATGCCGAAGAGAATGCGACCAAGCAGGTTCGCCTGTGGTACATAATCGACGAAATCGCCAAGGCCGAGAACATTGAAGCCAAGGATGACGAGCGCGGCAAGAAGGTCATGGAATTTGTCTTGGCGAACGCAAAATGAAATCCTATATGATTCCATACGTTGTCGAGCAGACCGGTAAGGGCGAGCGTACATACGACATCTACTCGCGCCTCCTGCTTGACAGGATCGTCTTCATTTCGGGCGAGGTCAACGACGAGATGGCGAACGCCGTCTGCGCACAGCTTCTTTTCCTGCAGTCGCAGGATCCGAAGAAGGACATCAACGTCTACATCAATTCTCCCGGCGGTAGCGTAACGGCTGGTCTTGCGATCTACGACACAATGCAGTTCGTCAAATGCCCCGTTGCGACGTATTGCATCGGACAGGCTGCTTCGATGGGAGCGGTGCTGCTCGCTGCGGGTGCTAAGGGCAAGCGTCATGCGTTGCCCAACGCCCGCATAATGATCCACCAGCCGTGGGGAGGGGCCGAGGGCAAGGCCAGCGACATCGAGATAACGGCCCGCGAGATTCTTCGACTCAAGGAGATTCTAAATGGGATCCTCGCCAAGCACTCCGGGCAGAAGATCGAAGATGTCGTAAAGGACACTGACCGCGATCATTTCATGAGCGCGGAGGATGCCAAGGCGTGGGGAATCGTAGACAAGGTCGTAGAGACTGCCTGAGGTTGAGATGAAGAAAAGGAAAGACGATCTTGTCTGCTCGTTCTGCGGACGTGATTCGCAGGAAATCGCCATAATACCCGGAGCCGACGGGAATATATGCGTTGACTGCGTTAAGCATGCGAACGACATGGTGTCACGTGCCGAAAAGCGAATGGGCGAGGCGCCTCCGTTGCCTCCGACTCCTACGCCGCGCCAGCTCAAGGAGTTCCTTGACCAGTTTGTGATTGGCCACGAGGAAACCAAAAAGATACTTTCCGTTGCAGTCCATAACCACTACCGCAGGCTTGAGGCGGCGGCATCCGGCAACAAGGACGACGACGAGGTCGAAATCGAGAAGTCGAACATACTTTTGATAGGCCCGACCGGCACGGGCAAGACGCTTCTTGCGCGTACGCTCGCGAAACTGCTTGGCGTCCCGTTCGCAATCGGAGATGCGACAGTCCTTACGCAGGCTGGGTATGTGGGCGAAGACGTCGAGAATCTTGTCCGCTACCTTCTGCAGAACGCCGATGGCGACGTTGAACTCGCGAAGCGCGGCATAATCTACGTGGACGAGATAGACAAGATCGCGTCCAAAACCGATAATGTTTCCATAACGCGCGATGTGTCGGGCGAGGGTGTGCAGCAGGCGTTGCTCAAGATTCTTGAAGGTACGATATGTCGTCTGCCGCCCAAGGGCGGCCGCAAGCACCCTGATCAAGAGTACATAGAGGTCGACACATCCAACATCCTCTTTATATGCGGTGGTGCGTTCGTCGGGCTTGATCGCATCGTAGGAGAGCGTACAGGCAAGCGTGCGATCGGCTTTATTGAAGAGAACGGTGGAAATGGCGCTGACGGCGATGCCGTTGAGATTATGGACGTCAGGCCGGAGGATCTGGTCAAGTTCGGGCTAATACCGGAGTTCACTGGGCGTCTGCCTGTGATCACCGTCATGAAAGAGCTTTCCGAGGACGATCTAGTGCGTGTTCTCACAGAACCAAAGAATTCGCTCGTGAAACAGTACAAGAAGCTTCTTAAGATGGACGGCGTCGATCTGTCGTTCGAGGATGACGCTTTGCGCGAACTCGCTAAGAAGGCGTTGTCTCGTAAAACTGGTGCGCGCGGACTTCGTGCCGAGATGGAGCGCCTCATGACCGACGTCATGTACGAAGCACCCGGAAACGAGAAGATGAAGAAGGTTGTCGTTACGGCGAAGATGATCCAGGAAAGGCTTGGCGTATGACACTCACATTGCTGAAGGCTAAACTTCACAGGATTCGCGTTACCGAGGCGTGCCTCGACTACGAGGGATCGCTTTCGCTTGATCCTGACGACATGGAGGCGGTCGGCATCGTGCCTTACGAGAAGATTCTTGTCGCAGATGTCGAGAACGGCAATCGCTTCGAGACGTACGCGATCAGGGGTGCGCGTGGCAGCCACGTGTGTTGCCTGAACGGTGCTGCTGCACATCAGGGCAAGGTCGGCGACAGACTGATAGTTATGGCGTTTGCGCAGTTTTCGCCGGAAGAGGCTGAAGACCACTTGCCGAAAGTTCTTCACTTTTAATCTTTGCGCTTTACAAACGCGCGAAAGTTTGGGATAATATCCACATCTTAAATGTGGAGGTATCTCAATGCATAAGTACATAATGTCGATAGCGATGGCTTCGCTATCGTTTGGATTGTTCGCAGTAAGTGAACAGACAACGCTTTGGAAGAGTGGAGATGGCGGTATCAGAGTGTATCGCATCCCTGCGATATGCACTGCGCCCAATGGCGACCTGGTCGCCGTTTGCGATGCGCGTAGCAGGCACGGCGGCGATCTGAACACTTGCCAGCCGATAAACATCTCATGCCGCCGTTCGAACGACAACGGCAGGACCTGGAGCGATCCAGTCAATACTTGGACATGGACGTGGAACGACGAGGAGCAGTGGGCGGCTTCCGATCCTAGCTTTGTCGTGGACGAGCAGACGAAGACGATATTCCTATTCTATAATGTCTGGGAGTGCGTAAACAAGAGGGGAGTCTTCCAGTTCTTCGTGCAGGAGTCCACCGATAACGGCGTTACATGGTCCAAGCCGCGTGACATCTCGAATGATATCGCCTTCAATGGTTGGAATTTCGGCGGAGGCGACGGTCAGGGCGGATTCATCTTCATTTCGTCCGGTTCCGGCAGCCAGCTCAAGGACGGCACGCTGATGCATACGCTCGTTCGCGTTGGCGGCCCGACTGAGGTTGCTTTGTTTGGTTCCAGCGACCATGGCAAGACGTGGCGTCACTTCGGCAACCCCGCCAAGCAGGGCGACGAGTGCAAGTTCGTCGAGCTTGATGATGGGCGGTGGATGATCAATTCCCGTGTAGCAGGTACGGGCTATCGCGAGATACACACATCTTCCGATGGCGGCATGACGTGGACCTCTGTTCCCGACAGGGCTTTGGTCGATCCTGCGTGCAACGGCCAGTTGATGCGTTATCCTCTCAAGTGCGCCAGGAAGACGGACAAGGAAGCCAATCCGGCACTGCCTGAGAGTGTGCTTCTCTTCTCGAACTGCAAGGATCCCAGCAGGCGCATCAACCTTTTTGTGCGCACAAGCTGGGATGCGGGCGAAACGTGGAACGAAGGTGTGTCCATCGAACCTGAAGGCGCGGCGTATTCCGACATGACGATTCTCAAGGATGGCAGGGTTGGAGTTCTCTTTGAGGGTGCAGGATATTCGACGATTCGTTTCTGCATTCTTGAGCCTCGCGAATTCCTTGCTCGCTGAGCGATTGGCGCAAAAAGATCTTGAAAGGGTGAAAACATGAAGACAAGTCTGCTAGCTGTCGCGCTTTGCGCGGCTACCTATTCGTTCGCCACTCCCGTAAGCGTCGAGTGGAAGGCTCCAGAGGCGATGCCCGTCAGCGTGGCCAGGCCGTTTGCCGGATTCTTGCCCGATGGTCGATTCATCGTAGCAGGCGGCACGGATTTCGTGCAGGCCGAGGACGGCAGCCGCGTAAAGACTTGCTTCGACACCGTGTCGGTTCGCGCGCCTGACGGAACGTGGTCGTTCGCCGATCCTCTGCCGCATGCGGCAGGCGAGGGTGTGACATGCGAGACCCCGAGTGGCGTCTTTTGCGCCGGCGGCTATGACGGCGCGAAATACTATGGCGACGCCTACATCCTTACTGGCGACGCGATCGAGAAGTTGCCCGACCTGCCTTCGACAGTTGCGATGGGCGCAGCGGCATGCGACGGCGCGAATATCTACGTAATATCCGGCAAGGACGTGTTCACTCTTCCTCTCAAGGGCGGCGAGGCTTGGACGCGCCTTACGGAGCTTCCCGGAGTCGAGCGTTCGCAGATGGTCGCGGCGGTCCAGAACGGCGATCAGAAGGAAAAGCGCCTTGTCGTCTACGGCGGCTATGCGCTCGAGACGAAGACTCCTCTGCATGATGGCTACGCATACGTTATTTCGGA
>Ga0265298_10003167_pt1 | contig 22072 bp, 18 predicted proteins | sample AusTroGonzalo_MG_3_FD_193486 | JGI IMG/M metagenome (GOLD analysis project Ga0265298, IMG submission 193486) | Bovine rumen microbial communities from tropical cattle in Woodstock, Queensland, Australia - Gonzalo_01 | ecosystem: Host-associated > Mammals > Digestive system > Stomach > Rumen ...
TGCGCTTTCCGGCATCGCGTTCTACTATGCGCTCGAACTCCATGACGCGCTCGGAATCCCCGTCGGCATAGTGGACTCCACCTGGGGCGGTTCGCCGATTGAAGCATGGCTGCCGCGCGACGAGATCGCCAAACGTCCCGAGCTCGCGAAGATCGCGGCGTACCAGGTGTCCGAGAAGAAGGAATGGAAGAAGAACCCCGACTGTCCGCAGTGCAGGAGCGCCGAGATGCAGCCGGGCGTCCTGTTCGACGGCATGGTCGCTGCCTATGCGCCGATGGCGATGCGCGGTCTGATCTGGTACCAGGGGTGCAGCAACCCCGGTGACGGAAACCTGTATGCGGTAAAGATGCACGTCCTCTGCGACGGCTGGAGCAACAAGTTCGAGAACCCCGGCATGAAGCTCTACTTCTGCGCGCTTGCGCCGCACAAGAGCACCTGGTTCGGCGCGGTCAGGGCGCAGACGAAGTTCGCGAACGAGGAGCCGCGCGCGGCGATCGCGTACCTTTCGGACGTCGGCAACCACGCCGACATCCATCCGAACGACAAGCGCACCCCCGCCATGCGCCTTGCGCTCCACGCGCTGAAGCGCGACTACGGCTTCGCCGACATAAAGGACGAGTCGCCGTCGTTCGAGTCCGCCAAGGTCGAGGGCGATGTCGTGTCGATTACGTTCAAGGACGCGAAGGACATCTACATCTACAACCGCAACTACACGCTCGACAGCGGATTCGAGCTCGCGGGCGAGGACGGCAAGTTCGTCAAGGCCGCGATCCAGAAGGTCCGCAATGACGGGGGATATCTCGGCGCGATCGGCGGGAACGTCCTCAAGCTGAAGGCCGAAGGCGTCGAGGTTCCCAAGAAGGTGCGCTATCTGTTCAACGTGCCGGTCCAGGGTGCGATCTACAACGAGGTCTGCCTGCCGCTCGGCGCGTTCGAGGCGAGCTTCTGACAAGGCACGGACTACGCCAGGTTTTCCTTCCTGTACTTCGCGGGCGTCTTGCCGACGATCCCCTTGAACGTGCGTATGAAGTGCGCGTGGTCGAAAAAGCCGCAGTCCGCCGCTATGTCGGCGATTCTGCGGTCCGTCGTCGCGAGAAGGGTCTTCGCCTCGTTCACGCGGACATTTGCAATGTAGTCTGACGGAGACATCTGCATAAGCGCCCTGAAAAGGCGCCTGAACTGCGCCGGCGAGTAGTGGGCGATCCGGGCGAGACCGTCCACGGTTATGTTTTCCGCGTAATGGTCGTTCAGGTACGTCACCGCCTTGCGGACGGGGTCGTACCAGTTCGCGGCCGCCATCTTCTGCTGGGCGCGCCAGTACACGGTCGCCGTGCCGATGCGCCGTCCGGAGACGGAAATCACCGGCCTCACGGTCACGCAGTTCAGGTTGTCCGAACGGTCGGCGACGAATCCGTAAAGCCGCTCGACTATCGGCTTGCCCGTCTCCATCACCTCGCGGTCTCGGTTTGCGTACACTGCGGCTTGGTCCGGGGCGTACAGCTCCTCCGACGTGTAGCCGATCATGTCGTCCGCCGAGCGCCAGCAGGATATGTCGGCGTTGTAGCGGTTCGTGTGCATGATTCGACCTTTGGCGTCTTTCACCACGAGCGAGACGTTGGGCGCATTCTCCAGAAGATCGCAGAGAAGCTGCAACGCCGGCCCCGCCTTTTTGAAGAAGGCGTCGCGCATCCGCTTGATCTGCGCCGGCGCAATTGTCGTCTTGGAGAACCTGGTGCGGAATTTCTTCATGAGCGAATTATACACTTTTTTGTTTGCAATGTGCAAGAATCCGGTGACGATTTGTGGGATAATATGATCATCATGAAAACATCACGTAAGAATTTTCTGGCAGGGCTGGTGGCGTCGGGGACGTTGCCGCTTTTCAACATCGGCTGTGCGGGCTTCGGCGAAAGCCGTGCGCGGCAGCTGGCCAAGGGCGCGAAGACGCGTATCGCGATAATAGGATGCGGCGACTGGGGCCGGACGCTCCTTGTCCGCGCGGGACTCGTCGGCGGGTGCGAACTTGTCGCGCTCTGCGAACCCGATCCTGCGGCAATCGGCGTCATGTACGCCAAGTGCGCGAATGTGTGGGGACGCGATGCGCTCGTAAAGGCGGAGGTCTTTGCCGACTACCGCGAGATGTTCTCGAAGCTGGGCGACGGACTTGACGCCGTTTTCATTGCAACGCCCAACCACCATCACGCGCTGCCCGCGCTCATGGCCGTCAGGCGCGGAATCGCCGCGTTTGTGGAAAAGCCGTTGGCGCACACATTGGAAGAAGTGATGCTCATCGAGCGTGAGGCGAAGAAGACGGGCGCGGTCGTGCGCGTCGGCAACAAGGGCCACAACATCTCGCATCGTCCGCTCCTCGCCAAGTACCTGAAGGACGGCGTCATTGGCGACGTCACGGAGGTGTTCAGCTTCTCCGACCGCCCGAACACGATGCTGCACCGTCCGCATTCGGTTCCGGTGCCGCCCGGCATGGACTGGGATATCTGGTGCGGCGGCTCGCCCGTCTGCAAGCCTTACGGCGGCGAGGAGGGACGCGTCGGACTTCATCCGCACGACTGGCATTCATGGATTGACTACGGCAACGGATCCATCGGCAACATGGGCACGCATGTCCTCGACGCGCCGTTCCAGACGATGGACATGTGGAAGGTCGTTCCGTCCAAGATCGTGGTGCGCGACGTCGCCTGGGGATGCGACGGCGCATGGAACAAGCGCGGCACGATGGACTTCACGATCCCCGCGCGCGACGGCTGGGGCGAAATCGTGCTCCACTGGAACGACGGCATCATGGACGGCGTCGAGATGGGGCCCAAGTTCATGAGCGGATGGTACAACCGCGTCTACAAGCGCGAGCACACGAACTTCCCGCAGGAGCTCGTCGAGCTGGAGAAGAAATGGGGCGTCAAGAATCCGATCCCCGCGTTCGGAACGGTGTTCGTCGGCACGAAAGGCATGATCTACGAGGAGTTCCACCGGACCCTTCGCTTCTTCCCCGAAGGCGGGAAGATAGCCGACATTCCCGTCCCGGGTGACCGCGAGCTTGGCGTAGAGGAGCTGAAGATCGTCAAGGAGTTCCTCTCCGCCGTGCGCGGAAACCCCTGGGACGTCAACACGGGCCTCGATTTCTCTGTTCCGCTTGCGAAGACCCTCATGCTTGCAAACATGCTCGCATTCGCTGGGAAGGGCACATACGGCTTCGACGGCGAAAAGACCGACAGCGCCGCCGCGAACGCCCGTGCAAGGCATCCGTACCGCAAGGGATGGGAGCTTGCATGACGCTCTGCACGGTTCATGCGCGCCATCGGGAACATTTCAAAACAAGGCAAGTGAGGTAGATAATGAAAATTACGAGAAGGACTGCGTTCAAGGGCTTGTTCGCAGCGGGGGCGCTTCCGCTCTTCAACATCGGCTGCGCCAACTTCGGCATGAGCCGGGCGCGGCAGATTGCGAAAGGCGCGAAGATCAGGGTCGCGCTCATTGGGTGCGGACTCCAGGCGGCAAACATGATCGACGGCGTCCTTTGCGAGGACCTGGTCGCCATTGCCGAGCCGGACCCTGCCCGTTTTGCGTGGCTGGACAAGCATGTCGCCGATACGTGCGGCGCGGCGGAGCGGGAAAACTACGCCAAGGCGCGGCGCTTCGCTACGTACCAGGACATGTTCGACAAGATGGGGAACGAGATCGACGCCATCGTTGTCGAGACTCCGAACCACCAGCACGTCCTCCCGGCCGTGATGGCGATGCGCCGCGGAATCCACGTCTACCTCGACAAGCCGCTCTGCCTCACCGTGGCGGAATGCGACCTCATTCTCGCCGAGGCGCGGAAGAATCCGGGGCTTGTCACGCAGTGCGGAACCTACGGACACGCCTTCCCGTCGATGAAGTACTGCGTCGACCGCATCGCGGAAGGCGCGCTTGGCGAGGTGCGCGAGGTGTGGGCGTACGACGATCGCTGCAATTCCATCTACCAGCGCCCCGCGGCGGTTCCGCCGCCGAAGGGGATGGACTGGGACCTCTGGTGCGGCGGCTCGCCGGTCTGCGACTTCTATCCCGACAGCCCCGACCAGGACGGAATGCATCCGCACGGCTGGCATTCGTGGATCGGCTACGGCAACGGATCCATCGGCAACCTTGGCATGCACATCATGGACGTCGCGTTCTGGGCGCTCGGGCTCAAGGACCCCGACATGGTGAAGTGCCACGAGGCGAAGTTCGCGCTCGACGGCGCGTGGGCCTTCCGCGACGCGTTTGAGTTCCACTATCCGACGTCGAAGTTCGGCTACGACGTGACGATGCACTGGTGGGACGGACTCAACGACGGCATTCCCTACGATATGGCGCACGTCAACAAGTACGGGATTCCCCACAAGCGCGAATGGCTGAACATTCCGCCGAAGGTGCTGGAGGTAGAGAAGGAGAACGGATTCGAGAAGGACCCGTTCTACAAGAACGGAATCCTCTTCGTCGGCACGAAGGGCAAGCTCTGGTTCACGCACCACGGCGGATACCGCTTCATGCCGCGCTCGACGGGATGGTGCATGCCGCGCGTCGACAGGCCGGACGACTTCAACTACCGCCTTGTCACGCCGAAGCACTTCCACGAGTTCTACGAGGCGATCCGCGCGGGCGAGCAGACGATCGACAACTTCGAGTACTCCGTGCCGCTCGCGAAGACCGTCTGCCTCGGCAACATCTCCGCGCTTGCCGGGAAGGGGAGCGTCCTCAAGTGGGACGGACACCACGTCACGAACGACCCGAAGGCGGACAAGAACGTCACGATGTCCTATCGCAAGGGTTGGGATCCTTTTAAGGAGAATGCATAATGGCGCTCAGAATGCTTTTTGCCGCCGCCTTGTTGGCCGCGTTCGCCGGATGCGTGACCGAAACAGTGGAAAATAGGTCTGACCTAAATTCCACTGTTTGCAACGGACAGAAGTGGAAGCCGATCGGCAACCGCAAGATACGCGTCGTCCACTGGGGCATCATCCACAACCACTCGCAGGGCAAGTGGGACGCGGTGCGGCTCCTGAAGGACGACTTCGAGCTGGTCGGCTGGGTTGACGACACCGCGTCGACGGCGATGCGTATGCAGGAGCCGCGCGTCGGAATCTACACGAACTATCCGTGCTTCACCCCGCAGCAGGTGTTCGACGAAGTAAAGCCGGACCTCATCGTCGTCGAGACGGCGAACTCTGATCTCGTGGAGATATCGACGGAAATCGCGAAGCACGGGATACCGATGCACATGGACAAGCCGCTCGGCATCGACCAGGTCGGATACCGAAAGATGTCCGAAATCTGCGAGAAGCTCGGCGTGCCGCTTCAGATCGGCTACATGTTCCGCTCGAACGAGGCGATCAACAAGATGGTGGAGCTTGCGAAGGACGGCGTCCTGGGCGAGATTTACGCCATCGACGCCGATCTCGACCACAGCTACGGATACCCGAAGTATCCTGAATACGCCTCGCACTATCCGGGCGGCACAGCATATCTGCTCGCGTGCCACGCGATCGAATGGGCGATGCCGATCTTCAACGACGAGATGCCGGTGAAGACCTGGTCGATCCTGAAGCCCGCGCCGGGCGATCCCGAATGGGCCGTTACGCATTCGCTCACGATCATGGAGTACCCGCGCGCCAATGTGACGATACGCGTCTGTTCGCGCGGCACGCAGCCCTGCCGCCACATCCGCATCGACGGCACGGACGGGTCGATGGAACTCGAGCCGGTCGAGGACTTCCGCACCGTGAAGCACACGACCGGCCTCAACGAAGACGGGCTGTCCCGCGTGGACAAGCTTGAGATCAAGATGTTCCTCAAGAAGGTCAACGCGAAGGCCAAGGCGCTCGGCTACCGCGAGGGGATCAACCGCATCACGTTCCAGTCGCCGAAAGACCGCTACGCGGGACAGCTCAAGGAGCTCGCCCGGATCATCCGCGGAGAGATTCCAAATCCGCCCGGACTCTATCTCCACGACCTGAAGGTCCACAAGGTGTCGCTCGACGCCTGCAACCTCAAGACCGAAGACGTCAAGTGATCGCGATTCTGGCAGCGGGCGTCCTTTCGCCGTTCTTCTTCGAGGCGACGCCGGAGGTCCGCTCGACCTACCAGTCCCTCGGCAAGATCGTCGAGGACCGCCCGATGCAGATCATGTTCGTCCGCGCCGGATACGACGCGGACGAATTCGGACGGTTCGGAATCCGCAACTGGGACGTCAGCTCGCTTACCGACCGGCGGCACGACGCGCACCGACATGCGCTCTACCATACGGAGTTTGGGCCATTCTGGCACTACAGCCTTGCCCTTGCCGAAGGCTGGCGGCTCAAAAGCGACCTCACGCGGTCGTGGACGCTGTATCGTGGTTTCGAGAACCGCGCGTCGAACCGCACCTACCACTGGTGGCAGATCGACCAGTCGTTGGAGAATCCGTATGTCGTGCCGTTCTACCGTCTGCGCAAATGCTTTCGCGGAAGCGACTACATCTACTTCAAGGCGGGACTGAGGAAGAGATTCAAGTTCCTTGATGACTTCTACCTGACTCCAAGTGTGTTCGCGGAAGGCGGGAGCTCCAGAAACCAAAAGCGCGTCTTCGGCGCGAAGAGGGGAGGCGGCGAATGGCGCGACGGCGTGTCGTCCGTGTCGTTTCGCCTGGAGCTTGGCTGGAAGATCTCGGATTGCCTGACGGCCTTTGCCTTCGTTGAGCAATACGAAGTCGTCGGCGGCGACGCGCGCCGCACCAACGGCGCAAGCTCCTACCGCTGCGCCCACAACGACTGGACTCTTGGCGGCATTGGTCTGAGGATGTCATACTAATGTATGTTATGGACCCTCGGTTCCCAGTCCGATAATCGCGTTTGCAATCAGCCGCGAGTTGTGCGATAATACTCGCATGAAAAATGCAGGACTCTTGAAGTGCGCGGCGGTGTGCTGCGCGGTTGCCGCTGCGGGCGCGGCGTTTGCAGTGGTGGAGCCGGGTGCGCCGTTTTCGGACGGCGCGGTTCTGCAGCGAGGGATGAAGGTGCCGGTGTGGGGAACGGTTGATCCTCCAGTCAGTAAAATGCTGCGCAAGGTGAATGTCGAGTTCGCCGGACAGAAGAAGACTGCCGTCGTGGGGAGGGACGGCGAGTGGAGGGTCGACCTCGACCCCATGGATGCGTCCTGCGAAGGACGTACGATGACTATCAGCCAGCTGTCGCCCGGATTCTTCTTCGACTCGGTCGTAGACAAGGTCGAGGTGAAGGACGTTCTCGTCGGCGAGGTGTGGATAGCTTCGGGACAGAGCAACATGGAGTGCCCGATCAGGTATAGCGCGCCGCGCTATCGCGACGGAAACGGTGCCTTCATGATCCAGAAGACGCACAAGCCGCTCGTCAGATTCGTGAAGAACGAGCGCAACTGGTCGCTCAAGCCGGCGGAGCTGAAGGCGACGTGGCGCAAGTTCGAGCCGGAGAGCTTCAAGCACGGGCATCGCGGGCTCTCGGCCGTAGCGTTCTACTACGCGCTCGAGCTCCACGAAGCGCTCGGAATTCCGATCGGCATCGTCGACTCCAGCTGGGGCGGATCGCCCATCGAGGCGTGGCTGCCGCGCGACGAGATCGCGAAGCACCCCGAGCTTGCGAAGATAGCGGCATACAAGGTCTGCGAGAAGGCGGACTGGAGCAAGGACCCGGAAATCCCGCAGTGCTGGAGCGCGGAGATGCAGCCGGGCGTGCTCTTCGACGGAATGGTGGCTGCGTTCACCCCTATGGCGATGCGCGGGATGATATGGTACCAGGGGTGCACTAATTCCAAGGACGGAGACCTTTACGCGGTGAAGCTGCACGCGCTGTGCGACGGCTGGAGCCGGAAGTTCGAGAACCCAAACATGAAGCTCTACCTGTGTGCGCTCGCGCCGTTCAGCACCACGTGGTTCGGGATCGTCAAGGCGCAGACAAAGTTCGCCGACGATGAGCCGCGCGCGGCCGTTGCTTATCTTTCGGACGCAGGCAATCCAAACGACGTCCATCCGAACGACAAGCGGACGCCGGCGATGCGTCTTGCGATTCACGCGCTCAAGCGTGACTACGGTTTTGCCGACGTCATCGACAATTCGCCGTCGTTTGAATCGGCCAAGGTCGAAGGTGATGTCGTGTCGGTCACTTTCAAGGACGCAAAGGAGATCTACATCTACAACCGCGACTACACGCTTGACAGCGGATTCGAGCTTGCCGGCGAAGACGGCAAGTTCGTCAAGGCGGCGATCCAGAACAAGCGCCCCTACAATACCGGCGACGGGCACCTTGGCGCAATCGGCGGGAACGTGCTGATGCTGAAGGCCGATGGCGTCGCCGCGCCGAAGAAGGTGCGCTATCTCTATTCGGCTCCGGTCAAGGGCGCGATATACAACGAGGTGAACCTTCCCCTTGGGGCGTTCGAGTCAGATTTGTGAATTAATGTAAGATTGAATTAATGTAAGAAAGGAATAAATGAAAGACAAGGCAAATGCTGTTCGCCGCCATCTTGCGTTGGCCGGCATGGCTGTTATCATGGTTTCCGCGGTCTCGGCGGATGTTTCGGACGGAGCGTGCGAGTTGCGCATCGGCGCTCCGACAGGTACGGCGATCAAGCCGATGCACGGCGTCGGGGCGGGACCGAAGACCGGATGGGGCCTCGGACGCGACGGCGGGATCTACATCGACGCCACAGACCTCTACCGCCAGATTGCGCCGCCTTTCGTGCGGCTTCACGACATCGAGACGCCGTTCGCGCGCGACCAGTTCTTCGACGTGCACGTGTACACGAATGACACGACGGCGGGGCACGCCCGCTACTTCGAGCGTTCCGACGCCTACATCGACTCCATCCTCGCCGCGTCGCCGAACGCGAAGATCATCTTCCGCCTCGGCGAGTCGATCGGCGTCGCGGATCAGTTCAACCCGTACGCCGTGAAGCCCGCTGACACCGCGTCCTGGTGCAAGGCCGCGGTCGAGATCGCCAAGCACTACGTCGAGAAGTACCCCAAGGTGGAATGGTACTTCGAGATCTGGAACGAGGCGAACCTGACGGGGGCGAACTGCCACAAGACGTTCTCGTCTGCGCCGAGCGCCGGCGACACGTGCCCCGCCGAGGACTACTATGCGCTCTACGAGGCGGCCGCAACGGCGCTCGCGGAGCTTCGCGAGAAGGGCAAGTACGGCAACATGAAGATCGGTGGTCCTGCGGCGAGCGGAATCGACAAGGGCGGGTGGTCGACATTTTCCTGCGAGGAGTTCCTTGCGTTCCTCGAACGCCGCAGCGCGGAGCGCGGGAGCACGATTCCGATGGACTTCTACTCGTGGCACCGTTACGACGGGCCCGAGTACATGCGCACGGACGCAAACCGCGTGCGCAAGTACCTCTCCGGCACGACACGCTACCGCAATGCGCTCAACATCTGCGACGAGTGGAACCTCACGGTCGACGACAAGCGCATCATGTCGATCACCGCGCCCGAAGGCGCGGCCAACGCGCTCGCCACGATGATCGCGTTCCAGGAGTCCGCGCTCGACGCGGCCACCTACTACGACGCGCAGCTCTCGGGCGGGTTCAACGGACTCTGGTACAAGCCGTACCTCGACGCGTTCACGATGTCGCAGGACGTCCAGATGCAGCTTCTCGCGGAGTTCCACAAGAAGGGTGTCGCCGGCATAACGGAGGCGACGCGCAACCTCCTCTCGAAGCACGCGGACCTTCCGCTCGTCGTCCTCTGCGGACACTGGGCGATGCGCGCCTACGAGAAGCTCGTCTCGCTCGGCGAGGTGCTTGAGGTCAAGCGCGGCGAGACCGTCCCGAAGACGCTCTACGCCCTCGCGGCGCGCGGCAAATCCGCCGCGGCGATGGCCGTCGCCAACAACTCGGCCAAGCCGGTGACGCTCAAGGTCGCCGGCGAGAAGCGCCCCGGCCCTGCGACCGTGACGGTCGTAACGGGCGAGCAGCGTCCGCTCGCGCCCGCGAAGACGGAGGTCGAGAAGCGCGATTCGTTCGACGGATCGCTCACGCTCAAGCTCCCGCCCTGGGGGATCGCCCTCGTCGAGTTCGGCGAGTGACTTTGGCCTTGGCGCCGTCAGCCGCGGGGCTACAGGCGTGAGAGGATCGGGAAGTAGACGGCGCGGAAGAACAGTTCCGCGGCGGATCGCATCGCGGGCCTCTTGAAGAACGCCTTCACCCACGGCGCGGCGAGGCGCTGCACGGCGGGCGCGGACTTCACGAGCGCGTCGAAGTCGCCGAATCCGTCGGGGAATACGATCTGCAGCGTCTGCAGCCGCTCATCGCGCGAAAGGTCCTTCTGTATGCGCGGGTTGAACCAGCGCAGAAGCAACATGCCCGTCCAGCGCCTGGCCCACGCCTTGCCGATGCGGACGTCGAAGCCGGGCTTGGCGGACTCCGCCGCGTGGAACGCCATCAGCGAGCGGAGGCGGATCGCGAGGTCCTTGTAGAAGTACCCAGGGCCCTTCGCCTTCGTCTGGACGGAGTTCTCGCGGATTCGGTAGATGTAGAAAGGCTCGTGTATCGGGACGACGCGCTTCGCGAGGTACAGCGCGCGCGGCGAGAATTCGCTGTCCTGCATCCTCAGTCCGTAGATGCACTTGAGGTCGTGCTCGACGAGGAACTCGCGGCGGAAGACCGTGAGCTGCAGCATCGGGCACGGGAACGAATTCGCGAAGAGCCGCTCGAGCATGAGCGTCGCCGCCGTGCCGGCGAGCTCGTCGGAGAAGTCCTTCGGATAGTTGTCTCGCAGTTCCTCGTCCTTGCCGGTGAGCTCGTTGCGGACGACTATGGCGCACGGATAGAGGTCTGCGCCGGGCCGAGCAGCGATCTTGTCGTGGATTCTCTGGAGCGACCCTTCGGCGATGGTGTCGTCTCCGTCGAGGAACACGACGTACTCCCCGGCGGCCATGTCGGTGCCCGTGTTGCGCGAGGCGGAGCAGGATCCGCTGCGCGGTCCCGTGAACACCTTGATGCGCGGGTCCTTCGCCGCGTATTCGCGCACTACCTCCTCGGTCCTGTCCTTGGACTCCTCTACGCCGACAAGGCACTCCCAGCTCTGGAAGGGCTGTCCGATGACGGAGTCGAGGCACTCGCGGACGTAGGGCTCCACGTCGCAGCACGGGATTATGATCGAGAAGAATGGTTTTGTGTCGTTCATATGGCGCTATCGCCTCCATGTTACGGCGATAGTATAGCAAACCGCTCCTTTAAGTGCAATACAGTCGTGCCGATTCGGAATCCAAGGTGTGAGCATGTGCCCCCTTACCAGACGCAGGGCATTTTGGTATAATCTACGGTAATGAAAACAGCGACTTGTGCCTTTGCGGTTCTGGTGGCGTGCTCGGCGGCGTTTGCCGAGCCGTCCGTGCTTGAGCTTGGCTTCGAGCTCGGCATCAAGCCTTCGGGAAGCCCGGCGGCGCAGGAGCCTGCGGCCGCGACCAATGTTGCCGCGAAGGCCGAGGCTACGCCTGCGGTCGTGACAAATGCCGTTGCGGAAGTCGAGGCTGAGGCAGTCGCTCCGGCGACGAACGCATTGGCGGAAGCGGTTGCGGCGTCTGCCGAGGAACCCGCGGAAAAGACTGCGGAAGAAGAAGCTGCCGTTGTGAAGCCCAAGGCGAAGAAGCTCGAGGGGCGTCCGGCGAAGATAACGTCCGATTCGACGATCTACAACCGCAAGGAGGGCATTGCGTGTTTCGAGGGACACGTCCACGTCGACGACGAGCAGTACCAGATGCACGCCGACAAGGTGTTCCTGTTCCTCGAGAAGGAGGATGCCGAAAAGGACAAGAAGTCCGAGAAGGCCAAGAAGCCTGACAAGGAGAAGGTCGCCGAGAAGCACGAGAAGAAGCCGGATGGCACCAACGACGTCAAGCGCGCGTCCAGCGGCGCTGGCGAAGTTCGCCGCATCGTCGCGATCGGCAACATCGCCATGACTAACGAGGCGCGCCGCGCATACGGCGCGAAGGCGACATATTCCCGGAAGAACGGACTTGTGGTGCTGTATTCCGGCGACGGAATCACCGCCGAGGTGCGCGACGAGTCGAAGGCGCAGCCGCAGGTGGTGCGCGGCAAGCGCATCAGGTTCTGGCTCGGGACGGAACAGGTGGAGGTCGACGAGGCGGACCTTACCGGCGCAGGCCCCGCGGGCGGCGCAAGCTCCCTAAAGAAGGTCCTCGGAAAGTGAAACGGGAATGATTGTTTGATTGTTTGATTGTTTGAATTTAAACTCCAAAACCTTATACAACAACTTATGAGCGAAAAGATCACAATGCAGGGCGGGAAGCTGTGCGTTCCCGAGAATCCGATTATTCCTTTCATCGAGGGCGACGGAACCGGCCCCGACATCACGCGCGCCGCGATGACCGTCTGGAACGCCGCGGTCGAGAAGGCCTACGGCGGAAAGCGCAAGATCGAGTGGAAGGAAGTCCTCGCCGGCGAGAAGGCGTTCAAGGCGACGGGCGAGTGGCTCCCGCAGGCGACCTTGGACGCGTGCCGCGAGAACCTCGTCTCGATCAAGGGGCCTCTCACGACCCCGGTCGGCGGCGGAATTAGGTCCATCAACGTCGCGATGCGCCAGGAGCTCGACCTCTACGTGTGTCTGAGGCCGGTCCGCTGGTTCAAGGGCGTGCCTTCCCCGGTGAAGCGTCCGGAGCTCACCGACATGGTGATCTTCCGCGAGAACACCGAGGACATCTACGCGGGCATCGAGTGGATGAACGGCACCCCCGAGGTCGAGAAGGTGAAGGCGTTCCTGCTCGGCGAGATGGGCGTCAAGAAGATCCGCTTCCCGAAGACGGCGTCGATCGGCATCAAGCCGGTTTCGCTCGAGGGCACGGAGCGCCTCGTGAAGGCGGCGCTCGACTACGCAATCGACAACGACCGCAAGTCGGTGACGCTCGTCCACAAGGGCAACATCCAGAAGTTCACCGAAGGCGCGTTCCGCGACTGGGGCTACAAGCTCGCGCAGCGCGAGTACGGCGCGACGCTGATCGACAAGGGTCCGTGGTGCGAGTTCAAGAATCCGAAGACCGGCCGCACGATCACGGTGAAGGACTGCATCTGCGACGCGTTCCTGCAGCAGATACTCACGCGTCCCGCGGAGTACGACGTGATCGCGACCCTTAACCTCAACGGCGACTACGTCTCGGACGCGCTTGCGGCGACGGTCGGCGGCATCGGCATCGCTCCCGGCGCGAACATCAACTACCAGACGGGCGTCGCGGTGTTCGAGGCGACGCACGGCACGGCGCCCAAGTACGCCGGGCTCGACAAGGTCAACCCGGGCTCGCTCATCCTCTCCGGAGAGATGATGCTTAGGTACATGGGCTGGACCGAGGCCGCGGACAAGATCATCGAGGCGATGGACAAGGTGATCGCCGCGAAGACGGTGACCTACGACTTCGCCCGCCAGATGGAGGGCGCGACCGAGGTCAAGTGCTCTGAGTTCGGCGCGGCGCTCGCAGCCGCGATGTGACGCGACGCGAAGGCGTGTCCATGCAGGCGGAATGAAGACGGAGGAAAGGGAGAACTACGCCGCGGCGAAGAAACTCGTCGACGGCGCGAAGCGGATCCTCGTGTCGGGGCACCTCAGCCCCGACGGCGACTCGCTCGGCTCCATGATAGCCCTGGTGAGGCTCCTGCGCGCGGCCGGCAAGGACGCGTACGCCACGGCCGACCTCAACGCGCTCGGCAAGCCGGGCTTCCTCGAGGGCGTCGCGGACCTCATACCGGTCCGCAAGCTCAAGTCCGCCCGCCGCCGCATCGGAGGCGCTTTCGACCTCTTCGTCGCGGTCGACTGCAGTTCGTTCAGCCGCATGCCGCCCGAGGTCGAGCCGGTCGCTAAGGGCCTCAAGTGCATCTGCATAGACCACCACGTAACTAACGACGGGACGTTCGGCGACGTGCAGATCGTCGACCCCGACGCGTCCAGCGCCGGCGAGATCGTCTGGCGGTTCGCGAAGTGGATGGAGTGGAAGCTCGACCGCGCGTCGGCCGAGGCGCTGTGGGTCGCGATGGTGACGGATTCCGGGCGCTTCGCGTACGACTCGACGAGCCAGCGCACGCTGCGCGCGGCCGGCGACCTCCTGAAGCACGGCGTCAGGACCGCGTACATAAACGACGTGATATACGGGACGTTCTCGCGCAAGGCGGTGGAGCTCAAGCGCATCGCATGGCGCTCGCTGCACGTGTGGAAGAACCGCAGGGTCGCGGAGGTATCGCTTACGCGCGACGACTTCCGCGCGGTCCGCGGCACGAAGGCCGACGCGGAGGACATAATCGAGATACCGCGTTCCGTCGCGAGGAACGAGATCGCGCTCTTCTTCTACCAGATACCCGACCGCACCAAGGAGACGCGTTGCTCCATACGCACCCGCGGCGAATGGGACGCGACGGTGCTCGCGTCCAGGTTCGGCGGCGGCGGGCACCGCAAGGCGGCGGGGTGCACGATCAAGGGCTCGATGGGCACTGCGAAGCGCCAGATGCGCGCCGCGGTAAAGGAGCTTCTCAAGAGCGCCTGCCGCAAGACGATGCGAATCACAGTGGACGCATGACCGCGGCGCTTTGACAACTCGCGCGGTATTTGATAAAATTTCTGCATCTTTTTTCAAAAAAGGAAGAGATTAAATGAAGGAAATTACAGGTGAGCTTTCTGCGGCCGGACTGAAGGTCGCGGTTGTCGTAAGCCGATTCAACAGCTTTCTTACCGAGCAGCTCGTCAAGGGCGCGGAGGATGCGTTCGTTCGCCTGGGCGGTGCGGACAAAGACCTGACGCTCGTCAGGGTGCCCGGCGCGTACGAGCTGCCGCTCGCTGCGTCGAAGCTCGCCGCAGGGAAGTTCGACGCGGTAGTCTGCCTCGGCGCGGTCGTGCAGGGCGCGACGGCGCACGCCGACCTCATCAACCAGACGACGGCGAGGGCGTTCAGCGAGATCTCGATGACGACGGGCGTGCCCGTCCTTGACGGAGTCGTCGCCGCGGAGAACCTCGAGCAGGCCGTCGAGCGCTGCGGCACGAAGCAGGGCAACAAGGGCTTCTCCGCGATGCAGTCCGCCATCGAGATGGCGAACGTCATGAAGAAGATCAAGGCGTAGGCCAGTCGTTATTTTTTTGATTCCCAATTCAACAAGAAAGAAGATACAAAATGGCAAAAGAAGTAAAGAAGGTTGCGTTCCTGACCGCTGGCGGACTGGCCCCGTGCCTTAGCTCGTCCATAGGGTTCCTGATCGACGAGTACACGAAGAAGGCTCCCGGCGTCGAGATGATCGGATACGTCAACGGCTACATGGGGCTTCTCAAGGGCGAGTCGATTCCCGTCACTGACGCGGTGCGCAAGAACGCGCTCATCCTCACGAGGCACGGCGGCTCCCCTATCGGCAACAGCCGCGTCAAGCTCACCAACGTCAAGGACTGCGTCAAGCGCGGGCTCGTGCAGGAGGGCGAGGATCCGCTCAAGGTCGCGGCGGACCAGCTCGTAAAGGACGGCGTCGACGTCCTCCACACGATCGGCGGCGACGACACGAACACGACGGCGGCCGACCTCGCGGCGTACCTCGCGACGAACAACTATCCGCTCATCGTCGTAGGCCTCCCGAAGACGATCGACAACGACGTCTACCCGATCAAGCAGTCGCTCGGCGCGTGGACCGCGGCCGAGGAGGGCGCGAAGTTCTTCATGAACGTCGTCAAGGAGAACAGCGCGAACCCGCGCGCCCTCACAATCCACGAGGTCATGGGCCGCAACTGCGGCTGGCTCACCTACAAGACCGCGCAGTACTACCGCAAGATGCTCAAGCGCGCGAAGTTCGTGCCCGAGTTCATGCTCACGCCCGAGAGGCAGGACGTCCACGCCGTCTACGTGCCTGAGTCCAAGATCGACTTCAAGGCCGAGGGCGAGCGCCTTATGAAGATCATGGACAAGTGGGATTCCGTCAACATCTTCGTCTCCGAGGGTGCCGGCGTCGCCGACATCATCAAGGAGATGGAGCGTCGCGGCGAGCAGGTGCCGCGCGACGCGTTCGGCCACCCGAGGCTCGACAAGGTCAACGTCGGGCAGTACGTCGGCAAGCGCTTCGGCGAGATGCTGAAGGCCGAGAAGGTCCAGGTGTTCAAGTCCGGCTACTTCGCCCGCGCCGCCGCGCCCAACAAGAAGGACCTCAAGCTCATCGAGAAGTGCGCGCGCAAGGCAGTCGAGTGCGCGCTGAACGGCGAGTCCGGCGTCGTCGGACCCGACGAGGACCAGAGCGCCAAGATCCGCGCGTGCGAGTTCCCGCGCATCAAGGGCGGCAAGCCGTTCAACGTCCGCAAGGGGTCGTTCCGCAAGATGCTGTCCGAGATCGGGCAGCCCAACCCGCGCAAGAAGCGCACCGCCAAGTAACCAGGCGGAAGGCCTTGATTCGGGCAATGAAAGGATAGCATAATGGCCGAGATCGTTAAGAAGGGCGTCATCGTCGAATTCGACTTCGCCGCAATGGACGGTGCGAGTCTGCTTTTCGAGGTGACCAAGAAGTTCCTCTCCGGACTCGACAAGATCCCGTTTGACGAGCGCATCGAGGCGCAGCACCTCGCGGGAGGCAACTACCAGGGTGGGCTCGCCGAGTACTTCTCCGTCGTGAAGACGAAGAAGCTCGCGGCGAAGGCCGCCAAGGACCTCGCCGCCGCTTTCGGCGCGGCGCTCCTCGAGGCCGTCCCCAACGCGGTGACGCCGGCGTTCCGCAAGTTTGTGCAGACGATCGCCGAGAAGGGCGTGAAGGTCGTCATCTCGACTCGTGCGGACATCGAGAAGGTGCGCCCGGCGTTCGAGAGCCTGCTCGGCGAGAACGTCGCGCTCTACCAGGAGACGAGCGCCACCTACGGCAGCGTCAAGTGGGACGCCTGGCGCCGCGCCTGCGCGATGAACAAGCTCCGCAACTTCTCGACGATAGCCATCACCGGCTCCGGGTTCGGCGTCAAGTCCGCCCTCGTCGCCGGCATGGGCTCCATCGCCGTCACGAGTCCGCACGTCGCCTACCAGGACTTCGGCGGCGCGGACGACGTGGTCAAGGAGCTCAACGCCGCCGCCGCGCGCACGGTGCTCGAGGTACTGAGAGTCTGAGATGACCGGAATAGAACGACTTCACGAGATCATGGTCCGTCTGCGCGACCCGCAGACGGGCTGTCCGTGGGACCGCGAGCAGACGCTCGAGTCGCTCAAGCCCTGCCTCCTCGAGGAGACGCACGAGCTCCTCTCGGCGATGGATCGCCCCGAGGACAAGGCGAACTACGTCGAGGAACTCGGCGACGTGCTCTTGCAGGTCATGTTCCAGTGCGTCATGGCCGAGCAGGAGGGACGCTTCTCCTTCGACGACGTCGCGAACGCGATCTCCGACAAGCTCGTACACCGGCATCCCCACGTCTTCGGCGACGTTGACGCCAAGGACTCCGCGACCGTGCTCCGCAACTGGGAGCAGATCAAGCAGATGGAGCACAAGAAGGAGGCGCGCCACTCCGCGCTCGACGGCGTGCCCGCCGCGCTTCCGGGGCTTCTCAAGGCGCAGCGTGTCCAGGAAAAGGCCGCGCGCGTCGGCTTCGACTGGAAGGACGCGGACGGTCCGATGGAGAAGGTCGAGGAGGAGCTTTCCGAACTCAAGGCAGAGGTCGCCGCGCGCAAGAGCGACAAGCCCGCCGACTCCGACAAGGTGAAGGGCGAGCTCGGGGACCTGATTTTCGCCGTCTGCAACCTCGCACGCCACCTCAAGGTGGACGCCGAGAGCGCCGTGGAGCTTACGACCTCCAAGTTCTCGCGCCGCTTCCGCTCGGTCGAGGCCGGGGCGAAGGAACAGGGCCGCTCGCTCAAGGACATGACGCTCGCCGAGATGGACGAGCTCTGGGACGCCGCGAAAAAGGGCGAGTGAAGGTAACCGTCATAGAGCCGCACGGATTCTGCGCAGGCGTCACCGCCGCGCTCAGAAAGGCCCTCTCTCTCACAGCCCCCCAACTCCCCACCCCCCAAAACCCTCAAACCCACCAACCCACCAACCCACCAACCCACCAACCCGCCCTCTTCTGCCTCCACGAGCTCGTCCACAACGAGATCGTCGTCGAGGACCTGAAGAAGCGCGGATTCGTCTTCGTCGAGTCGATCGAGGACGTTCCGGACGGAGCGACTGTGCTCTTCTCGGCGCATGGCGTCTCTCCGGCTGTGGTGGTGCGCGCGGAGGAGAAGGGGCTCAAAGTGGTTGACGCGACGTGTCCGTTCGTCGCGCGCGTCCACAAGGCGGCGCGCGACTTCGCCGCGAGGGGGCTCCATGTCGTCGTCATCGGAAATCCCGGGCATGCGGAGGTCCGCGGAATCGTTGGCGAAGTCGAGGGGGCGACGGTCCTCAACCCCAAAACCCACCAACCCACCAACCCACCAACCCACCAACCGTCCTCTCCTCTTGGTGTCGTCTCCCAGACGACGATGAACGCGGACGAGGTGCGCGAGATCGTCGCGTCGCTCCGCGAGAGGTTCGAGGTCGAGACGATGGCGGACGTCTGCAACGCGACGAAGGAGCGTCAGGACGCGGTCAAGGCGTTCGCAGGCGACGCACTGCTCGTTCTCGGCAGCGCAAACTCGTCCAACACCAGGAGACTGTGCGAAGTCGCGCGGTGCCGTGCGTTCAGGGCGGGGACGATGGACGAGGTGAAGGCGCTCGATCTTTCCGGCGTCAGCGAGCTTGGCGTGACTTCGGGCGCATCGACCCCCGAGTCGTTCTTCCGCGAAGCCGTCGCCTTTCTTGCGCAGAGGCCCCGGTGATATGGTATAATATCCGCCATATGGCAGAGAGAACAGCAGTTTACCCGGGGACTTTCGACCCCATGACGCTTGGTCATTTCGACCTCATGAAGCGTGCGGCGAAGCTGTACGACAAGCTTGTTGTCGCCGTCGCGGCGACGAGCGCCAAGCAGGGCGCCCGCTTTTCGGCGGAAGACCGCCTCGCGATGATCCGCGAGGACGTCAAGAAGGCGCACCTCAGGAACGTCGAGGTGAAGATGCTCGACTGCCTGCTCGTCGACTTCTGCAGGCGCGAGAAGGCCAAGGTCGTCATCCGCGGCGTCAGGGTGTATAGCGACTTCGAGTACGAGTTCCAGATGGCGCTCACCAACCGCCGCATGGCCCCCGAGATCGAGACCCTCTTCATGATGCCCAGCGAGAACCTCGCCTACGTGACGGCGTCGACGGTCCGCGAGATCGCGAGCTACGGCGGCGACACGACGCCGTTCGTCACGCCCGCCGTGCAGAAGCATCTGAAGGGCGCTAAATGAGTGGTTTTGCGGCCTTTTTCGATGTCACCGTACTTTCGGTCCTCCAGGGCGTTGCGGAGTTCCTTCCGATCTCCAGCTCGGGGCATCTTGTAATCGGACAGCACCTCCTCGGGCTGGACGTGCCGGGCATGCGGCTCGACCTCATGCTCCACTTCGGCACGCTTGTCAGCATCTGCGCCTTCTATTGGCGGACGATCTGGCGCATTGTCGTGGGATTCGAGTGGCAGTACGTCCTCAAGATCGTCCTAAGCGCGCTCCCGGCGGTCGTCGTATACTTCTTCTTCAAGGACTTCATCGACGGGCTCTTCGAGAACGCGAAGATGGTCGGGGCCCTTCTCATGTTCACGGGCGCGGTCCTGGTCGGGACGCGATACCTTCCGCGCGGAAGCCGCGACGTCTGCTGGAAGCGCGCTCTCCTCATGGGGTGCGCTCAGGCGCTTGCGCTCCTGCCGGGCGTGAGTCGCTCGGGGATGACGCTCGCGAGCGCGCGCGGCGGACGGGTCGACGCCGAGAAGTCCGCCGAGTTCTCCTTTCTCATGTCCGCCCCGCTCATCGTCGGCGGCGTGCTGCTCGAGGTCCTCAAGTCGTTCCGCGCGGCGCCTGCGGCGCAGGAAGCCGAGATTTCCTGGGGTTTGACGCTCTTCGGAGCGGTGGTGGCGGCTGTAGTGGGGTACTTCTCGCTGAAGCTGCTTGTGAGCGCCCTCAAGGGGCGCTGGTTCTGGCTGTTCGGGCCGTACTGCCTGGCCACTGGACTTCTCACGCTACTTTTGGTATAATTTCTCCTCAATTTGTCAAAAAAGGGATTAGAGATAGACTATGTCCAAGGAATCAGCTGTCCGCAACAACATATGGAAATGGCTTGTCCTGCTGCTTATCGCGGTGGTGTCGTTCTATGTCACGACGCCCGTGCAGGAGAAGCTTCGCTTCGGCCTTGACCTCAAGGGAGGCACGTCCTTCACGCTTGGCGTCGACACCGACCGCCTTGCCGAGAACATCATCGCCGACAATCCCGACATCACGAACAAGACGGGTGCGGTGCAGGCGAAGATCGACGAGATCCTCAAGGACTGCGACTCGCGCATCATCGAGGTCATCCGCCGCCGCGTCGACGCGATGGGCACGAACGAGCCTGTGATCCAGGGCATGAAGGACCACCGCCTGCTCGTCCAGCTCCCCGGCGTCGACGAGGAGGTCCGCAAGGCCGCGAAGGCGTCACTCCAGAGCGCCGCCTACCTCGAGTTCCGCCTTACGCACGCGAAGAACGACCAGCTTGTCGCGAAGCTCCTCTCCAAGGACGTCGCCCCGGAGGGCTACGTCAAGAAGGGCTCTGGCTATGCGCGCGCCGAGAACTTCTCCGAGGTCTCGCGCCAGCCCGGCTACGCCGCGCGCCTCGCCGCGTTCGAGGTCCCCGATCCGCGCTACGTCTTCATGCTCGAGGACAACGGCGACGGCACCTACTCGCCCAACTTCGTCGCGCGCCGCACCGACCCGCAGGTCACCGGCGAGCACCTCGAGTCCGCCGCGGTCGAGCGCGACCCGACCACCGGCAACCTCTCGATCGGCTTCCGCCTGAACGCCGACGGCGCGCAGAAGTTCGCGACGCTCACGCGCAACTACAAGGCGGGCGGCCCGAAGAACCCGTCCGGCCGCGGCCGCCAGCTCGCGATCATCCTCGACGACCAGCTCATCTCCGCGCCCGTCATCCAGAGCGAGATCGGCGCCAACGGCCAGATCACCGGTCGCTTCGACGGCCCGTCCGCGCAGAAGCTCGCCAACGAGCTCAACGCCGGCGCGCTTCCCGCCCCGATGAAGATCCTCGCCGAGTCCTCCGTCTCGCCGACCGTCGGCGAGGACGCGAAGCACGCCGGCGTCATCGCGGCGTGCCTCGGCTTCTGCCTCGTCGCCGTGTTCATGTTCATCTACTACTGGATGACCGGCCTCGTCGCGGACATCGCGCTCTTCCTCGACATCGCGCTCCTCCCGACCGCGCTCGTCTTCGTCGCGAACATCCTCGGCGTCTTCGCGCACGACCCCGCGATGGGCGGCGGCGGCTCGATGCAGCTCCCCGTCCTCACGATGCCCGGCATCGCCGGACTCGTCCTCTCGCTCGGCATGGCAGTCGACGCGAACGTGCTCATCTTCGAGCGCATCCGCGAGGAGTTCACGATGGGCCGCGCCGCTGGCGAGGCGATCAAGAACGGCTACGGGCGCGCCTTCACGGCGATCTTCGACTCCAACCTCACGACGATCATCACGGGCGTCATCCTCTTCGTCGTCGGCACGGGTCCGGTGCGCGGCTTCGCGATCACCCTCACCGCCGGCGTCGTCATCTCGATGTTCACGGCCGTCGTCGTCACGCGCCTCGTCCTCGACCACTGCGTCGACGGCAACCGCAAGACGCCGTTCAGGATGCTGCAGTTCTTCAAGAAGCCGAACTACGACTTCATGAAGCTCACCAAGTACACGGTCGGCGGCTCGTTCGCGTTCATCGCGATCGCGCTCGCGATCTTCGCGATCCGCTTCCTGAACAACAAGGCGTCGGTCCTCGCGGTCGACCTGACGGGCGGCACCTCGATCGTCTACAACCTCAAGCAGGACGCGAAGCCGTCCGTCGCCGACGTCCGCGCGGCGCTCAACGAGTTCGACAACGCGACCGTCATCCAGTACCAGGAGGGCGTCGGCGACTCGACGCTCCTCGTCAAGACCGGCGAGACGGCCGAGACGAAGAAGGGCTCGCAGGTCGAGAACAAGGACGTCGGGGCGCACGTCACC